>ERZ1673734.2349-NODE-2349-length-10815-cov-7.961989_pt1 | contig 10815 bp, 7 predicted proteins | sample MGYA00580199_ERZ1673734 | MGnify/ENA primary metagenome ERZ1673734 (study PRJEB41218, sample SAMN15661742) | gut metagenome | host: Homo sapiens | place: Canada: London | collected 2015-08-20/2019-03-30 | study: EMG produced TPA metagenomics assembly of...
CGCCTGCAAGGCAGAGCACATCCTCAGCGAGCAGACGCTGGAAAAGATCCGCGAACGCGCCCTTGAGACTGACGCCGAAACCGGCAGCGCCCAATAAGCAGCAATTCGCACGATACCGCCCTCTGTACCTGTGGTACAGAGGGCGGTATTTTTTGCGCACCGGGGCGGGGTTGGCCCTTGCATCCGGGCAGCGGGTGCGGTATTCTTATAAGATAAGAACCGCTTTACGAATCGACCGGGGAGGGAAAGCGACCATGGACGCAGACGAGATCCGCACACTGCTGGGCGAAATGGTATTTGAGCGTGCCCAGAAATACCGCCGCCGCATCCTGCAGAGCAGCTGCACCACCAACGAGGATGGCGTACGCCATGTCTCGGCGCTGGTGCAGGGCAATGGAGCCGACTGTTTTTATACACAGGTCTGGCTGCGGGAGAACGGCAGCTTTGTCAGTGCTTCCTGCGACTGCCCCTACAACCAGAACGGTGACGGCACCTACTGCAAGCACATTGGCGCGCTGCTGCTGGAGGATGCGGCCAAGCACCCCGCCCCCAAGGCACCGGCCGCCCCGGAAACCATCCCGGGCGTGGTGCGCGGCACCGACGGGCTGAACCCCGCCGTTTCCCGGAAGGACAGCTATGCTTCCGGGCTGGAAATGCTGTTCGGCCGCAAGTGGCGGGGCGACGCCCCCGTCACCGACCAGGAGGCCCGCAAGCTGCTGGAGACCTACCAGCAGAGTGCCCTGCAGGACCTGGGCGAGGCCGGAGATCCCCCTCAGGACACCGGCTTTGTGGAGCTGGAACCGGAGCTGACCATGCTGTCCGGCGGGCAGCCGTGGCTGCGGCTGCGCATTGCCAACCGGGAGCGGGGGCGGCAGTATGTGGTCAAGAGCATCCCTGCCCTGCTGGACGATGTGGAGCACGGCCGCAGTGCCAGCTATGGCCGCTTTCTGACCTTTGTGCACCGCTGGGACGCCTTTGACGAAGAGAGCCGTCAGCTGCTGCAGCTGCTGCGTCGGCAGGTGAACGCCAAGCAGAGCATGGAGACCAACGTGGTGCGCAGCTACAGCTATGCGGCGTCGGATGCCCCGGCAGGCGGTCTGCCGCTGACCGGTGAGATCTTTGACGCGCTGGTGCAGCTGTATGCGCCCACCGGCACGCTGGGCGGCTACGCCCTGCAGGAGGGCCTGCCCGTCATCACCATGACGGTGCAGCGCCGCCGGGGCGGTGTGCAGATCGACACCCTCCCGGCCCTGAACGCCGTGCACGGGCTGGACTATGATTATCTTTACAGCGCCGACACCCTGTGGCGGCTGCAGCGGGCTTCCAGTGCCCGCATCCTTCCGGCTTTGCAGGCGCTGTGCGGCAAAAGCCTGTTTTTCACCAGTGCCGACGCCACCGAATTCTGCAGCTATGTGCTGCCGGAGCTGGGCAGCAAGCTGACCATCGTGGACCCGGAACGCCTGCTGCTGAACCAGATCCCGCTGGAACCCGTGGTGCAGTTCTATCTGGATGCGCCCCGCGACCGTGGTATGACCGTGACCGCCCACGCCGAATTCCTGTACGGAGAGGACCGGATCACCCCCTCCGGCCCGGCCCCGGCGGGCCTGCTGCGGGACACCCGCGCCGAGCGCCGGGCCGACCGGCTGCTGGCCACTTGGCTGGAGCCGGACCCCACCGAGCCGGGACAGTACATGGTCACGGACGAAGAGCCGCTGTACCGCCTGCTGGAAGAGGGCGTGCCCGCCCTGATGGACGAAGGTGAAGTGTACCTGAGCGACGCCTTCCGCAATCTGCAGGCCGCCCCGCCCAAAATTTCGGTGGGCGTGTCGGTGCACGGCAGTGTGCTGGACCTGGAGGTGGACACCGGCGAGTTCCCGACCGCAGAGCTGCGGGAGCTGCTGCAGTCCCTGCACCAGAAAAAACGCTACCACCGCCTGCGCGACGGCCGCCTGCTGCGGCTGGACGACAATCTGGAAGGGCTGGACGAGCTGAACGAAACGCTGGAGCTGTCCGGCGCAAAGCTCAAAGATGGACATGCGGAACTGCCGCTTTACCGCGCCCCCACGCTGGACTGGGCACTTTCGGGCCAGAACGGCCTGCGCTTCAGCCGCGACGACGCATTCCGCCGCATCAGCCGCAGCTTCCATGCCGTGAAGGACAGCGAGTATACCCCGCCCCAGTCCCTGCACAGCGTGCTGCGCAAGTATCAGCGGGACGGTTACCGCTGGCTGCGTACGCTGGACGGCTACGGCATGGGCGGCATCCTGGCCGATGACATGGGCCTGGGCAAGACCCTGCAGGTGCTGAGCTACCTGCTGGCCCTCAAGGAGGGCGGGCAGCCCCTGCCCAGCCTCATCGTGTGCCCGGCGTCACTGGTGCTGAACTGGGAGGAAGAATGCAAAAAGTTCACCCCGCAGCTCACCTGTGTGGCGATGGACGGCGACGCCGCCCACCGCGCTGTGCTGGCCCGCCGGTGGGCAGAGGCCGATCTTGTGGTGACCAGCTACGACCTGCTGCGCCGCGATGAGGATCGCTACGCCGAGCAGCCCTTCTATGCCTGCATCCTGGACGAAGCGCAGGCCATCAAGAACCATACCACCCAGAAATACAAGGCCGTGTGCCAGGTCCGCAGTCAGGTACGCTTTGCCCTGACCGGCACCCCGGTGGAGAACCGGCTGGGCGAGCTGTGGAGCATCTTCTCCTTCCTCATGCCGGGCTATCTGCCGCCGTACAAGAACTTCTGTGCCCGGTTTGAAAAGCCCATCGTGCAGGAGGAAGATGCCAACGCCGTGCGGCGGCTGAATCAGCTCACCGGGCCGTTCATCCTGCGCCGCATGAAGGCGGATGTGCTGCGGGAGCTGCCGCCCAAGACCGAAAATGTCCACCGCATCGAGCTGGACACCGAACAGCGCAAGCTGTACCTTGCCGCCGTGGTGGACGCCCGCGAGAAGCTGCGCGCCGCCAAGCCCGAGGACAAAATGGCGGTGTTTGCGGTGCTCATGCGGCTGCGGCAGATCTGCTGCGACCCCCGCCTTGTGGCTGACAACTGGTCCGGCGGCAGCGCCAAGCTGGACGCCTGCATGGAGCTGGTCACCGCCGCCGTGGAGGGCGGCCACCGCATCCTGCTGTTCAGTCAGTTCACCTCCATGCTGGACCTGCTGGCCCAGCGGCTGGACGAGGCCGGGGTGAGCCACTTCACCCTGCAGGGCTCCACCCCCAAGCCGGTGCGTGCCGAGCTGGTGCGCCGCTTCAATGCCGGGGAAGCCAGCGTATTCCTGATCTCGCTGCGGGCCGGCGGCACCGGCCTGAACCTGACCGCAGCCGACATCGTCATCCACTACGACCCGTGGTGGAACGTGGCGGCCCAGAATCAGGCCACCGACCGCGCCTACCGCATCGGTCAGAAGAACCCTGTGCAGGTGTATAAGCTCATTGCACAGGACACCATTGAAGAAAAGATCGTGGAGCTGCAGCAGGCTAAGCAATCGCTGGCGGACACCGTCACCGGCTCGGCCGACGGCGCGATCCTGTCCATGAAGCCTGAGGAGTTGCTGCAGCTGCTGGGCGAAGAAGCATAAGGAGAAAGCATTATGAAGGTTTGGGATCTGCACTGTGATACCCTCAGCGAGCTGCGCCGTGCCGAAAAGAATGGCACCCCCGCGAGCTTTGCCCACAATGATCTGCACATCGACCTGGAAAAATTGCAGGCCGGAGACTACATGCTGCAATGTCTGGCCGCGTTTGTGAACCTGGCCGACCCCACCCCCGGTGCCGACCCGCTGGTGACGGCGCTGGAAGAGATCGACGTGTTCAAGCGGATCATGGCAAAATACCCGGACCGCATTGCCCCGGTGTACACGGCGGCCGACATCCGCAAAAACGCCGAAGCCGGAAAGATCAGCGGCCTGCTCACCGTGGAGGAGGGCAGCTGCTGCAAGGGCAGCCTGGGCGTGCTGCGCCGGATGTATGAGCTGGGCGTGCGCATGATGACCCTGACCTGGAACCACGACAACGAGCTGGCCGCCCCACAGGCAAACCCCGGCGGGCCGCTGGCGGCTCAGACCCAGCGCGGCCTGACCGAGACGGGCTTTGCCTTTCTGGCCGAGATGGAGCGCCTGCACATGATCGTGGACGTGAGCCATCTTTCTGACCGGGGCTTCTGGGACATCGTGGAACACGGCACCCGCCCCTTTGCGGCCAGCCACTCCAATTGCCGCGCCCTGTGCCCCCACACCCGCAACCTGACGGATGCGATGATCCGCGCCCTGGCCGAAAAAGGCGGCATCGCGGGGCTGAACTACTATGCTGCTTTCCTGGACACCGATCCCGCTCACCCGGAAGCCTGCCGCAGCACGGTGGAGCGCATCGCAGAGCACGCGGCCCACTACAAGCAGGTGGGCGGCATCGGGGTGCTGGCCCTGGGCAGCGACTTTGACGGCATCGACGGCCACCACCAGCTGGAAACAGCGGCGGACATGCCGCTGCTGGCCGACGCTTTGCGCAGGGCCGGCTTTACCGAGGATGAGGTGGAGCGCATCTTCTGGCGCAATGCCCGGGATTTCTTTGAGCACAACCTGTAAAACAGACGGGAGCGTACCGCAATGGACAAGAACATGACACTGGAAAAGCGCATCGACGCCGAACTGTATTCCTATCAGGGCAGGATGAGCGTTTTTGTGGACGACCTGCAGGGCCACACCGTGGAGCGCGGGGCTGACGAGGAATTTGAGACAGCCTCGGTCATCAAGGCCTTTCTGCTGGCGGCGCTCTACCTGCAGGCCGAGCGCGGCAAGGCAGATCTTTCCGCCGAGATCGAATACGAGGCCAGCCAGTTCGTGGACGGCAGCGGCATGCTGCGTGCCCTGGGCGTGGGGGCCCGCCTCAAGGTGAAGGATACCGCCACCATGATGATCATCTGCTCAGACAACATCGCCACGAACATGCTCATCGACTACCTGGGGCTGGACACCATCAACGCCTGCATCCGGGAGCTGGGCTTTGCCCACACAGTGCTGCACAACGCCCTGCACTTTGACCTGTACCGGCAGCTGGGCACCACCACGCCCCGGGACTACGCTTCCCTGCTGGCCCAGATGGCTCGGGGCACCCTGGTGAGCAAAGCCGCCAGCGTCGAGATGCTGGCCATCCTGCGTCAGCAGCACTACAACACCATGCTGACCAAGGACTTCCCGCAGTATTATCTGGACTGCGAGGAGACCGGGGCCCCGGAGCTGCTCTGGGTGGCCAGCAAAAGCGGCAGCATGAACGCCTGCCGCAACGACGGCGGCATCGTGCACACGCCCTATGGGGAGTATGTCATCGTGCTGATGAACAAGGACTTCCACGACATCATTGAGTACAACGACCACCCCGCCATCGTGTACGGAGCACGGGTGTCTCGCATGATCCTGGACCAGGTGCTGGCCTGCGAAGGGAAGCTGTGGCTGGACTGAGCCGACCTCAAAATACCGCAAAAACAAAAAGCTGAGCATCCGCCGTCTGGCAGGTGCTCAGCTTTTTCAGGTTTCGTTCAGGCGATGCAGCCCATGCTTCGCAGCAAAAACAACCAGAAAGTCAGGCTGAATGCGCTGAACAGGGTGGTGGTGACGCACACACTGCCGGTAAGCACGCCCTCGTGGCCCATCTGCTTTGCCATAACATAGCAGCTTGGCGTGGCAATGCTGCCCAGCATCACCAGCAGGGCCACCAGTTTTTCGTCCGTAAAGCCCAGATGCACCGCCACCGGCAGGAACAGCGCCGGCAGGGCCATCAACTTGACGGCAGTTGCCACGGCCGTGGGGCGCAGGTAGCCCAGCGCCTTGCGGCCCTTGAACCCGGCCCCGATGGCCAGCAGCGCCAGCGGGCTTGTCAGGCTGGCAATGCTGGAGAGGGTTTTGCCGGCCATGGTGGGCATGGGCAGGCCCAGCAGGCCCCAGGCAAACCCGGCGGCAATGCCCAGCAATGTGGGATTGGTCAGGATGCCTTTCACGCTCTTTTTCAGCTTTGCTGTCATGCTGCCTGCCTGGGCCGCCTCCGGGCCTTCCAGCATCAGGATGACCACCGCCATCACGTTGTACAGTGGCACGCTGCCCAGGATCATCATACTGGACATCTCCGCCGTGCCGTAGATGCTCTGCAGAAAGGCCGTGCCCAGGATGGCCGCCGACGAGCGGTAGCACACCTGCACGAACTCGCCCACAAGGCGCTTGTCCGGCAAAAACAGCTTCGCCAGCGCCCAGATGCCCAGGATGCTGACCAGTGTGACCACGAAGCAGAACAGCACATAGGCCCCGTCAAAGGCCGCGCGCACATCGGTGGCGGCCAGGTCCCGGAACAGCTGCACCGGCAGCGCCACATAGAACACAAACTTGTTGGCCCCGGCCACGAATGCATCGCTGAGGAACTTTTTCTGGTACAGCACATAGCCCAGCAGCATGACGAAAAACAACGGCATGGTGCTGTTCATGCTGAACCGGACATTTTCCCACATGGCTCACACGCCCCCGTGGCGGCGCTGCTCAGCGGCCAGCTCCTGCTGCAGGGCAGCTTTGCGGTGGTCCAGCAGCAGATCCTTGTTGTACTGGAAATAGCGCTCGCAGCCGTTCTCGGTGAGGAAAGCATGGGACACCGGGTTCACGGTGAGCTCGGTGACGAACACCACCATTTCCTGGCTCTCGGCAAAGGCCTGCTCCATAAAGTCAAAGGCTGCTTCCAGCGCCGCGCTGGCGGTCTGCTGAGCTTTTTCGCGGTCATCGGCCAGCGTCTGGAACTGCCCACGCAGCAGCTCAAAGGCCTCCTGGGTCCCGGCGGCGTTGGCGCGGCGCAGTTCGCCTTCCCACCGGCGCAGCACGGCCTGCACCTGCAGGCGAGTGGTCAGGGCGTCGTGGCTCAGCAGGCCCGCGTCCCGCTGATGCTGGGTCTCGGCATCGTAGTCTGCGATCTGCTGGCTGAACAGCTCTGCAGAGCCGTCCGGCAGATCGTCCGGCAGGGTGGCAAGGGCTTTTTTCGTCTCCCGCAGGAAGGCGTAGCAGGCATCGGCCACCGCATCCGCCTGCCGGGACGCAGCAAACCGGGTGTTCAGGCCCGCCAGAAGCAGGCTGACCAGCGACAGTCGCTCGTCAAACGGGGCCTGCAGCAGCCGGGCGAACACGGCGGGCTTTGCCTGCCCGGCCAGGATCTCCTCCACGCCGTAGTCATCGCGGTACTTATAGTAAAGGTCCAGATAGGCCGAGAAGTCCTCAGCGATCTTCGGGTGCTGGATGTATTCCTTGATGAGGTCCTCATCGGCCTGCAGGCCCAACTGCTCGTAGGTATCCAGCAGATTAGACAGGTCCTCCCAGCCGCGGGCGGTGACGAACTGGGTGCCGTCCACGTCGGCGTTGATCTGGTAGAAGTTCTGAGGGTGCAATTCCAGATAGCTCAGGATGGCGCTGTGGATGTGGGCCGCCCGGGCGTAGTCCTTCCACACCGGCAGGTCGGGCTCAATGTCCATGCGGCGCACACGGTCGAGGGTGACGATGTCAAAGTCCCGGACGGATTTGTTGTACTCCGGCGGGTTGCCTGCTGCCACGATGACCCAGCCCGCAGGCACCGCCTGGTTGCCGAAGGTCTTGCACTGCAAAAACTGCAGCATGGTGGGAGCCAGCGTCTCGGACACACAGTTGATCTCGTCGATGAACAGGATGCCCTCCGAAAGGCCGGTGGCCTCCATTTTGGCGTAGATGCTGGCGATGATCTCGCTCATGGTGTACTCGGTCACCGACACGTCCTTATCGCCGTAGTGGCGCTGCCGGATAAAGGGCAGACCCACGGCGCTCTGGCGGGTGTGGTGGGTGATGGTGTAGGCCACCAGTGCCACCCCGCACTCTCTGGCCACCTGCTCCATCACCTGGGTTTTGCCGATGCCCGGAGGCCCCATCAGCAGGATGGGGCGCTGCCGGATGGCCGGAATGGCGTATTCCCCCAGCGCATCCTTGGCAAGATAGGCCTTGACGGTGTGTTCGATCTCTTCTTTGGCGCGTTTGATGTTCATAACAGCTTCCCCCTCGTTTCAGGAGTTGTTCAGGTCACGGTACAGGTCGTCCTCTTCGGCCAGCGCGTCGGCAAGAGCGCTGGCCGGGCGGGCCGCCGCACCGGTAAATTCTTCTTCGTCCAGCACCACTTTCATAGCCCAGGGCGGCACATTGGCGTCGTCGAACCGCTCTCCTAAAAACAGGAAGGCCGTGTCGTAGGCCGGGCGCTTTGCCGGGTAGGTGCCCATGCCGTCGGTAAAGTAGAGCAGTCCCCGCAGGTTCGAGAACTTTTTCTCGGCGCAGAGCCGGTCCACATAGGCAAAGGCGGGCCGGAAGTCGGTGCCGCCGCCGCCCCGCAGCTCAAAGTGGTTCATGGCGTGGATCAGCTCGTCCTCGTTTCGGATGAGCAGGTCCTGCCGGATGGCATTGTCAGCCTGGATCAGGTGCAGGTTCATGCGGTGGAAAAAGTTCTCCTGCCCCTTCAGCAGGGTGTAGGTCTCGGCCAGAAAGGCCCGCACCAGCGCACCGGAGGTGGAATAGCTGGTGTCGATGACCAGGGCCAGTTCCTCGATCTTTTTGCTTTCCCGCGTTTCCAGCGGCTCGATGAGGGGCAGGTTGCCGTACACCGACAGGCCGTAGGTGTAGAAGTTCAGGTCGAACTCGTCCGGGTCCAGCTTGACTTCCTCCCGCATGACACAGAACCGGCGCAGAAAATCCTTGTAGCTGCGGCGGCTGCGGTTGGCGGCCTTCACCTGCTGTTTCAGGGCGTCGGCCCCTTCCCCGGCCTCTTTGTCCCGCAGGTCCAGCTCGGTCTGCATCCGTTCCCCGATCTTCTGCCAGGTCTTTTGGGGCAGCGGGGTGGGCATCTGCTGGGGCTGTTCCGGGGCATCCTTGGGCCACAGGCGGTGGTCATCGGCCACGAATTCCCGTTCCAGCTGGCGCAGCACGCCGGGCGTCTGGCGGGTGAGCCACCGGTACGCCGGGGCCGCCGCCACTACCTTTTCTTCGGCGGTGATCTGCTGATACGCATTCTGCCGCACATAGGTCAGGGGCCGCTTGACACTGGCACGGTTCAGACTGTCGATCACGTTTTCCACCGCGATGTCACAGGCCAGGCTCCACAGCTGCGGCTCCCTGCGGCCTTTGAGCCACAGATGGCGGAATACACAGTGGAATACCACATGCAAATACAACCGGTTGAGATACTTCGGGTTCTGCTGGTAAAGCTGCAGCAGCCGGGCGGGCTGGTAGTACAGCATCTGACCGTCGGTGGCCAGCACCCGGCAGCGCTCGTCCGGGGCAGGCGTGAGGGCCGAGAGGGCCATATCCAGAAAGCGGAAGTCCAGATACAGCCCGCTGCGCACCACGGCCAGCACCTCGCCGCCCATGCGCGCCTGCCACTCCTCGTGGGTCTCCGGCCGCTGGGAGCGGAATTCCTTGCGCGGGTCCACAAATTTTTCCTTTGGCAACCGGATTCACCCCCTTAAAAATCAAAATCATACCGCCGCTTCGGTTTTGCCGCGGCGAACTTTTTGTGCTCCGCGTCGGCCAGCAGGGCAGCAGCGGCGGCGTTCTCTGCCTTGGCAGCAAGGGCTGCGCCCTCGGCAAAGGCAGCTTTGTCCAGCACGTCCAGTGCCAGCAGAGCGCGGATGCTGTCGGTGTCCTGCGCCTTTAAAAGACGGGCGAGCACCCGACCGGTGTTGGCGGAAAGAAAGGCCCGGTAATGCCCGGCCGCCGTTTCACTCAGCTGCCATGGGCAACGCAGACGGTCGAAGCAGAGCATGGCCATGATGTTGGCATCGTCGGCGTCGTGTCCCTGCGGGAAAATGGCGTCGTATTCTGCCGGGAGGAATTTATTGTTCAAAAAACACTGCCGGTAATGATATCCCTGCCCGGAAAAGGTGTGCAGCAGGATGTGGGCCGGGGTCTCCTCAATGTCCTCCCAGTAGGCAGGGTACCACAGGGCCGCCAACGGGGCCGCCGCACCAGCGGGCCGGAACTCCGCCCGCACCGCCTCGGTGATGTTGTTGACCAGCGCAAACAGGCCGGTGGCCGCGTCTGCCTCTGCCTGCACCCGGATGGTCTCCAGTGCAAAGCAGTTCAGGAACACATCACTGCCCAGCGTCAGGCCCTCGGCTCCCACCGTAAGCAGGCGCAGCTTCCGGCAGTTGTAAAAGGCACAGCTGCCAATGACCTGCAGGCGGTCCGGCAGGGTCACCTCTTCCACAAAGCTGCCGCACACGGGGTGCAGGTCGTCGGGGTCCGCCGCCGGGGCGTCAAAGTCAAAATCGTACCGGCGGGCACTGCCGCCCACCGCCTGCCCGAAGGCCCGGGTCAGCCGGACTGCACCGGTATCATCCACCTGATAGCGGCAGACGGCATCCGATGCCGGCAGACTGCGGGGCTTTTCGGAGAAGCAGTAGTCCCCCAACTCGGTGATGGGCCAGCTGCCTCCCGCCGGGGCCGGAACGCTGCCCGGCAGTACGACGCAGGGGTCCTGGCCGTACACCCGCACCAGCCGCGCACCGCCTGCTTCCAGCGGCAGAACCTCCAGCATCATCCCGTTTTCCTGCATCATTCCGCACTCCCCTGTTTCTCTGTTTTTTTGCTGCTCCCAGTATAAACCACCCGGCAGAGGATGTCCAGTGCCCGCCGGGGTTTTGGTTACCTTCGCTGCGCTCGGCCGTGCTGTTCGAGTCCTGTACCGTCCACCACAAAAAAATCCCCAGACCAAATGGTCTGGGGATGTGGTGGAGCATTGTCAGCAGCAGTCGAACCTTACCGATCAACGACTGATTTATAG
>ERZ1673734.2351-NODE-2351-length-10802-cov-348.166744_pt1 | contig 10802 bp, 10 predicted proteins | sample MGYA00580199_ERZ1673734 | MGnify/ENA primary metagenome ERZ1673734 (study PRJEB41218, sample SAMN15661742) | gut metagenome | host: Homo sapiens | place: Canada: London | collected 2015-08-20/2019-03-30 | study: EMG produced TPA metagenomics assembly of...
ACTTCACATCGCCGCTTCATTTTTCGCCCGTAGCTTCTTCGCCTGGCTTTCCAGCAACAGGTAACAGATCAGCGCCAGCAGCAGTGGGATAAAGTAATACAGCACACGGTAAGCGAGTAGGGCGGCGATAATTGTACCTTTGGAGGTATGCTCCCCAGCCAGTAGTGCGATAAACACCGCTTCCAGCACACCGATCCCCGCCGGAATATGCACGATGACGCCAGCAATACTACTAACCAGTAACACGCCCAGTACAAAGAAATAGTTCACGCTTTGACCAAGTAACAGCCAGATAATCGCCCCCATTACCATCCAGTTAACGCTGGAAATCAGCATCTGAGCGAGGGCGAATTTCCATGAAGGCAGCACCAGCTTTTGCCCTTTGATGGTCATATGGCGGTGCTTCGCGAAAGCGCAAAACCACAAATAAACCGCGATAATCATCAGTAAGCCAATGCCGAGAATACGCAGCGTAGTTTGATCGACATACCAGTGATCCGGCAACTCCACCACGCCTGCGGTAAAGATAATCCCTGCCAGTAAAATGTAGCCCAGCCAGTTGGTGGTAATACTGAGCGAGAAAATCCGCGTAATAGTGCTACCGGGCAACCCCAGACGAGAGTACAAACGATAGCGCATACCAATGCCGCCGACCCAGGTACTGAGCGTCAGGTTGAAGGCGTAGCAGATAAACGACACCAGCATCACCTGGCGCTTCGCCAGTTTGTGACCGCAGTAAAAGCGGGCGAGCAGGTCATAGCAGCCGTAAATCAGATAGCTGACGACCACCAGCCCGACCGCACTAAGCAGCGCAACGCGATTGTAGTCGCGGATGACCTTCCAGACCTCTTCCCAGTCCACTTTTTTGGCGTAGACCACCAGCAACACAATCACCGCGATAAAAAACAGCCAGGTGAGGATCTTCTTTGCTAAGCGCCAGCGCGGGTGTGATTTACTCATCAGGGTTTTACCCCCGTGTTTTCAGTTTCTACCCGATCCTGCGTTTCCATTGTCGGTTGTGCGGGCGGATCAACCTGCGCCAGACGTGGCGTGTGTGCCGGAAGCCAGCCAACCAGCGCCGGGAAGTGGCGTAAAAAGTGGAACGCCAGCACGCTTTTGGTCAGGTTCCACCAGGTGCGTTTGGGCAGCATGGTTTCATCCACCTGCTGACAATCTGCGGCAATAATGCCGTTCAGATTATCGCGCAGCGTCTGGTTAAAATGACGATCGTGGATGATGACATTTGCTTCGAGATTCAGTGACAAACTGAGCGGATCGAGATTACTGGACCCTACTGTCGCCCAGTGATCGTCCATCAATGCCACTTTGCCGTGGAGCGGGCGGCGGCGGTACTCAAAAACCTGAACGCCGCCTTTAACCAGATAGTTATACAGCAAGCGCGCACCGACTCTGACAATCGGCATATCCGGTTCGCCCTGAATGATCAGTTTGATCCGCACCCCGCGCCGTGCCGCTTTACGCAAGGCGTGTAAAAATCGATAGCCGGGGAAGAAGTAGGCGTTGGCGATAATCACTTCCCGCCGCGCCTGAGTGAGCATTTTCAAATAATGGCGTTCAATATCATCGCGATGTTCTTCGTTATCGCGCCAGACCAGCAATACCTGCGCTTCTCCCGGCTGGCGGTTCTCTTCCGCTTTGTGATGACGTCGCCACCAGCGTCGTGCCGCGCTCTGTCCAGGCAGGTTTTCCAGCTCAAACTGGAGAATATCTTCGACAATCGGCCCTTCAAGGCGTACCGCGTAATCCTGTTTAGCCTCTGGACCGTAGCTGGACATATGCTCGGCGGAGTAATTCAGCCCGCCAATAAAGGCGATACGCGCGTCGATCACCACAATTTTGCGATGCATCCGGCGAAACACATTGGTGCGCATACCAAAAAGGCGAGGGCGGGGATCGTAGTAGCGGAACACTACGCCAGCTGCCGTCAGTTCATTGACAAACTCATCGCTGAGATCCGGCGAACCGTAGCCATCCAGCAAGACTTCCGCTTTAACCCCGCGTTGCGCTGCTGCCAGTAGTGCCGCATGCAGTTGTTTGCCGACGTCATCCTCAAACCAGATAAACGTTTCAAGAATGATGCGTTCTTGTGCCTCGCCAATCGCCTTAAACACCGCGGGATAATATTGCTCGCCGTTTTCCAGCAACTGGATCTTATTGCCTTCGCGCCAGCTACATTTCATAAATGAATCTCCGCACTTAAAGGGGCATGATCAGAAAGGTGTCGCCATGTCCGCAGCGGCAACGCGGTTGGCGCGCTGGCGCTGGCATTTTTGACGTAGATCCTGTCCAGTCGTAGTAGAGGAAATTGCACCGGAAACGTGCGCGCCGGGCGTCCGTGGGCGCGGGTAAAAATCTCATCCAGTCCGGCCTGCACTTTTAACGGATGATTAGCTTTTTGCCGCCAGTCATTGAAATCACCCGCCACCAATACCGGTTCGCCGTCCGGTAGCTCATTCACCCATTCGGCGAGCATCGCAAGCTGCGCCTGACGGTGCGCCTCACGCAGGCCCAGATGTACGCACATCACATGAATCGCTTTTCCGGTCATCGGCGGCACAATGCGGCAGTAGAGCACGCCGCGCTTTTCCGCACCATCGACCGAAACATCGCGATTCTCATAATGTTCAATGGGATAACGCGACAGTACGGCGTTGCCGTGATGCCCTTCCGGGTATACGGCATTGCGACCGTAGGCAAAATCGCTCCACATAGTGTCGGCGAGAAACTCGTAGTGCGAGGTATCGGGCCAGTTTTCCACATGCAGCGGATGAACTTCGTGCGCGCCCATCACTTCCTGCAGGCAAACAATATCGGCGCTGACGGTACGCACGGCGTCGCGAAGTTCCGGCAAAATGAAGCGTCGGTTAAACGCGGTAAAGCCTTTGTGAATATTGATGGTGAGCACCTTGAACGAAAATTGTTGTGTTTGATCGGGCATAATTTTCCTGTCTTTGCCTCTTATCTCATTGAAATAGTGTAGTCGGCGTCACAAAAAGGTGCGGTCTTACGGAATTTTCCGTAAAGTTCGGTACTCTGAGTAAGTAGAGATAAATTCTTCAGGAGAGAAGCCATGAAGTGGCAACAACGTGTTCGTGTCGCAACGGGTCTAAGTTGCTGGCAGATTATGTTGCATTTACTGGTAGTGGCGCTGCTGGTGGTGGGCTGGATGAGTAAGACTCTGGTTCACGTCGGCGTGGGATTATGCGCACTGTATTGTGTCACGGTAGTGATGATGCTGGTGTTTCAGCGCCACCCCGAGCAACGCTGGCGTGAGGTGGCAGACGTGCTGGAAGAGCTGACCACGACCTGGTATTTTGGCGCAGCGCTGATTGTGCTGTGGCTGTTGTCCCGCGTTCTGGAAAACAACTTTTTGCTGGCAATTGCAGGGCTGGCAATCCTTGCCGGCCCGGCGGTAGTGTCTTTGCTGGCGAAAGATAAGAAGTTACATCACCTTACGTCTAAACATCGCGTACGCCGCTGACCCTGTCGTGGCCGTTATCACCAGTAGCGGCCACAAACTATTCCACACAATATCCAGACTCGCATCCTTCAAATAAATCTGCTTGGTAATGTCCGTAAAGTGGCGAATAGGGTTAATCCACGTCAGGTTTTGCAGCCATACCGGCATGTTTTCCACCGGAGAAACGTAACCGGAAAGGAGAATGGCGGGCATCATAAAGACAAACACGCCGATAAACGCCTGCTGTTGTGTTGAACAGAGTGATGAAATCAACAGACCGAATCCCACCAGCGATAAACCATAAATCACCATCGTAAAGTAGAACAGCGCCAGCGATCCGGCGAAGGGGATTTGATACGCCCAGATACCAATCGCCAGCACAATGGTGGCCTGGAAGGTGGCGACAATTAACGCCGGTACGGCTTTGCCGATGAAGATCTGCCAGGTGGTGAGCGGCGAAACCAGTAGCTGATCGAGCGTACCTTGTTCACGTTCGCGGGCGACGGAAAGTGAAGTGACGATCATTACGCCGATAGTGGTGATCATGGCGATCAGTGACGGCACCACAAACCATTTGTAGTCGAGATTCGGGTTATACCAGTTGCGTACCACCAGCTCGCTGTTGTTAGGTTTCGGTTTTCCTTCCAGCAGCTCCTGCTGATAATTTTTGACGATCTGTTGCAGGTAGTTGGCGGCAATTTGCGCACTGTTGGAGTTACGCCCGTCGAGGATCAACTGCAAAGGCGCGGTCTGGAAGGTATCCAGTTTGCGCGAGAAGTCAGCCGGGAAACGCACCAGTAGTAACGCCTTTTGTGTGTCGATGGTTGGGCGGATCTCCTGTGGGCTTTTCAGCAGCAGCACATGAGTAAAGGCGCTGGCGCGGGCAAAACGTTGGGTCAGCTCCACCGAATGCTCGCCGTTATCTTCATCGTAGATGGCGATGGTGGCGTTAGTCACTTCCAGCGTGGCGGCGAACGGGAACAGAATCACCTGAATAAGCACGGGTAAAATCAGAATCGCGCGGGTTTGCGGTTCGCGCAGCAGCGACTGCAACTCTTTGCGGATTAACGTCCATAAGCGATGAAACATGCTCTTCTCCCTAATCCAGCCGACGTTTGGTTTTCAGCCACGTCAGGCCGATAAACATCACCGCCGAAGCGATCAAAAACAGCACGTTTACCACCAGCACCACTGGAATATTCCCGGCGAGGAACAGGCTTTGCAGGGTGCTGACGAAATAACGAGCGGGAATAATGTACGTCACCGCGCGGATCACCGCGGGCATACTGTCGATCTGAAAAATAAAGCCGGAAAGCATAATCGACGGCAGAAAAGCGGCGTTCAGGGCGACCTGAGCGGCATTGAACTGGTTGCGGGTAATCGTGGAAATCAGCAGCCCCATCCCCAGGGTACTGAGTAAAAACAGGCTGGAGATAAAAAACAGAATCAGCAGCGACCCGCGATACGGCACGCCGAGAATAAACACTGACACCAGCATACACAGCAACATCGCCAGCATCCCGAGAAAGTAATAAGGGATCAGCTTACACAGCAGCAGTTCCGTGCGGGTAATCTCCGTAGAGAGCAGAGCCTCCATGGTGCCGCGTTCCCATTCTCGCGCCACCACCAGCGAGGTGAGAATCGCGCCGATGACCGTCATGATAATGGTCACCGCACCGGGGATAATGAAGTGCTGGCTAATCGCCGCCGGGTTAAACCAGTAGCGGGTTTGTACATCAATAAGCGGTTCAAAAGTCTGCCCGTTGTCCTCCGCTCGCTGCATTTGCCAGATCTGCCAGATCCCTTCGACATACCCCTGTACAAAGTTAGCGGTATTCGGCTCACTGCCGTCGGTGATCACCTGAATCGGTGCGGTGGCGTTGGCGCGCTCCATCTGTTCCGCAAAATCCACCGGAATAACCACCAGACCGCGAATTTTCCCCGCCTGCATTTTGGCGATCAGTTCCTGACGGTTATCGCTGATGGTGGCGTCGATGTAGGGCGAACCGGTCATGGTGTGGGTGAAATCCAGCGCCGCTTCGCTACGCTGTTCCAGTAAAATCCCGACCCGCAGCTTGCTGGAGTCGAGGTTAATGCCGTAACCAAAAATAAACAGCAGTAGCAGCGGGATCACTACCGCAATCAGCCAGCTACTCGGATCGCGAACGATCTGCCGCGTCTCTTTAACGCACAGCGCCCGTACGCGACGCCAGGACAGGATCGGGTTACTCATTGCTATGCTCCTTATCCCAGTCGTGGATCAACTGAATAAAGGCTTGCTCCATGGTGGGATCGGGTTGCTCATCGTTAGCCGACTGTGCTTTCAAACCGTCCGGCGTGCCGCTGGCGATTAATTTCCCGCGGTACACCAGGCCGATGCGGTCGCAATATTCCGCTTCATCCATAAAGTGGGTGGTGACCATCACCGTGACGCCTTTCTCTACCATACTGTTGATGTGCAGCCAAAATTCACGGCGGGTGAGGGGGTCAACGCCGGAAGTCGGTTCGTCGAGAAACAGAATGTCCGGTTCATGCATCAGCGAACAGGCCAGCGCCAGCCGCTGTTTAAAACCTAATGGCAGTTCATCGGTGGCGTGGGAGGCGATACTTTTCAGGCCGAACGCCTCGCTCATGCGGGAGATTTTTTCGTTCTGCGCCCGACCGCGTAAGCCATACACACCAGAGAAAAAGCGTAAATTCTGTTCGACCGTCAGGTTACCGTAGAGCGAAAATTTTTGCGCCATATAGCCGAGATGCTGGCGCGCTTTACCGGAACTCTCTTTCAGATCCATCCCCAGCACCAGCGCCTGGCCGGAAGTCGGCACCAGCAAACCGCACATCATCTTAAAGGTGGTCGATTTACCCGCGCCGTTTGGCCCCAGCAAACCAAAAATCTCCCCACGTTTAACGGCAAAGTTGACGTGATCGGTGGCGGCAAAATCCCCAAATTTCTTGGTCAGTTCTTTCGCTTCGATCACCGTCTCGCCGGGTGTGCCTTCTACCGTATGTAATATTGCGCCCAGCGGCGATTCCGAGGTTCCGGCACCGCCCAGCAAATCAATAAACGCATCTTCAAAACGCGGCGTAGTTTCGTTGATGTTGATTTCCGGCATCCCGTCGGCATGGCGAATATCGTCTGGTGTGGCCTCTTTTTTGAGGATCAGACGTACCGATTTCCCCTGAATCATGCCGTCGCTGACCTGCGGCAGTTTCAAGGCGCGTTGCAACAGTTTGCGGTTGCCCTCGTGTGGACTGGTCATCAGAAAGCTGCGTCCGGCCATGGTTTGTGTCAGGGCTTTTGGTTCTCCCTGATACAGCAACTCGCCTTCGTTCATCAGTAACACGTCACGGCACTGCTCGGCTTCGTCGAGATACGAGGTACTCCAGAGGATTAACATCCCTTCGCCCGCCAGCTCATGCACCATCTGCCACAGTTCGCGCCGTGAGATAGGGTCAACGCCGACGCCGGGTTCATCGAGCAGCAACACTTTCGGTTCGCCCACCAGGGTACAGGCCAGGCCGAGTTTTTGTTTCATCCCACCGGAGAGCTTGCCCGCCAGGCGTCCGGTAAACGGCCCAAGAGACGTAAACTCCAGCAGGCGAGCAAAAGTTTGCTTACGTGCCTCGCCGGTGACGCTGCGCAAATCCGCGTACAGATTGAGGTTCTCCATCACCGTGAGATCTTCATACAGACCAAATTTCTGCGGCATATAACCGAGCACGGCGTGCAGCGCGCCGTCGTTTTTGATCGGATCAAAGCCAATCACCGTGGCACTGCCGCTGTCGGGTTTCAGTAATCCCGCCAACATCCGCATCAGCGTGGTTTTACCTGCACCGTCCGGCCCCACCAACCCCGTCACATAACCGGCGTGAATGGTACAATCGAGCGGCGCGACGGCGGGCTTGTCCATGCCCGGAAAGCGTTTTTCCAGGCCGTTCAGCGTGATAACGGCATCATTCATGTCCTGCCTCGTCACCGAATTGTACCGTCACTGGCATTCCCTGGCGTAACGCATCATCGGCGTCGGTCACCACAATACGCAGGCGATAGACGAGGTCGGTACGCAGATCCGGTGTTTCGACGGTTTTCGGGGTAAATTCAGCAGTCGGCGAAACGAAACCAATCTGCCCGTGATACGGCTTGTCCGGGCGACCATCGGTATAAAGCAGCACTTTGCGCCCCGGCTGGGCCTGGTCAAGATTACGTTCATCAACATAAGCGCGCACCCACACCGGACGCGTTAGTGAAACGGTAAACACTGTGCCACCTTCATTGAGGACCGTGCCTGGCTCCACCGCGCGCGTTAACAGCGTGCCATCAGACGGGGCTATCAACGTTGAGTCCTGTAAATTCAACTCCGCCTGCGCCAGTTGCGCCTGCGCCTGTTCGAGGCTGGCTTTCGCCTGAGCGATGTCCTGTTCACGGTTACCGGAACGGTACTGACGCAATTTATCCTGTGCTGATTTCAGCGTTGCCTGCGCCTGGTCGCGCGAGGAGCGGGCATTTTCTAGGTCATTTGCCGAAATAGTGCGGCTTTTCCACAACCCTTGCTGGCGGTTATAGAAGTTCTGCGCATAGTCATAGGCGGCTTGCGCCTGTTTCACCGCTGCGGCGGCCTGAGCGATTTCTTCATCGCGATACCCGGCAAGCATCAGGTCATACTGCGCCTGTGCCACCGAAACACCCGCTTTCGCCTGCATCAGGGCAATCTCATACGGCTTGTGATCCAGTTCGCCCAGCACCTGGCCCGCTTTGATAGCATCACCTTCGTCCACCGCCAGCGATTCAACGCGCCCCCCAACACGGAAACTAAGATTTACCGTACGAATATCCACGTTGCCATACAGCGTCAGGCCGTTATCCTGGCGGCTTTGATACCACCAGTAGCCTCCGGCAACCACGGCGGCAAGTACCACTACCGCCAATCCGATCACGACAGGTTTTTTCATCACTACAAACTCCTTTGCGATAATCCTTGCAAAATCAGGTCGATATGACAGGTCACCGTCTGGTTGATCAGTTCGGTCTTTTCTTCATCGAACGCGGTCCAGCCGGTACGTAACAGAATTGTTTCTTTGCCAAGACGGAACGCCAGAATCTCACCAATCAACGCATGGGTATGAAGGATCATGCGGGTGTCATTGGCGTCGCAGCCGGTCCAGGCGGCAATCAGGCGTGTCAGGTGGCTGTGTAGCGGACTAATCACCTGTTCGTGCACCAGGTGATAGGCTGCCGTGGGAGAGAGCTGCTCACGGGAGATAAACTTGCTGAGGTTGACGGTGTCATCCTGGGTGAGCAGCTTAATCATGTTCCTGCAGGCGCGAAGGATCAGTTCACGGATGGCTGCGCGATCAGGCTGTGGTTGTGCGAACAAGCGTTCGGCTTCTTCGGCGTGCGGACGGAACTGCTCGCCAATAAAATCGGCAATCCACTGGGCGCAGGCGAGGTACAAATCTTCTTTCGAACCGAAGTAGTAGGTGATGGCAGCGATATTCTGCCCGGCCTGGGCGGCTATCTCGCGAGTGGTGGCGTTCATTCCATATTCACCAAACTGCGCCAGTGCGGCAGCAATCAGCTGTTTTTTCGCCTGTTCACCCTTGATTGTCATGGCAGGATTATTCATCGCACAGTCCATTCTTAATCAAATGATTGATTAAGATTATGACTCCATAGGGGAGTTGTCCAGTATGGCTAAGAATTTTAGCAACGCCAGTCACAGGGATAATTTATGCGCTGTGTCACAAAAACTGCTACACTCCGCTCCCTCATGACATTGTGGTTTTTGTCATTTTCCTTTTCAGTATCTCCCTGAAAACTACACCGGTAACGGTCGGGGCGGTTCGGAGTAGTTATGTCTTTCGATTCTTTGGGTTTAAGCCCTGATATCCTGCGCGCCGTTGCCGAGCAGGGTTACCGTGAACCCACCCCTATTCAGCAGCAGGCGATCCCTGCGGTGCTGGAAGGCCGCGACCTGATGGCTAGCGCCCAGACCGGCACCGGCAAAACAGCGGGCTTTACGCTGCCGCTGTTGCAACACCTGATCACTCGCCAGCCGCACGCCAAAGGGCGTCGTCCGGTACGTGCGCTCATTCTTACCCCGACCCGTGAACTGGCGGCGCAGATTGGCGAAAACGTCCGTGATTACAGCAAATACCTGAACATTCGTTCGCTGGTGGTGTTTGGTGGTGTGAGTATTAACCCGCAGATGATGAAACTGCGTGGCGGCGTTGATGTGCTGGTGGCAACCCCGGGACGTTTGCTGGACCTGGAACATCAGAATGCAGTGAAGCTGGATCAGGTTGAAATCCTCGTCCTCGATGAAGCTGACCGCATGCTCGACATGGGCTTTATCCACGATATCCGTCGCGTGTTAACAAAACTACCTGCGAAGCGCCAGAACCTGTTATTCTCCGCGACCTTCTCTGACGATATTAAAGCCCTGGCGGAAAAACTGTTGCACAACCCGCTGGAAATCGAAGTGGCACGCCGCAATACCGCGTCTGATCAGGTGACCCAGCACGTTCACTTTGTCGATAAGAAACGCAAACGCGAATTGCTGTCGCACATGATTGGGAAAGGGAACTGGCAGCAGGTGCTGGTGTTTACCCGTACCAAACACGGCGCTAACCATCTGGCTGAACAGCTCAATAAAGATGGCATCCGTAGTGCGGCGATCCACGGCAATAAATCGCAAGGTGCGCGTACTCGTGCGCTGGCTGATTTTAAATCGGGCGATATTCGTGTACTGGTGGCAACTGACATCGCTGCGCGCGGCCTGGATATTGAAGAGCTGCCGCACGTCGTCAACTATGAACTGCCAAACGTACCTGAAGATTATGTCCACCGTATCGGGCGTACCGGTCGTGCGGCTGCTACCGGTGAAGCGTTGTCGCTGGTGTGTGTTGATGAACACAAACTGCTGCGTGATATCGAAAAACTGCTGAAAAAAGAGATCCCGCGCATTGCGATTCCGGGCTATGAGCCGGACCCGTCAATCAAAGCCGAACCGATCCAGAACGGTCGCCAGCAACGTGGCGGCGGCGGTCGTGGGCAAGGTGGTGGTCGCGGTCAACAGCAACCACGCCGTGGGGAAGGTGGCGCAAAATCTGCAAGCGCGAAACCTGCAGAAAAACCGTCTCGCCGCCTCGGCGATGCCAAACCGGCAGGCGAACAACAACGTCGCCGCCGTCCGCGTAAACCTGCCGCTGCGCAGTAATCTTTTATGCCGGGCTATGCCCGGCATCAGGCTGATGAACAAACGCAAAACTGCCTGATGCGCTACGCTTATCAGGCCTACGTGAACTCTGCAATATATTGAAT
>ERZ1673734.2360-NODE-2360-length-10775-cov-8.104664_pt1 | contig 10775 bp, 8 predicted proteins | sample MGYA00580199_ERZ1673734 | MGnify/ENA primary metagenome ERZ1673734 (study PRJEB41218, sample SAMN15661742) | gut metagenome | host: Homo sapiens | place: Canada: London | collected 2015-08-20/2019-03-30 | study: EMG produced TPA metagenomics assembly of...
CGGATATTTCGCAAACACAAGCAGGATTTAAGGCAAAGAGCCGCAGGAATCCTTTATGGATTCCAAGACTCTTTAACGCAAATTAACGCAAAATCCGGCTGTGTTTGTAGAAATAGACTGAATTTTCGACTTTTCAGATACACCCTAATTAAAATTAACGCTTTTTTCACCTTTTGACGTTGAACACAGTGTATAATAATCTAATACACTGTATAATGCAACGATAAGTCTCAAAAGTAAAAGGAGGACAAACCATGGGTGAGTATGCGGCAATCGAAAAAGAAGCCAAGCTGTTTACAGAACTGTGTGTGCATAACGATGCCATTGATCCGAACCTGTTTGATGAGTTCGGTGTAAAGCGCGGCCTGCGCGATAAGGACGGCAACGGTGTGCTGGCCGGGATTACCAATATTTCCCGCATTGATGCGTTTGAAATGCGTGACGGCGTTAAAACCCCCTGCGATGGCAAGCTGTGGTACCGCGGGTATAACGTGTATGACCTGATCCGTGGTTTGCGCGGCAAGCGCTATGGCTTTGAGGAAGTTGCCTACCTGCTGCTGCTTGGCGATCTGCCCAATGAACAGCAGCTGCATGAATTTACCGACTGCCTGACCAAATGCCGTGCCCTGCCCAGCAACTTTGTGCGGGACGTTATCATGAAAGCCCCCAGCAAGGATCTGATGAACAGCCTGACCCGCAGCGTGCTGACCCTGGCTTCTTATGATGATTCGGTGGGGGATAACAGCCTGCAGACCCAGATGGAGCAGTGCATCAAGCTGATCAGTGTCTTCCCCATGCTGGCGGTGTATGGCTACCATGCCTATAATTACTACCTGAATGACGGCAGCATGTACATCCACCGCCCGCGGCCGGAGCTTTCGGCGGCAGAAAACCTGCTGCAGATGCTGCGCCCCGACCAGCAGTATACCCCGCTGGAAGCCCATGTTCTGGATATTGCTCTTCTGCTGCACATGGAGCACGGCGGCGGCAATAACTCCACTTTCACCACCCGCGTGGTCACTTCTTCGGGGGCGGATACCTACTCGGTCATTGCAGCGGCGCTTTCCAGCCTGAAGGGCCCCAAGCACGGCGGCGCGAACATCAAGGTCATGGAGATGATGGACGATATCCGCGCCCATGTTTCCGATGTGACCGATGAGGACGAAATGCGCGCCTACATCGGCAAAATTGTGGATAAAGAGGCCTTTGACCATAAGGGCCTTGTGTACGGCATGGGCCATGCGGTCTACTCTCTGTCGGACCCGCGCGCGGTGGTGTTCAAGAGCTTTGTGCAGCAGCTGGCCATGGCCAAGGGCCGCAAGGCGGACTTTGACTTTTACAATACGGTGGAGCGCCTGGCCCCGCAGGTGATTGCCGAAAAGCGCCATATCTATAAAGGCGTTTCCACTAACGTGGACTTCTATTCCGGCTTTGTCTACAACATGCTGGGCATCCCCGTGGAACTGTATACCCCCATGTTCGCTGTGGCTCGTGTGGTCGGTTGGAGCGCCCACCGCATGGAAGAGCTGGTCAATGTGGATAAAATCATTCGCCCCGCGTACAAAAGTGTTATGGCAACCAGAGATTACCTGCCGATGGAAAACCGCGGCTGATTTCAGCCTTGCACTGGCGGGCCAGACCTGTTAAAATTATAGCGTAAGCATTTTGGGCATAGCCGCAAAGGCTGTGCCTTTTTTGTGGTATATCAGTAGGAGGAATCCCCATGAACGAAACACAGGCATCTCAGCTGCCGGTTTATGCCGGAAATGACCTTGGTGCAGTGTGGCGCAGCAGCGCTACGGCATTTCGCCTGTGGGCCCCCACGGCGTGCAGCGCGGCGCTGCACCGCTTTGCCGCGGGTACCGATGCCGAACCGGAAGCTGCTGACCTGGGAACCCTGCCCATGCAGCGCAGTGAGGGCGGCACCTGGTACCTGGAACTGGCGGGTGACCTGGCCGGGCAGTATTATCAGTATGAGCTGCAGTTCCCGGATGGAACCTCCACCGTTACAGCGGACCCCTACGCCCACGCAGCCGGGGCAGGGGGCACCCGCAGCATGGTGCTGAACCAGGCCGCCGCCGTGCCGGACGGCTGGCAGAAGGATGAACGCCCGGCCATCCCCGCCCATGCCCGCAGCGTGTGGGAGGTGCATGTGGCGGATTTTACCGCCGACCCGGCCAGCGGCGTGCCGCAGGCTTACCGCGGCAAGTTTATGGGTTTTACGGTGGACGGCACCACCCTGAACGGGGACGGCGTACACCCCACCGGGCTGAACTACCTTAAGCGGCTGGGTGTGACCCATGTGCAGCTGCAGCCTATTTTTGACTTTGCCACGGTGGACGAAGTGAGCGGCGAGGACTACAACTGGGGATATGATCCGCTGAATTATAACCTGCCGGAGGGCAGCTATGCCACCGATGCGTTCCACGGCGAGGTGCGCGTGCGGGAATGCCGCGCCATGATCCAGGCCCTGCACAGCGCCGGGCTGGGCGTGGTGATGGATGTGGTGTATAATCATACCTATTATTCCTACAGCTGGCTGGAACGCACGGTGCCCGGCTACTGGAACCGCCGGTGGGAAAACGGAAGCCTGACCAACGGCTCCGGCTGTGGATGTGACCTTGCCAGCGAGCGCACGATGGTGCGCAAGTATCTGGTGGATTCCTGTGTGTACTGGGCCAAAGAGTACCATATTGACGGGTTCCGCTTTGACCTGATGGCTCTGCACGATGTGGAAACCATGAACGCAATCCGCGCTGCGCTGGATGCCCTGCCCGGCGGCGAAGATATCCTCATGTACGGTGAACCGTGGCAGGGCGGCAGCACCCGCATGGAACACGGCGCGATCCCCGCCAACAAACAGGCGGCGGGCCTGCTGGACAGCCGCATCGGATTTTTCTGCGATAACACCCGCGATGCCATCAAGGGCGGGGTGTTCAATGCGGGCAGCGCGGGCTACATCAACGGCGATATGCACTGTGGGTATCAAGTGCTGCATTCTATCCCGGCGTGGCGCGGCGGCCAGGCGGATTTTATGCCCCAGGCGCCGGGCCAGGTGGTGCAGTATGTTTCGGCCCATGATAACTATACCCTGTGGGATAAGCTGAAATGCGTGGCCCGCCGCGGGGATTATGCCGCGCCGGATGCCGATCTGCTGGCCCAGAACCGCATGGCGGCGGGTATTTACCTGACCTGCCAGGGTCTGCCGTTCATGCAGGGGGGCGAAGAGTTTGCCCGCACCAAGCATGGCGACCACAACACCTACCGCGGCCCGCTGGAGCTGAACCGCCTGGATTGGACGCGCGCCGCCCAGCTGGAGGAGCTGGTGCAGTATTATCACGGACTGTTGGAAATCCGCAAGGCGTATCCGGAGCTTTCCGGCATGGCGGGGGATGCAGAACCCTGCATTCTGTCCCTGCCGGGGTGGCTGATCGGCTTTGTGCCAGAGCGCCGGGGCGAAAGTCTGCCAGGGCGGCTGGCCGTTTATTATAACCCGGAGCGCACCCGCCAGTGGGCGGCCCTGCCTGCCGGGAGCTGGCGCTATCTGTGCGATGGTACCCGTGCCGCCGCCGAACCTTTTGGCCCCGCCTGCTGCAATGCCATCGAACTCGCCCCCGTCAGCGTGACGATTTTGAAGGTGGAATGAGTTTACGGGGGTTTTTGTTCCTTCTTTGAAAAGAAGGAAGCAGAAACTTTAATAACGGGCCGTGCCGAATATCTCACCCCATCACCCGCAAGGCGACGGGCGCACAATATACGCCCCTACGAATAGAATCGCGGCACATCACGAAAAATGTGGCCATTATTCTTTTTTAATTATTCTTTCCAAAACAAACACAAGGCCCGGTGCATCTTAAACCATGCACCGGGCCCCGCCTTATCTCCAATTCCTAATTGCTCATTTCTAATTAAAAACGAAAACTCCTCCCGCCTAACTTACCTCATCGCTTCTTCATACTTTCTCACAATGTCTTTCAGCGCCTCAAGGCCAATGGTGTAATCCTCCGGCGTGTCCAGCGAATGGTTGCCGCCCTCCACAAAATAGGTGGTAATGGCGGGGTCATCCTCCAAAGCACGGCGCAGCGCGGCACCGCCCAACGGGTCCGCAGTGCCGGTGGCGTGCCAGGCGGGCATCCCGGCGTAAAGCGGGGCATACTCCCACGCAAGGGGCGTTAATTGCAGCAGGGTCACATGGTATTCCGGGTGGGCCTTTACCCAACCGGCGGCCACCATCGTGCCAAAACTCTTGGCAATGCAGATGTACCGGTCATACCCGGCAGGGATCTGCGTCATGGCGTCCTGCGCGGCGCCGGGGTAGCTTTTGGCGGCGCTGGCCTGCGGCGTTTCCTCGTGGGGGAACAGCTGGCTGTACTGCACCACCATGCAGTCCAACCCCTGCCGGCGGGCAACCTTGGCGGCATAATACAGCAGCGGTTTGTCCGGCCCGTAGCCAAAGCCGGGGAATAAAACAACCAGCTTTTTCTCGTTCTGCATCACTTTACAAGCACCACATAGTTTTCTTTGCGCGGGGCAGGGGCCTTTTTGCCGCCCTCGGCAGCATAACCCAGGATGCAGTTGCCCACGCCGCGCAGGTTTTCGGCATTGGGCACACCCCACTTTTTCAGCAGGGCCTGGCCCTCGGCGGTTTCAAACATTTCCTTTGCGCGGTGGATCCAGCAGGCGGAAAGCCCCACGCTCTCGGCGGCGTTCAGCATGTTGCCCATCACCAGGCTGCCGTCCTCCACGCAGGTGGGGATGGTTTTATCCACCAGCACAACGGCAACGCAGGGCGCACCATAGAAAGGGTCGCCATTGCCGCCCATCGCGGCGGCGTTCATCTTGCTCAAAGTATCGCGGTCGGCCTTGTTCTGTATGCAGACAATCACCGGGCTCTGGCGGCCCATGCCGGTGGGGGCCCAGGTGCCGGCTTCCAGCACGGCGTTCAGTGCTTCCGGCTCCGGCATCTTGTCCAGGTAGCAGCGGCAGCTGCGGCGGGTTTTCATGGTATTCAAAACTTCATTGGTCATGGTAGTGCCATCCCTTTCATTTAATATTGCAGCTTTATTATACCATAGGGATGCAAGCGGATAAAACTTTCCTGAAAGTAAAATAAAAATTTTCCTGAATGGAGAAATACGGTATGGTGTGCCACACCGCGCCGTGGTATGCTGGAAGCACACAAGGGAGGGCATAAACCATGAAACTGATGCTTGCACAAAATACCGCGCAGCAGCGCGCTGCCGCCCGTACTGAACAGCAGGCGCAGCGCCGGGCAGCTGCCTGCAAAAATGCCCTTGCCGCCCGCCGCTTGGCGGTTTATCAGGCCCGGCGGACGGAATGGCAGGCAGGCCAACCCCTGCACTGACGGCAAAGGGGCAGAGGAGAGCGCGCCGCCGCTGCGTGCGATAATTTATGAATAGCATGTAAAATCATACAGAATCATGGAAGGCCAGCCTTTTTCGGGCTGGTCTTATTTTTTGCGCCATGGTATAATGTCCCTAAGTCACGAACAAAACTGTAGAATAAGGAGAGAACGAACCCATGAAATTTTCCGAAATGCCCTATGAGCGCCCGGACATGAGCACCCTGAAAGAACAGTTTGCCGCACTGACCGAGCGTTTGCAGAACGCCCCCGACTATGCCGCTGCCCGCGCCGCTTTTTTGGAGGAGCAGGTGCTGAACAAGCATGTGGATACCCTGTTCACCCTGGTCAGCGTGCGCCATACCATTGATACGCGGGATAAGTTCTATGATGAAGAGATGGAATTTGCCAACAGCGCCATGCCGCAGATCCAGCAGTGGCAGGATTCCTGGACCGCTGCCATGCTGGCAAGCCCCTACCGCAAAAACTTTGCCGAAGAATACGGCGACCTGATGTTTGTGAACGCCGAAATTGAGCGCAAGGCATTCTCGCCCGATATCATGGAGGAACTGCAGCAGGAAAACGAGCTGACCCAGCAGTATGGCAAGCTGCTGGCCAGCGCACAGATCCCGTTTGAAGGCGGGGTATACACTCTGTCTCAGCTGAGCCCGTTCAAGAATGACCCGGACGATGCCCGCCGCCTGGCCGCCTGGAAAGCCGAGGGCCAGTGGTACAAGGACAACCAGAAACAGCTGGATGATATTTATGATAAGCTGACCCACCTGCGGGATAAGATGGGCAAAAAGCTGGGGTACGAGGGTTACACCACCCTGGGCTACTACCGCATGGGCCGCAACTGCTATACCAAAGCGGATGTAGAAAAGTTCCGTGCCGCCGTGGTCAAGTATCTGGTGCCGCTGGCGGACAGCATCTACCGTGAGCAGGCCAAGCGCCTGGGCAAACAGTACCCCATGAGCTTTGCCGATAATGCCCTGATGTTCCGTTCCGGCAACCCCGCCCCCTGCGGCGATGCCGATGCCATTCTGGCCCAGGGTAAAAAATTCTATGAGGAACTTTCACCCGAAACCGGCGTCTTCTTTAACACCATGCTGGACAATGAGCTGCTGGACGTGCTTTCCACCCCCGGCAAGGCGGCGGGCGGCTACTGCACCAGCCTGTGGGATTATCAGGTACCGTTCATTTTTGCCAACTTCAACGGCACCCAGCATGACGTTGAGGTGGTCACGCATGAAGCGGGTCATGCCTTTGCCGCATACACCAACCGTGACCGCGTGCCGTATTCCACCGTGTGGCCCAGCATGGAAGGATGCGAAGTCCACTCCATGTCGATGGAATTCTTTGCCTGGCCGTGGGCGGAGGGCTTCTTTGGCAAGGATACCCGCAAGTTCCTGTACAGCCACCTGGCCGGTGCGCTGACCTTTATCCCGTATGGCACCATGGTGGATCACTTCCAGCATATCGTGTACGAAAAGCCGGACCTGACCCCTGCCGAGCGCCACGCCGCCTGGAAAGAACTGCTGGGCATTTATATGCCGTGGATGAAGCTGGACGGCGAGATCCCGTTCTACAGCGAGGGTGAGGGCTGGCAGCGCCAGAAGCATATTTACGAAAGCCCCTTCTATTATATTGACTACTGCCTGGCACAGACCGTCAGCCTGCAGTTCTGGGCCATGCTGCAAAAGGACCGCGCCAACGCGTGGGAGCACTACATGGCATACACCCGCCAGGGCGGCAGCCGCGTGTTTACTGAGCTGCTGAAAAACGCCGGTCTGGACAGCCCGTTTGAGGAAAGCTGCCTGCGCGGCGTGTGCGAAACGGCCAAGCAGTGGCTGGACAGCTATGACCTGACGGGGATCGAATAATGCAGCAAAAGAAAACCCGCCGTGGGCGGGAATACCTGAATGACTTCCGCAGGGATGTCAACGGCAGCTACCTGTACCAGGGCAGCTACCGCCGCTATACCGGCAGCATGCCGTATGCCAAACTGCGGGGCCTGCTGTGGGCGCTGTGCGGCGGGGCACTGGCGGCGCTGGCGGCGGCGGGCATGGTGCCCGCGCCGGGGGCCATGCAGCAGTTTTATGTACTGCTGCCGTATGCCGGGGCGCTGGTGGCTGGCATCAGCGCGGTGTGGGCGCTGGCCCGCATGAGCCGCGGCGGGGCACGCCTGCGCAGCTATGTGTATGAAGAAACGGTAGCCAAACTGCCGCTGCGCTGCCTGTTGACCGGGGTGTTCGCAGCGCTGGCTGCAGTAGGGGAGTGTATGGATGTGTTCTTGAACGGCGGACAAGGCGCTATCTGGTATGCAGTATTATTTGCAGCGCTGGCCGCTGCGGCTGCTGCGGCTGCTTTTGCCGCAGGGCACACCATCCGGGCGGCGGTTTATACCGAAGAATCCGACTCCGGGCGCGAAGAGTAAAAGACCTTGCACCATAACGCAGAATTTAGCCCGCTAAAGTGCGACGCGGAAGAATTTTACAAAATTCAGCGTGCTGTTATGGTTATCCTGCTGACTTTTATTTAGATGTTGCCAAAACGGCGTTTTTTGGTTGACAGAAATTGAAAATTACGATATTATAATATAGTTATTGGTGACATTTGTTTGCGGTGAGGGAACACCGCAAATGCGGAAAGGCTTAAGCCTTTCTTATTTAACACTCCTTTTGGTAGTGTTAAAATTGCCGCCATTACCAAAATGATTTGGGAGGTTATACAAACATGAAAAACACCAAGCAAGTGCTTGCACTGGCCATGGCTGTTGCAATGGCTGCGGGCCTGCTGGCTGGCTGCGGTTCTTCCGCTTCCAGCAGCGCTGAGTCTGTTGCTTCCAGCGCGGCTACCAGCGAAGCCGCTGCTACCGATACCGGCAGCAGCGATGGCACCATGGTTCTGGCAGATACCGGCTTTGAGGGCAAGTTCAGCCCGTTCTTCGCCGCTTCTTCCGCTGACCAGCACGTTATCGACCTGACCAACATTGCCCTGCTGGGCGCTGACCGTAAGGGCGAAATGATCCTGAAGGGCATCGAGGGTGAGACCCGCGAGTACAACGGCACCGATTACACCTACTATGGCCCCGCTGACTGCGAAGTGACCGAGAATGCTGACGGCACCGTTACCTATGCCATCAACATGCGCGATGACCTGGTCTTCGCTGACGGCACCCCCATCACCATTGATGACGTCATCTTCAACCTGTATGTTTACATGGACCCGACCTATGACGGTTCCGCCACCCTGTACTCCATGCCCATTGCCGGTCTGGATGATTACCGCAGCAGCATGACCACCCTGTCCAAGCTGATTGCTGAGGCAGGCGAGGACAACACTGATAACAGCCTGTTCACCGCTGAGCAGCAGAAGGCTTTCTGGGATGCTGTTAACGAAGGTGGCGTTGCTTTTGCACAGGAAATCATCGACGCCTGCGTATCTAACGGCTACGCTGAAGAGGGCGACGTTGCCGCTGCTGCTTCCGCCTGGGGCTTTGACGGCCTGGCCGCTGACGCTACCGCTAAGGATTTCTTCCTGGCTATCGCAGAAAAATATGACTGGAACTTTGCTTCCATGGAAGCTGAGACCGCAGGCTCTGCTCTGTCTGACCTGATCCCGGCTGATGTTTATGCTTACTCCACCACCGGTGTTGCCACCGGCGCTGACGTTGACACCGTTTCCGGCATTGTCAAGACCGGCGATTACAGCATGACCATCACCACCACTGAGCTGTCCAACTCCATGATCTACCAGCTGCAGCTGCCTATCGCCTCCCTGGATTACTATGGCGACCGCAGCCTGTATGATTACGACAACCACTCCTACGGCTTCAAGAAGGGCGACCTGAGCAAGGTTCGTTCCGTCACCAGCAACCCCATGGGTGCCGGCGCTTACACCTTCAATAAGTACAGCGATGGCGTCATCTACCTGGATGCCAACCCCAGCTACTATCAGGGCGAGCCCGCTGCCAAGCACGTCAACATGAAGGAAACCCAGGAAGCCGATAAGATCACCGGTGTTCAGGCCGGCACCATCGACATCTCCGATCCTTCTTACTCTCTGGAAGCTGCCAACCAGATCGCTACCATCAATGGTGGTAATTCTGACCTCGACGGCTCTGTCATCACCACCCGTCTGATGGACTTCCGCGGCTATGGCTACATTGCCCTGAGCGCCAAAAACGTTAAGGTCGGCGATGATCCCGCTTCTGAGGAATCCAAGAACCTGCGCAAGGCTATCATGACCGTGATTGCCGCTTACCGTGATGAGGGCATCAACTCTTACTACGGCGATACCGCAAGCGTTATCAACTACCCCATCTCCAACACCTCCTGGGCAGCACCCTCCGTTACCGACGACGGCTACAAGATCGCTTACTCTACCGACGTTGACGGCAACGAGATCTACACCAGCGATATGAGCGGCGACACCAAGTATGCTGCTGCTCTGCAGGCCGCCCTCGGCTACTTCGAAGCAGCCGGCTACACCGTTGAAAACGGCCAGGTCACCGCAGCTCCGGCTGGCGCCAAGATGGAATACACCGTCAACATCGGCGCTTCCGGCAACGGCGACCACCCCTCTTTCCAGGTTCTGACCAATGCAGCCGCTGCCCTCAAGACCATCGGCTTCACCCTGACCGTCAACGACCTGGCAAACGCTTCTGACCTGTACAGCTCTTATCAGTCCGGCGTTGCCGATGGCTGGGTTGCTGCATGGCAGTCCACCAACGACCCCGATATGTACCAGCTGTACGACAGCAAGGGTTCCACCAACTACTACGAGATCAACGATGCTGACCTGGACGAGCTGATCGAGGCTGCCCGCCAGACCACCGATCAGGATGACCGTAAGGCCATGTACAAGGAAGCTATGGAGATCATCATGGATTGGGGCGTTGAACTGCCGGTTTACCAGCGCAGCGAATCCGCCATCTTCTCCAGCGAGCGTATCGACACCGCTACCATCCCCAACGATCTGACCCCGTACTGGACTTACCAGTCTGAAATCAATACGATCGCTCTGAAGTAATTTCAGCGCAGCCTGTTGTTGAATTTATGGTGAGCAGCCGCTCTTGGTGCCGCACTGGTTCTGGGAGCGGTTGCTTGCTGTTAGTACAAACGGCGGCAGCATTTGCAGCCCAAATGTGGCCGTCCCATTCCCCCGGACAGTTCCCTCTGTCCGAGGGAGGGGGATGCCCATATTCGGTATCAAAGTAATGAGGTGTATCTGAAAACAAAGAAAACGACGGATGTTTCGCAAACATGAGGCGAATTTAAGGCAAAAAGCTGCAGGAATCCTTTGTGGATTCCAAGGCTTTTTAACGCAAAATTCAGTCGTGTTTGTAGAAACAGGCTAAGGCAACACCGCACAATTCCCGCCTTACGGCTTAAGCACCGCTCCGGCGGCT
>ERZ1673734.2362-NODE-2362-length-10774-cov-4.355537_pt1 | contig 10774 bp, 9 predicted proteins | sample MGYA00580199_ERZ1673734 | MGnify/ENA primary metagenome ERZ1673734 (study PRJEB41218, sample SAMN15661742) | gut metagenome | host: Homo sapiens | place: Canada: London | collected 2015-08-20/2019-03-30 | study: EMG produced TPA metagenomics assembly of...
CGTGCCCTACTGGGGGCTCGCGGCGGGCGATGTGCTGGGTTATCTCAACGCCTGCGGGTATGACTGCCGCGCCGCCTCGGTGGGCATCATCTCGAGTGCGTGGGACCGCGCGTGCGAGCTCTATGCCGAGCTCACCGGCGGCACTGCCGACTACGGCATTGCGCACGCGCAGCGCTTCGGCCACGCGCGCTTCGGCACGGCGTACCCGAACCCGCTCGTGCCCGATTGGGGCGCGGACAGGCCCGTCGACCTCGTGGGCCACAGCTTCGGCGGCGCGACGGCGCGGCTGCTGGCGCAGCTGCTCGCGCACGGCTGCCCGGAGGAGGTGCAGGCGGCCGAGGCCGCGGGCGAGGCGCCCTCACCGCTGTTCACCGGCGGCAAGGCAGACTGGGTGCACGCGCTGGTCGCCATCGCCGCGCCGCACGACGGGTCCACGTTTCTTGACGTGCAGCCGGACGCGGCGAACGCGCTCTCGACGCTGTTTCTGGGCGCGGCGCGCGCGCTCGGCATCTCGGCATTCAAGGGCGTGTACGACTTCCAGCTCGACCAGTTCGGCATCCGCCGCGACCCGGACGAGCCGCTCACGACGGCGGCGCTGCGCATGCTGGCGCAAAACCCGCTGCCGGCGGGCGACAACGCCTTTGACGACCTGCGTCCCGCGGGCGCGCGGGCGCTCAATGCGCGCATCGACACACTGCCGGACGCCTGGTATTTCTCCATCCCCTGCTGCCGGACGCTGCCGCGCCTGCTCACGCACGACCAGAAGCCCGACACGGCCATGACGCCGCTGCTCTGGCCGTTTTCGACCGCGATGGGGCGCGACGGCGCGGGCATGCCGCGCGACTGGCTGCCGAACGACGGGCTGGTCAACACGATCTCCGCCCGGTACCCTGAAGGCGCGCCGCACACGGACTTTGTGCCCGGCCAGACGCCGGAGCGCGGCGTGTGGCAGGTGCTGCCGGTCGAAAATCTCGACCACCTGGCCGCGATCGGCGGCGTGATGAACAACGGTGTCGTGCGCACGCGCCTGTTTTACCGCCGGGTCATGGCGCTGCTCGATGCGGCCGCCGCGGCCGACGCCAACTCGTGATTCCCGCCCGAGACCGGGCATACGATACCGCAAAGTGCACAAGATAAGATAAGGAGTGTATGGATTATGGATTCTATTGAAAGCTATCTGCGCAAGCTGATCGTCGCCTCCGTGGGTGCGGCCGACCTCGGCTGCGAAAAGCTCGGCAAGCTGCTCGACGAGTGCGTCGCGCGCGGCGAAGTGACCGTGGAGAAGGGCCGCGTGCTCAACGAAGAGCTCAAGCGCACCTGCAAGCAGGCCGTGACGAAGGACGAGGACGAAAAGCCCGCCGTGGACGTGGACGCCATGAGCGCCGACGAGCGCGAGGCGCTGCTGCAAAAGCTGCTGGCCAAGAAGGAAGCAGACTGATGGCCGGCCCCGCCGCGCAGCTCGACGAGGCCAAGCGCTTCGCCGAGATCGTCGCCATACTGCAAAAGCATCACCTCGTTCAGGGGCTGACGCCGGAGAAGGTCCGCGATATTTTCGTGGACCTTGGGCCGACGTTTGTCAAATTCGGACAAATTCTGTCCATGCGTTCGGACATTCTGCCCAAAGAATACTGTGCCGCGCTCGAGACGCTGCGCACGGACGTGACGCCCATGCCGCTGACCGAGGTGCAGGACATCCTCACGCAGGCCTATGCCCGCCCGTGGCAGGAGGTCTTTTCGGACATCGGCATCCGGCCGCTCGGCTCGGCCTCCATCGCGCAGGTGCACGCCGCGACGCTCACGGACGGCCAGCGCGTGGTCGTAAAGGTGCAGCGCCCGGATCTGTACGACATCATGAGCCGCGACGTGCGCCTGCTCAAGCGCGCCGCCGCGCTGCTCAAGTACACACCGCTTGCGAGCGCACTGGATTTTCACGCCGTGCTCGACGAGATGTGGCACACCGTGCAGGAGGAGCTTGACTTCACGATCGAGGCGAACAACATCGCCGAGTTCAAGCGTCTCAACGACGGCGTGGCCTACGCCGACTGCCCGGCCACGTTCCCGAAGTGGTGCACGAAAAACGTGCTCGTCATGGAGTACATCGCCGGCCACCAGATCGACGATGCTGACGGCCTGCGCGCCGACGGGTATGATCTCAACGAGATCGCCGTCAAGCTCGTGCACAACTACATCCGCCAGATCACGGTCTACCGCTTCTTCCACGCCGACCCCCATCCCGGCAACATCCGCGTGCAGGGCGGGAAGATCATCTGGCTCGACCTCGGCATGATGGGCCGCATCAGCCCGCGCGAGGCGGAGCTGTACATGGGCATCATCCGCACGATCTATGACCAGGACGTGCCCGCCCTGACGCAGACGCTGCTCGCGCTCGGCCAGTACGACCGCGCGCCCGACCAGCAGGCGCTCACGGAGCGCATCGGCATCTTCCTGCACAAGTATGAGTCCATGCCGATGGCCGATATGGACATGGGCGTGCTTGTGGACGAGTTCGTGCAGATCCTGAACGAATACGGCGTGTCCGTGCCCGCCTCGCTGACGATGCTCGGGCGCAGCCTGCTCGTCATTCAGGGCATGCTCACGAGCGTGTCGCCGGACGCGAACGTCATCGAGATCGTGGCGGAGTACGTCAAGAACACCGCCCTGAGCCGCGAACACATTGAAAAGAAGGTCAAAACGATCGCGCAGCAGCTCGCCCGCTCGGGCGAAAAGCTCACGGTGCTGCCGACGCAGCTGTCGGCGTTCCTGAGCAAGGCCAATGCCGGGCAGCTGACCGTCAACGTGAAAAAATCGTGGTCGGACGCGGCGCGCGCCGCGCAGTCGAAGCTGCTGAACCGGCTCATCTTTGCGTTGCTGGACTGCTCGCTGCTGTTCTGCGCAGCCATCACCTGCCTTGCCCCGCTGCCGCGGGTGCTGGGGCTGCCGTGGCCGGCGCTGGTGTTTTTCGCCGCCGCCGTCGCTGTCACGATCGCGCTGTTTGACCGCCGACGCTGGTCGGTGTGAAAGTATCCAAAAAAAGAATGACCACCCCGTCCGGGGTGGTCATTCTTTTTTTAAATATCGCCGCGGCGGCGCAGCGCGTCCAGAAACGCCGTGCAGCCGAGCACGAGATCGTCATACGTTGTGCCAAAGTCGTCCGTATACCACGGGTCGGCGATGCCGCGCTGCAGGCCCGCAAACGACAGCAGCGCTCGGATCTTCCCGTCCGGGTCGTGCGGGAGGATGCGGCGGAGGTTGCGCGCGTTGTTCTCGTCCATCGTCAGCAGCCAGTCATAGGCGTCGTAGTCGCGCGGCGTGACCTGCACGGCGGCGCGGTGGCCGACCGGGATGCCATGGGCGCGCAGCTCGGCGCGCGCGGGCGGGTAGACGTCGTTGCCGATCTCCTCGCGGCTCGTCGCCGCCGAGGCGATCTGAAACTGCGCCGCGAGCCCCTGCCGCCGCACCATGTCTCGGAGCAGATACTCCGCCATGGGGCTGCGGCAGATGTTGCCGTGGCAGATAAAGAGCACTTTGACCATTGGGATCGCAATTCCTTTCGACCGTGATGGCCCATTATAACACAGCGCGGCGCAAAAGCAAAACCGGGGTGCAGGCAGCTGCCTGCGCCCCGGTTTTTTCTTTCCCTGCGCCTTACTGCGCCCGCTGCGCGCGCTGCGCGCGCTGCCGGAGCGTGACCCCGGCGGCCACGAACGCCAGCACGAGCAGCGCCAGCGCCGCGCACAGGCACAGCGTGCGCAGCGCACCGTGACCGGCGGCCAGCATGGCGATCAGGCAGCCGACGGACAGGATCGCCGCCAGCGCCGTGCACCACGCCACGGCCTTTCCTCTCCTGTGGCCGAGGCACACGCCCGCGAACGCGAGCGCACCGGCCGCGAACAGTGCGATACAGATGCCCGTCCAGACCGCCGCCTCCGTGCGCGCGGTGTCCATATCCGCCGTGTAGAGATCCTGCGCGAGCGCGCAGATGTCGCCATAGCTCGCGGACGCGCCTGCCCGGCGGCATACTGCGCTTTGGCCGCGGCGAGCTTTTCGCTGCCGGCGTCATACTCCGCCTGCCCGCTCTCGAGCCGGCTCTGGCCGACGTTATCCGTCACGACGCCCGTAGCAAACGAGAGCTTGAGCGCGTCATACGTCTCCTGCTGCGCGCCGAGGGACGCCGCCAGCTCGCCGAGCGAGCGGGCGCTGCCGCACAGCTGCGTATCGGCGGCGACACGGTCGGCCCGCTTCTGCTGCGTGCGCACGACGCTCCACGGCGACACGGCCATGACGAACACCGCCGCCGCGAGCAGCACCCAGCGGGCCGCGCGGCTCGCCGCGGTCAGCAGCAGGCGGCGCTGCGCAGGCAGCGCGGTCCGGCGCACGAAGGTATCGCCCAGCAGCAGAAGCTGCGGCAGCACGAACAGCACGAGAAACACAGTGATAAGCGACCCGACGCCCACGAACCGGCCCATGCCGGCCACTGCGCCGGACGAGACGCGCGCGCCGATGAGCAGGCCGGCGGAGATGAGCATCGTGCCGGAGGTGATGATGGTCGGGAAGGCGAGGTTCAGCGCCGTGATCATGGCCTCGCGCGAGCCCTGATCGGCGCGCGCCTCGGTATAGTGCGAGGCGACGACGATCGCATAGTCCACGTTGCAGCCCATCTGAATGGCGCTGGCCACGAGATAGACCATGAAGAGCACATACTCGCCCGTGAGCACCGTGATGCCGAAGTTGATCCAGATGCTGCCCTGAATGACGAGCGTGAGCAAAATGGGCATACCGAGCGAGCGGAACGTGAACAGCAGCACGAGCATGACCATGAGGATGGACATGGCGCTGACCATGACGTTGTCCTGCGTGAACGTTTGCTCGGACCCGTAGGCGGACATGGCGTCGCCGACGAGATAGCTGTCGGTGGGGTAGTACTGGTGCACGACGGCGTGGATGCGGTCGAGCAGAGCAAACGTCTCGTCCCCGTCCGAGGCCGCGGCAAGCGTGAGCACGAGACGATGGTACGACGTGCCCTCGAGCTGCGCGCTGGCGCGCTCGAGCTGTCCACGTCGCTGAGCTGCGCGAACGTCCGGTAATCGACCGCGTCCGCCAGCCGGTAGCCGCCGGCCGCCTCCGTGCCCGCAATGCCGACGGCGCTCTTGACCTCCGGCAGAGCCGAGAGGGCATCGAGCAGCGCGGCCTCCTGGGTATAATCCCCGGCCGGGACGACGACGGCCAGCACCGTCTCGTCGCCGAAATCATCCGTGATCGCCTGCGACGCGGTGCGGTTGACGTCCGCGTTGTGCGTTTTGAGCGGCGCTTCGCTGTAAACATAGCTCACGCGGTTGGCGCCGATGCACGCCACGACGAGCACGGCCGCGAACACCAGCGGCACCACGCGGCGCGTCCGCCACGCGAGACGGCCGACGCCCGAGATCTTCGGCACGAAGTTGCGGTGCTTCGTCTTATCCATGGCCGGGCCGAGCTTGAGCAGCAGCCCCGGCATGAGCAGGAACACCGTCAGCATGCTGATCAAGATCGCCTTGATGAGCACGATGCCGAGGTCGCGCCCGAGGCCGAACTTCATGAACGTCATGGCGACGAGGCCCGCAATGGTCGTCAGGCTCGAGGAGCTGATGACGGTAATGGATTTTTCCAGCGACTCGATGGCTGCCTCGCGCACCGGCAGCGTCTCATGCGCCTGCTTGTAGCGGTTGCAGAAAATGATGGCGTAGTCCACCGACATGGCCAGCTGCAGCAGGATGGCCACGGCGTTGGACACGAACGAGATCGTGCCGAAAACGAAGTTCGTGCCCTTGTTGATGAGCGCCGCCGCGAGGAACGTGATGAGCAGGATGGGCACCTCGGCATACGTCGAGGACGTGAACGTGAGCACCGTGACGAGGATGATCGCCACGATGACGAGCAGGCCGCGCACCTCGCCGTTGATCTGATCGGAGATGCTGTAGCCCTCGGCGGAATAAATGTACGCGCCGCTGCCGTCGAGCAGGTCGCGCAGGGCCTGCACGGTCTGCGCGCACGTGTCCGACCCCTCCAGATCCGACAGGCTGACGCTCAGCAGCGCGCTGCCCGTATCGTTCATCGTGTACGTGCAGCTGTCCACCCCGTCGACCGCGTGGATCTGCTCCGCCGTGGCCGCGGCGGCGTCCGCGTCCGTGTCGCGCAGGAGGATCTTCGCCGACCCGTAGGTCTGGAACTCCTGCTCCATGATGTCCAGCCCCTGCCGCGTCTCGGAATCAGCCGGCAGATAGGCCGCAACGTCGTTTTCGACCTTCACCCAGCCGGACGCGACCGCGGAAAAGACCAGCAGCGCGGCAAAGACGACGAAAAACAGCCGGTAATGGTCGACGATCCATTCCGATGCACGGTGCAGCGGGGACGGTTTCTGATTCATAATGGGATCACCACTCCTTACCCCGGCAAAAACGCAGGGGTTGACTTTTTGATAACAGAAAGATAAGCTGAAAAATGATAAATTACAAATGTCAGCTATCGTGAAAGTGTAAGATATTTATCGTTTGTTCCGCTCGTGTCGTTTGTTCGATATGATACGATGGGCGTAAAGGAGTGCGGCATCATGGAAAAAAAGAAAGATCTGCGCGTGCAGAAAACCTATCGTGCGCTCATGGCGGCGTTCGAGGCGCTGATGGCCGAGGAGACGTTTGACGACATCACGGTCAATGAGCTGTGCGCCCGGGCGCTCATCCGCCGCCCGACGTTCTACTCGCATTTTGAAGATAAGTACGACTTCCTGCGCTTTTACCTCAACGAGATCCAGTGGCAGATCGAGAGCGAGGCCGACGCCGCGACCGACTCGCCCGTTGAGCATTTCCAGCGCTCGTGGCGCGCGCTCATCGCCTTTATAGACGAGCGCCCGGCGCTCATCCGCATGGGCCTGCGCAGCAAGTCGCTGCCGATCATCTTCGAGATCATCAGCGAGCACATCTTCGCCAGTTCCAGCCGGCGCGTGCGCGCCTACTGCGGCGCCGTGACGGACAGCCCGGAACTTGCCGACACGCTGGCGACGTTCACCGTCGGCGGGCTCATCCAGAACCTCAAGCGCTACCTGACCGAGCCGAACCTCGACCCGGACGCGCTGACAGCGGAGATGACCACCGTCTTTGAGCACCTGTGGAATTCCTTCACGTCGGAAGCAGTATGAAGACGGTCTGGCCTGGCTGCTGCTGATCGAAGTGCTGCACTTTTGAAAACAAAAGGCTTGCAATGTTTTGCCGCCCGCAGGCGGCAAACGCTGCGAGGCTTTTTGAACACGCGGAAAGGCGGCGTACCATAATCGGTACGCCGCCTTGTTTTTTTCTGTGCATCTGTTTGGTTACGGCCAGGACGCCCGCGCCGCCTTGGGCGGTTTTGGCGCTTTCGGAGCCTTGGGCGCCTTCGGCGGGTACAGCCGCCGGCGCAGGTCGCGCGGCAGCACCCAGCGGTCGAGCAGGGCGAGCATGCCGGGCAGAAACAGCAGGATGAGGATGATGGCCGAGAACGCACCGATGGAAATCGTGCGGCAGATCTGCTCGATGGTCGGGTTGCCGAAAAATTTCCCGACGACCGCCGTGACGAGCACCATGATCGAGCCGGAGGTGAGCACCGTGTGGATGCTGCCGCGGTAGGCGGCGATGAGCGCGTCGCGCACGGACATGCTCTCGCGCATCTCGCGGTAATAGCTCGTGTAGAGGATGCCGTAGTCGATCGTCGCACCCATGAGGATGCACTCGACGATCAGCAGCGCAAGGTAGTAGATCTCCAGCCCCTGCAATCCGACGACCGTGACGGTGATGAACACGCCGCACTGCACGATCAGCACGAGCAGCGCCGGAATGACGAGCGAGCGGAACGTGAACACGACGACGAGGAAGATCGACGCCGCCGTCAGGAGCGTGATGAGCAGCAGCTCGCTGTCGAAGCTGTTTTCCATCTCATAGACCATGGCGCTGTTGCCGATGAGGTAATAGTCCCCGGTCGTGACGGCGTCGAGATCCTGCATGAGCTGCGCGATGAACGCGCTCGTCTCGTCCGACTCGCCCGGCAGCGTCGTCGTGAGCACGAGGCGGGAGTAGTTGCTGCCGCGCAGCTGCGTGACGGCGTCGGTGAGCATCGTCTGCGCGTCGGTGATCTGCGCGCGCATGTCGTCGGTCAGGAAGGACGCAAAGCGCGCGTCCGTGAGCAGATCGTTCTGCAGGTAGTCAAACAGCTCCTGCATGGACATCGTCCACGAGGCATCGCTGCTGTACACGCTGGCATAGTAGAGAAACAGCAGCTCCATCGTGCCGCGGTCCAGCTGGCTGGACAGGCCCCGAAACAGGTTTGCCAGTTCCGCCGCCGTATAGCTCCGGCCGGAGGCGACCGCGTCGATGACCGTGCGCGCCGACTGGAGCTGGCTGGTATCCACGCCGCTGAGCTGGTCGGCAAAGCGCGCGTCCGGCAGCACCTCCTGGCACAGGAAATCCACAAACTGCTGCACCGAGAGCGTCGCTCGTGTCGCCGTGGCGGCTGGTGTAGAGCAGGTAGAGTTGGCGCACCTGCCCGGCGTCCATGCCGAGGAGGTCGGAAAGCTCCGCCGCCGAGTAGCTCGTGCCGTCGACCGAGCCGTTGATGATCCGGCTGAGCATCGTGATCTGCTGCGCCTGCGCATCATCGAGCAGGGCGCTGTGCTCGGCGAGGAAGTTGACCAGGGTCTGCATCGAAACGTTCCAATCGCCCGTGAGCAGGTCGCCGTTGAGCGTGTGGTATGCCACGAACAGCAGCCGGACGGTATCCTCGTCCATGCCGAGCATCTGCGCGATCTCATCGCAGCCGCGCGGCGTGGTCATGGCGCTCCCGTCCGTGAACGTCTGCAGCGTGGCCGCCTGTTCGCGCGCCGAGGCGTCGACCATGTCGGCCAAGGTGGAGTCGGTGAGCACTTCGTTGACGAGGAAGTCGGAGAAGGCGGGCAGGGTCATACCGCCGGTGCTCGCATCGCCGTGCTGCGTGTAGTAGTAGAGCAGCAGCTGTTTGGCGTCCGCCGCGTCCATGCCGAGAAAGTCCGCCAGCGACTCCGCCGTCCGCTGCTGCGTGAGCGCGGCGGGGTCGGTGAACTTTTGCAGTGTCTGAAGATTGGCCGTCATGCCCGCGTCGAGATACGGCGCGAAGGCGGCGTTATTTGCCACGTGGTCGGTGACAAAGCGCAGAAACCGCCCGGCCGGGATGGTCACGGCGCGGCCGCCGCTGTGGGCATCGTAATAGATCATGCCCAGCATATCGGCGCTGACCGGGACGCTGGCGTCGAGCGCGCCGACGACATTGGCCATCTGCGCGGCGGTGTACTGCCTGCCGAGCGTGGTGGAGTAGGCCATGGCGCTCTTGACGTTCGGGTCGGCCTCGAGCCGGTCCGCCAGCGCGGCCACGGCGTCCTCGTCGGCGTTGTTGTACAGCACGACGATGGGGTTGTCCGGCGGGAACACCTCCGCGACCGGGTCGGCGTCCGTGAGCGTGTAGGCGATCTGGGTCGACAGCTGCAGGATATACGTACCCGCGAACAGCAGCACGAACGCCGCTGCGATCGCGCCGCGCCCCCGGTAGCTGAAGCGGCCGAGCGCCGCGAGCACGCTCCGGCGCTCGCGCTTGGGCGCGCGCGGCTTTTTCGTCGTCTTGCGCACGAGCTTATCCGCCCACAAAATCAGGCCGGGTAGCACCGTGAACACGCACAGCAGGCTGCACAGCACGCCCTTGGCCAGCACGATGCCGAGATCCATGCCGATCTTGAAGCGCATGAACACCAGCATCAGCAATCCCACGCTCGTCGTGACCGAGCTGCCGGTGATCGAGCCGAACGCCGCCGTGAGCGCGCGCGTCATGGCAGCCTCGCGGTCGGGATCGGCCTGCAGCTCCTGCCGGTAGCGATTCATGAGGATGATGGAATAGTCCATTGAGAGCGCGAGCTGCAAAATGGCCGAGATGCTCGCCGTGACGTCCGACGTCTCGCCGAGGAAGATGTTCGTGCCCTGGTTGATGAGCACGGCGATGCCGATCGTGATGAGAAACAGCACCGGCTCGAAGTACGACGGGCAGGCGATGAGCAGGATCGTCGTCACAAGCACGATCGAGAGGATGAACACGATCGGCGGGATGTCCGGTGTCGAGGTGTCGTCGCTGCGCACGGCCACGTCGTAGTCGGCGAAGCGGTCGGCCACGTCGCGCTCGATCTGCGCCTCCTCGTCGGACTTGTAGTCATACTGCGTCGTGAGCTTGTAGAGCGTGGCGTCGCCGCGGTTATAGTCGTCGCTGTCCGGCTCGTAGGCCACGCTGTCCACGTTCGGGATCTCCGCCAGCTGCTCGCGGATGGCGAGCTTGTCGCGCGCGTCCAGCCCGCGGAACATGACGCGGATGGTGTACGTCTCCGCCACGTCGGGGAAGGCCTCATTCATGCGGTCCATGCCGATCTTCATCTGCGAGCTGTCCGGCAGGTACTTGGTCATGTCGGTGTTGATGCCGACGAAGGGCATCAGCGCCGCGCAGACCACCGCCAGAGCCAGCATGACGACAAGCAATAGCCTGCGTTTTTTGACGATGAAAGCTGCGATCTTCTGCATGGCCTGAGAAACTCCTTTCGCGCGCCGGCAGGTAGTCAAAAGCAAAAAACCAATGGTTAGAGTCAATTGAATATTATAGCACATCGGCGAAAAATGTGGTATGCTTATTTCAAACATTTTTAATGCAATATATTAAGGAGGCTATCCGATGAAAAACGATTTTCTGACACTCATAAAGACCC
>ERZ1673734.2375-NODE-2375-length-10728-cov-7.274243_pt1 | contig 10728 bp, 12 predicted proteins | sample MGYA00580199_ERZ1673734 | MGnify/ENA primary metagenome ERZ1673734 (study PRJEB41218, sample SAMN15661742) | gut metagenome | host: Homo sapiens | place: Canada: London | collected 2015-08-20/2019-03-30 | study: EMG produced TPA metagenomics assembly of...
ATACCCATGTTCTGTTTTATCGGCACAGGATTTTTTCTTCACCGTCATGCGGCTCCTTTTTTGACCTTCCGTCGGTCCGGTTCTGTACCGGCTGTGCGGAAGGAGAAACGTATGTATTACGATCAGCATGTATGTGGAGCAAGAATTCAAGAGCTGCGCAAATCAAAAGGGTATACGCAGGAGGCTCTGGCTGAGGCGATTGATATTGATGCAAAACGCATTTCAAAAATTGAGCGCGGAGTAATATCGGCATCTTATAACGACATGATTCTGTTTTCGGAATTCTTTGGAGTAACGCTGGATTATCTGATTATTGGCAAGAGACAGGATGTGGATGCGTTGAAAAAGAGAGTGCAGGATGCCATTACGCAGCTTCAGGAAGCACTGATGTGAACTCGCAAAATTAGGTGGGCAAAGTCGCAGTTTCCGGCGTGTTATGTAAAACCGCATTCTTTTATACTTACTTTACAGCTAAGGCAACAAGGCTGATGAACTATGAAAATTGAATACTCATTCTCCAAGTACATTACTGACAGAACGAGCCTTCGACTGCACGCCATGATGCCCAACAGGGGCGAAGCGGAATCGCAGCAGCAAATGTCGGATTGCAACCGACGGTGGTGTAAAAGCCTGTCAGGGACAATGATACTTCCGTAATTCGCGGTCCGGCCATAAAGAAGGCGGGATGGTTAAATTCCAATGGAGCAGTGAAGCACACTGCCGCTTGTGAGAAATCCCCGATCTCTGGGGTACCAAGAAAAAGTACAGAGAAACCATATTTTAAGAAAAGCTGTCAGAATAAAGCAGTTGTATTATTTTCTGTCAGCTTTTATCCATAGATGATTATGGGATTGGAGGCAACCAGATGAAAGAAAACTGGGTTTACCGGCGAGGAGATATTTACCTTGCCAATCTTGGTGTTCCGATAGGATCAAAGCAGGGCGGTGTTCGTCCGGTAGTGGTTCTTCAGAACGATGTCGGCAACTTTTATTCGCCGACGATTACGGTTGCTCCTCTGACAACGAAGATTCAAAAGAAAAGAAGCCAGCCAACACATTATTTCCTTCGGAAGGCAAAAGGGCTGGCAAGATCTTCGATGGTATTGGCGGAGCAGCTTGATACATGTGATAAGACCTGTGTGATTCGGTATCTCGGCAAGGTAAGTAAGGGACAGATGCGCGGAATTGATGAAGCTGTGAAAGTGCAGCTTGGATATTATATTCCGGAACAGGCGGAGAAAAAAAGACAAGGCAAATGCCGAAAGGAAGTGAATTTTGATGGTGGATAAATTGATTAAGCGTAAAGAAGCCGCTGAGATGTTGGGGATTAGCCTGGACACCTTGGATCATGCAAGAATGGAAGGGCTGATCACTTACGTTCAGTATGTTGAGAATGGCTGTGTTTATTTTACTGAAGTTGGACTTCAGGAGTATATTGCAAGGTCTACACATCGTGCAAGGCCGAAGGATAACAATCCGACTTTCCGAAAGAAGAGAACAGCCAGGAGCGGAATTCGACATCGTTGAGTATTGGCAGGTTATTCGCAATAATGAATATATCAGCTAAAAGTTTGGAGGTGTCGAAGATGGCAAGAAAAAGATATGCGATTCCTCAGTACGGAACCGTCATCATGGCGGGTAAGGAATATTACCGGACTCGAATTGAGGATGCTGATGGAAAGCGGGTGGCGTTGTATGGCAGAACCCGTGAAGAATTATATGATAAAGTGCTCGAAGCGAGAGAGCAGATTGAGGATAATACATTTCGTAGATCATCCCCCACAGTAAAGGAGTATTGCGAAAAGTGGCTGTTGTTACAATCCGCACAGGTAAGAGCCACTACGTTGACGGATTACACATCGAAAGTAAACCGGCATATTATAAAGCCTCTGGGTCATATGAATATAGCAGATGTTACAGCGGATGATATTCGTCTGGCACTGGTTCCGGTATCCAAAAAATCAGCGTCTGTGTACAAATCGGTCAATATACTTTATAAGAGCATCTTTGCGGCGGCAAGGGAAAGCAAAGTGATTCAGGACAATCCTACAATTTATTTGTCTGGAAAGAACGGGGGCGTTCCTCAAAAAGAGAAAAACCCTTTGACTGATGATCAGGTGGAGAGATTGCTGGATGCGATAAGAGGATTACCACCGTATGTATTTGTGATGCTTGGTTTGTATGCGGGGCTTCGGCGAGAAGAAATTCTTGCATTGCAGTGGGATTCAGTTTTTCTGGATGAAGCAGCACCGTATTTGACAGTGTGCAGAGCTTGGCATACAGAGCACAATCGACCGGTAATAATGTCTGAACTGAAAACAAAGGCTGCTCATCGAGATGTACCGCTTCCTGATTGCCTGGCGAAATGCCTGAGAGAAGCAAAGGAGAATTCCACATCAGACTATGTTGTTGCGAACAACGAGGGCGAACCGCTTTCATATACGCAGTTTAAGAGGCTCTGGCAGTATATTGTGACCAGAACTGTAAAGGAACGGAGCTACTACCGTTATGAGAATGGACAACGAGTGAAGCATACGGTGAAACCAGTGCTGGGCGAAAGAGCTGCGCATAATGGAAAGGTGGTTTATAGCTTAGACTTTGAAGTGACACCACATTTGCTGCGGCATACTTATATTACAAATCTTATTCACGCATCGGTTGATCCTAAAACAGTTCAATATCTTGCCGGTCATGAGAACAGCAAGATAACGATGGACATTTATGCAAAGGCAAAGTATAACCGACCGGATGAACTGGCGGGTATATTAGAGGATACCTTTACACTGTGGGATGCAGAATAGGCCAGACAGTTTCATGAATGAGATCAAAAAGAGTAGGGATAATCCCTGCTCTTTTTACATATAGCCGACATCCTTGAGAACCGGAGCAGCATTCTGGATAATTAAAGAGCAAAGATCAATTTGGATATATCAAGAAAATGGAGGAAGCAATAATGGCAAGAAAAAAAGTAGTGCCGGAATATGGAACAATTATGAAGAGGGGCGTTCAATATTACAGAACACGAATGCAGGATGCGGATGGAAAATGGATTTCGCTATATGCACAGACTCCTGAAGAGCTGTACGATAAATCCATTGAGATGAAGCGCAGTATTGAGGATGAAATATTCCGGAAGAATAATCCGACAGTAGCTGAGTATTGCGAAAAATGGTTGACGATGCGCTCGGCGAGTGTGCGGGAAAACACATTGAGCGGATATGAGCGCACGATAAGAAAATACATTATTGGAGCTATTGGAGATATGTATATGGACGAAGTGACGACCGATGACCTTCGCTTGCTGCTGGTGCCAATCTCCAAGCAATCAGCTTCCCTGTACAGCAAAATGAATATGCTGATCAAATGTGTTTTCTATTCAGCAGAAGAAAGCAAAATCATCAGTTATAATCCGGCTGCGTCGCTTTCCGCAAAAGGCGGAACACCAAAGCAGGAAAAGATGGCATTGACGGATGAGCAGGTGAAAATTCTTCTGGATACAATCAGGGGATTACCACCGTATGTCTTCGTAATGATTGGGTTGTACGCAGGGTTGCGGCGGGAAGAAATTCTTGCACTGCGATGGGATTGTGTTTTCCTGGATGAAGCCACTCCATATATTTCGGTACGGCGAGCATGGCGTTCTGTGAATAATCGTCCGGTAATTTCAACAGAATTAAAAACGCCAGCAGCTAAAAGGGACATTCCTATTCCGGGCAAGCTGGTGGAATGTTTGAAAGAGGCAAAAGAAAAGTCAAAATCGGAATATGTGATCTCTGACAGGAATGGTAACGCTCTGGCTGAATCCCAGTTCGTGAGGGTGTGGAAGTACATAGCAGTTCGTTCTACGGAAGAACGCTGCTATTACACCTATGTGAATGGGCAGAAGATTAAGCATGTGGTAAAGCCGAAGCTTGGTGAGCATCAGCCGAACAATCCGAAGTTGGTATATACGATGGATTTTCAAGTGACACCGCATCAATTGCGTCACACTTATATCACGAACCTGATTTATGCTTCGGTTGATCCTAAAACCGTACAGTATCTTGCCGGACACGAAAACAGCAAGGTGACTATGGACATTTACGCCAAAGTCAAGTATAATAAACCTGCCCAATTACATGGGGTGATCAACAGAGCAATCGACACATCAAAAAAAGATTAGGGTTAAAATCCGACAAAAGCCTACAAAATCGTGGGTTTAAGAACTGGTGGACGAAGAGCAAAAAGCTTGAAAAACCGCGTAAAATCAAGCAAAATCGAGCTTCGGTTTCGTGAAGTACGGTCTGAAGGCTGCACGTCGTGCACCCCAGTTCTCCAAGCGCTGATTATATTTCAGATGCATTTTTACGGCTCTGCTTCGGCAGAGCCGTTTTTTGCTGTCTGCGCTCCACAGAACGGAGCATACAACAAAGCGCCCCCACTCCGGTTTTGGAGCGGGGGCGCTTTGCTTGTGAGGTTTTACAGCCGGAAAGCTGTATGCGGAATAGGAGATTGGGACATATCAGCCAGAGCGATCCGGCTCAGTCTGTCCGGCGGTGCAAAGCAGGGAGACACAGGTTTGTGAAAGGGGGGAAGCGCGGCTCAGTGCTTTGCGTTTTTGCCGGTCAGGCTGGCGAACGCGCCAGTGATCATCAGGGTCATGCCGCTGAGGGCCAGACCGATGGCGGCCAGCCAGTTCACGCCGGTCTGCGGCAGGGCATGTGCGTCCTGCACAGCGGGCAGAGCGGGGTCAGCAGGCAGAACAGGGGCGTCCGGCTTTGCGTCCTGCACGGGCGGCAGCTCGGGGGTGCCGGGCAGTACGGGCGAGTCGGAATCCTTTTCTTCAATGATCTTGTCGCCGCCGTCGTCGTCGTCGCCGTCATCGTCGGCAGGGGTCGTTACGGTTTTGGTTTCCGTAATGGGATCAAGCTCCTGACGCTCCACGTAGGAGTAGTGGTACTTCACCGAGGAGTCGGTTTTCACACAGGCCTTCTTGGAGGCTTCGGTCACTTCGGCATCCTTCGTGGTGGTGTAGTTGAACCCGAAAGCGCCGGTAAGCTTTTCAAACTCGCCATCCCACTCGGCGTTGGTGTCCTCCCAAGTCCGGTAGGTGGTGTATTCGGCAGTGCCTGCACCCGTGAAAGGCTTTTCGTAGTTGTGGGTTTCGTTGTGGTTCTGATCATACGAGCCAAACAGGCCGCTGCCGGTATCGGTATTTGTGGTCTCAGTGGGTACGGTCTTGGTGCCGGGAATCACGTCCAACAGACGGTTCGCCAGAGGTCTGGAAGTCTGTTCCACGGTCTTGTACTTGGTGATATCGGCATAGTAGTCGTAGTAGTTCTTGCCGTGTGCGGACGATTCGGTCTTGGTGACCTGTGTCAGGCCGCTGATGCGCAGGTCAAAGCCGCCAGCCCACGCACGCCCATATCCGGTATCGCCATACCCGGAGTTGACGCAGGTGTTGCTGTCTTTCGACATATAACCATATGCAGTCAGAGAGGACTCGTAGGTGTAGGCTTTATAAACCGTAGTTTCGTATTCGATGCCCAACCAGTCTGTTTCAGTTTTCGTCAGTGCCACAATGTTCGGCTTATAGTCTTCGGCGTCCGGGTGTTCGGCTCGCCATTTTTCCAGAGCCTTTTCTGCAGCTCTCTTTGTGCCGTATTCCTTGCCGTTTTCCAGAGAATTGTAGGCGATGGTGCCGGTCAGGCGGTAGTAGGCACTTTCATGAGGGTAATTGTTAGAATCAGGAGCGATCCAAGAGCCTGTATCTTGGCGCTCATACTCGTAATGGCCCTTGGAACCATCGCCGCCGTTCTGCTTGCCATCATCGTAAGAAATGGAGTCTTGGAACTTTGCCTGTGTGTCCGCTTTATCCTTATTGACAAGAGCCTCAGCATCCATGTTCCACTCGAACTTGAACTTCTTGTCGCCCTCGTTCAGCAGGATCGCATCGGCGGTGGTTTTGCCATCTTCCAGAAGCAGGTCGGAATCGGTAGCAAGGTCAAGGTGGCCGATATAGTTCGGCGTCTCACCGGTATCGTAATGGCGGCCCCAGTAGTCATGACCAATGCCTGCACCGGTATAGGATTTGTGCTCTGCATCAGCATCTGCTTTCTGCTTTTCGAGCATGTCAACGATCTCAGCATCGCTCATGTTTTTGTAGTTGATGGCAGTCTTGAAGTAGGTGATGATCGTTTCAAACTTGGTGTGCTGATCGACGTGGTGGCCGTTCACTTCGATGTACTCACCCTCTTTGAGACCGGCCTGAAGCTCTGCGATTTTTGCTTTCAGTGCATCTTCAGCTTCCTTCTGATTGGTGTCAGAAGCGGAAATTGTGGAACTTTCCTTGACAACTTCTTTTGTCTTGACGGTGATGGACTCAACGGTGGTGTTATAGGTGACGTTGTAGGTCACATTGCCGTCTTTATAGCTGACGGTGCCGTCCGAATTGAAGTTGACCTCCGTATAGCCCTTGTCTTCCAGAGCTGCCCTGATCTCATTAACGCCGAGCTCCGAGGTGGTGACTGTGATCGTGACAGTACCATCATCGTTGCGGTAGAGGTTATCCTCGCCAGCAACCTTTTTCAGGCCGCTATAGGTTTTGCCGTCCTTCTTGTTTTCGGTAAAGGTGAAGGTGCCATTATCTTCGGTTTTCTGGAAGTTCCGCTCGATCTCGATCTGAGTGGGCGCACTGGTATCTTTAGAGGTGACAGGAACTATCTTCTTTTCGGTCATCGTCTACGTAACCGTGGTAAAGTTGGGGTTGGAGATGTCCTTCAAATCTTCAGGAGCAGAACCCGTTGCATACTTAAAGGTATAGGTCTTTCCGTCCTTGGTTTTGAAGCTCTGCAACGTGCGATCGTTGTTGTATACAGCGTCACCGTCAAGTTCAAAACCATCCGGAATATGCTTGAAGTCAAAGCCCGCTCCAAAGATATCATCCGTATGGCCATCGTTCCGAACGATGGTCTGGCCTTCCTTGGTCCAGAACACGGTGGAGCCAGTCACTTCGGCGGAGCCGGTCTCGGTGTTCTTCTCGGCAGAAGAAGCGTTCTTATCAACCGTGGTGGGGTCTTTGATCTCTTCAAAGCTGCTGACGGTGCCCTTTTCCGTATAGCTGAAGGTGTACGTTTTGCGGGTGGCGGTATCTGTCCACTCAAACTTGCCGTCTCGCACTTCGGGCAGGGTGATGTCAGCCTTCGTCAGGCTCTTGCCAGTCTCTTTGTTGATGGCTTGTGCCAGTGCATCCTTCAGAGCATCTTCCTGTGCTGTCTTTTCAGCATCGGCCTTGGCCTGCTCCGGAGTCTTATCGCTGTTTTCCACCTTCTGGGTGTCGGACTCCTTGCCGTGGTGGTCGGTGATGGTGATACCCAATTTGAGCATGCTGCGCAGCAGAGTGTTCTGCTCGTTGGTCACGCGGCACTTTTCGCCCTTGTCGGTGATATAGCAAAGGTTGCCTTCGTTGTCCAGAGTGTATTTTTCACTGCCGGCGTGATCGTTCAGCAGGTCGCGGAGCTGGGTGTCATTAAGGTTGTCCAGCTTCGTGTCGGTCTCATTCTTTGTGATGGTATAGGTCAGGTTGTTTTCCTTGTCCTCATAGGTGAAGGTGCCGTCCCCATTATCATGGGCTTTATCCAGAATGTCCTTCACATTAAAGGTGTGCTCCGTGCCCTTATCATCCTGCACAGTGACATTGGTGGAATAGGGGTAATTCTTATCTTCCTTGGTGCCGAGATCCTCGGTTTTCGGGTGCTCCTGGCTTGCCATCGTGACGGTCAGGGTGGTGCTGGTGGTCTTGGTGGCCGTGCTGGAATCCACCTTGACGGTGGTGGTCTGCTTCTGGCCCTGAGAGTCGGTGTACTCTTTGGTCAGGGTGTAGGTGCCGTCGCCGTTATCCGTGTAACCGGCTTCGATCAGCTTGGAAATGTCAAGCCCGGTCATCTCGCCGGTTTCAATTTTGTCTTCTTTGGTCAGGGTGAATTCCTTTTTGCCGTCCTTTTCCACGGCGCCGGTTACAGTGTAATCACCGAACTTGGTATCGGGTTTGGTATCCCAGCTCAGGTCTTTGCCGTCCAGTTCCTCCTTCAGGCTTTCCTTCTTCACGTCCTCAGAAGAGTCTTCCTCCGTCTTGGCGCTGGCCTCACCCTCGACCTTGGTGGTGGTTTCAAGCGCAGCATCGGTGGTGGTGGTAGTCGTGGTCGTGGTAGAACCGTCCGGGTTAGTGGTTGTGGTGGTCGTGGTGGTCGGCTTGCTCAGCACAAGCTCCGTGTCCTTGGTCTCCGTCTCGGACTTTTTAGCGTCGCCAATGGGCTTTTTCTCTGTCTCGCTGCCGCCGTCCTTGGGGCCTTCCTGCTCATTGTTCAGGTCGGTCTCGGTCTGCTGGCCATTGCCCTCAGTCTGCTGGCCATTGCCCTCAGTCTGCTGGCCGTCGCCGGAGGGCTGCTGCGCGCCGGGCTCGCTCTCTTTGGGCACATCGCGGTTCACAGTGCCGGTGCTCTCGGTGGTGGTGGAAGAATCGTCCTTGGTGACCTTGTCGTTGTCGTGGTTATAATCCACGCTGATATCCGGGTCGCCGATCACATCCACAGCGCCCTCGCTCTGCTGGTTGGTCACCGGATCGGACGACACACTGGCAGCAGCAACGGGTGCAGAAGCCGGGCTTTCCCCTTCCGATTGGGACTCGTTGACGTTTGCGTCATTCGAGTTGATGTTCTCATCTGCCGCATTCGCGATCAGGGGCTGGGCCGCAACACATGCGGTCAGTGCCATAGACATTGCAGCAACTTTAAATTTTTTATTCGTCATGATCCCAGGTCTCCTTTCCTGTCGCCATGTGTATGATAGTCCGATAAATCGGACTGCTGAAACTGTTTCCCCCAACTACTTACGTTATAGCATTTTCGGAAATTTTCGTCAAGAAAAACTATCCCGTAACGTTGAAATTCTGCGTTCTGTATAAATCAGAACCTCGCAGATTTGGTACTAATTCCAAGAGCTTGTTGCACGTTTGGTGCGATTTGTTGCAGACGTGTGCGTTTATGTGACATTTGTGTTGCAGATGCATGGAATTACCATAGAAATTCCTCCCTTTCGTTCCTGTCTGGATTATACATGATTTGGGCGCGAAAATCATCAAAACCTGCGTGAATCGCCCTCGAACCTGCGTGAATCGCTCAAACGGACAGCAAAAAAGCCCCGGGAAGGGCCGCTGCGCACCTCCCGGGGCTGCTGTGAAAGATGACTAAAAAAGTAATACTTCCAATTTAAAAAGTATTACTTTTGCACCATTCGGGTGCCGGTTCACTCGCCTTTCTGCTTCAGGCGGGCGTATTCGGCGTCTGCCTGAATGGCAGCGGCGGTGAAGCTGTTGTTGTTCCACCAGCTCACCAGCGCGGCCACGGTGGTGATGCCGGCGGTGACCAGCTGCTCCACGGTCTGGCTCTCGATGGGCAGCACGGGCTTGCCGCAGGCGCTCAGCAGCTGATTGGTCAGGGCCAGCAGCAGGCAGGCGGTGCGGGCGATGGTTGCGGCGGAGATCTTATGGATGTTCATGTCAGTTCCTCACTTTCTCGTTGTGTTCAAGGTCTGCGATGCGGTGGTTGGCCACCTTCATCTGTTCTTCTAAAATGGGTACGCGGCGGGCAAAATTGTTATGCTCGCGCACCTCGCGGGTCAGTTCTTCCAGCTTGGTGTCGGTCACGGCCTGACTGCGGCTGTTGGCGATCAGCACACCGATCAGGGTCACGGCACCGGCGATCACGGCGGACAGGATGCTTTCCACTGGGCTCACCCCCTCAGCCTGTCCATCGGCTCTTGATGGGGCGCACGTCCACATGCACCCAGCCCGCTGCCCGGCCCGCCTTTGCCGGGTAGCGGCCAATGCCGCCGGTGCCGGGCAGCAGAGTCTCCGCGTAGGCGGCAAGCTGCTCTACCGGAACACCGGCCACCCGGATGTCGGCGGCTCTGCCGTAGCAGTGCTGGCTGTAAAGGGCACCGCCCACGGCCCTGTTGTGGGCGGCGGTGCGGTAGCCGCTGGTAATGACCACCGGCGCACCGAAGTGATCCCGGATGCTCTGCAGCAGCTGTACCAGCGCACTGTCCACGAACAGCGGGTCGGAGCCGTCCCTGCAGGCAAATTCCCGCACCCGGAAGCTGCGGCTCAGCAGGGCATTGCCGTCCTTCCGGCGGGAATAGGCGTTAAGCATGGGCATCCCCCTGCAGCAGGGCTGCCACCGCGTCCCGCAGCCGGGCGGGGACATCGTCCGGCGTTTTGAGCCCCTTGCGGATCAGGGCCGCATAGATCTTTGCCATCAGGCATCACTCCTTTCGTACAGTTCACACAGGGCAAGCTGCAGGTCGGTCAGCTGCTGCATCAGGTCGGCTACCGTCTCCGGAAGCTTTTCCCGCTGCTGCTGCTTTTTGCGCGTTTCTTCCTGCGCGGCCAGCTCTTCAGCGGTGTAGCGGATGTACCTTTTAATGGGCAGCTGCTCGGTCCACGCGGGCCTTGCCGGTACGCCCGGCACATCCACCACCCGCTGCACGTCCCTGCCGCCGCTGGGGTATTCGGCCACTGTCTCGTAGTGGGCCACCTCAGCCACAGCCTCCTGCGCCGGGTGCTCCAGCGGCTGGGTGTCGTCGGTCAGATAGCCCAGTGTCAGGTCGGGGTTTCCCACGACCGCGCCGGTCTCGTCGATGATCTTCATGGTTCAAAACCTCCTTTCTCAGGCCACGCGGTGCCAGATGTGCA
>ERZ1673734.2377-NODE-2377-length-10723-cov-4.713348_pt1 | contig 10723 bp, 6 predicted proteins | sample MGYA00580199_ERZ1673734 | MGnify/ENA primary metagenome ERZ1673734 (study PRJEB41218, sample SAMN15661742) | gut metagenome | host: Homo sapiens | place: Canada: London | collected 2015-08-20/2019-03-30 | study: EMG produced TPA metagenomics assembly of...
TCAATGGCGGGAAGCCTTGAAAATAGGGGAAAGTTAAGAGAGTTAATAGATAAATTCCAGTTTTTTTAACGATAAATTTCTGGTTATCCTGCTTATAAAAGCCATAAAATTGTCCGGTCTCGCCGGTGGTATTGCATTCCATACACCGACATAAGCATCACTGACACATTCCTCCGCATCTTCTTTGTTGTTTAAAATATTATATGCAATATGGTGACAAAGTCCTCCGTATCTTGAATCCGTTTCCTTAATAGCCTGCTCATCTCTCTGAAAATAAAGCTCTATAATCTCTGAATCATTCACGCTGTTCACCTCCCTTGCCTGATTCAAAAGCGCTTTCACCTATTATGTACGCATTTACACCCCTTTGGTCTCAAAAAAGCAGGATGAATTTTCACCCTGCTTCCAAAAAACATATTCTGTTAAATATTCGGTATCTGCCAGTCAATCGGTTCAACCCCATTGGCCTTAAGAAATTCGTTGCATTTACTGAAATGCCTGCATCCAAAGAAGCCTCTGTACGCCGAAAGCGGGCTCGGGTGCGGTGCCTTGAGCACAAGGTGCTTCGGATTCGTGAGCATAGCCGCCTTCTTACCTGCCGGCGCCCCCCACAACAGATACACAATCGGTCTGTCCTGCGCGTTGACCGCCTGAATGACCGCGTCAGTGAACTGTTCCCAGCCTCTGCCCTGATGTGAATTGGCCTGATGTGCTCTTACGGTAAGCACGGTATTGAGCAACAATACACCCTGATCCGCCCAATGTTTGAGGTATCCGTTATTCGGTATATAGCATCCCAGATCATCATGCAGTTCTTTATAGATATTCTGCAATGATGGCGGTATCTCTTTCTGATCCGGCGGAACCGAAAAACTGAGTCCGTGCGCCTGATTAACATTATGATAGGGATCCTGTCCAAGCAACAGAACCTTTACCTTGTTAAGCGGTGTAAAATGGAATGCATTAAAAATATCATCTGCCGGTGGGTATATAACCTCCTTGGAATATTCATCTTTAACAAAATAAAATAAATCTCTGTAATACGGCTTATGAAATTCTTCCGACATTGCTTTAAGCCAATCGTTATCTATCGCTGCCATTATCAAATCCTCACTGAAATACCTTTATCTTTAAGATATTTCTTTAAATCCGTTATTTCTAATTCCTTATAGTGAAAAAGTGATGCCGCAAGTGCTGCTTCTGCATGTCCTTTAGCAAAGGCATCATAGAAATGCTCCATCGTTCCTGCTCCGCCGGATGCAATTACCGGAATTCCCACACTGTCCGCAATTGTCCTCGTAAGCTCTATATCATATCCTGCCTTTGTTCCGTCTCCATCCATACTTGTAAGAAGTATTTCTCCGGCGCCAAGCTCATATGCTTTCTCCGCCCACTCCACAGCATCAAGTCCTGTATTGATCCGGCCTCCGGCCTTATACACTTCCCAGCCATCGCCATCGGTTCTGTGTTTCGCATCTATCGCAACCACAACACACTGGCTTCCAAACTTTAATGCTGCCTCACTTATCAGCTCCGGTCTGTCTATTGCCGCCGAATTTATCGATATTTTATCCGCGCCTTCCCTTAGGAGTACTTTAAAATCTTCAATGCTCCTGATTCCGCCTCCTACCGTAAAAGGTATAAAAACCTTGGCTGCAACTCTCCTTACAAGGTCAACTGTCGTATTTCTTCCGTCAGACGTTGCCGTTATATCAAGAAATACAAGTTCATCCGCACCGGCTTTATCATATGCCGCCGCCACTTCAACCGGATCTCCGGCATCTCTCAGATTAACAAAATTAGTTCCTTTAACTACCCTTCCGTTATTACAGTCCAGGCATGGTATTATTCTTTTGGTATACATATGACAACTCCTACAGATTCGCAAAATTCTCAAGTATCTTTAATCCAATCTCACCACTTTTTTCCGGATGAAACTGACATGCAAAAATATTATTCTTCTCAATCGATGCGTGCACATGTGCCGCATACTCGCTTGTCGCAGCCACAATATTCTCATCCTCCGCCTTCAGATAATACGAATGTACAAAATACACATATGACTGATCCGGAACGCCCTTAAACAGCCTTGCACCCGGCTTAATATCCAGTGAATTCCATCCTATCTGCGGTATCTTAAAGCCTTTGTCTTCCGGGAACCTGATTATCTTTCCCGGCAATATCCCAAGACCTTCGACTCCCGGTGATTCCTCGCTGCTGTCAAATAACAGCTGCAATCCCAGGCATATTCCCAGAAAAGGCTTTCCCATATCAGCAACCTCGCGTATCGTATCTGTCAAGCCATACTTATTCAGTCTCTCCATAGCATCACCAAACGATCCGACACCCGGAAGCACAACTTTGTCTGCACTCTTAATCAGCTTGCTGTCATTCGTGACAACCGTCTCCTGTCCAAGATACTCAAGCGCTTTCTCAACGCTCTTTATATTTCCGGCATCATAATCTATAATTGCTATCATTCTGTCTATTCCTTTCAAACCAAGCAATACTCTAACATCTGTGTACTACATTGGATTGTAGCACATTCCAAACTCATTGTCTATTTTTTAAATCTGTTTTTCCACTCTGAAATGAATGACAAAATTGCATCAATCGTTTATAATAAGCATTGATATTTATAATCTAAGAACACTTCAGCCATATCAGCTGCTACATCTCCATCTAAATCAACACTGTTTACAGTGAACCCATACCACGATGCCGCTGCTGTATCTTTTAAGTAGTTAATAACATCGTCAGCATAATTACTGCTCTCAATGATTTGCGTAGCCTCGGCGACATATTCTTCAGCATTCTTTGAGCTATCGCCGCTGTTGTAATACTTATTCCTCCGAATATTAAAATAAATAAAAACAACATGCCTATAAATGCATTAAATATCTGTTCCATTTTTTTCACCTTGTCGCTTGAAAACGGCAGGGCGCCGCTTTTTATGGCACTATGTTGTGCTTTAAGCCGCATGAGGGATTGTTAGGGGCTTCTCTTTGTTTTCATAATTACCTCGCTGTATTTGGTATCTGTTGATATCAGTGTATCAGCTGCCGGAGCAAAAGTGAAAAGGCATAAGTGTGAAATACACAGTATACATGGAATCCGGCAAAAAATTTTGGGGTTATGACCGAGAAATTGCTTATTTTCCCAAAACAGTCGCCAAGGAAATAAATACGGCACAGCGGTTTTTATGCCCTCTGTGCCGTATTTGCGATGTTTCCATGATGGTTCGTTAATTGTTACTTATCTCTGATTATTTGACGGAATGCCTTTTCCTATTATCAAATACCGTTACACCTGTCAGAACACCGCCGCTTACAAACAGCAGTGCGATCCACAGCATGAGGTTGCTTATATCGCCAGTCTGAGGAGACTTCGGCAGCTTCGCCGTTACGGTGTCGGCTTTGGTGATTTCCTTGGTGCCGTCTTTATCACTGTAATACTTTCCACAGCCGCTGCAGTACCAATACTCGATGTTGCCCTCAGCATCCTCGGTCGCCGCCTTGGCCGGGAAATGCTTTAAGTCGGTGTGGTTCTTCGGGTCAGGCTCGCCGTAGGCTTTGCCGCAGGCTTCGCATACTGCCTTATCCCTGCAGGTTTTATTACTTCCGATGTGGTTTGTAATCACCTTTCCACAGTAATCGCAGACGTGATCTTTGTCTGCGTCCTCGTGGTTGGAGATTACCTTTCCGCAATAGTCGCAGATATGGTTGTTGTCCGCATCCTCATGGTTGGAGATTGTCTTTCCGCAGAGGTCACAGATGTGATCTTTGTCCGCGTCCTCGTGGTTGGAGATTATCTTTTCACAATAGTCGCAGACGTGGTCTTTGTTCGCGTCCTCGTGGTTGGAGATTGTCTTTCCGCAGAAGTCGCAGACGTGGTCTTTGTTTGCATCTTCGTGGTTGGAAATTACTTTGCCACAGAGGTCACAGACGTGATCCTGATTCGCATCCTCATGGTTGGAGATTATATTTCCGCAAATGTCGCATATGTGGTTTTTGTCTGTATCGGCACACTCGCTGATTATATAATCGCAGATATCACATTTGTGGTTTTTATCCTCATCAATGCAATTATCCGTTTCGACGCCTTCCGTACAGCCGTCTGCCGTGCATTGGCGGGTGTGTGTGCCGTCGCCGTTTGATGTCCATTCGCCGAAGGTATGCCCGTCGTTGACCGTTACGGTCATCTCGGCGGCATTGCCCGCCTTGTCGGTGACGGTGATTTTCTGTTCGCTGTCCGCCGGAGCAAGCGTAAAGCTGCCGCTTTCATCAAGCGTGACCGCCGTGCCGTTTACAGTGACGGTGTCCACATACTTTTCGTCAACGGTGACCGTCTGCGCCTCGCAGTAGGTCTTGCCGTTTTCTATGCCGGTGATAACCGGGCTTGTTCCGTCAAGCACAATGCCGTCCGAGCAAATGTAGTCCGTATTGCCCGCCGTATCGGTCAGTTTGACATAGATAATGTATTCGTTATCGGGGTCAATGCCGAACGGTGCGGTGTATACTGTGAAGGTCATGCCGTCAAGCTCCGCTTTTGTCAATTCCTTATTTGACAGCAGATATTCAACCGTTACCGTCTCACCGCTGTTGTCGGCGGCGTTTATCGTGACCGTCTGCGTGTCCTTGAAGAACAGACCGAAAGTGATCGTGTTGAGGAGCGTTTTCCATTCGTTTGTGTCCAGACTGATCTTGCCCGTCGGCTTTTCGATGTCTTTCCACAGCGCCTTGATCGTCATATCCCTTGCAGGCATCTTCGCGGGAACGGTCGTGTCCCAGTCGATGAAGGCATAGCCCTCTTTCGTCGGGTTGTCAGGGGCGGTGATCGCCGTGTCATAGTCCTGCTCGATGGAGTCAATTTCACTGCCGCCGTCGGTGTCAAATGTTATTTTGTACCGATTGATCTGCCACCGCGCCTTGACCGTCATATCCTTTGCGGGCATTTTCTTGGGAACGGTCGTGTCCCAGCCGATGAAGGTATAGCCCTCTTTCGTCGGGGCGTCGGGGGCGGTGATCGCCGTGTCATAGTCCTGCTCGATGGAGTCAATTTCACTGCCGCCGGCGGTGTCAAAGGTTATCGTGTACTGATTTATTGTCCACAGCGCCGTGATCGTCGTAATCTTTGCGGGCATTTTAGCGGGGAATGGGATATCCCAGCCGATGAAGGTATAGCCCTCTCTCGTCGGATCGTCAGGGACGGTGACGGGCGTGCCATAATTCTGATTGATAATAATATCCTGCTCACCGTTTTCGAGCCTGACTCTGATTACGTACGAAAGGATGTCCCATCCGGCGTACAGAGTCATATTCCCTGGAATCGGGTCGTCAAAGTCCCACATCTGTGTGCAGTCGGCGTCCTTATACCAGCCACGGAAGTAGTAGCCTTCCCTTATCGGCTCTTCATAGGGTCTTTGGATACGCTCGTTTTGCTTTTCCTGGCACGTTTCCGCACCGGTCAGTGTGCCGCCGTTCGGATTGAAGGTGACCGTGCAAAGGGGAGCCTCCTCCCACAGGGCATACAGGGTACAGTCCTCCGTTTTGTCATATGTGTACGTGCCACGGCCGTCTTCATCGCCGTATTGCCTGCCGCCCCACTGTTCATCATACCAGCCACGGAAAAAATATCCCTTGTATCGGGGTATCGGCATTTGTTCAAAATTCCCGCCATATGTGACCTGCATTGTGTCCTGCGCCACCGTACTGCCGCTGGCATCGAATGTGCCGCCGTTGGCATCGAGGGTAACGGTGTACAAATGGAGGGTCCACTGCGCCGTCAGCGTGATGCTCGTTACGGTATCGTCAGCCGCAAGGTTGGCATATGTGGTTCTCGTAAGTACATTTCCGCCGTCGAATGTCCAGCCCGCAAAATCATAGCCGGGTTTTTCGGGATCGGAAACGCCGTCTAAAACCTTGTCGTCCCATGTAAGGGTTTTATCGGCAATGGCCGTACCGCCGTTTGTATCAAATTTTACGGTATAGCTTTTTGGCGTCCAATCGGCGGTCAGGTGTATGTTTTGGGTGACATTCTGTGTGAAATCATACGGCGTTCCGCCATTAAGCCAGCCGTTGAAGATATAGCCTCTTTTGGTCGGCGAATCGGGCAGCGTTGCCGGGCAGTTTGCCCGTATCTGTGAAGGCACGCCAGAATTAAAGGTGACGGTGTATATCCCGGTCGTGGTGCCGTTGAACGTTCCTCCGGTAACCACGCCGGTATTATCGACGGTGCCCTTGAATATGCCGTCGTTGATGGTGCCGTTGGAGGTGACCTTTTCGTTAAATGTGCCGCCGGTAATTGTTCCGGCGTTTTCAACGGGATAATGATATGTGCCGCCCTTGATCGTCCCAAGTCCCGTGTTTAAAACATTACAGTAAAAGACCGTGGCACTTTTCTCGGTGTTTTGAACAGTAGCGTAATTTACGCACTTTTGTCCGGTCTGAACGGTGCCGCCGTTTGCGTCCAATATGCCTGCATTGCAAATGGCAACCCCGTCGGTGTTGTAGCTGGTCTTGCTTCCGGAAATTGTTGCGTTTCCGCTCATTGTGAATGTTCCGTAGTTTACCACACCGGCGGCGCACAGAAGGTCGCTTCCGACACAGCCGGTTATAATTCCGCCGGTCATTTCAAACACGGCATTTTTTGAAATATAAATTCCCCCGGCGGCGCTTGTTTTGCCCGAGCCGTCAACGCAATTGGTAAGCCAACCGGAATTCATAACAAGTTTTCCGCCGTCTGCGACCAAAATGCCGCCCGCTTCTTTATCGCTCGCTTTACCATTTTTAATGTTTCCGGTAATAGGGCCTGCGCCGACCCCAATGGGGCCTGCCAGATCGGCGCCGCTATTTTTTATGGTCAACGTACCGTTTACCACAAGTACGGTGCCGTTGCTTTTAGCGTCTATTGCCTTGCCGTTCAAATCCAGTGTTACGGTTTTGCCGGTAGGGACTGTTAAAGAGCTTCCGCCCCAGGAAATATCGCTGGAAAGGGTTACCGAAAGATTGTTGGTTTGGTTTATAAGGGTTTGCAGTTCGCTCCAGCTGCCGGCGGTTTGTGTTGCCGCCAATGCCGTGGTTGGCACAAGGCAGAATACCATACATAGAGCAAGTATTATACTGAGTATTCGCTTCTTCATTTTGCGTTACCTCCGGGTCAATATGACTTTTTGCGCTTCACGGTAAGCACCGTAAAAACGCTGCCGCTGATGAACAGCAGTGTGATCCACAAAGCAAGGTTGCTTGTGTCGCCGGTCTGAGGAGACTTCGGCAGCTTCGCCGTTACGGTGTCGGCTTTTTTGATTTCCTTGGTGCCGTCTTTATCACTGTAATACTTTCCGCAACCGCTGCAGTACCAATACTCGATGTTGCCCTCGGCATCCTCGGTCGCCGCCTTGGCCGGGAAATGCTTTAAGTCGGTGTGGTTCTTCGGGTCAGGCTCGCCGTAGGCTTTGCCGCAGACTTCGCATACCGCTTTTTCGGTGCAAGTGGCTGTGCCGCCGGTATGACCGTTGTTGACCGTTACGGTCATCTCGGTGGTGTTGCCCGCTTTGTCGGTGACAACGATTCTCTGCTCGCCGTCTGCGGGAGCGAGGGTAAAGCTGCCGTTTTCGTTAAGCGTGACCTCTGTGCCGTTTACGGTGACGGTATCTACATATTTCTCGTCAATCGTTACGGTCTGTGCCTCGCAATAGATTTTGCCGTCCTCAATGCCGGTGATAACCGGGCTTGTGCCGTCAAGCACAATGCCGTCCGAGCAGATGTAGTCCGTATTGCCTGCATTATCGGTCAGTCTGACATAGATAATGTATTCGTTATCGGGGTCAATGCCGAACGGTGCGGTGTACGCTGTGAAGGTCATGCCGTCAAGCTCCGCTTTTGTCAATTCCTTATTTGACAGCAGATATTCAATCGTTACCGTCTCACCGCTGTTGTCGACTGCGGTGATCGTAACCGTTTGCGTATCCTTAAAGAACAGACCGAAGGTGATATTGTTGAGGAACGCTTTCCAACTGTTCTCGCTGATTTTCATTTCGCCCGTGGGCTTTTCGCTGTCTTTCCACTGCGCCGTGACAGTCATATCCTCGGCGGGCATGGTCGTGGGAATTTCCCTGTCCCAGCCGATAAAGGTATATCCTTCTCTTGTCGGGTCGGCAGGAGCGGTAATTGGTGTGCCGTAATCCTGCGTTATGGTAATATCCGCTTTGCCGTTTTCGGGTTTGACTGTGATGGTATATTGATTGATCTCCCACTTCGCCCAATATTCCTTATTGCCCGTTTCGGTGTTGCTGATCGCCGTAACAGGAGAGCTGGTCAGATTTTCGTTGTCATACCAGCCCTTGAAGGTGTACCCGGTGCGCGTCACATCTGTCGGGAGTGTTGCGCCCACGCCGTAGGTGTAGGAGGTGACATTGCCGCTGTTGATAGTGCCGTCGCCCGCGTTCAGCGTGACGGTATAGGTCGGGGCTGTCCACTGCACCGTCAGTTCCGTCACATCAGCAGGAACACTGGCACCGGGGGCGTAGGAATTGCCATTGCTGTCAAGCCACATAAAGTAACTGCCTGTATCTCCGGCCGGGCGGGTCAAACCGCCGGATGCAGGCGCGGTAAACTTGCTGCCGTTTTTCACGATGATGTGAATAGCATCGGAGCTGCCGCCCAGCTTGCCGCCGCCAAGGTTGAGGGTAACGGCTTTCAGCCCGTCAGCGCCCAGCGTGCCGGGGTTCGGGACTTCAAGGACGGGGCGGAAGCCGACGTGCGAGGTGGAGGCCGTAGCAGGGTTGCTGTACCAGTAGCGGGCCGAAGAGTACCCGCGGCGCGCCCGGTACGACGCGTCGCTAGAAGAAGTATCCTGTCCCCACAAATACATTTTATTCCAGTTTTGGATATATCCGCTGTTCTTATTCAGCATCGTGTCCCATTCGTTGCTTTTGGGCGTGCCGCGTTCTGAATCACCTGAGCCTTTATAACTACTTCCCACGGACGGCGCACGCAGGGTATAGCCCACGCCGCCGCCGGCGTAGTTCTTGCCGAAAATCAGATCTGCGGTATTCAGGGTATCCCAGCTTACATCATTCGTTACGACATAGTCCGCTATAAACAGACTGTGGGGATATTTGTTCTGCTGTGCATATTCCTCGGTGGTTGCCATCTCCGACATGAGCTTGTAGGCGTCCACCGTCCCTGCGTAGGTAAAAGGCACATAGTGCAGGGTGCTGTCAGGCAAATTGCTGTTTACCGTTCCGGGAATGTTCATCGCCGACAGGTCAAAATAGTATCTGCCGCCGGGAGCGAGGGCAAACTGCTCGTCGATCTCGTCCGTCAGCTTCACTTCCCGAAGTGCGCCGGCATAGTCGGTCTTATGATCGCCGTTAAACTGCTCGTTGAACACGCAGAGCGTCTTGCCGGTCATGTCTATGCCGGTCAGGTCAATCGCTGCCCTGCCGCGTGTACCGTTTGTCGTGCCGTCCAGCTGCACAACGCGTGTATAGCGGGAAATGCTCCCGTCCGCATCCTTAATAACGGCAGATATATATTCATTATCGCCCACTTTTGCGTTCTTGTATTCGACCTCCAGCACACTACCGTTGACCAGCACCGTCTTTGCCGTAAAATCGTCGCGGTCGCTGTCATGCAAGGTCAGCTTCCATTCATCTCCGGCGTATTCGGCGATCGGGGTCGTTAAATCTGCAACTTTTCCGTGCTCGGCAGCAGATATAAAGAGAACGGAGGACAGATCCAGCTCCATGGCAGGCCGCACGGCAGCATCGTAGTCCACGTTGAGGGCGCTGCCGCTTCTGCCATCGGGATGAATCGTCCACGATCCGTAGCCGTAAACCTCATTGGAAGAACGCGTCCACCACTGTGCAGCGTACTTGCACGAATTTCTGTACAAATAAATACTATCCTCTTGCGAGAAGGCCCAGAGCTTCTGCGCTTTGACCTCCTGCCCGGTGATTCCCTCGGTGATGTCCTTGGGGCGGATGACCGCCTGCTCCTTTTCGGGGATCGCCTCGGCCAGGGAAACCATTTTCTGCTGCAAGGTGCTTCCCGCATACTCATTGGGCTTTCTCCATTGCGACATATCGGACGGGTTGTTGGCATAATAACCGTTGTCCTCGCTGTAGCGACTTGCATTTTCAAACGGCACGGCGCTCCCCGTGCGGAACGGGACATCTCCGAAATCATTGTTTACCGCAAGCAGGGTAATGATGGGCGCATTATTGCTTTTGTCGGTCTTTTGGCCGATCACCCACCATTCATGCCCCGCAAAGGACAGCCTGCTTTTGTCGATCTTTAATATGCTTTGGGCGCTCGTACCGGGCAGAATGGCTTTTGCACCGCCTGCGGCAAAAACCGTTATCGGCACAAGGCATAGCACCATACAAAGGGTAAGTAGGATACTGAGTATTCGTTTTTTCATATTCTGTTACCTCCGTGTCTGTATTTGCGTTTTACGGTAAGCACCGTGCAAGCGCCGCCGCTGATGAACAGCAGTGCAAAGCATAACATAAGGTTGCTGTTGTCGCCGGTCTGTGGAGACTTCGGCAGCTTCGCCGTTACGGTGTCGGCTTTGGCGATTTCCTTGGTGCCGTCCTTGTCACTGTAATACTTTCCGCAGCCACTGCAGTACCAATACTCGATATTGCCCTCGGAATCCTCGGTGGCCGCCTTGGCCGGGAAATGCTTTAAGTCGGTGTGGTTCTTCGGGTCAGGCTCGC
>ERZ1673734.2385-NODE-2385-length-10695-cov-6.207519_pt1 | contig 10695 bp, 8 predicted proteins | sample MGYA00580199_ERZ1673734 | MGnify/ENA primary metagenome ERZ1673734 (study PRJEB41218, sample SAMN15661742) | gut metagenome | host: Homo sapiens | place: Canada: London | collected 2015-08-20/2019-03-30 | study: EMG produced TPA metagenomics assembly of...
CGCCGTTTCCCCTGTCGATGGACGCTACGGCGATAAAGTCAGCGCGCTGCGCGGTATCTTCAGCGAATTCGGTTTGCTGAAATTCCGCGTTCAGGTGGAAGTACGTTGGCTGCAAAAACTGGCCGCCCACGCAGCGATCAAGGAAGTTCCTGCTTTTGCTGCCGACGCAAACGGTTTCCTTGATAAAATCGTCGCCGATTTCAGCGTTGAAGACGCGGAGCGCATCAAAACCATCGAGCGTACCACTAACCACGACGTGAAAGCGGTAGAGTATTTCCTGAAAGAGAAAGTCGCTGACGTCGCCGAGCTGCACGCGGTATCAGAGTTTATTCACTTCGCCTGTACGTCTGAAGACATCAATAACCTCTCCCACGCGCTGATGCTGAAAACCGCCCGCGACGAAGTGGTTCTGCCTTACTGGCGCAAACTGATTGACGCGGTAAAAGATCTGGCGACCCAGTACCGCGATGTGCCGCTGCTCTCCCGTACCCACGGCCAGCCGGCAACGCCGTCCACCATGGGTAAAGAGATGGCGAACGTCGCCTACCGTATGGAGCGGCAGTATCGTCAGCTGAACCAGGTGGAAATCCTCGGTAAAATCAACGGCGCGGTGGGTAACTACAACGCCCACATCGCCGCCTACCCGGAAGTCGACTGGCATCAGTTCAGCGAAGAGTTCGTTACCTCGCTGGGTATTCAGTGGAACCCGTACACCACGCAGATCGAGCCGCATGACTATATCGCTGAGCTGTTTGACTGCATCGCGCGCTTCAACACCATTCTGATCGACTTCGATCGCGACGTGTGGGGCTATATCGCGCTCAACCACTTCAAACAGAAGACCATCGCCGGGGAAATCGGCTCCTCCACCATGCCGCACAAGGTGAACCCAATTGACTTCGAAAACTCCGAAGGCAATCTCGGCCTGGCCAATGCGGTCATGCAGCACCTGGCCAGCAAACTGCCGGTTTCCCGCTGGCAGCGCGACCTGACCGACTCCACCGTTCTGCGTAACCTCGGCGTGGGCATCGGCTATGCGCTGATCGCCTATCAGTCCACCCTCAAAGGGATCAGCAAGCTGGAGCTGAACCAGGATCGCCTGCTGGACGAACTGGATCACAACTGGGAAGTATTGGCTGAGCCAATCCAGACCGTGATGCGTCGTTACGGCATCGAAAAACCGTACGAGAAGCTGAAAGAGCTGACCCGCGGCAAACGCGTGGACGCGGAAGGGATGAAGCAGTTTATTGACAGCCTCGCCCTGCCGGAAGAGGAAAAAGTGCGTCTCAAAGCGATGACCCCGGCCAACTATATCGGTCGGGCAACCACCATGGTTGACGAGCTGAAGTAATCGCCCTGCCCCTCTTTCCGCCGGAAAGAGGGGCGTTTTATCGCCGGAAAGGGATCAGATCCAAACGTCGTTCACCGCCGTCCGCTCGCCGCCCTCGTGGCCGGTATTCAACACCCCGCGCGGCTCAATCAGCATCAGCTTCGCTTCCGTCTCCGCCGAGGTCTTATGTTCCACCCCGCGCGGCACGACGATCATCTCCCCGGCCTTCACCAGCACATGCCCGTCGCGGAAGTCCACGCGCAATACCCCCTCCACCACCATCAATGTCTCATCGGTTTCCGGGTGGCTGTGCCAGATAAAGTCGCCGGCGATGCGCACGACCTTGAACTGATAGTCGTTCATTTCAGCCACCACTTTGGGCTGCCATTGTTCGCTGAACAGGGAAAATTTATGAGCAAGATTAACGAGTTGATACATGGGCTGTCTCCTTGTGATAAAGGCAGTCAGCATAGTTCGCCTCGCCGCGGTCACGCTTGAACGATTGTGCAACCTGAACCGCGCTAGCCGCGGATCGCCCGCAGCCAGCGGCCCGGAGAGAGACCAAAGCGGCTGATAAACTGGCGCGTCATGTGGCTCTGGTCGGCAAAGCCCGCATCGGCGGCAATATCCACCAGACGCTCCCCGGCGCGCATCCGCTGGCGGCAAAAATCGAGCCGGCGCATCATGACGTAGCGCCACGGGCTGGTGCCGTACAGCGTTCTGAAATCCCGGCTCAGGCTCCAGCGGTCCCGGCCGCTGACCTGCGACAGGGTGTCGAGGGTCATATCCTGCATAAAACAGGCATGGATATACTCCCGGGCCCTCTCCGCCGCCTGATAATCAAACGCCTGGCGACGGGAACGTTGGCCGCCGACAACGGCCAGGGTCTGCGCCAGGTCGTACAGGGCGTCCTCTTCCTCCAGCGGCTCAAAGGTATCCGTGACCGCTTTCAACAGCGGCTGCGCGGCGCGACGTAGCCGTGGATCCGCCGACAAGCCGTCGGGGATAAACGGCAGTGGCCTGCCGCCGAGTATCTTCTGGATGAGCGCCGGTTCGATATAAACCATACGGTAGTGAAACCCCGCCTCGGTGCCCGCCTCGCCATCGTGTATTTCGTCCGGATGAAGCACCATCGTTCCGCCGGGCAGGCTGTGCTGGCGTCCGCCGCGATAGTGAAAGCTCTGCACGCCGGCGATCGTCTGGCCGATGGCGTAGGTGTCATGCCGGTGCGGTTCGTAGCCGTGGCCGCCGAAGAAGGCTTCGATGCGTTCCGTCCGGCTGGGCGATTGCGCCAGCCTGACCCAGTCCGCGCTCTGCTGCTGAAACATAATGGATAACCTGCGGCGTTCTTGAGGGGTGATTCCAGCACTATTACACAAAAAATTAACATCACCAACCCGCTCGCCGTTCGCATCCTGCCGCTGGGCGTTTATTGAAATTACGCATAGAATGAAGGAGTTCCATGCAGTATGCGCAAAGGGCGCCGCCGAATGCTGGCCAGCCCGGGGGCATCAGGGGCCCTTTTTATAAAAAGCTTTATTTAACAGCCGTTTATATTTTGCGTATATAATGAGCGTCAGACTACTATCGAAAATGCTAGGGAGAACAGCCATGCGCGTACTCGTGGTTGAGGATAATGCCCTGCTGCGTCACCACCTCAAAGTTCAGCTGCAGGAGCTGGGCCATCAGGTCGATGCGGCGGAAGATGCCAGGGAAGCGGACTACTATCTGGGCGAACATCTCCCGGATATCGCCATCGTCGATCTCGGCCTGCCGGATGAAGACGGTTTATCACTGATCCGCCGCTGGCGCAGCCACGACGTGTCGCTGCCGGTGCTGGTGCTGACCGCCCGCGAAGGATGGCAGGATAAAGTGGAAGTGCTGAGCGCCGGGGCGGATGATTACGTCACCAAGCCTTTCCATATTGAAGAGGTTGCCGCCCGCATGCAGGCGCTGCTGCGCCGTAACAGCGGCCTGGCCTCGCAGGTGATCTCCCTGCCGCCGTTCCAGGTCGACCTCTCCCGGCGCGAGCTGTCGGTGAATGACCAGCCGATCAAGCTGACCGCCTTTGAATACACCATTATGGAAACCCTGATCCGTAACCGCGGCAAAGTGGTCAGCAAAGATTCGCTGATGCTCCAGCTTTACCCGGATGCCGAACTGCGAGAAAGCCACACCATCGACGTGCTGATGGGTCGGCTGCGCAAGAAAATTCAGGCTGAATACCCACAGGACGTCATCACCACGGTGCGCGGCCAGGGCTATCTGTTCGAATTGCGCTGATGAAGGGACTGTTGCGGCATATCTTCCCGCTGTCATTACGGGTTCGCTTCCTGCTGGCGACCGCCGGGGTGGTGCTGGTGCTCTCCCTGGCCTACGGCATGGTGGCCCTGGTGGGCTATAGCGTTAGCTTCGATAAAACCACCTTTCGCCTGCTGCGCGGCGAGAGCAATCTCTTTTATATGCTGGCGAGATGGGAAAACGGCGCTATTGACGTCGATATCCCGGAAAACCTGAATATGGAAAGCCCGACGGTGACCCTTATCTACGATGAGCAGGGCAAACTGCTGTGGGCGCAGCGTGATGTTCCCTGGCTGGCGAAACGCATTCAACCGGAATGGCTGAAACGCAATGGCTTCCATGAGATTGAAGCCGATGTCGACAGCAGCAGTATGCTGTTGCGCAATAACCATGAGATTCAGGAACAGCTGGACGCTATCCGCGAACAGGGCGACGACTCTGAGATGACCCACTCGGTGGCGATCAACCTCTACCCGGCCACCAGCAAAATGCCTCAGCTCAGCATTGTGGTGGTCGACACCATTCCGGTGGAGCTCAAGCGCAGCTATATGGTGTGGAGCTGGTTTGTCTATGTGCTGGCCGCCAACCTGCTGCTGGTGATCCCCCTGCTGTGGGTCGCCGCCTGGTGGAGCCTGCGGCCCATTGAATCGCTGGCCAAAGAGGTGCGCGAACTGGAGGAACATCACCGCGAAAAGCTCAATCCCAACACCACTCGCGAGCTGACCCGGCTGGTCAGCAACCTCAACCGCCTGGTTCGCAGCGAGCGCGAACGCTATGACAAATACCGCACTACCCTCACCGATCTCACTCACAGTCTGAAAACGCCGCTGGCGGTGATGCAGAGTACACTGCGCTCGCTGCGCGGCGAGAAGATCAGCGTCGACGAGGCGGAGCCGGTGATGCTGGAGCAGATAAGCCGCATCTCGCAGCAGATTGGTTATTACCTGCATCGCGCCAGCATGCGCAGCGGCGGCACCCTCTTGAGCCGGGAATTACACCCGATCGCCCCCCTGCTTGACAGCCTGACTTCCGCTCTCAACAAGGTCTATCAGCGCAAAGGGGTCAATATCTCGCTCGACATCTCGCCGGAGATCACTTTTGTCGGCGAGCAGAACGATTTTATGGAAGTGATGGGTAACGTTCTTGATAACGCCTGTAAGTATTGCCTGGAGTTCGTGGAAGTTTCCGTGCGCCAGACCACCGACAGCCATCTGCACATCCTGGTGGAAGACGATGGGCCGGGGATCCCGCAGAGCCAGCGCCGGGCCGTTTTCGACCGCGGCCAGCGGGCTGATACCCTGCGTCCCGGCCAGGGGGTAGGGCTCTCCGTTGCGCGTGAAATTGTCGAACAATATGATGGAGAGATCATCGCCGGGGAAAGCCTGCTCGGCGGCGCCTGCATGGAGGTGGTGTTTGGCCGCCAGCAGATGGAAGATAAACAGAGTTAATCGTTGAGATTTTTCACGGCGCCTGCATCGCCAGGGCGCCGCATCCGTTATAATCCCTGTCAGACACCTGCAGTGGAATATCAATATGGATTATCAATTAACGCTTAACTGGCCCGACTTTATCGAACGCTACTGGCAAAAACGGCCGGTGGTATTGAAGCGCGGCTTCGCCAATTTCATCGACCCCCTAAGCCCGGACGAACTGGCAGGACTGGCCATGGAGAGCGAGGTCGATAGCCGCCTTGTCAGCCATCAGGATGGAAAATGGCAGGTCAGTCACGGTCCTTTCGAAAGCTACGATCACCTGAGCGAAAACAACTGGTCCCTGCTGGTGCAGGCGGTTAACCACTGGCATGAACCGTCCGCAGCGCTGATGCATCCGTTCCGTGCTCTGCCGGACTGGCGTATCGACGACCTGATGATCTCCTTCTCGGTGCCGGGAGGCGGCGTCGGCCCGCATCTGGATCAGTATGATGTGTTTATCATTCAGGGCACCGGCCGTCGGCGCTGGCGCGTTGGGGAAAAGGTGCCGATGAAACAGCACTGCCCGCATCCGGACCTGCTGCAGGTTGACCCCTTCGAGGCGATCATCGATGAAGAGATGGAGCCTGGCGATATTCTCTATATTCCGCCGGGATTCCCGCATGAGGGTTATTCGCTGGAAAACTCGCTTAACTATTCGGTCGGCTATCGCGCGCCGAATGCCCGCGAGCTGTTTAGCGGCTTTGCCGACTATGTCCTCCAGCGCGAACTGGGCAGCCAGCGCTACGCCGATCCGGACGTGCCGTCCCGCGACCATCCGGCGGATATTTTACCGACCGAACTCGACCGCCTGCGCGAGATGATGCTGGGTCTGATTAACCAACCGGAGCACTTTAAGCAGTGGTTCGGCGAGTTTATCACCCAGTCGCGTCATGAGCTCGACGTCGCGCCGCCGGAGCCGCCCTATCAGCCAGATGAGATTTACGATGCCCTGCAGCAGGGCGATACCCTGGAACGCCTGGGCGGCCTGCGGGTGCTGCGCATTGACGGCGAGGTATTCGTTAACGGCGAGAAGATCAACTCCCCGCACCGTCCGGCGCTGGACGCCTTAGCCACCCATCTGACGCTGCGCGCCGACCATTTTGGCGATGCGCTGGAAGATCCTTCTTTCCTCGCCATGCTGGCAGCGCTGGTCAACAGCGGCTATTGGTTCTTTGGCGACTGAGCCATCATCCTGCCCGGCGGCGCTGCGCTTGCCGGGCCTACGGGTTCCGCGCTCACCGGCTGGACCGTAGGCCGGATAAGGCGAAGCCGCCATCCGGCATCTTGTCCGACACGCGGCCTTACCGGGCCGCCTGAGAAGATTAATGCCCTTTGCGTGCCGCCGTCAGCTCGGCGATACGCACGATCACCTGCACCGCTTTCTCCATTCCTTCCAGGGTGACAAACTCATGTTTGCCGTGATAGTTGTAGCCACCGGTAAACAGGTTTGGGCATGGCAGTCCCATAAATGAGAGCTGCGCGCCGTCGGTGCCGCCGCGGATCGGCTTCATCTGCGGTTCAATATCGCAGTCCACCATCGCCTGGCGGGCAATATCGACCACGTGCGGATGGGCGATCACCTGCTCATGCATGTTGTAATAACTGTCCTCGATCACCAGCTCAATATAACAGTCCGGGTGCAGTCCCTTGCCGACCTTTTTGGCGATCTCCATCATCTTGCGCTTGCGCGCCTCGAAGTGCTTACGGTCAAAATCGCGGATGATGTAATGCATCTCGGCCCGATCGACGCTGCCTTTCATGCTGGTGAGGTGATAAAAACCTTCATAGCCTTCAGTGGTCTCCGGCGCTTCATCGGCCGGTACTTCGGCATGAATGCGCGCGGCCAGCGACAGCGCGTTGACCATCACCCCTTTCGCGGTGCCGGGGTGCACGTTATTACCGACAATTTTTATCGTCACCGAGGCGGCGTTGAAGTTTTCAAACTCCAGTTCGCCGACCCCGCCGCCGTCGACGGTATAGGCCCAGCGGGCGTCAAAGGCCTCGACGTCGAAATGCTTCGCCCCTTTACCCACCTCTTCATCAGGGGTGAAGGCCACGCGGATATCGCCATGAGGAATATTTTTCGCCTGCAGGGTCGCCAGCGCGGTCATAATTTCGGCAATGCCGGCTTTGTCGTCCGCCCCGAGCAGCGTTTTCCCGTCGGTGGTGATCAGCGTCTGTCCCAAAAGCTGATGCAGAACCGGGAACATCACCGGGGAGAGCACCTCATCGCCGATACCCAGCGCGATATCGCCGCCGCGATAGTTTTCAACAATCTGCGGATTAACGTTTTTACCACTGAAATCCGGGGAGGTGTCGACGTGGGAGATAAAACCGATGGCCGGGATATCGCCCTCAACGTTAGCGGGCAAAGTTCCCATTACCGTCCCTTTTTCACTCAGCGTTACCTTGACCAGTCCCATTTCTTCCAGCTGCGCCTGCAACAGGCGTAACAGCTTCCACTGCCCTTCCGTGCTGGGGACCTGACGAACGCCAGGCTTTGACTGCGTGTCCAAAGAAACGTACTGCAAAAAACGCTCAAGCAATTTATCCATGTAGCCACCCTCTTCTTTTGTGACAACATTATTCATAAGCCAGAAAAGACAAATATTGCGTCAGGTCATTTTTAGCCCGTAAAGCGAAATTTAATAACGGAACCGACGTTATGGTGTAAAGGTAGACTATGCGGGCGTATCAAGGATTGGCGATTACCCTCGTTTGCCGTAGAATGCTGGCCCTTATTAAAAACGTGCAACCCCAAAGGTGGTTAATCACAAACCCCGCAGCGGCCGGAAATTTGCCGTTGCGTCTACATGGGACAGAGTCAAAAATTGAATATACAACCGCGTTCGCGTTCGCCGCTGGTGCATCTGGCGGGAATTCGCAAGAGCTTTGATGGTAAAACGGTCATCGACAACCTTAACCTGACCATCAACAATGGTGAGTTTCTCACTCTGCTTGGCCCCTCTGGCTGCGGTAAAACCACCGTTCTGCGCCTTATTGCCGGCCTGGAAAACGTCGACAGCGGACGGATCCATCTCGAAGATCACGATATCACTCATGTTCCGGCGGAAAACCGCCACGTCAATACCGTATTCCAAAGCTACGCCCTGTTTCCGCATATGACGGTGTTCGAGAACGTCGCCTTTGGCCTGCGGATGCAGAAAACACCGGCGGCGGAAATCACCCCACGGGTGATGGATGCCTTAAAGATGGTGCAGTTGGAGGCGTTTGCCCGGCGCAAACCGCACCAGCTCTCCGGCGGCCAGCAGCAGCGCGTGGCCATCGCCCGCGCGGTGGTCAACAAACCGCGTCTGCTGCTGCTCGATGAGTCTCTTTCGGCACTGGATTACAAGCTGCGCAAGCAGATGCAGAACGAACTGAAAGCGCTGCAGCGTAAGCTCGGGATCACCTTCGTCTTCGTCACCCACGATCAGGAAGAGGCTCTGACCATGTCCGATCGCATCGTGGTGATGCGTGATGGCAAAATCGAACAGGACGGCACCCCGCGAGAGATCTACGAAGAGCCGAAGAACCTGTTTGTCGCCAGCTTTATCGGCGAGATCAATATCTTTGACGCCACGGTAATTGAACGTCTCGACGAACAGCGCGTGCGCGCCAGCGTTGAAGGACGAGAATGCAACATCACCGTCAATTTTGCCGTGGAGGCCGGCCAGCGTCTGCATGTCCTGCTGCGCCCGGAAGATCTGCGCGTCGACGAGATCCACCATAACAGCGACGCCGATGGCCTGATCGGCTATGTCCGCGAGCGCAACTATAAAGGCATGACTCTGGAGTCGGTGGTGGAACTGGAGAACGGCAAAATGGTGATGGTCAGCGAGTTCTTTAACGAAGACGACCCGGATTTCGACCACTCTCTTGACCAGAAAATGTCTATCAATTGGGTGGAAAGCTGGGAGGTGGTGCTGGCCGATGAAGAACACCAGTAAATTCCAGAATGTGGTGATCGCCACTATCGTCGGTTGGCTGGTGCTGTTTGTCTTCCTGCCCAACCTGATGATCATCGGTACCAGCTTTTTGACCCGCGACGACGCCAGTTTCGTCAAAATGGTCTTTACGCTGGATAACTATTCGCGGCTACTGGATCCGCTCTATTATGACGTTCTGCTGCATTCGCTAAACATGGCGCTGCTGGCGACCCTCGCCTGCCTGGCGCTTGGCTATCCGTTTGCGTGGTTCCTCGCCCGGCTGCCGCAGAAGGTACGGCCCCTGCTGCTGTTCCTGCTGATCGTCCCTTTTTGGACCAACTCGTTGATCCGCATCTACGGGCTGAAGATTTTCCTCAGCACTAAAGGTTACCTGAACGAGTTTCTGCTGTGGCTGGGGGTGATCGACACCCCGATACGCATTATGTTCACCCCCTCGGCGGTGATCATCGGCCTGGTGTACATCCTGCTGCCGTTTATGGTGATGCCGCTCTACTCCAGCATTGAGAAACTGGATCGCCCGCTGCTGGAAGCGGCGAAAGATCTCGGCGCCAGCAAGCTGCAGACCTTTATCCGCATTATCATCCCGCTGACCATGCCGGGGATCATCGCCGGCTGTCTGCTGGTGATGCTGCCGGCGATGGGGTTGTTCTACGTTTCCGACCTGATGGGCGGCGCCAAGAACCTGCTGATCGGCAACGTGATCAAAAGCCAGTTCCTCAATATCCGCGACTGGCCGTTCGGCGCGGCAACCAGCATTACCTTAACCCTGGTGATGGGCCTGATGCTGTTGATTTACTGGCGCGCGGCGCGCCTGCTGAATAAAAAGGTGGAGCTGGAATGATCGGTCGACTGCTGCGCGGCGGCTTTATGACCGCCATCTACGCGTATCTCTACATCCCTATTATTATTCTGATCGTTAACTCGTTTAACCGGTCGCGCTTCGGCATCAACTGGCAGGGGTTCACCACCGACTGGTATAGCCTGCTGATGAACAACGATAGCCTGCTGCAGGCCGCCCAGCACTCGCTGACCATGGCGGTGCTGTCGGCGACCTTCGCCACCCTTATCGGCTCGCTGACCGCCGTGGCGCTGTACCGTTACCGCTTTCGCGGCAAACCGTTTGTCAGCGGCATGCTGTTTGTGGTGATGATGTCGCCAGATATTGTGATGGCCATCTCTCTGCTGGTGCTGTTTATGCTGATCGGCGTCCAGCTTGGTTTCTGGTCGCTGCTGTTTTCGCATATCACCTTCTGCCTGCCGTTTGTGGTGGTCACCGTTTACTCCCGCCTGAAAGGCTTTGACGTGCGGATGCTGGAGGCGGCGAAAGATCTGGGCGCCAGCGAGATGACCATCCTGCGCAAAATTATCCTGCCGCTGGCCCTGCCGGCGGTAGCCGCTGGGTGGTTGCTGAGCTTCACCCTGTCGATGGATGACGTGGTAGTCTCCTCGTTCGTGACCGGTCCGGGGTATGAAATCCTGCCACTGAAGATCTATTCGATGGTCAAGGTTGGCGTTTCGCCAGAGGTGAACGCCCTGGCCACGATTTTGTTGGTTCTGTCGCTGGTGATGGTCATCGCCAGTCAGTTAATTGCACGTGATAAAACTCAGGGGACGTTAAAATGAAAAAATGGTCACGCCACCT
>ERZ1673734.2419-NODE-2419-length-10574-cov-5.001901_pt1 | contig 10574 bp, 8 predicted proteins | sample MGYA00580199_ERZ1673734 | MGnify/ENA primary metagenome ERZ1673734 (study PRJEB41218, sample SAMN15661742) | gut metagenome | host: Homo sapiens | place: Canada: London | collected 2015-08-20/2019-03-30 | study: EMG produced TPA metagenomics assembly of...
AAAACACAGAAGTTGGGCAGACAATTGAAAACCGTCTTAAAGCAGATTAAAGCAAAAGAACGGTTTCCTAATCATTACCCGATGAAAGTGCAGATTTAACAGTCCTTGTTTCATTTTGCGGCGTTCTGCGCAGCTTTGCTTATCAATAGGTAACTCGTTGATTTATAGTTTTGCAACCAAAAAGAAACGAGTATGGCAAGAAGCACATTCAAGGTGCTGTTCTACGTGAACGGCAGTAAGGAAAAGAACGGAATTGTCCCCATCATGGGACGGGTTACAATCAATGGTACGGTAGCACAGTTCAGCTGCAAGCGGACTATCCCGAAAGAGCTTTGGGATGCCAAAGGGAACAAGGCAAAGGGCAAGAGTCTGGAAGCGAGGGAAACCAATCTTGCGCTTGACAACATCAAGGCTCAAATCATCAAGCATTACCAGCGTATATCCGACCGTGAAGCCTATGTAACGGCAGAAATGGTACGCAATGCCTATCAGGGATTGGGCGGTGAGTATGAAACGTTGCTCGGTGCTTTCGACAAGGAAAATGAAGTGTTCAAGAAGCGTGTCGGAAAAGACAGGGTCAGGGCTACCTATATGGCAAGGGTACGGGCAAGAAACCATGTGGCGGCATTCATCAGGTCACATTACAAGCGGAACGACATCTCCATGCCTGAACTTACGCCCGACTTCATCAAGGAGTTCGCCGTGTTCCTTTCCAACGAAGCCGGACTGCACAACGGTTCGATATGGGAAAACTGCATGTGGCTGAAAGGTGTGGTGATGCGGGCACACTTCAATGGACATATACCGAGAAATCCGTTTGCCCAGTTCCATATAAGCCCGAACACGAAAGAGCGTGAATATCTGACGGAGAATGAGCTGAAAACATTGATGGAATTTCAGTTCAAAGACCCCAAGAACTTCTATCTCCGTGATATTTTTGTTTTCGCCAGTTTTACCGCCCTCTCATTCGTGGATATAAAGGAATTAAGCAACGACCAGATTGTGGAAGTAAACGGTGAGAAATGGATTATTTCCAAACGACACAAGACGGGTGTACCGTTTCAGGTAAAGCTGCTGGATATTCCCTTGCAGATAATCGAGCGTTACAAGGCTTTTCAGGAAAACAATCTTGTATTTCCCAATCTCAACTATTGGTCAATATGCAAGCGTATGGGAAAGATGATAAAGGAATGCGGCATCACCAAGAAAATCAGCTTTCACTGCTCAAGGCATGGGTTTGCGACCCTGGCTCTCAGCAAAGGGATGCCAATCGAGAGCGTCAGCCGTATTTTGGGGCATACGAACATTGAGACCACGCAAATCTATGCGAAGATAACCGTGCAGAAATTGGATAATGACCTCACGATGCTGAGCGACAAACTGAGCAAATCATTCGGAAACGTGAAAATGGCAGGGATATGAAACGGGAAATAATCACAACGGACAGCTATGGTAGAATTACCATACCATCCGATACAGGTAATATATGGATGAATGAAATGGAGCTGGTGGAACTGTTCGGGGTAATCGCCCCGACGCTCCGTGCCGCCATCCGTGCCGTGTACAAGTGTGGAGTTTTGAATCCACTTGAAGCAGAAAAACGTATCAGGCTGCCCAACGGCTATTATGCGGACATGTATGCCCTGCCGATGGTGGTGGCACTCGCTTTCCGTATTGACACGTCAAGTACCGCAATGATTCGTAATGCCCTGTTGAAAAGATTGTGCCGACGAAAGGAAAAACAAGTCCTGCTGGTGTCAATGAATAACAGAATGCCGAATGAATGTTAGAATGAACTTTTTTTGTTCAGCCACTACAACACCTATGCGGACATCAAGCGGCGGAAGAACGAGAGCCGGACGTATTTCTTTGGCAGGGCGGCGGAACGGAAGAGGCGGTGAAGCAAGAAAATAAGCGATAAGTCCGCCTTGATTTATTACGAAAAAAAATAAAAAAAGTTTCTACTATATTTGTATTATCAAATATAAATTGTACTTTTGCAATACAATATCGCCCTTAGGTGGAAAATACTAAGGCTCGCCACCCCTAAAAAGGTGGCTTATTTTTTATATATACAATTGGAATATGGAGCAAAAACAACGCGTTATAGTCTATATTGACGGATTCAATTTCTATTTCGGACTGAAGAGTAATGCTAAATGGAAGAAATATTACTGGCTTGATATAGTCAAGTTGTTCGAGATGTTCATGCGTCCGAATCAGGAGCTTGTTGCCGTCAAGTATTTTTCGGCAAAGCCTGACGATATAGACCAAAGTCTTCGCCAGAATGCCTTTTTTCAAGCCAATAGAGAGAATCCGAAATTCAAGTTGATATTGGGTAAGTACCTGAAAAAATCTATAACCTGTTTCAAATGCGGAAATGTTATTCATACCCATGAGGAAAAGGAAACTGATGTACGAATAGCCACACAGATTATAGCAGATGCCTATCAGAAGAATTGTGATATATCCATTGTAGTATCAGCTGATAGTGACATGATACCTGCTATCGAACTTGCAACAGAAGCTTGTCAAAAGGTTTTTGTATATTTCCCTCCTTACCAGTACTCCAGTAATCTTGCTACTATGGGTATGGGTAAGCCTATCCATATGAAACAATATGAAACTCGTTTCAGACAATGTCTTTTACCTGATGTGGTACATCTTGGAAAGGCAAACTTTGATTTACAGATACCTAAGAAATGGAAGGCTTTTCAGTCAATCTGAATCAGAAATACGCGTTATAAAAAAGGAAAATCCGTAATACAGTCTGGAATATCCAGTCGTATTACGGATTTTTCTTTTCGTCTATGATATTTCTATTTGTTCTGCAAGAGGTATTGCAGTTCGGGGTCGGACTGTATGCGCTGCAACTCGTCAGCGACAATCTGCCGGACCTCGGCACGGATACGGTTGTAGTTATCCTGGATCATCTCCTTCATGCGGTCGTTGCCGCCGGCATCTGTAAAGTCCGTGATGACGGGTATAGGCCGGTAAGCCTGTTCCTCACGCTTCACTTTCTCGGCATCGACCACAATTGGATGATTAACGGTTTAATCTGACGTAGTGACGACATGAAGTCATTGAATCCGTAAATCAGTGCGTCAGTCAATCTGTAATTATCTGCAACAACCAGTTTCCGAAGAAGTGCATGTTCCACGACTTCGGGCTTTTTTATCTCCTTTTACCTGAAAGAGCCACCCGTTTATACTGCATTTTCTTTTGGCATGACCTATTTTGCGCCGTTCCGCATAGATTTGCGTATCAAGATTTTACCGACACTTCCGTAGCTTTGCAACCATGTTTAACCCGTTGCCGACAGAATGTAGGCAGCACTAAAACCTGTATCAAGAACATGAAGAAAAAATCATTTGCGTAGGTACAACTCTCTACAGGATTGTAAATCGGGATTGTCATTATTCACCTATAAGGGGAATAGGACGTTACTACACGGTAAACAAAACACAGCTGGAAAAATTCTGATATTTTGATGAGATGATGAAAGTATATATAAACATAAAGAGAAACAGCAACTTACGTCTTCATCAACCTTTCAACAAGAGAATCGGGCTGATGAAAAAAGAAAGGACATACCGCACTCTACATCACTTTTCTTTGGGCGAGCGGTTTGATGAAACGATGATGAATATATATCATTCTGGCTGTCAGTACATTATACCATTAAATCATCAATTCATCGGATTTTCATCCGCCAACAAGTCTGTCGACAAACGAACGGAAGGAAATGCCACTATCCGCAGGCAGGTCGGACCAGCCGACAAGGGAAGGCGTATCATATCAATGAAAAGAAAAGGTCTGCCTATACCGCTGGTACTCTCACAGGCTTTTGGAAACAAAAAAGCCATAGCTCATTAGGGCATTTTCTTTACGCAGTGCAGGCACAGCTAAAAATGCCCCAATGAGCCAACGGGGTTACACCCCTCTGGACACCCCCGTTTGCCATGCGGCATGACCGCAGCAGACGGAAACCAACAAACCAAATTGTCAAACTTGAAAACGAAAAACAAGCATGGGATATATAAGCATTCAAATCAACAAAGCGAAAGGCTCGGCTGACACGGGCGCATCCGACCACATAGAACGTAAGACCATACCCAAGAACGCAGACCCTACACGTACACATCTCAACCGTGAACTGGTGGAGTTTCCTGATGGAGTGTCCGACCGTACCGAAGCGATAAGTCACCGTATCCGTACGGCTGGTATCAAACGTAAGATAACCCCTGACCAAGTGCGGGCAATTAGAATCGTGCTTTCGGGTACGCACGAGGATATGATGAAAATACAGGACGAGGGCAGACTTGACGAATGGTGTGATGACAACCTGCAATGGCTGCAACGCACATTCGGCAAGGAGAACACAGTTTCGGCAGTCCTACACATGGACGAACATACACCGCATATCCACGCAACGGTCGTGCCGATAGTAACAGGCGAGCGCAGGAAAACCAAGAGGAAGCAGATAGAGGGCAAACGCACGTACCGCAAGAAATCCAACGGCGTTCGCCTGTGCGCCGATGATGTGCTGACACGTGAGAAGCTGGTCGCCTACCATGACAGCTACGCCGCAGCGATGGCGAAATATGGCTTGCAGCGTGGTGTCCGTGGTTCGGAAGCACGGCATACCACCACCGCCCAATACTACCGTGACCTGAAGCGGCAGACGGGAGAATTGGAAGCCAACGTACAACAGTTGCAGACCGAACAGCGACAGGCGGAACAACAGCTTGATAAGGTTAAGCAAGAAATCAAGTCGGAGAAGCTGGAAGCAGCCAAGACGGAAGCGAAAGCCGCATTTGTGGCAAAAGTTGGTTCTCTTTTGGGCAGCGGCAAGCTCAAGGAGTTGGAAGCCGACAACCATGCTCTGCAAAGCAAGGTTACAGCTCGTGACGAGAGCATAGAACTGTTGCAGCAACAGATGCAGCGGCAGCAGGAAGAACACCACCGGCAGTTGATGGAGATGCAAGCCAAGCACCGCAGGGAAATGGCGGACAAGGAAGCAGAACACCAAAAAAAGGTGTCATTTTTGAAATCCATCATTTCAAAAGCACAAACATGGTTTCCGCTGTTCCAAGAACTGGTGCACATGGAGAAGTTCTGCCTTAAAGTCGGCTTCAACGAAAGACAGACTGCCATGCTCATCAGCGGCAAGCCGCTGTTCTATGAGGGTGAACTCTATTCGGAGGAACACAAGCGGAAGTTCAAAACTGAAAGAGCAGGTTTTCAAGTGGTGAAAGACCCAAGAGACAAGTCCAAACTTGTACTTGCCATAAATGGGCAACTGATTGGCGAATGGTTCAAGGAACAGTTCAACAGGCTGTTTTCATCCATTAGGAGGACAGTTGAGCCGTATAGAAAAGGCAAGGGCATGGGATTATAAACAATACCAACGAGAGGATAGCAAGTTTGTTTTGGACAGACCAAAACCGCTTGCAATCCTCTCGTTGATATTTTAAAGATAAATGAATCATGAAACTTCGTAACCTTGTGAAATGATATACGACTTTTCTTCATTGCTGAATCTTTTAGCGATTTTATAGCCCTTACTTATCAAAGTCGAAACTTCCTTATCGTTAAATGCTGGCTTAAAATCATTATCGTTTTTATTTTTTAGTCTAAGCCAAGCTATTGGTTGCTTTTTATTGACACTTTCCATGACAAATAGTTGTCCTTGCTGAACGAGCGAAGTTTCTTGTTCTATTGTTGGGAAATTTGTGTCCGTGGTGGATATGTCTTTACCTTTTATCGTATCTTCAGAAGATAAACTTACTGCTACATTTTCGTTTCTATTTTCCGAACAGATTTCTTTTTCGTTAGATTCTTGCACATAATCTAATTTATTAGCTTCTTGATTTTCAGTTCGTAATTCAAATATAGGTAATTTTACAAAATCGTAATACGCATCATAAGTTTTGTCATACCCAAGAGTTAGTCCTAAAAGATATACCGCAACGGAACATTCAAACCCAAATGTCTTGGCATAATTAATAGTTTTAAAATCAATGGAAAATCCACTGCCAAATTTGTCTTTCATAAGCAAGAATAATGGAGCCGCTACTGCAAATTGACATTTTGCAACTTCATCTGTTCGAGAAGGTAGATTTGAATTTATTGCTATTTGTGAAAGTGGCTTAAAATCCGTTGCTGGACATTCTTTTATCAAATTATATAATGTTGTTTCGATGGCAACATCGTTTTGCATTTCTTTTTTTGCCATCCAATTGCAAGCTACATGGATATAATCACAAAAATACCCTTTCGTATTTTTAGGATAAAAGCTATGGCGTTCATATCGTAGAAGATACGTCCATATAGATTGTTCTCCTGTCGGGCGTTTATATGAAAACAATTCATCAAATACTTCGAAAACGATATCATCGGTAATAATAGATTCACATATCTTTCTGTCAGTTTCCGACAAATCAAATATCGCCCATAAATTATCAATACCTCGTTTTGATTGCGACATTAACTGATTATTGTGTAAAGCTTTAAATTTCTCACCCCAAGGTGACACGTGAAGCCTAATTCGAGAATCAAACGATACGTTCATTTCCTTTTTGGCTTCCTCATCAAAAGTATAAAGCCCCCTTACATCTTCAATGTTTATGGGATAGGGATACTCATTCCCATTATCGCTAACAAAGTGTATCACCATATACTCAAAAGAGTATTCGAATAAGTTCATGCTCTTTGTTAACTTCTCAAACAAATCATCATCATTAGCATGAGCCTTGATATTACCATCAAAATCGATTGCCGAATAAACATTCAATTTACCATACTTGAATAAATCTACGAAATCCGCCTTACGTATAATTGCTAAATAATCCATTGTATCTACAATTTAAAATCCCCAAGGGTTGTTATTATTGTTATTAGTTGTTGATTGGCTTGCCACCGATGTGGAAATATCTATGTGCGAACAGTTTGACTTGAAAGCATCCAGATAATCATTCGGATAGCCATAATGGGAAATATACAAATTTTTCCTAGCTCTGGTCATTGCTACCATAAACAAGGTCTTAGCCATACTTTCATCCGAGCTGATATACAAATTGTTATTAGCAAATGGGATGAAAACATTATCAAAATCCAATCCCTTTGCGCTGTGATATGTCATAAGGATAATACGACGGTCATTTTCAGAAAAGTTACCGTAACCATTACCCACATATTGCATTTTTATACCATTCACTTTGAGAAATGCATTCATTACGCCAAAATCAGTTTTTCCATACTGGTTGGTTGCTCCTTCCCATACTGGTTTTCCGGCATGACTAAGGGCTAAATTTACGAAGTGGATAATTTTTTGAGCAGATGGAATCAAAATAGCGGCTGTATCACCAACATTCACAGCTTTCGTTGCCTGTTCTATTACGTAAGCTACTTCTTTTTCTTCGGAAGTAGCTTCGCACAAACGTATTTGTGTATCGCTTTTTGTCATATCTCTTTTTGCAGAAAATATGTTCATTCGTGGTAGGAAGCGTTGCACTGCATCAATGATAGACCGTGATAGGCGATGAATGATTCCTAATTCAAAAGCGTCTCCATTGATTAGTCGTCCTATTTCTGACGGAGTTACGGTTGCTTCTTGCCATTGAGGGTCATGGTCATATATCGACTGATTGGAGTCACCTGCTACAACAACGTGCGTACCACGGTTATTCATCTCTTGAAGAATACGTGGTGTTAAATCTTGAACCTCATCGCACAGAATATAGTCATAATGGCTATTTCCTCTCATAAACCTATAGTAAGTTTCTATGGTAATATTCAATCCGATTTCCTTAAATGCGGATTTAAACATTTCAACCAATGATTGTGTGAATACAATCAATAAAATGCTTGCAGAAGGCGATTTTGCACGGACTTTTTTTGCTGTATATGCAAGTAAAATAGATTTTCCAGAACCTGCAAATCCTTTAATCCAAACATTCTTGCGGTTTATGTCCACATTGTCAAGAAAATTACGTTGTTGAGCATCAAGTTTATTCTCTTCTATTATCCAAGCCATAATCGCAGCTATTTAATTATTTGTTAATACATTATCCCTAATTTTAGACAGGTTTTCTTTATTATAATAAGAATCATTTTCAAGTTTCTTGGCAGAGGCCATCACTTGATTTGCAATGTCATTTTCTCCTAGTTCGTGTGCTACAGCTGCTAACCATCCCAAACTTGCACTATCCTTTAAGGTATTTGTTTTCCATTGTTGGAGCATATGGTCATAAGCACGATGGAATTTATTATTGCTATCTTCAGTTTTGCCTTCTGCCTTATCTATACGTCCTGCTTCAATCAATGCTATGTCATAATTAGGATTGAGTTCGCATGCTTTACGCACCTCCCTTTTGTACACATCTTTGTTGATAAACTTCATTGTATTGCCCAAGTTGAAATGTGCATACTCATTATTCGGATTTTGCTGAATAGCTTGTTCAAAGAATTCTGCAGCCTTTTCATTATTCCCTGAATTATGATAGAGTACACCTATCGAATTTAGGTTTTCTACATTTGGATATAATTCGTTTTGAAGTTCAAGTGTTTCTGCTGCCTTGAAATCATTTCCAATCTTCAGATAAGCCTGTTTGAGTGTAATCAGTGTTTCTTTCGAAGGTACACCGCCATTTTGTTCGGCTTCAAGGTTAGCTTGTCTTTCTGCTTTTAGGGCAGCCCTTTCTTCGGTTGTCAATTCTTTATTTGCAAATGGACTAAGTGGTTCCACATGGCATATTGTTCCCATGCAAGTAGCATGGATAATCAGCATCTTATCCGCATTGACTTCAATTATCAATTGGATTGGAGTATTGATAGAAAAACCATTGGGCATGGAAGATTCTATCTTCAAATTGAAAAGCATTTTTGTTGTATTACCAACACAAATAGGTAACTCGACAATTTTTTGCCCATCCCGGCTTGTTACCAAGTCATCAATCTCTATAGTGTTACAGGGTATCTCTGTTCCTGCAGGGAGAATGATTTTAGGTCGATCGTCCTTAGTGATGATTAAAATCGGTTCACTCGTGATAGGTTGTATCAGGCATTTATTCATACCATTGAACAATAAGCTGTGAATGGCTGCTCCTTGTGAAACGTGAGTTTGCAGGTCCATCGGAACCAATATCTCCGAATCCTCAAAATAGGAATGTAAGGCTTCTTGGATGTATGGACTTTTGCTGCTTCCTCCAATAAGCAAAACATAATCAATCTCTTCTTTGAGAGTTTTAGATTTCTTAATGGCACTTTCTATAGGAGAAAATATACTGTTGTATTCATCTTCTCCTTTTATGCGAGTCGTCTTACCAAATCCTTGTTTTAAGAACACAGCCATTGTTTCTGTAAGTTCCTTATTCGTCAGATAGAACTTGTTCTGTTTGAGCGTACCTTTATTGGTGATGATTTCAACTTCAGACTCTATTTCAGTCTTTGAATCGCTCAATTTCACATCAGGTATTACAAAATCAGAGGTAAGCGTTGCTAATGTTTTGTTCACTAATATTTTCAGTCGTTCTGCGACTTTATAAAGTGCAGATGCTATTTGTTTACGTTCATTCGTCCGAAACTGTTCTTTTTTCTTTCCATTAGCTTCCAAAAAGCGTGGCATGAGATAATGGTACGTTATGTACCTGTCTATGTCATCACCACCTAACTTCGTAAATTTTGAAATGGCAATGTTCTTAGAAAAAAATCCATTAGCACTCTGTCCTATTTCGAGTATAGATATATCGCATGTACCTCCTCCGAAATCAAAGACTAATACTTTCGAATTATAATCTGGGCTTATGAACATGGGGCGGTCTTCTGCTGCCCGTGATACAGCATAGCTGATAAAAGCCGCATTCGGCTCGTCTATAAGAGCTTGCTTTGACACTTTCATATCATTCGCCATTAGTGCGTCAAGTAAATCTTTACGCTGATTGGCTTCAAATGATGCAGGGATGCTTACTGCATACAAAATATCTGTACTGATATTATTTTCGGTACAGTATTTAATGATGAGGTATTTCAGATAGGCAAAGAATACCCGTGCAGCATCCACAGGATTCTTTATCCGAAAAGGGTCAACCTCACGCAGTTCACTATCGTAATACTTTGCTCCTAAATCCTCGCCTAACTCCATTTTGAATGAATACCAGATATTCTTTCCCTTTTTCAGTTGGTATTTCATTTGCGATGCACCTTCTCCAACCAAAATGCGTCCATTCAGCCACGCTATTACCGTAGGCACTATCTCTGACTTGTATAAAGTCCCGTCAGGAAGCATTTGCGGCAATCGGAAAGACTCCGTATGGATTTTATGGTCGTACTCATCATAGGAAGCGATAGATACCACCGTTGTTGATGTACCAAAATCAATTCCGATGTACGTTTTACCACGCATGAGTGCTGTATTCCTAACAGCAGGCAGCATTGATGATATTGTTATTTCATTCATTGCACTATGTTTTATTTCACGAGAAGTTTATTAAGTCTTGAATGTTCACTTCTAACAGTTCTGTTATACGTTTCAATGTTTGTAAATCTGGTTGTGTTGTATTTGTACACCATTT
>ERZ1673734.2451-NODE-2451-length-10467-cov-44.028237_pt1 | contig 10467 bp, 8 predicted proteins | sample MGYA00580199_ERZ1673734 | MGnify/ENA primary metagenome ERZ1673734 (study PRJEB41218, sample SAMN15661742) | gut metagenome | host: Homo sapiens | place: Canada: London | collected 2015-08-20/2019-03-30 | study: EMG produced TPA metagenomics assembly of...
TCAAAGAACAAAAGATGTGTATAAAGGGTAGGGCGCTGCCCTGGGCTATGTGATTATTGGGCTTTCAGCCCGCATAGTATACAGGCAAGCCCCTTTAGTAAATATTGCTATAAAACACTGAACAACAAAACAATATAAGGGTGAATAATTGTTTACCGGACAGCAATAATTCAAATCATAAGCATCTATGATTTCTTGCTTAATTTGTCATGTTGAGGAACCGCAAGTGCGGTGTATGAGAGGTCGGAAAACGAAAGTAGGAAGAAAACAACTTCGTTTTCCTCCTACTCGATGTATGATGTGTTATCCGTTCAGCTTGTTCTTGCTTCTCATGTACGTGCGCTGTCCGTAGATGGCGATCACGACAAAGCAGACGAACGGCAGAACGAACGAAACGTTCACGGCTGGCATGCCGAAGAGCTCGCCGCAGTCGATTATCGAAGCCTGGAGCGGAGGCAGAACGCTACCGCCGAGGATTGACATGATGAGACCCGCAGCGCCGAACTTAGCGTCGTCGCCCAAGCCCGTGAGCGCAATGCCGTAGATGGTGGGGAACATGAGCGACATGCAAGCGCTGACGCCTACCAGACAGTACAGACCGTAGATGTTCTGCAGGAAGATTACGCCGCAGACGAGTGCGCCGCCCACAATGGCGAGCGTCATAAGCAGGTGGCCGGTGTTGACGTAACGAAGCAGGAACGTGCAGATGAAACGCGAACAACAGAAGATGATCATCGCGATGATGTTGTACTGCTGCGACATCACCTCGGCTGCCTGCTCGGTCATGCCCTCAGCCATCAGTATGCGCGTGCCGTACTGGATGATGAAGGTCCAGCACATGATCTGAACGCCTACGTAGAAGAACTGCGCTATCACGCCCTCTCTGTAGTGGGGCAGCGAGAAGATGCGGCGCAGCGTCGGCACGAAGTTGATGTCGTGGTTCTTGTCTCCGTTATGCGGCATCTTCTTGAAGAGAATGAGCATGAACATGGCGAGGATAACGATGCCGATGGCAAGGTACGGACCGATGAGCACGCTCAAGTCGCTCTCCTTCACCGCCTCAAACTGTGCCTCGTTGAGCTGTGCGCGCGCCGCCGTGTCGAGCGGACTGATCTTAGCCTGGATGAAGTTCATCGCCACGAACATGCCCAGCAGCGAGCCCATCGGGTTGAACGACTGTGCAAGGTTCAGACGGCGTGTCGCTGTCTCCTCGGTTCCCATCGACAGGATGTAGGGGTTCGACGATGTCTCGAGGAACGACAGACCGCACGTCAGTATGAAGTAGGCGACAAGGAACGGATAGTATTCGCCCGTCATCTTAGCCGGATAGAACAGCAGCGCGCCGAGCGCATAAAGTCCGAGTCCGACGAGCACGCCAGCCTTGTAGCTGTAGCGGCGTATGAACATGGCTGCGGGGAACGCCATAGCGAAGTAGCCGCCGTAGAACGCCACCTGAACAAGTGCGCCGTCGGTAGCCGACATGCGGAAGATTTTGGAAAACGCCTTCACCATAGGGTTCGTGATATCGTTGGCGAACCCCCACAGGGCGAAGCACGACGTGATGAGGATAAATGGTACGACGTAGCTCACGCCGTCCTTTGATAGAATAGATTGTTTCATTTGCTTTGCTTATATTTCAATTTTACGCATCTCTGCCACCGATTCCACTTCGCCCTTGGCGAGTGCCTGACAGAGTATGTTGCCTATGGCTGTTGCCTCTACGGGTCCTGCCTCAACGGGCACGCCGAGAGCCTCTTCGGTAAGACGGTTGAGTAGCTTGTTCTGCGAACCGCCGCCGATGACGTGCAGTTTCTTTATCGGCGTGGGCAGCATCGCGTTGAGGTGTGCCGTTGCCTCGGCATACTTCGCTGCGAGCGACTGCAGCACGATGCGCGTTGTGGCAGCCTTTGTCTGCGGCACTTCGAGGCCGTGCGCGGCGCAATAGTCGCAGATAGCCGCCTGCATCGACTTCGGATTCTGAAACTCCTTTGCGTCCACCGGTATAATGGTCTTTATCTCCGCTTCTGCGGCAGCTGCGAGCAGCGTGTCATACTGCTGTTCGTCGCCTTCTTCCTTCCATTCTGTCATGAGACGCTGCAGAAACCACAGTCCGGTGATGTTCTGCAGGAACGTAATCTTGCCGCCTATGCCTCCCTCATTGGTGAACTCAGCGCGGCGTGCTTCCTCGGTGAGTATCGGCTGGTCGAGCTCTACGCCCAGCAACGACCATGTGCCGGAACTGATGAACGCCACCGGCGACTCGTCGTCCTTAGCCGGAACCGCCGCTACGGCACTCGCCGTGTCGTGCGAACCGACTGCTATGACGTCTACTTCGCCCAGTCCGGTCTCCTCAGCGATGTCCTTGCGCAGCTTTCCGCGCACGGTGCCCGGCATAACGATAGGGCAGAAGAGGTGGCGCGGCAGCTCGAGACGGTCTATGAGTTCCCAGTCCCAGTCGCGTGTCGTGGCGTTGAGCATCTCGGATGTTGAGGCTATTGTGTACTCGGTGTTGGCTTCTCCGGTGAGAAAGTAGGAGAAGAGGTCGGGCGTGAAGAGCATCTTGTCCGCAATCTGCAGCTGCGGCGAGTTGGCTTTCTTGAGGCTCAGGAGTTGGAACAGCGTGTTAATCTCCATCACCTGCGTGCCGTTCACGCTATAGTGAGCTGTGCGGTCGGTGTTGGCGAAGAACTCGTCTGTCATGCCCAGCGTGCGAGCGTCGCGATAGCAGACGGGGTTGCCAATGAGGTCGCCGTTGCGGTCGATGAGTCCGAAGTCTACGCCCCATGTGTCCACGGCGATGCCCGACACCTTCAGTCCGAGTTGTGTCGCCTTGCGCAGTCCGGTCTTCATGTCCTCGAAGAGAGCCGGAAAGTCCCAGTAGACATGTCCGCCAAGGCGCACCTGTCGGTTCTGAAAGCGGTGTACGAGCTGCATCGTGAGCTGTTTCTTTCCGCCTTCCGCCGTAATGGTCCCGGCGACGACTCGTCCTGAGCCGCCGCCGAAGTCGATAGCTAAATAAGTCATATTGATAATGTTGATGTGGTGAGGTGTTGATGTGGTGAGGTGTTGATGTGGTGAGGGGTTGATGTGGTGAGGGGTTGATGTGGTGAGGGGTTGATGTGGTGAGGTGTTGAGATGTTGAGGTGTTGAGGTGTTGAGGTGTTGAGGTGTTGAGATGTTGAGGTGTTGATGTGTTGAGGTGTTGAGATGTTGAGGTGTTGAGATTAGATGTTGCTATTGTCACCATCTCACCATCACACCATCTCACCATCTCACCATCACACCATCACTCCAATCTCACCACCTCAACACCTCACCATCTCACCATCTTTTTATCCCTTCTTGCCCAACACGTAGCTCTCAAGGTCGTCGATTTCCTCGTTTGTCAGCGTGTTGTACTTGCCGCCGCTGAGCACGATGATGCGACATGCCATCTCGAAGAACATTGCGCGCTCGAACACTTCGTCAAAGGTTTTGCCGCAAACCACCTGACCATGCTTCAGCATGAGAGCAGAGTTGTGGTCCTTCAGCGCAGCCTTAACAGCCTCTGCAAGCTCTGGTGAGCCTGGACGGAAGTAAGGTATAACCGATATCTCGCGACCAACGTGGCACGGCACCTCGGCTGTTACGTTGAAGTCCTTCGGTGTCTCTGTCATGCACGACACTACGGTTGCGTACTTCGACTGGAAGTGGAGCACTACGTCGCAGTCGGGGCGCTCGCGGAGCACGCCGAGGTGGAAGCCGCTCTCCATAGAAGGCTTCACGCCGTTGAGCACTTCGCCGTTGCTGACGCGGCAGATAGCCACCTTCTCTTTCGGAAGTGTCGGCACCCATGAGCCTGTGCCTGAAACGAGCGCTTTGTCGCCGATGCGCCATGAGATGTTGCCACTTGAGCACAATGTCAAGCCTGCATCGCCTACGCGGTGAGCCTGACGCAGAAATTCCTGTATCTGATAATCCTGTATCATGTTTTTTCCCGTTTAAAGAAGTTGAGAATTGAGAGTTGAGAATTGAGAGGTATGATTACCTTTTTGGGGGTAAATTTCAACTGTAATATATAAACAGCAAAACATATCATAACTCTCAACTCTCAACTTTCAATTCTAAATTCGACTTTCGGCTTTCAACCCTCATTATAAATTATTTGTAAATCGGTCCGTAGTTCTTGCAAGCGCGGAAGTCTGCGCCCTCCTTGTCCATGCCGAATGCGTTCCATGAAGCCGGGCGGAAGATCTTGTCGTCCTCCACGTTGTGCATGCAAACCGGAATGCGGAGCATAGAGCAGAGTGTGATGAGGTCGGCGCCTACGTGTCCGTAAGTGATTGCGCCGTGGTTAGCGCCCCAGTTGTTCATCACAGAGTAAACGTCCTTGAACGGAGCCTTGTCTGTGAGGCGCGGAACGAACCATGTTGTAGGCCATGTCGGGTCGGTGCGCTTGTCGAGAACAGCGTGGATCTCGGGGTCAACGTCTACGGTCCATCCCTCTGCGAGCTGCAGAACCGGGCCGAGTCCCTTCACGAGGTTCAGGCGAACCATTGTAACGGGCATGCCGCCGCGTGTGAGGAAGTTAGAAGAGAAACCGCCGCCGCGGAAGTAGTCGCGGTTAGCCGGATACCATGTGGTAGCCTGGAGGCAAGCGTCTACGTCTTTGTCTGTCATCTCCCAGAAGTGCTTCATCACCGGCTTGCCCTCTGCGTCGGTAGCTGCGCCAGAGCCGTCGAGTGTTGTAGCGCCCGAGTTGATGAGGTGGATGATGCCGCCAGCAGCCATTCCGGTGAGCTCCTTGCCGGTTACGCGCTTCACAGCCTCGGGGCTCCAGTAGGTGCGCACGTCAGAGAAGATCTGTGCTCTGCCCGTGAGCAGGTGGTTGAAGAGCATAGCCACGCCGTTGCCTGCGTCGTTCTCGGTAGCGAGTGTGATAGGCTCGCGCAGACCGTTCCAATCGAACGAGGTGTTCATGAGTGCTTCAGGATAGTCGCCGTTCGGGTAGAAGTCGGTCCACTGGCGCTGGCCCTGGAAACCGCCTGCGATGGCGTTGTGTCCGATAGCCTCCTCCTTATAGCCGAGCTCGGCGAGACGCGGGTTGCCGTGCATGAGGTCCTTCATGATCATCATCATCTTCACGATGAACTCCCAGTCCTGGTCCTTCTGCTCGCGTGTCTTTGCCTTCTCGGGGCGGTTAGCGATGTCCTCGCCCTCGTTGGTCATGCAGTTCTCGCGTGTCCACTCCATAGCCTTCTCAAACTCTACGTGGTCGTAGATGCCTTCTGTCATGCGGCGGATGATCTCGGTGAGGTCGACGCTCTCGTTGCGCATGCCGAGATACTCCTGGAAGAAGTTCGGGTCGACGATAGAACCGGCGATACCCATGCAGGCAGAACCCATAGAGAGGTACGACTTGCCGCGCATTGTAGCCACAGCCTGAGCGGCGCGTGCGAAGCGCAGAATCTTCTCTGCTACGTCAGCCGGGATAGAGTCGTCGGCTAGGTCCTGCACGTCGTGTCCGTAGATGCCGAATGCGGGCAGACCCTTCTGTGCGTGGGCAGCGAGCACTGCAGCCAGATATACTGCGCCCGGGCGCTCTGTGCCGTTGAAGCCCCATACAGCCTTCGGCCAGTGTGGGTTCATGTCCATTGTCTCGGCGCCGTAGCACCAGCATGATGTGACGGTGATGGTAGAGCCGACGCCCTCGCGCTCGAACTTCTCGGCGCAGGCTGCGCTCTCTCCGACGCGTCCTATTGTAGAGTCGGCGATGACACACTCCACGGGTGAGCCGTCACCGTTGCGTAAGTTTTCTGTGATAAGCTTTGCAACCGAACGTGCAAGGTTCATTGTCTTCTCTTCAAGACTCTCGCGTACGCCACCCTGACGACCGTCGATGGTGGGGCGAATACCAATTTTGGGATACTTGTTCATAGATTCGTTTTTTAGTTTTTATATGAATGTTTCTGTTTTTCGTAGATTGTCGTGTGCTTTGCGCACATGAATAGTGCAAATTTACAGCAAAAAAACGAGATGTACAATTATTCCGGTTAAAAGCTTTATGGCACAGATTGGCATATTCTTCCAACAATTGGGCAAAAATGTGAACAAATTAATGGAATTAATGCTATTTAACTATTCAAAACCCACTGTATTTGTTAATTGTTTATACATTTGCGATACTCTTTTAAATTATCAGGGCGCTTTTCTTCCGCAATGCCTATGGCTAACGCCCATGCGGAGAGGGAGGGCGTCCTATGAAAACACAACGTATAACGGCATGGCTTGTGGGCGTTGCCGTGCATCTAAATTCAAACAATTATGAAGAAATTATTCCTCGTGGCAGCTTTCGTGCTGTCCTCAGTAGCATCGTTCGCACAGCAGGCACATTCACTCTGCAGCCTAAGGTAGGTCTCAACGTGGCTTCAATGACAGAGCTTGACGGCTCTGACCCGCGCATCGGCTTGGCTGTAGGCGCCGAGGGTCAGTATCAGTTCAGCGACCTCGTAGGTGTTTCGTTCGGCTTGCTCTACTCGCAGCAGGGCGCTACTGGCGAGTTCAACTTCATGGGCATTAACGCCGACCAGACAATGAAGCTCGACTATATCAACGTGCCTATCCTCGCCAACGTATATCTCTTCAAGGGTCTCGCCGTTAAGCTCGGTATCCAGCCGGCGTTCAAGGTGAACAGCTCTGTGAAGACAACTGTTAATGGTCATAGCGAGTCGGTAGACCTCGATGGTGTTAAGGGCTTCGACTTCTCTATCCCCGTAGGTCTCTCTTACGAGTTCAGCAACGTAGTGTTCGACGCACGCTACAATTTCGGCTGCACAAAGACTTTCGAGAAGGCTGACTCACGCCACAGCGTGTTCCAGTTCACAGTAGGATACAAGTTCGCGCTCTAAGTTGACACTTTAAGGGGGTGCCTCAAGGGGGTGCACTTGTCTCCGCTCGGCTTTGCCGCTTGCCAGAGCAAGAAGTGCACCAACAAAGCAAGAACTGCACCAACAAAGCATGCAGTGCACCAACAAAGCAAGAACTGTACCAACAAAGCATAATACTAATTGATTCTTACAACGAACACGAATAACTCGAATTTCACGAATACAGGATATCTCCATTCGTGCTATTCGCGCTATTCGTGTTCGTTTTTTATTATAACTAATTCTGCAAGAAAGCGGATTAAGCGGTTTTAATATAATTTCCTCGGTTGTTTCGGCTCCGTAGCGGCGGTATCCTGCCGCCGCAGCAATAAAAAACGCTAATTGATTTATAACAAACACGATGACGAAGTCAGGAGAACGGGCAGTATTTCTAAAAGTTGTAAAAGAAGATGGTAAAGAATTTATTTTTGACAATCACTGCAATGACATTACCGACTCTGATGAGTTCTATGAATGGGGTGATGATGATTGGGAAGATTGGGAATGGTATTAAATGACACGATGGTTTTTCTATTTACACAATAATACATGTTCACGATGGAGAATTATCTGTTAAGCAACGCGATAGGCTTTCTTTGTCATACTCAAACACACAAGGCCAATTTATAGACAATGTCAGTCCTTTGCTCTACCAACTGAGCTAAGCATCGTGCTTGCCGGTTGGTGCAGCGGAGACCGCTGCACCCCCTGATATACAAAAAAAGAGTCACTCGAAATGAGTAACTCTTTAGATTGTGGTGCCACCAGGAATCGAACCGGGGACACAAGGATTTTCAGTCCTTTGCTCTACCATCTGAGCTATGGCACCATTGTGCTTTTTGTTAAGCGAGTGCAAAGGTAGGCATTTTAAATTTACTGTGCAACTTTTTTGCCGCTTTTTATGCAAAATAAGTGCAAATAACCAGCAAAGTCCCCGAAAACCTACAAAAAAAGCCTCCTTCTGAGAGCGTCACGCACAAGAAGGAGGTACCATAAAGGTTGTTTACCAAAACGCATCTAATAGTTATTTGTTATTCGGGCGCATTTTGCAAGGCTTTCCGTCCGCCCTTGTTCATTCCGCCCTTGTTCATTCGTTTCGCAAGGTGCGCCCTTGTGAGGCGTTCCTGCTTAGTAACGAGCTCGTTTTGATCGGCGTTACGATTATATGACCCGCCGGAGAGCTGAAAGTAAAAAGCGGAAGCCGTTTTTTTAGCTGTTTTTAAACGTTTCCCCCGTGTTTCGCAGCTCATAAACACTTTCAAAGCAACTTTTTTCTATATTTAGATAAATTTTTTACGAAAACTTGCACGTATTACGAAAAAAGTGATTACCTTTGCACTCGCTTTTGAGATATATCTCATCCAGCAATCGGGATGTAGCGCAGTTGGTAGCGCACTACGTTCGGGACGTAGGGGTCGCAAGTTCGAATCTTGTCATCCCGACAAAGCGACAATCGTTTTTCGGTTGTCGCTTTTTTTGTACCCGTAATTGTAGTGCAATCTCATCAAAAAACACTAACTTTGCAACCAATCGCAATATACAGAGCATTTTTAAGATTATAAATTACACATTATTATATATATATGGACATCACCAACACTCTCGCCAAGCTCCGCATCGAGGAGCTTAACGCAATGCAGGAGGCTGCTCTCGCTGCTATTCTCCATACCGACCGCGACGTCGTAGTACTCGCGCCGACTGGCAGCGGCAAGACGCTCGCCTATCTGCTACCCATAGCCACGCGTCTCGACGCAAAACTCGACGAGGTGCAGGCGGTGGTCGTCGTGCCGAGTCGCGAACTCGCACTGCAGTCGTGCGAGGTGTTTCGCAGCATGGGTACCGGTCTGCGCCCGATAGTGCTCTACGGCGGACGTGCTACGATGGACGAGCACCGCGAGGTGATGCGACTCCGTCCGCAGATAGTGTTCGCTACGCCGGGCCGACTCAACGACCATATCGCAAAGCAAAACTTCGCAGTAGACCACGTACACTGGCTCGTGCTCGACGAGTTCGACAAGTGTCTGCGCATGGGCTTTCGTGCCGAGATGCAGACCGCAGTGGAGAGCCTGCCTAACGTGGAGCGACGCGTGCTGCTCTCGGCTACCGACGCCGAGGAGATGCCGCGCTTCGTGCGCATGGGTAGAACGGAGCGCGTCGACTTCCTCGACCGCGACGAGCAGACTCCCGACCGCATCAGTCTCTTCACGGTGAAGTCGCCAGAGAAAGACAAGCTGCAGACGCTGCTGCAGATGCTCCTCGAGTTCGGCGACCAGCAGTCGATCGTGTTCCTCAACTATCGCGATGGAGTGGAGCGTGTGGCGAAGTTCCTCGCTGCGGAAGGTTTTGTGATCAGCGCACTGCACGGCGGGCTCGACCAGCGTCAGCGCGAGGAGGCTGTCTACCGCTTCGCTAACCATTCAGCAAACGTACTCGTTGGTACCGACCTCGCCGCTCGCGGTCTCGATATTCCCGATGTTGCCAACATCATCCATTACAACCTGCCCGTCGGAGCCGACGAGTATGTGCACCGCATCGGCAGAACCGGACGATGGGATGCCACCGGACGCTCGTTCATCATCCTCGGTCCCGAGGAGCATCTGCCCGAATACGTGAAGGAGCAGACAGCCGAACATACGCTGCAGCCCAAGAAGGGCACAGCGCCGCAGCCACGCATGGCTACATTATATGTAGGTAAGGGTAAGAAGGATAAGGTGTCGAAGGGCGACATACTCGGATTCCTCTGCAAGACCTGCGGACTCGAAGGTGCACAGATCGGCAAAATCGACGTCTACGAGCGCTACGCATACGTGGCTGTGAGCCGTTCTGTGGCAAAGCAGGTCGTAAAGATGGCGCAGAACACGAAAATAAAGGGCGTGCGTACAAAGGTAGAACTCGCTTTCTAACTTCGCCGCCCGCGAGATTTTTGACCTTATCGCTTGGATTGTTATTCAATTGTATGTAATTTTGTGCGCATAATAGTATAGATATACCGTATGAAGACTAAGAACGACAGAATAGAGATGCTGAAGATGCTCATCTCGAGCAACGAACTTGGCAGTCAGGAGGAAGTGCTCAACGCTCTGGCTCGCGAAGGCTTTAAGGTGACGCAGGCCACGCTCAGCCGCGACTTCAAGCAGCTGAAGGTGGCTAAGGCGGCAAGCATGAACGGCAAATACGTATATGTGCTGCCCAACGAGACAATGTATCGCCGTGTGTCATCACCGCGCTCGGCGTCCGAAATGGTGCGCCTGCCAGGGTTCCTCTCCATCAACTTCTCCGGCAACATGGGTGTTATACGCACCCGACCGGGCTATGCCAGCTCCATAGCCTACAACATCGACAACGGACATATCGAGGAAATTCTCGGTACTATAGCCGGCGATGATACTATTTTTATAGTAATTAAGGAGGGGGCAACACAACAGCAGGTCGTAACCAAGTTGAGCTACGTAATTCAGGGTCTGACGCTCGAACACTAAAAACTTGGCTTTTAAAGCTCAATTTACACTAAAATCGCCCATTTTGGTTGATTTAAGTCAAATTGAGCCTAAAAATGAAGTTT
>ERZ1673734.2458-NODE-2458-length-10412-cov-4.448585_pt1 | contig 10412 bp, 8 predicted proteins | sample MGYA00580199_ERZ1673734 | MGnify/ENA primary metagenome ERZ1673734 (study PRJEB41218, sample SAMN15661742) | gut metagenome | host: Homo sapiens | place: Canada: London | collected 2015-08-20/2019-03-30 | study: EMG produced TPA metagenomics assembly of...
GGCAACCTGGTTGCTTGATGAGGTGATGCCGGGCGTGGCGTGGGGCGGCATGGCGGTCGCTGCGCTGGGGGTTTGGCTCGCCGGGCGAGGCAAACCGTGAGCGCGTCGCTCAACGGTGGTGACAGCGGCGCGCTGTCCAGTTTCCAACGAACAACCCCAACTCAACGGGTAGCCAGCATGGAACCTATCAGTGTCAAAGTCATAGTGCAGGGCCCGCAGGGGGTCCTGTTCGTCAAGAATCCTCGCGGTGAGTGGGAATTGCCGGGCGGCAGGCCCGAAGCCGGGGAGAGCCTGGAGCAAGCGCTGGTGCGCGAGGTGCAGGAAGAGTGCGGCCTGACCCTCAACCACGTGGCCTATGTCGGCAGCCAATCGTGTGAGGTCATCGCGCACAAACGCGTGCTGCTGGTGTTCTTCTACGCTGCGCTCCCCGACCCGCAAACCGAGCTTTGTCTGAGCGAAGAACATACGGAGTTTGGCTGGATCGATATCGCTGGAGAGCGACCTGCGCGCCTGGCTGACTTCTACTGGGAGGCGTGTTGGGCAGCGATGGCGTCTGTTCAAACAGATACGCAGCGCTGAATGGGTGAGACGTCTCGACAACGCCTGGCGGAGTGCTGCTGGCAGAGGAGGGTGTCGCCTTTGGCCCTGCCCGTTGGTTCATCTCGGCTGTGCCGTCGCTACTGAGGCAAGGGGGGAGCGCCCGGCAGCGAACGGGGTATCGCGTGGATTGACTTGCCAGCTACGGCTGGGGGTAAGCTGTTTGCGTACACAACGGCCGCCACCATATGGACAGGATCCAATTCATGGAATCGACAATAACTAATGAACCCAAGCCCGGAGAGTTCTTCAAGCTGCGGCCGGACGCCCGTCGTGGTGGCAAAGGTCACGGGGTGGTCTTTGAGAACGAACAGCTTCTGCTAACGCCGCCACGGCTCATCTTGCAGCCTGATGAGGGCGGATTCCCACCGCTGCGCGAGATCCCGCGCTTGGTCTACCACCGGGGTGAAGGCGTGCCCCCCCAGGACCTTGAAGGCGGGATGAGCGGTTACTGGCTGGTCTCAGAGCGGCTTCGCCAAGTGATGGACGCGGTAGACCCCGGCGCATTCGTGTTTACCGAGACTGACTATCGTCTTGCGGACGGTTCTCAGGGGCCAACTTACCTTCTATGTGATGTGATCCGGACCCTGGACGCTCTGGATGAAGATACCTCCCAGCTCAACATCGTGATCAGCGACGACTACGAGGAAGGCAAGTATTACGGCCTCACTGGCGATGTGCGGCTAGCTTTCAAGCGGGACGTGCTGGGTTCAGCACATGTTTTCAGGTTGCCGTTTCACGGGGGCGTCTTCTGTGACCGAGTGTTCAAGGATGCTGTAGAGGCAGCAGGCATCGTCACCTCCAGCAAATCCAATGGGCTTTGGTTTGAAGACGTTGTGAATTGCTAAGCCGAGAACACCGTCTTCAAGGAAGGAACCTTACGCATGCCCTACTACCGGACGCTTCTTCAGGATCACCACGGAATCGAACAGCAGACGCTGAAGAACAGCGTTTTGCTCGACAAGCTGCAGCAAGCTGGGAAGTTCGATATCCACGCCCAGGAGAATCGGCTGTTCCTTCCAGCGAACCCTCAGTTCGCACACGCCTTGGGAGTAACGCCACATAGCGGCGGTCCACTGAGTGCCTATCAGGATGGAATGCTGGAGCGTTTGGATGACTTGGCAAAGACGAGAGACGGAAAAGCCGCTCTGACAGGCGATCCGGCAGCGATGGATAGGGTGGTTCAACGCGTTGAGCAATTGCGCGATACGGTCAAAGTAGGATTGATCAATGGCGACTTGAACACCAACACCCCGTTCGGCTAAACCCCCGCATTGACGAGCCAACAAGTCCGATATTTCTTCAACAACATTCCCGCCTATTACCAGGCCCATGCCCCACAGATCCAGTCCCTGAAAGGCTTCACCGGCATCGACCACGGCTGGGGCGCCATCGCGCATACCGAGTCGCGCATCGTCACCATGCTCAACACGATCGACGTGGACAGCACACCGATGACCCGTGGCGGTGACGTGCCGCTGCAGCGCAGCGGCCTGTCACTGGCAATCGAAAACGCCCATCACAATGGCCGGGTGGTCATGTCCGAGCCGGGCATTCGCCGGGTCGAGCTGGTCCTGGGGGAGGAGTCTGCGTATCGCCTCCGCGTCCCGCCCGGTCAGCGGGGCGCTGTATCCATGGAGCTGTTGATGGGCGAAGCTTCTGCCCGCAACCTGGTCCGCTCAGGCGGCCTGCTGACCACCGGCGCCGATGCCATCATGACCACCCGGCGCGCGGCCGCACTGCTCGAGCAGGGCAACACCACCGCCGCACAGTCGGAGTTCAACCACGCCCTGGCCCGCAACGCCGGTGGATGGATCGGGGGTGGCTCCACCGCCCTGGCGTTGGGCGGTAGTGGGTTCCTGCCTGCCGCCGTGGTGGCCGCCGATGCCCTGCTGCTGAGCAAGGCGTTCGAGAAAGGCGCGGACCTGCGGGACAACTGGGCCATCTACCACCAGACCGACAGGGCGGATGTCGAATGGAAGTTCGACGGCCGGAATTGGAAGCGCCAAACCGCCTTCGACAGCATGTCCGCTGGGCGCAGCAGCCTCGTCGAACGAGAGGTGGTGGCCAGCTACGAGAAATCCCAGGAACTGGGCGCGATGGCCAGCGCAAAGGCGGTGGATCTGGCGCTGGGCAAGGTGCCGCCGCCGCAGGACCCGTTCAAGATTCCCGCCCAGGCGGGTGACCGGCGCGGGCTGGACAATCAGGACTGGCACCGCAATGCCGATACCTTGGCCTGGGAACGCCAGATCAAAACCAGTGTGTCCGGTGCGAACGACCGGGGCATCTACGAAAACCAGACCGCAACGCCCGAGCGTGCCCAGCAACTCAACCAGGAAGCGCTGGCCCGCATCGAGACCAATATCGCCAGTGGGCGCGAAGCCATTGCCGCGGCCTACCTGGAGAGCCATGCCGCCCAGCGGGCGCAGGATTACCGCGTTGATGTGCCGGCAGCGGTGGAGTCGGCGCGGGCAAAAGCCGACGTGGTGCTGGGCTCGGACGGCCAGCTCTACCAGCGGAATGAAGCAGGGGAGTGGGCCAGCCCTTCCCGGGTGGCCCACGGCAATCTGGCCACGGAGCTGGAGCTGACCAACCTGATCCGCCAACCCTCACTCGAGCGTTCGCAGCAGGAGCTAGCAGACCTGCAGGCCTTGCCAGCCCCCACGGTCGCGCAAGCGGAGAAGAACGAACTGCTGCATCGCTATCGCAGTGCGGGCATCGATCTGAACGTCAACCCGGATACCCAGCAGGCCATCGGGTTGGCGGTGCAATGGACGCTTGAGGACAACGGCATCACGGGCAAGACGATGCAGCGGCTGCAGCCTGATGGGGCGGATAATCAGGGCTACAGCACGCCGATCATCCACTACCAGACCGGGCCGGATGGGGTGGCCCACCAGGTCGCCATCACCAGTAGTGATGATCTGCGACAGGCGTGGACCTATGTGCAGGCACAACGGCAGGAAACCCCTGTCCCCGATTCGCCGGAGCTGCGCATCGCGGCGCTGTCGCCGGACGCGCGTGATGCGCATCAGCAGGCGCTGCGCGAGGCGAATCGGCAAGGCGCATCCACGCAGGAGGCACAGCAGGCGGCCACCCTGGCGGCGGTCAACGTGCGTGCTCCGCAGATGGATGCAGCCCGAGCGCCGCAGCCAGTGGTCGATGCGCAGCGGCAACGTGATTTACACCCTGCGCCCGATGTGGCAACGGCGGCGGCATCCTCTGTGCCCGTCGCTGCTTCGCCGCCGGTAGCCGTAGAGCGCCCAGAGCAGGCCCCGTCGGCCATTCATCACGATGCGCCAAGGCCCGGGCCGGAAGTGCGGTCAGCTCCGGCAGTCGATGATTTCGCCGGGCAGGATAGGCTCGCTGCTCAATCGGCTCCGCTGCAACCGATGCCATCGGCGCACCATGAGCGCGTGGGGCAGCACGCAGGTGCCCAGATTCAGGATGCCTCGCAGCAACCTCCTGCGCCGCGCTCGCCCGAGACGCTGATACTCCGGCCGCAGGAGGGCAAAGCCCACCACGACCAAGCATTGCCTGCGCAGCCGAATGAGCATGAGCGGGCAGCTCCAGCGCGGCAAATGCCTGCCACGCAGCATGCGCCAGGCCTCTCATCCGAGGACGCATCGCGCGAGCTCCACGGCAGACCGTTGACGCAGGGTGTGGAGGGTGCCGCGTCTCACGACCAGCACGTTACGGGCCAGCCGGCGATGACGCCGATGCAGGCAGGCCATCCTGACCACGCGCTCTATCTGCAGATCCGCGAGCATGTGACCGCACTGGATACCAGGCACGGTCGCACGTCAGATGCAACCAGCGAGCGGATGACGGCCAGCTTGCTGGTTTTGGCCAAGGACAGCGGGCTGGAGCGGGTGGACCATGTGTTGCTGAGCAATGCCACGGTCGAGAACAAGGCAGCGCATTACGTTTTCGTTGTGCAGGGGGAGCCGGGTAATCCGGCACACCAGCGCGGCGCCATGCCCACCGCACAGGCCGCGCAGACTCCGGTGGCGGAATCGTTGCAGCAGTTCGACGTAGTGAGCCAGGAGCAGCAGCGGACTCAGGCCCAGCAGTTGGAGCAGCAGGCTATCCAGGGACGGGCGATCAGCATGGGCTGACAACAGGACTCCAGTTACCGAGAAGAGCGAACAGTCCTACCCCTGTTTGTGTTGAGATTTGATGGGGCGTTTCGGTCTTTTGTGCGAAGGAAGGCTTGAGTAGCCTGCGCTTCGGGGCTCGTTCGTTGGCTGGTATCTGCCTTCCTGGGCATGCTCGTGCTGTGGCAATGGCTGCTTATAGGGCTGGTAATGCTTGCTTGCGCAACCTTTTATTTTGCCCCTAGTTTGGATTCGAAGCTTCGCTAAAGCGCGTAGAAAGTCTGTATTCTTCCCACATTGATATCTGGCCGTATAACGGGAGCTCAGGGAATGGCAGGAATACGGTATGTTGAGATTCAGAACTTCCGAGGCATTGAACAGCTGAGTTGGGCTCCCAATGAAGGCATCAATTGCCTCATCGGGCCAGGAGATAGCGGGAAGACTTCAATCCTGGATGCAATCGAAGTCTGTATGTCGGTGCGCCGCAATGTAGATTTCTCGGACGCAGACTTTTTTGGAATGAATGTTGCCAAGCCGATAATCATCAGAGTGACAGTCGGTGCGCTCCCAGATCACCTGATGGACCTAGACAGTCTGGGTGACGTGCTACGTGGTTTCAATAGTGCCAGTAGCTGCGTTGAAGATGAGCCAGGTGATGGGCTTGAGGTCGTTTTGACGTTTCAGCTGGTGGTTGGAGACGATTTGGACCCCAAGCGGAGCTTGTACTCGGAGCGGACAGAGTCTGACCCCTATCAACGGCAGTTGCCGTGGAAGGAAAGAGCAATACTTGCACCGAGCCGCATAGGCAATCACTCGAGCACTAATCTGTCATGGAGCCGAAGCTCTGTATTGGCGCGCTTATCAGAAGAAAAGCTTGCTGTCGGGAATGATCTGGTGTCGGCGGCAAGAGAGGCTCGGCTCGCGTTTGGTGACAAGGCTGGCGCTAACATTGGTGACATGCTCGATCTAGTCACGACCAAAGCAAAAGAGATGGGCGTTGACGTCGGCGCGAAAGCAAAGGCTTTGCTGGATGCGGAGGCGCTTTCTTTCTCTGATGGGGCGATTACGCTGCATTCCGACGGTGGAGTGCCCTTGCGCAACCTTGGCACGGGCTCCAGCCGCCTGTTGCTGGCAGCCCTTCACCGTGAGGCATCATCTGCAGCAAGCTGTTTGTTGGTTGATGAGGTCGAACATGGGCTTGAGCCTCATCGCGTGATCCGCCTGCTGCACTCCCTCGGGTCAAAGGATAAAGATGTCCCGTTCCAGGTCTTCATGACAACCCACTCGGCAGTGGCGGTGAGGGAGCTCAGTGGTGATCAGCTCGTCATAGTTCGGAAAGTTGACGGCGGAAATCACCAAATGCGCTTGGTCAGTAGCGAGAACGCAGTCCAGGGGATAGCTCGTCTCTACCCGGAGGCATTCCTCGCACGGACTGTGATCGTTTGTGAAGGCGCTAGCGAGGTCGGGCTCCTTCGAGGCATTGACCGATACCGGGTGTCGAAAGGAAGGCAATCGGCGTATGCACGCGCGACTTCGTTTGTCGATGCCGGTGGGAGGAGTCCTGAGCATATCTTGGAGCGGGCGCGGGTCTTCGCGCAGTGGGGCTACCGAACCAAAGCGTTCTTGGACGCAGATGTGGAAATTCCCGCAAAGGCAAGAAAGGCTGCTGAAGCAGATGGTGTTACGGTTTGTACTTGGGGTGAATCTCTGGCTCTTGAGGAGGCCTTGTTCAGATGGCTCCCTGACCGTGGGGTAGACGATCTCATTGAGTTGGCGATTGAACTCAACTCGGAGGATCTGATTGGTGGTGCGCTGGAGGAGGTTTCAAAGAAGAAGCTCGATTTGGAGAGTGTGTTAGATCTTGTGCGTGGCGATACCCAGTACGAAGACGAAGAACGGGCGTTTTTGGGGAAGGCAGCGAAGCTTTCAACGAAGGACTCCAAGGTTGGACCGGGTCGCAAAGGCTGGTTCAAATCCATCAGCAAGATGGAGTTGGTAGGAGAAAAAGTGGTTGGCCCTTGGATAAGGGGCGCCAAGTCTGAGCTCAAGAGACCGATCGTTGCACTGTTCAGGCAGTCCGATGTGTGACGGTGATTTGGACATCCTCGCGTTCCGCCGCGCGAGCGTCAGTGCACCTGCGGGATGTGGCAAAACGCAGCTGATCACCTCTGCGCTCCTGAGAAGTGAAGATAGCAAGCCTGCCCTCGTACTGACACATACCAATGCGGGGAGGGCAGCACTTGAGCAGCGTTTGAAGACGCTAGGCGTGCACGGCAGTGCAGCACGCGTGGCAACGCTGGATAGTTGGGCCATTCGCTTGGTCCAGTGCTTTCCTCGGAGATCGCGCCTTGCGCCGGCTGTTCTTCGGGTGCAAGGAAACAGCGCAAACTATGCAGTAATTCGGCAGGCAGCATTGGACATCTTGAAGGCCGGTCACGCTGATCAGATCGTCTCGGCGACATACTCACGGGTCATTGTGGACGAGTACCAAGATTGCGGAAGTTTGCAGCACGAGATGATTCTGTCGCTTGCTAACTTACTTCCGACGGTGGTCCTAGGTGACCCTCTTCAAGTCATCTTTGACTTCGCTGGCCCAGTTGTGAATTGGCACAAAGATGTGGTTGGTGCTTTTCCCCCTCTGACGTGGAAGCCGGAACCTTGGCGTTGGAACAACGCAGGTGCACCAGAGCTTGGTAATTGGCTTCTCAATTCCGTAAGGCCGTCACTGAGTCGAGCTGGCGGCTCTATTGACCTTTCCAAAGCTCCAGAAGGGGTTGAGTGGGTTCGTCTTGAAGGTTCGGCGATCCAGATGAACGAAACACGTCTCGCCACTGCAAAGCGAAAGTTTGCAGGCACAACTCTTATCATTGCAGACTCAAAAAACAAGGAAAGTCAGTGGCAAACCGCTCGCAGAGCTCGTGCGACCATGGTTGAAGCCAATGATATGGTGGACTTCATGAAGTTTGCTGGGGCGTTTGATCCTCGTACCCAAACGTCCCTGGACGATGCGGTCAGCTATTTTGGCAACTTGCTGTCTGGACTGTCGCCAGAAAAGCTGATTGCTCGAACTCATTCGCTATATGCCGGGAGGGCGCGAACTGAGGCAAGTAATATTGAAGAGATTGCACTGGCGTATTTGCGGGCCCCGACTTATCGAAGTGCCGCCAATATGCTGGACGCCTTCTACAATACCGCTGGTATTTTTGCTTTCCGGCCGGACATCATGCGCTTATGCATAAAGGCATTACGGGCAGCGAGCGACGCGGTGAGTTTTCACGCTGCGGCGATGAGGGAGCGGGAGCGGTTTCGGCATATGCCTCGCATGATGCGTCCTCGGTCTGTGGGAAGTACCTTGTTGTTGAAAGGACTTGAGGCGGACGTAGCCGTCATTCTTGAGCCAGAAAAGATGAATGCAAAAAACCTCTATGTCGCAATGACTCGCGGCAGCAAGCAACTTGTCATCTGCTCAAGCTCGCCGATGCTGAAATGGTAGGTGTCGGATTGACAGTGTTGGCGATTTTACCCCCGTCCGTACCCCCGTCCGTACCCCCGTTTGTGACGGGATTGTTTGGGTGGGGGTGGGCCGTTGGGAGGTATCCTCATGTCCCGGGATAGCTTGCGCCACCTGTCTATTCCGGGCTTTGTGAGCCTTCATGAGGTGAGGTGGAAACGGAGCCGCTTCCGCACTCTCTCCGCCATTCCTTGCTGTCGATCCCATATTTTCCCCTTTTTAATCAATCGGTTACGTGACTGATGAGGGTCATTTCTGTGATCGCGGGCGATGCTACCCCCGTCTGTACCCCCGTTTGTGTTGGGATTTGATGGGTCGTTACGGGCTTTACGCGGAGAAGGTTTGAGTTGCATGTGGCGATCTCGATTTCATCGCTGTCGGGATCTGGCACGTCGTGTCTTCCTATGGGGTTGCTAGGTTGCATGTTCCTCGACTGCTGAACATCATCCATGTGTATCCGACCCCATCCAACGTGTTGTTTCCGCGCTTGGATTCGAAGATGTTAGCCAATGCTCGTGCGCGTCTCCCCGACCTCTCTCTCTCTGACAGCTTTTCGATGAGCGACCATCGCTTTGATTGGCTCTTTGGTATTTTTGCTGAATTGCAAAATTATAAGCGAACGGCCCAATTTGCAGGTGCGCAATCTTTTCGCCATCATCAGCAATCTGCAGCGCCACTCCGGACTCGCCCTTCCTAGGACGGCCCGAACATATGATGACGAAGAGGTCGCTAGAAATGAGCAACGCTGCGATTCAATCGGAAATGGATAGGCCGCCGAATACTGCAACGCTAATGGCCTTCTACCTAAGCCGTGACCGCGTGTTAGGGCTGCTGAATTCCCAGTGCATACCTCCTCATGTGATGGCGGCGCTTCAGGGGCACGACATTAAAATGTCGTCAGCCATACTTTCGAATGCTGTCGGCTCATACATTCTGAAAGCGATTGCGGCAGGCGAGGTAAAAACACTCCCTCAATTAGCCTTCGAGGGCAAGCTCAAGGAGGGTACTCCGTTCATCTACAATGGCCATTTCACTGGAAAGGGCTTCGGGGCTGCCAACAAAACTCCTGCTTTGAGCCTCATAGAGAAACTCGACGAGCCGCTTGCTGGCAAAAAGCTCATCTTCGAATTTTCCAAGAGCGGTTTGGTGAATGACACCGCATACACTCGCATGTCTGGCCCGACGCGCCTGTTTGCGTTTGGCTACATCACAGGGATCGACGATGCTACCGTCCAGGCCGTGCCTTACGTCATAGGGGATCTGGTCGCAAGTAGACCCATGATGGCATTGCCGTTCTTGTTGACACTAGAACTGCGCCCCGAGGGCCTCACGCAACTTACAGGAATTGACGATCCTTGGTTTCCTTCCAAAGCTGAATTCCAGCGCATGACCAAGGTTCCAGAGTTGGTAGTTAAAAATTTGATCTGTGACCTGCTTGGCGAGTATTCGGTGCCCAGTGATTGGGGCGGAGAGGAAAGCGATGTGCTGTCGGCCAATTTGATCGTCGATGGTCGTCGTCATACTGCGGCGTTCTTGTTGAAGGGGCCGGCGCGGTTTCATCTGATGAAGCCAAGCGACCTTGGAAAAAATGGCGATCAACTCTATCGCCTCTTCAACATTCCAGCACAGATCTATGTTGTCCAGCACTGTCATTCTATTGGTGCCGCTGTCCGAAAACAGGCCGAAGCATTTGCACTTGCGCGTAGTTTTACCGCTCCCTGTCAGATCGTCTTCATAGATGGCGTCGCAACAGCGCGCTTGTTGCGCGCCCATGGGCTTTGGCCGGAAACAACAGAGACTTCGAGAAGAGGCAAGAAAGTATGACTATTCGGTCACCCCATCGGGACGCTCTGCGAATTCTGTTCGTTCTAAAGGCAGGAGGTAGCCCCCCTGAAGAACTGATGGAGGAATATATGCTCATCTTCAAAGGTGAATTGCGCCTGCAGGCGTTCGACTTCTGGATGCGAAATCCAGATTACCTTGCGGCCGAGTTGATTGATCTATTCAAAGAGACAGATGACAACAGCTACTACGAAGCGGCTCAGTCGATCCTTGACGACGAGGAGCCTGATCTCCGTCGCGTGCCGATGATCCGTTACTTCTTTGGTGCCTATGAGCGCCTGGATGATGCCTTGTCGTTGCTGAGGTCTCGTGATCTCATTCGTATCACTGGCGTCAAAGGAGCAAACCACAAGGTTCTGGAGACA
>ERZ1673734.2471-NODE-2471-length-10376-cov-15.693537_pt1 | contig 10376 bp, 10 predicted proteins | sample MGYA00580199_ERZ1673734 | MGnify/ENA primary metagenome ERZ1673734 (study PRJEB41218, sample SAMN15661742) | gut metagenome | host: Homo sapiens | place: Canada: London | collected 2015-08-20/2019-03-30 | study: EMG produced TPA metagenomics assembly of...
GCACCTCAAAAACACCATCATACACTAAATCAGTAAGTTGGCAGCATCACCTGGCAGCTGAAAGTATGAATAATAACGCCCTGACAGGATATTTTATTGCACCCTGTCAAAAGTCATACATTCTTTCCCGGTTTTTGCTTTCTCATACCGGATAACTCTATTTAAGGCTTAAGGATAACCTTCGTCCATCCTTCATCCCGCTCATCGAAGTGCTTATATCCGGCAGGAGCCTCTTCAAGCGAAAGACGATGAGAAATTATTTTGCCCGGACTGGCTTTATCGTGATGGATGAGGCGAGACAGCTGACGGTTATAGGCCTTAACGTTCGCCTGGCCGGTACGGATTGCCTGTCCTTTAAACCAGAAACTCCCAAAATCAAATGGCATCTTACCCTCTCTGGCAAGCTCCGATTCAGCCCCCGGATCCTGAGGAATAAAGACGCCAACCACACCAATTCCCCCGGTTGCTTTCGTCGACGCAACAAGACTGTTCATGGTGACAGAGTTATCTTCATGGCCATGTTTGTTACAGCACTGATAGCCAACACATTCGCAGCCACAATCCGTACCGCGTCCATCCGTCAGGTCGAGAATTTTTTGTACAGCTTCATCGCCAGTAGCATTGATGCCCGTCGCCCCCATTTTTTCAGCCAGAGCCAACCGGTCTGTGTGCGTATCAACCACAAACACCTGTGAAGCACCTTTAATGATCGCCGAATGAGCTGCCATCAAACCGACCGGCCCCGCGCCATAAATGGCCACGCTTTCACCAGGCTTCAATCCGGCAAGTTCTGTTGCATGCCAGCCGGTAGGAAAAATGTCAGAGAGCATCACATAATCATCTTCTTTTTCTGCCGCATCAGGGGGAAGAACAAGGCAGTTAAAGTCGGCAAATGGCACCCGAAGCAGTTCCGCCTGCCCCCCCTCCCAGGGACCCATTTCAGCAAAACCATAAGCTGCGCCTGCCGAACCCGGATTGGTAGTGAGACAAAAGCCGGTCAGACCTTTTTCACAGTTTTCGCAAAAACCACATCCCACGTTAAACGGCAGACAAACATAGTCGCCCACCTTAATACGTTCAACGCCTGAGCCAATTTCGACCACTTCACCCAGGTTTTCGTGACCCAGAATCCGTCCCTGTTCAAAGCTGGTCCGGCCCTCATACATGTGCAAGTCCGACCCACAAATGTTGGTGGTGGTGATGCGGACGAGTACATCCGTGGGGCGGACAATTTTCGCATCCGGTACGTCTTTTACTTTTACATCATAAGGACCGTTGTAAATTACTGCTTTCATGATCTTCTCCTTCTTGCGTGCGGAAAGGAAATGCTGCCCGGCGGATTGGGGTATCAATCGAGTTTAGCTGCCATAACAGATCTCGCGATCGGCGAAAGGACGATTAGGATGTTTCTTAACTAAGTGCATTGAAGTCTGTAAGACAGGTACTTACCGATGAAGGCTGCCTGGAAAACGTAAAAACATCACACGTTAATCCGGTTTTTTTAAGCAGGCAGGGGATTACGGACAGCTTTGAGCGAGAAGCGGATAAAGTAAATCTATCTCATTTCTGCATTGTGCCAGAAGTAGACATAGGTGAATTAGGTAACCCTAGAGATGCACTTTGAATCAATGATATGAAATGCTGAAAAGGTTATTAACTAATTCAAAATTTGAATAATCAGTTATCTCTTCCATGCTTAATACGTAACCTTAGCTAAGGAGAAATTATGTTAGACGAATACAAAAAATGCATCGAAGCCTGTTATCTATGTGCAACGGCATGTGATAACTGTGCGGCTTCGTGTCTCGACGAAGAGAATCTGGAGATGATGCGCGAGTGCATAAAACTGGATATGCAGTGTGCAAATATCTGCCGTCTTGCAGCTCAATTCATGACACTAAATAGCGGGTCTGCCCAGGATCTTTGCCGTCTTTGCGCTGATGTTTGTCAGAAGTGCGGTGACGAGTGTGGAAAGCATGAACATGACCATTGTCAGGATTGCTCAAGCGCTTGTCATCACTGCGCCGAACAATGCAGAAAGATGGCCGCCTGAGAAAAACTCAAATTACCAAACCCGCTTCGGCGGGGTTTTATATTCCCGGTAATAAGTCGTAGAAGGATGAGATAGATGAGTTTAAGAGTACGGGCGGGAAATAGATCTACTCGAAAGTACTAGCCTCAATGACAAATTCTGGCACAGATTATTTGATTGGCTCAATGTCCGTTTTCGCTGACAGCGGACTGCACCCCGCCGGGGTGACCGCTTCGTGCCAGAATTGGACGTTTCCAAAATCTGCATGCACTAATCGGTGGAGAGCAGATCTCACTGCATAGCCATGCAGACGCGCAGAAATCATCAGGGGCGTTTTTCAGGGGTTGGGGCAGGAAAGGTGCCGGAAACAGGCGGGAGGCCGCAGAAACGTGCTGAGGGCGCCTGCGGCGGCGCGCCCAAGGGTTGTTATGTTTAATATGGCAGAACTTTCCTGTCGCTATCATTTTGACGTCCGCTATTCGCTCATAGATATGCCTGTCGCGTTTGCGGCTTTACTTGTTATACCCAACCTGCCTGATTTTTATCGCCAGCATCCCGGAATTGAAATTATCCTGAGCAGCTCAGACCGCCGACGGAATATGCTGCATGATGGCCTGGACTGCATACTGAGGGTAGGGGAGCTGGACGATGGCGACTATATCGCAAAGAAGGTGGGAACCGTTAAAATGACGACCTGCGCCAGTCCTGCGTATCTTGATCAACACGGCACCCCGGAAACAATGGACGAGTTGCAGCAGCATCAGGCCGTCAACTGGATTAACAGCAGCAACAGACAAGTTATGCCCTGGACATTCGGGACGTCAGAGGGCTCCACCGAAATTGAACTTCCAGGCAGGCTTGTCGTGGATAACTCAGAAGCCTACATTGCAGCAGGCCTGGCGGGGCTGGGAATACTACAGGGCATGAATATTTTTTTGCAGCCTTATCTCGATCGCGGGCTGTTGGTAGAGGTTCTGCCAGATAATCCGTCCCCGAATCGCAAACTGTAACTTCTGTATCCGCACCGCCATCTCTCCCGAAAAGTACGGGCGTTTACCGACTGGCTGGAAAGTTTATTGTAAACGCCTGGGGGCCTGCAGCCTGCTGGTACGTGCGCTGCCTTTTATCGGCCCGCCAGCTTCTGTATGGCTTCACGGACAGGAGCATCGCCAGACGTCAGCTCAATGATGACGCGGCTGACGGCAGGTTGCTCAATGAGTTCAGCCAGCGTAGCCGCCACGTCATCACGGGGCACGTTACCATACGGGATGGCCAGGCCGGCACGTACATAACCCGTACCAGTCTTATCCTGCAGCGCGCCGGGGCGCAGGATCACCCAGTCAAGCTCGCTTTGTGCTAGTTCCACATCGGCCATTTTTTTAACACGCATATAATTTTCGAATGATTCAGAAGTGGTTTCTCCCCGTGCGGACTCCGGGAATGCAGAAACGAGCAGAAAGCGAGACACACCGGCACTGAGGGCGGCAGCTACCGACTTTTTCAGCCCTTCGCCGTCGACCGCATTGGTCATCTCCTGCCCCCCCTTACCGCCGGCACCGGCAGTAAACACCACTGTATCACTACCTGCAAAGTGCATCGCCAGCGCAGCTGCATCCAGCTCTGTCAGGCTCCCACTGACGGGCTCAGCACCCAGCTCGCCTAGCAATGCCTGCTGCTCTGGCTTACGGTAGAGGGCACGAACAGCATGCCCCCTTCCTGAAAGGATCCTGCACAGACGCTGGCCGATTTTGCCTGCACCACCGATAATGAAAACATGAACCACAGTTGTCTCCTTCTGGGGTTATGATGTGTCCGAAATTATAACCTGACATCAGGTCAGTTCCTTTGAGCCTGACCGATTGCACTGCATGCTGCTGCCAGCACCAGACAGCTGGTCAGATACTCAGTTGTTCTTATAGCTGAGAACAACAGCCGTACCGATTTAGCTCTCCCGTCACGATGAGAACTCCTGAACCGGTTACACGCAATGCCGGCCAATATCTTCCGTTATATTCGAAAGATCCACGCAAGTTACTGAAGTGCGAGGGACGCAATGTGTACCTTGAACGAACTGAAGTCAGCGGAACCCTGAAGGTTCGATTCCATAGCGTTCAGAAAACTGCCTGCTGAAGCTCGATACTGAATTGTAACCCACCCGCCCCGCGACCGTTTTTACCGGCAGCGTCGATGTCATCAGCAGGCGGAGAGCCTCCGCGATACGTGCATCGGCGATAACTGAGCGTAAGCTGGTTGACTCACTGGCCAGGTGGCGCCGAAGCGTGGGGCCACTGAGTCCCGTCAGATCTTCAATTTCAGCAGCACTCCAGGGATGAGCCGGTTTGTCCGCTACCATCTGACGGATTTTCATGGCCAGACTTGGCTGCCGGGCTCGCAGCAAAGCATGGTATCCCATGCCATAAAGCCAGAGCACCACTTCAACCATGGCGTGCAGGGAAAGCGGACGCTTCCCTTCCCGCATTGCGGCTGTCCAGCGGTTAACGGGTGAAAGAAGAGCTGATACGGAAATGGCTGCGATGCTGCCGGTGTCCTGTGGTGGTGGTGCGGCAAGTAACAGCCTGGCTGCTTCAAGCTGTTCCTCCGCGAGCACCACGCTCAGGGCGACAAACTCACCACTTTGTTCTGAAGGGGCATATTCTATATCGATGCTACGGGCATTCGGGACGACCATAATCTCGCCCGGGATCACCCGGTGCCATTTCTCATTTTCACGATACCGGAATTCTCCTTCCAGCGGGAAGGAAAGGGTCGCACCTTCCACCTCGAACTTCTTTACCTGATGCGTCTGTTCTGCGCGAAGGCAATCGCAGGGAAGTGGAAAACGGGAGCGTGCCAGGGTAAGAAGCTCAGCGAGGAGATCATCAACGGGAGAATCGGAAAAGCTGACTGTTTGCATATTCATCCGGAATTTGACTTTGACCGCTATTATACGTCGCCATATACAAAAGCATACAGCGACGCGTGCGGTTGTCTATTCCCGGATGACAAAAATCAGGCCGATTATAGTTACTGCCATACCCACAAGCATAGGCAATGTAATGGCCTCTCCAAACAGCAACCACGCTTCAGCTGCCGTGAGAATGGGAACCAGGTAAAAGTAAGTAGCGACTTTGGTTGCTTCACCGCTTCGTATCATAAAAATCAGCAACATAATCGCCAGAACCGATACGCCAATAACCAGCCAGCCCAGACCCAGCGCAAATGATAAGCTCCACTGCGTCGGAGCAGATTCGAACATCAGGCTAATTGCACCCATCGATATTGTCAAAGTGACGTACTGTAAAAACGTGTTCGCAAAGATATGTCCATCTCCCTGAGCACGGCGCTGATAAAGCGCTCCGATCGTTACGCCAAATAACCCCAGCATGACCGACCCAAAAGCCACAGGATCCAGTGCAAAACTATGCTGCCCTGGCGATAGCACCAAGAAAACGCCCGCAAAGCCAATCGCAATACCCAGCCATTTCCGGGGATGCAGGGACTGACGGTGCATGAGTGAAACCAGTATTGCAGTCAGTACCGGCTGCAGGCCGGTGATGAGCGCCGCAATGCCTGACGGCATGCCACGATGGATGGCATAAAAGCATCCGCCCAGAAAGAAGCTCTGCAGGAAAAGTCCGACAATCAGGTTGCGAACCATTCCTCTGCCGGACGGAAAACGGGCCCTGAACCCCAGTGTAAGCAGCAGAAGGACCAGACAGGAAAATGCGCCACGCAGGAATAAAAGATGAAACGGCGCGCTGTACTGCACGGTAAATTTGGCTGCGACAAACCCTGACTCCAGAGGAATACAAAAAGCCAGGGCGCAAGAGTAATGAGCCATTTTTTTTGTGAGGCAGTGATATTCATAGTATTGCAGGTGGGTTCTTGTCGGGCGATATGAAAGGGGATCTCTTCCCGGTCACTATTGTGTGCACCGGGAAGGAAGGTGATCAGACTGCGGGTGACCACAGGTCGTAATTCAGTGCGAAGCTGTTACCTTCACGGATAACCTTACCGGTAGTAGGCAGGTTGAAGTGCATACCACTGACAGCCAGGTTATCGCTCGCTGCGCGGTCAAGCACTTTGCTACGGATGGCCGCCGCCGCCGCAGGATCGCTGTCGAACGCGATAGTAACGTCAGGCTGAGCAACCTGAATGTGTGGGAAGTGAACAATATCACCCCAGATGAGCAGCGACTCTTTTTCATCACCCAGCAGATAACCGGTATGTCCTGGCGTATGGCCGAACAGCGGTACAGTCTGAATACCTGGTAAAATCGCTTCCTCGCGGAATGGCACCAGTTTGTCGTCATAAGCGCTGAAGGCGTTCCTTGCTACTTCAAAGAACGGCTTGAATGCGTCAGGCGCGCCAGCGGAAATGGTTTCATCACGCCAGAAAGCGAGTTCTTTCTCATGCACAAACAACTGCTGAACATTGCGGAAAACGGGAGTCTGCAGGGGGCCTGCAAGCCCGCCGATATGGTCAGGATGCGCGTGAGTCAGGAGAAGGGTATCAATCTGAAGCGGGTCAATGCCTACCGCGGCCAGGGCTACCTGAAGCCGACCGCCCCAGCCATTAATACCTCCGGCACCACTGTCAATCAGGATGGTTCGCTCAGGCGTCTGGATAACGTAGACGTTGATATTAATACGGGGTACTGCTGGCACACCGCGCTTCTGCAGTAAATCCTCGGCACGTGAGCCGTCAATACCAGACAGCAGCTCAAAAGATACGTCCAGATAGCCATCACTCAGCATGGTCACAGTCATGTCACCTACTTTTTTGCGATTGATAGCCGGGGCCTGCCAGTTCAGTTGTGAAGTCATATTGGTCTCCGTTACGATTAGAGGTCATCAGGTTTTACTTTAGCAATAGTAACGAAATTTCTGGTTCGAACTGCTCATCCTGCTACGTAAACCGCTCATTCTTAAAATCCGGAGCACAGCAGGTTATATTGCTTTTGCCTTTCTCATGTAAGGTGTCGGTATTATCTTTACCGGAGCCTGTAATGGACATTATTGGAATTATCATGTCGGCGGGAAAAGCCTCTGACCAGTCCTCAAGCACCCGACAATAGTGTCCCGCCTCAATCCCCGCCAGGGCAGAAGACTCCGGCAGGTAGGCCAGGCCGTAGCCATCTTTTACTGCATGAAGCATTGGATAAATGCTTGAAAAAGTAAGCTGCCCGTCCACTTTTTTCACAATATTCTCCCCCTGCCTGACAAATTCCCAGCCATACAGCGGGCCTGTGGGTGACAGACGTATATTGATGCAGTCATGTTTTTCCAGCTGAGAGGGATGTAGCGGCAGACCTCTTTCTGGAAGATAGGTGGACGATCCAATGACGACAAACCGTATGTCCGGTGCGATTCGGACGGCCACCATATCCTTTAATATGTCATCACCAATTCGGACTCCGGCATCAAAATTGCCCTCAACAATGTCGACAAAACCGTTCTGCTGCGACATTTCCACCTTGATATCCGAATATTTTTTTTAGTAACGGTGACAATCGTGGCCAGAGACATTCATGAATCATGTGATCTGATACCGTAAGTCTGACCAGCCCAGCCGGTGTATGGCGCAGTCTCTGAAGAGCTGTCACGCCCGCTTCAATGCGCGCAAGACCGGGTTCAAGCGTCAGTAATAATTGTTTACCGGCTTCGGTGACAGCCACCCGCCTGGTTGTACGCATAAGTAACGGCATGCCAACGCGCTCCTCGAGACGACGTATCGTGTGTGAAAGCGTGGATGCCGAAATCCCGAGGCGGACAGCAGCCCGTGAAAAACTGCACTCCTGTGCTACTGCCATGAATGCAACATAGTCATTAAAATCGTGACGCATACCGTTCCCGTTCAGGATCTCCGATAACATTATCAGAACCATTTAGGTTCATGATGCCGATTCTGTGAGCCATCAGGCAACCCCCCGTTCCGCTCATCCGATCATAATTTTTATAAATCTAGATATTGGTAAATCTCAATATGTGGAATAAAGTGTCGTGGTTCTGCGGCTACATCGGCCGAACGACGACATGCCAGGTCGTAAATGCTGAGACATGGCGTTTCAGTGATATTGAAAATTCGCTATATCAGGATATGTAATGAAGACGAAAAACCTGTTCTCTCCCACCAGACTAGGTCCCTACACCCTGAAGAATCGTGTTGTACTTCCGCCTTTAACCCGCTCACGGAGCTCACAACCGGGTGATATTCCGAACGAACTGATGGCTGAATATTACGCACAGCGCAGCAGTGCCGGGTTTATGGTGACCGAAGGAACACAAATCGAACCTCGTGGGCAGGGTTATGCGTGGACCCCGGGGATCTACAGCTCACGGCAAGTGGAAGGCTGGAAGAAAGTGACGCGGGCAGTGCATGAAAAAGAAGGCATCATTTTTGCCCAGCTCTGGCATGTCGGAAGAGTATCCCATAACTCCCTGCAGCCAGGTAACGCCTCGCCTGTCGCTCCGTCGGCGATACCGGCAGGGGAAAACGTTAAGGTATTCATCGAAACCGGGCCGGGAGAGGGGGCGCTGGCTACCGCTTCCTGCCCCCGCGCACTGGAAAAAGAGGAAATTAGTGAGATTGTCAGGATGTACGCCGGGGCAGCTCAGAACGCCCTTGATGCCGGTTTTGACGGTGTGGAAATTCACTGTGCAAATGGATACCTGGTTAACCAGTTCATGTCATCCCATAGCAACAAAAGAGAGGATGAATATGGTGGCTCATTACATAACCGGCTGCGGTTTCTGCGCGAAGTGACGCAGGCTGTCGCTGATGTGGTCGGTAAAGACCGTGTGGGAGTCCGTTTTGCTCCGCTCTTTCAGACCACGGATGAAGTAAGGGTCTATCTTGGCCTGGTGGAAGATGATCCCCATGAAACCTATACCGAAGCCGTTAAAATTCTTGAAGAAATCGGAATAGCCTATATTTCTCTTGCTGAAGCCGACTGGGATGATGCTCCCGAATTGCCTGAAGCATTCAGAGCTGAAGTCCGTAAATTATTCAGCGGTGTAATTATGTATGCCGGGCGATATACGCAAGAAAAAGCCGAACGGATTATCGGTGCTGGCTGGGGAGACATTATCGGATTTGGCCGCCCGTTCATAGCTAATCCGGATTTACCGCAGCGCCTTTATCATGAATGGCCACTGAATCCGGTCGATCCAACAACCATGTATGGTGGAACGGCAAAAGGCTACACAGATTATCCCGCCTTTGGCTAACCATTCTTATGAGCATCAGCTTTTCAAAAGCTGATGCTTAACGTAGAGAAGTATCGTAACATTGCAATTCCTCAATGCGACAAGTGACAGAGTTTATGCCTGATATTGATTTGAATGACGTGATTAAGGCGCTGGGAAACCCTGTTAGAAGAAAAATTCTGTATATGCTCAAGGAACCGAAAATACACTTCCATCAGCCTTATGCTGATGCGGACGAGTTCGGTGTGTGTGTCAGTATCATTCAGGAAAAGGTCGGGCTCTCACAGTCTACCGTTTCTCTTTACCTCTCAGCTCTTCAACGGGCACAACTTGTTACTTCTCAGCGCATCGGTCCCTGGACGTACTACAAACGTGACAATGATAAAATAAGGGTTGTTCTTGAGTTGCTGAAAAATACAATCTGATACAGGACTGAGCACATTCAGTGTAACAGTACCGGGGGTTCGTACTTGCGATCCCGGCAGGCATTCCATGAAAGCGCACTAATTCCTCAATATCAGGCTGCAGACCGGTCATAAGAGGCTAATAGTTTTGCAAAATATCCACCAGTTTGGGTCAAATCACTCTGTCGGTTGGTGTGCATACTCGGTGAAAGGACCTGCAGATATTTAAGATGGCGGATAGCTTGTTACAGTGCCGCTGATGACATTCCGACCCTGTTGCCGTCCGGGTAAGATAATACCTCTGACAGCGGTCATAAAAGCCCAACATAATTGTCTTTCGAGCCATATATTAATCGCTCATCGCGCTCTCTTTTTCGAAGAGGTGTCACTTAATCATGATCGGTCAGTACAAAAAGACAGTGCTTTTCCAAATCCCGGACGGTTGTATGCGAAAACGGTGAAGCTCAACAAATGGTGTCATCGCTGTGCAATGCTCTGCGGGCTCATTGTTTCAGTTAACTGTTTGGTTACAGCTTCAATGAAGTATTTCAGTTAATTCACAGCGAGGGTTTGAGGAAACCACGCTGTGATTACCCAACGCTCATCCGGAGCATCCGGATTGAACTGTCGCTGGAGCTTGTTGGGCGACACGATACTGGCCTCGCCTTTACATGCCCTCGGGCTCCGGTATCCGACCTGAGCCTTTATCCCGACACGTTTCATCAGTCGCCA
>ERZ1673734.2475-NODE-2475-length-10361-cov-33.560256_pt1 | contig 10361 bp, 11 predicted proteins | sample MGYA00580199_ERZ1673734 | MGnify/ENA primary metagenome ERZ1673734 (study PRJEB41218, sample SAMN15661742) | gut metagenome | host: Homo sapiens | place: Canada: London | collected 2015-08-20/2019-03-30 | study: EMG produced TPA metagenomics assembly of...
CTGGCAGCGTAAAACTGCTTAGCCTTTATCTCAAATTTTAACGAACTATTGTATTAGTCTTAATGGGTAATTTTGGGGAAATGAAAAAGAAATACATTTGGGATGCTAGGATTCTTCAGATCTTTCTGTTTGCACAATCTATTGTGACAATATTTGCGCTGAAGGATTATGCGGGTGATCGAAATGTGCATATAATAAACACCTTGCTATTACCGACAGTTGTGGTTTTTATGATAGCCAGACAGTATAAGCTGTCTTCGATAGAAACCATTTATGTGGCAGGGATGTTATTTGGTTTTATGCTTCATGTGTTAATTGGAGTAGATAAAATTTCAGATATTAGCAATAAGCTGTTTGCGAGAATAGTTCCCGTTTTACTCTTATCTGTTGCCTTACACCAAAGGGAAAAACCGAAATTATTCATAGCATTCTTTTTCTTGTTTTATATTTTGGAATGTGGGTTGGCTGTTTATGAAAAGGTAACGTTAGATCATTATTATCCATATAAAGATATTGATAGTTTTATTGCTACTACGGCATTGATGGACGACTCTGCATCTTTTAGGAGTTATTCTTTAATGTTGCATCCGCTCTTTAATGCTAATACGGTTTCCGTGTGTTTAGCGTTTGTGTTATGTTCTAACCGACTGAAAAGCATTATTAAAATAGCTCTTATAGCATTAGGACTTTTTGCCTTATGGGGTATCAATTCTAGGGGAGCAATGATTATATGGGGAATAATATTATTATATAGAATTGTATTGTATAAGGCAAAATTGGCTTATACAATAGTTACTGTAATGGTCTTGTATTTTGCATTACCTCCTTTAATCGAATGGCTGTTGTTTTCTGGTGTGTTTGGACGATTGGCTGATTTTGATTTTTCAGACAGCTCCACCCTAACTCGTTTTGAGGCTTTTAATGTTTTCCAGGCTGAGAAGTGGGATTTTAATAGTATTATTGCTGGCGGTAAAGAAATATGCTATCCTGGAACTCAAGTTACCTTGGAGAATGGTTTCTTGTTAGATTTGGGCTATTGGGGACTCGTTGTTGGGTCAGTTAAAATAATAGGAGAATTATTAATAACATACAAAGCAATAGGCATGTATGCTATCCAAGATAGAATCATACTTTTAATGGCTGTTTGGGGAGTAGCATTTATGAACAATAATTCATATAATACATGGCTTATGCCTGTTTTTGTTATGGCCACTGTATGTTACAATGATTACATGCCTTATAGAAAAAAGTAGGTTAATATTTATTTGAAAAGTATAGTTTGAAAATGAACGTTTTATATATTATTTCTGCAACATTTATGGGAGGGGCAACAATATCGTTCTTAACCATGTTGAAAGGAATACGTAAAAAAGGATTTGTACCATTTGTTGTTATTCCAGATGGTAGGCGTGAGTTTATTGATGTTTTAGAGCGTCTTAATATAACTTATTTTATAGTTCCTTTAGCGTACTCTTCATATGATAGAATTAGATCTTTAAGAGATTTCTTGGCTTTTCCTAAAAGAATGGCCAAAAGGATGAGGACAATAATGAGGGCAGAAAGTGCTATTAATAAGATTATTAAAGAGAACAAAATAGATATAGTGCATACAAATGTAGGACCTTTGAGAGTGGGGTTTAATTGTGCTCAAAAACTGCAAATTCCTCATGTTTGGCATATAAGGGAGTATGGTGATTTGGATTTTCAAATATATGAGTTTCCTTCAAAAAAATACTTTCAAAGCCTCCTTAAGAAAAGTTATGTTATTACTATAACAAAAGATTTGCTGAAATATAATAGATTGCAACAGTATAATAAAGCAAAGGTTATTTATAATGGAGTAATGAGTGAAGCAGATGCGTTTTTTGATTCTATCAAAGAGAATTATTTTCTGTGTGCTAGTCGTGTTAGTCCAGAAAAAGGTCATCATAATGTCATTCGAGCTTTTGGTGAATTTTGTAAGGTTAACAATAGTTACAGGCTTAAAATATTGGGCGATGGACCTAATAATTATATTCGGCAACTTAAGCAACTGTCTGTTGAATGTGGATGTTCTGATAAGATAGATTTTCTTGGATTTAAAAATGATGTGAAGCCGTTTATGAAAAAAGCTAAAGCTTTGATAGTAGCATCTCCAAATGAAGGATTTGGACGTATGACGGCAGAAGCCTTGTTTTGTGGTTGTTTAGTTGTTGGTATGAATGCCGCAGGAACAAAAGAGATTTTGGATGAAACAGGCGGCTTAATGTTTTCAAACAATTCAGAATTACTTTCGGCATTATTGAAGGTGGATGGACTGACTGAACAACAATATGCGACGATAGTATTATCTGCTCAAGATGTAGCAAAGGGGTTGTATTCCAACGAAAGCTATGTTGAAAATGTGTATTGCATGTATAAGGAAATATTAAATAGATAAGGCTGATTTTGTATGAAATTATTCCTATACAAACTTGTGCGTTATGTTTCAAATCGTTGGAATTTTAATTTGGGGCGTACATTCTGTTTAAAACTTGATGTTATTCGCTCAGAATGGGCGGCAGCTAAGATGGCGGAGTGTGGTCGAAATGTTTTCTTTTCAAATATAGCTATGTTGCATTGCCCAGAGTGCATCCATGTGGGTGACAGCAATGGGTTTGGTAAGGATTTGTTTCTCACCGCATGGCGTAGGGAGGGGGTAAATGGTGAACCGCTCTTGAGGATTGGCAGCCATTGTAGTTTTGGCGCCTATAACCATATTACTTGCGCCAACAAAGTGACAATTGGCGATTATTGCTTGACGGGCAAATGGGTGACAATCACCGACAACTCGCATGGCGAGACTGATCGAGATAGCCTCCTGATGTCGCCTGCTAAGCGCCCTATCACCTCGAAGGGTCCCGTTGTCATCGGCGATAATGTGTGGATAGGCGACAAGGCGACGATTCTTCCAGGGGTTACCATTGGCGACGGTGCTGTTATCGCCGCCAATGCCGTAGTGACAAAGGATGTGCCTCCGCATTGTGTGGCAGGGGGAAATCCCGCAAGGATACTGAAACATACGTGAGGCGACGATTAACAGATTAGCATATTATCTGATATGACAATGAGTTCAACAAATATGGAAGTTCCTGTCTTGTTTAAGATAGGAGAGGAAAACAAACCGGTTATCTACGGCCTACGAGATTACGGTCAATCCATTTTCAAGCCGCAGCTCGACTTCTTTTTCTCGCATGTGCGTCGGAAGATGGAGCAGGAGGATGTGAGCAGCGACATCTTTAATGATGTGTATGACAACAACATCATTGCTTTTATTGGTTGAGCGAGATTGCCGAAAACGGATTTAAGTATGCCTTTGGAACGAACGGCAAAAACAACATAAGATAATAAACAGTATGAAAACATTTAATAACATATGAAAGCAAGAGTAATAGCTATTTATCTCCCGCAGTACCATCCAATTCCAGAGAATGATAAAGTTTGGGGAAAGGGATTTACTGAGTGGACAAACGTGGCACAGGCAAAGCCGCTTTTTAGGGGACATTATCAGCCAAGAGTACCTGCCGATTTTGGTTTTTATGATCTCAGAATGTCAGAAGTCAGAGAAATGCAAGCCGAGTATGCGGGTAAGGCGGGAATAGAGGGCTTCGCTTATTATCAGTATTATTTTGGAGATAATAAGATGTTGCTTCAAAGACCTTTTGAAGAGGTCTTGAAATCAGGGAAGCCTGATTTCCCATTTTGTCTTTATTGGGCAAATCATAGTTGGCAGACTAAATCATGGGATAGATTGGAAAGAGGTGATTCCATGATTATGGAACAGCGATATGATGGCGAAAAACAGTGTATAGAACATTTTAAGTATAATTTGCCAGCATTTAAAGATAAGCGCTATATAACAGTGAATAAGAAACCTCTGTTTTTAATTTGGAATCCGAATGATAATCCAGAGTATATCAAACTCCTAATCCAAGTTTGGCAAAAATTAGCAAAGGAAAATGGTCTTGCTGGTATTCATTTTGTTACTCGTCTTGGTAAAGAGGGTACAAAGCAAGATATGCTAGATTTAGGGTTTGATGCAGTTTATCAAACAAGAGAAGAAATTGCTATCAATGGTGCAGATGAATGGACATTTTGGCATAGATTTCGTAGTTTTTTGATTAAGAAATATGGCTTAATTGTTGGATTTAATAGGGCAGACTTTGGAAAGAATTACAAACTTTTAGTTACAGACGAAGTTAAGGAAGCAGATGTTTATCCACAATTATGCTCTGGATATGATAGAAGTCCTAGAGCTGGTAAGAAAGCGCAGATATTCTATAATTTCACCCCTTCTACATGGAGATTACATATTAAAGATGTCCTTTCTCGCATTTCCCATAAGGAATTTGAAACCAATATAGTTATATTGAAGTCATGGAATGAATGGGGTGAGAGTAATTATGTTGAGCCTGATATAAAATATGGCAATGCAATGCTTGATGTGTTAGGTGAAGAAATTTTAGACAAATAAGAATTATGTCTGTTTTGAAGAAGATTTATAGAAAGTTAACCAACTGGCGTTGGGAGATAGGATTTGTAGATAATTCTTTCTCCAGTTTGGTTGATGGAGAACCTTTAAGGGTTCATTGGGTAGAGTTGCCTTTTAGAGATAGATGGTTTGCTGATCCGTTTATCTTGAATTATAACGATGAGGAAATCATTGTTCTTGGAGAGGAATATTCTGATGAATTGCTTCGTGGTAGAATTGCTAAACTTGTTATTGATAGAAAGACATACAAGTTGAAGTCGTGGAAAATCATACTTGATTTACCTACTCATCTTAGTTTTCCACGTGTGGTTAGAAGGAATGGAGAAATCTTTATCCATCCAGAAAATAGCCAGAGTGGCTGTCACACGTTGTATCGTTATGATAGTAAGAAAGATACTTTAGTAGATGGTAAGGTTATTGCAGATTTTCCTCTGACCGACTCTGTGATGTTGAACTACAAAGGACATGACTTGTTGTTTTCAACTTTCATTCCGGATTCGAATGGTAATACTCTTTCTATTTACGAGCGTAAAGGAGACGATTTGAAATATAATAAGGTAGATGAGGTTACCTTTGATAGCAGAATAGCCAGAATGGCTGGCGATTTTTTTGAAGTCAATGGTAAGTTATATCGACCTGCGCAAGATTGTAATAAAGAATATGGAAATGCAGTGATTATTCAGGAAGCATCTTGTGACTCAAACGGTAAATGGCATTTTAAATCTGTTAGAAGAAGGACAAGTCCACATCCTATTTTGAAGAGAGGTTTTCATACATTAAATCATTATAATGACTTGATTGTTATAGACGTCAAGGGTTATCGTTACCCAAAGATTGGTAAAATGCTGGAATCAATTAGACATTTCTTTTAATTAGATAACAATGAGGATATTACAGTTAACATATTCTCTAACATCAGGTGGTGGTGAGCGTTTTGTGGTCGACTTGTCTAATGAGTTGAGCAAGGATAATGAAGTGATTCTTGTGCAGATACTCTCTAATGATAATAAGTTGAATGCTCATTATTTGCCAGATGTGTCGAAGAGAATAAAGTATGTGAATTTAAATAGCGATAAGGGATTGTCTTTGAGTGTCCTTTGGGCTGTATATAAGTTGGTTAGAGTGTATCGGCCCGAGGTTGTGCATGCACATTGCTCGTTATTAGCTATAGCCTTGGCAGCCATATTGTATCCTAAAGCTAAATATTTTCATACTTTGCATAGTTTAGCGCATCGTTGCTTAGATGCTAAGTGGCTGAAACCCATTTTTTCTTTTCTTTATAAGCATAAGGTTCAACCTATAACGATTAGTAAGATATGCCAAGAATCGTACGAAGAGTTGTATCATGTAGATAATGGGGCATTGGTTAATAATGGTAGATCTCCCATTGCTACTACTAATGAAGCTGAATCAGTAAAAGAGGAAGTAGACTCTTTTAAGGTTCATGCTGACGATAAAATCTTCTTGCATGTGGCCCGTGTGCATCCTGTTAAGAACCAACAGTTGTTGTTTGATACATTCGACAGATTGATTTCAGAAGGCGAACATGTGGCTTTGGTTGTGATAGGTAAGGGATATGAGAAGGAACCCTTTTCGAAATACGCTACGCATCAAGGAATACATCTTTTAGGTGAAAAGCGAAATGTGGGCGACTATTTGGCCGCCTCCGACTTTTTTGTAATGTCATCGAAGATGGAAGGGTTGCCTATTTCGCTATTGGAAGCTATGTCGATGGGAAAAATTCCTGTTTCTACTCCTGCTGGTGGTGTGTGTGATGTGATTCGGAATGGAGAAAATGGTTATCTCTCAGCGTCGCATTCTGCTGAAGATTTCTACCATGCCATCAAGGATGCCATTGCCAATGTAGGGATGGTGTCTTCTGAGAATATTCAAAATGAATATAAAGCAGAATATTCTATGGTGGCTTGTGCTAAGAAATATTATAAGTTGTACGAAAGACTTTAAGATATTTTTATGAATATAATGAATGAACAAGCTCTTCGAGAATGTACTAGTTGCCAAATGTGCGCTGCGGTATGTGCGAAGAATGCTATAACAATTCGATTAAATGAGGAAGGGTTTTATCGTCCTTATCTGGATGATGAGAAGTGTGTTGACTGTGGATCGTGTACGAAGGTATGCTATAAGTTTGATAACGATGTAAAAGTTACAAGTGCGGATGTTGTAAACCAAATAGAAGTTCATTCTGCACAATATAAGTCAGATACATTGCTTGAAAAAGTTACCTCGGGTGGTGTTGCCGATGCGTTGGCCAAGAAACTTGTGGAACAAGGATATGTTTGTATAGGTGTAACTTACAATGATGCGCATCATCGAGCAGAACATGTGGTTGCTTCAACAGTTAAAGATACAGATGCTTTCCGTGGCTCTAAGTATATTCAATCATATAGTCTTGATGCTTTTAAGGTTCTTGTAAAAAATGCAAGAAATACTAAGTTTGCTATTTTTGGTTTACCGTGTCATATTTATGCGGCTCATAAGTTTTTAAGTCAAAGAAAACTTCGTGATAACTGCATATTGATAGATTTATTCTGTCATGGTTGTCCTTCAATGCTTGTTTGGGATAAGTATGAAAAGAATATCAAAAAACAAGTAGACAATAAGAAATTTGATGATGTTCAGTTCCGGAGTAAAGTTCGGGGTTGGGGAACGTTCTATGTAGTAGTAGTAGTAGAGGGCGTTAAGGCTTTTATTAGTAATCCTAAGCAAGACGAATTCTATTCTCTCTTTTTCTCTGACCAGGTGCTCAATGACGCATGTGCTGACTGTAAGCTTCGTAGTACGATGGAATATACTGACATCAGGTTAGGAGATTTTTGGGGGAAAAGATTTTTGCATGACACAAAGGGGGTCTCAGCTATTGCTATTACTTCGGAAAGAGGAAGAAGACTTTTTGAAGATGTAAAAGAATTGTTTGTAATTGGTGATAGCACGATGAGTGAAGTTTTGGTAAAACAGAGCTATGGCAAGGTGTATCATCCCAATGTCGAATTGCGTAAACAGATGCTTCATGATCTAAGAGATACGAATAAATCATTACGTGAGGTAGTTGATTTATATTATAGCAAACAAGGATTAACCTTAAAAGCTAAGAAATTTTTGAAGACAATTAATTGGTATCTGCCATTTGATCTTACGCGATTGCTTAAGAGGTTTGTTTAGCAGACTTTTGATAGAATTGATATAATATAAAAAGTGTTATAATGATTAATAAGTTTTTCGTATTTGGAAATATCGGAAAGATGTCTGAAGTTCCCAAAAGTGGTGGACAGTCATCAGCTCGAAGAGTGATAAAGGGAATGGAGAACATGGGCTATGAGATGGAGCCTATTGTTAGACGTCGTTGTGTTTTGGAAGGTAAGTTGATTCATTTTCTGGAAACACAATCATTTGCTATCATCGACTTGTGTAAGATATTGAAGCACATTGTTTTGGGAAATCGTAAAAGAAGTGCTTTCTTGATGCTTACATATGGCGGAAAATTGGTGCCTTATGAACTCATTATTACATTGGTTGTGAGAATGTTAGGATATAAGTCGGTGACTTATATGAAGGGTGGGCAGTTTATGGACTTTTACAATCGGGGGTCTAAATTCTATAAGTGGATTGTGAAGAAGAACATGGATATGCAAACCCAAGTGTGGTTTGAAGGTATGCCATCCTTAGATATTGTAAAGCAAATCAGCAATACTCATCTTGTTTATTATCCTAATTATGTAGTAGAAGAGAATATTGCCAATATACTTACCCCTAGACCCAAGGATAAGATAAATATTTGCTATTTTGGTAGAATTACACCAGAGAAAAATGTGGATGTGGTTATCAAGGCTTTTGATATTTTATGCCAAAAATACGATGATGTTTATCTCACTATCATTGGTGGCTCTGGATATAGTAAAGACTATGTGAAAGATATAGATACTATGATAGAGAATTCCCATTATAAAAATCGGATTACTCGCAAAGGGTTAACTCCTTTCGCTGAAATCAAGGAAATAATGCAAACGCAACATTTCTTTGTCTTTCCTTCACGAGAACGTTGTGAGGGACATTCTAACTCTTTGAATGAGGCTATGGCACAAGGGCTCATTCCTATTGTGAGCGACTATCATTTTAACCGTGCTATTGTTGGTGACGATAGAATGATAGTGGATTGTTATGAGCCTGAAGCTTATGCTAATAAGATTATCCAAATTAGAGAGAATGATGATTTGGAAGCACTATCAGTAGAGATGAGAGACCGTGTAAAAAACGCTTTCTCTTATGATGTTGTGAACAATAGAATTTATGCGGAATTAAAAAAAATATAATCGATATGAAGATAGGAATCTTTACGATATTGAATGTTAATAATTACGGAGCAGAATTGCAGAGTTGTGCTTTGTATCGTAAACTAGCCAAGATGGGCTATGATGCCGAGATTGTGAATTTTTTATTTGGTATTAACCCAGGACATGATTTTAAAGGAGAAAGATTATCTGTACCTATTTCTTTCAAGCAGAGAATGAAGGTTAAATTGTTGCCTGTAGTTCAGAAACTTTTCTGCCTGTTTCATCAGAAGAATAAACAATTGAGAAACAAACGTTTTGATGAGTTTCATGCAACGTATAATCGTTTAACTAAAAAGGTTTATCCATCAGTACAATCTCTATATAATGAGCAGTTTCATTATGATGTTATTTGTATTGGTAGTGACCAAGTTTGGAACTACCAGAAAGGATATTCATTAGAACCTTTTTTGGCAAGTTTTGACAAGAATGGCACAAAGAAGATATCTTACGCATCAAGTATTGGTTTATCCTCTCTGTCGAAAGAAGCTGAAAGTGTTTTTAAGAAAGAATTGTCAGGTTTCGCCCATTTGTCTGTGAGAGAGCAGCAAGCTTCTGAATTGTTAGAAAAATTGTTGCATAGACAAGTTAATGTGGTTTTAGACCCAACGCTCATTCTGAATTGTAAAGAATGGCTTGAAGTGGCTAAGTTTGATATGTGCCCAAAGGATAAGTATGTCTTGGTATATATTGTTACCATAAAGCCATGTAATTATGTATTGGAGGTTGCTAGGCACATTGCTAAACAGCGAAACCTCAAAATCGTACGTATTTGTCGTGATGCTTATCCTGAGCGTTCAGGAAAAGATGTTCATGAAATTTTAACAGCAGGGCCTTCTGATTTTGTCGGGCTGTTTGCCAATGCAGAGTTTGTGGTAACCAACTCTTTTCATGGAACAGTATTCTCCATAAATTTCTCTAAGCCGTTCTATTCGGTGATTAAGAGTCAGCATTCTACAAATAGTCGTTTAACTAGTATTCTGAAGAAATTGAATTTAGAAGGTCGCATACTTCCTGTTGGAAGTCCGATGCCCAATCTCTGTGATATCGATTATACGATACCTTCTGAAAAACTGGAAGATGAACGCAAACACTCTGAAGAATACATCAAAAAGGCTTTGATGGTAAAGTAAGTAATATTATTGTATTATGAGACAATTGAAAAATCGTGATGCCAGTATTGATGTTTTGAAATTTTTTGCTGTATTCTTAATTATCAATAGCCACATGGATATCTGTTATCCAAAATATTCTATATTAGCTACGGGTGGGGCGATAGGAGATTGTTTGTTTCTATTTGCTTCTGGATATACTTTGTTTTGGAAACAACCGATAAGATTTGATAATTGGTATAAACGAAGAATCAACAGAATTTATCCCTCTGTTATTATGTGTGCATTGATTGGGGCATTAGTTACTTGGTCTGCCAATATTCCGATTTTGAAATTAGGGGGAGACTGTCCGAAAACTATAGCCACGTAGGTTAGGTTCGTTATTAGTCG
>ERZ1673734.2478-NODE-2478-length-10355-cov-14.013786_pt1 | contig 10355 bp, 7 predicted proteins | sample MGYA00580199_ERZ1673734 | MGnify/ENA primary metagenome ERZ1673734 (study PRJEB41218, sample SAMN15661742) | gut metagenome | host: Homo sapiens | place: Canada: London | collected 2015-08-20/2019-03-30 | study: EMG produced TPA metagenomics assembly of...
AAGGCCTGTCTCGAAGCTTAGAAGAGAGTTTGCGTAATGGGCATCAACCGCGACGATACCTGAGGAAACGTGTTTGATTGTCGGCTCGGCTTTTGGGTCGAGTTTGCCGTTGCGCAAGGTGTGTACGCAGACCAGCAGGCGATACACGCCGTGGGATTGGCATTCGTCGCGCTGGCCCTGAGTGATGACGTTAGCGATAGCGCGTGCATGCGCGTTCGACATTCCGTTGTGTTCAAGTACGCGGCAGGAAAGGTCATAGACCTCATCTAGCGTGAGAGTGACGTGGCTATCGGACATCGTTGGAATCCTTTTCTCAGCTCAGAAATAAAGCCCTGCATCAGCGAGTGGGCTGACGCAGGGTGAGAGCCGCATGACAGTTTATGGCCGTGACGGGGTGTCTCATTCGGGAGATAGAGGGCTGCCAGCCACCTTGTGGGTGACTGGTCGGGCACTGCACGTTACGGGCGAATGACGCCATTGATCCTTTGGGGAATACCTGAAGGATTGGAGTCTTTCAGTGCGCTGGGGAGCACACTCTGGGGGAAGTCTTGATAAGACACGGGGCGCAGGAATCGGTTGATTGCCAGGCTGCCCACAGAGGTAGTCCGGGTATCTGATGTGGCTGGAAAGGGGCCGCCATGAACCATGGCGTGGCACACTTCTACGCCTGTGCCAAAACCATTGAGCAGAACGCGCCCGGCCTTTTTCTCCAGGATGGGTAGCAGTCTGCCGAGCGCGTGATGATCCTCAGCGTTAGTGTGCACGGCAATGGTCAGTTGCCCTTCAAGGGATGTGAGTACCTTCAGCAAGGCCGCTTCATCGGGGCATCGCACGATCAATGAGGCTGCCCCAAAGACTTCCTCGCGCAATGTCCGATCGGCAAGGAACGCCTCACTCGTTGTCGCAAACAGAGCCGCTTGCCCCTGAAGGGCAGTACCCGGCTGGCCTTTGCCTATCAACTCGACAGAGGGGTGCAAAGCGAGTTGCTCAACGCCCTCGCAATAGCTCCGGTAGATGCCGGGGGTCAGCATTGTTGCCGCGCTTGAGGTGTCAAGTGCGGCACTTGCCGCCCGCTCGAATGCCTCAAGTGCCGGGCTGTGCAGCGCCAGAACCAACCCGGGGTTGGTGCAGAACTGACCCGCGCCCAAGGTGAGCGAGCCTACAAAAAGCTTCGCTATGTCAGGACTGCGTTCAGCCAGCGCGTGCGGCAACAGGATGACAGGGTTGATTGAACTCATTTCGGCATACACAGGAATAGGTTCTTCGCGGGCGGCGGCGATATTCATCAACGCCACCCCGCCACCCCGGGAGCCGGTGAAACCAACGGCTTTGATTCGATGGTCCGCGACCAGATTCTGGCCAACGGTGCGGCCGGAATCGAAAATCAACGAAAAAACACCTTCCGGCAGGTTGCAGTCGCGCACGGCTTTTTGAATCGCCTGGCCCACCAGTTCCGCTGTTCCAGGGTGTGCCGAGTGCGCTTTGACGATGACTGGACAGCCTGCGGCAAGGGCGGAGGCGGTGTCGCCCCCGGCCACCGAAAAAGCCAGCGGGAAGTTAGATGCACCGAATACCGCTACCGGGCCGATGGCAATGTTGCGAAGCCGAATGTCGGCTCGCGCAAGAGGGGTGCGGTCGGGGAGTGCCGGATCAATTCGGGCCTCCAGAAAGCTGCCTTCTCGCACCACATCGGCAAACAGTGAAAGCTGGCCGACTGTGCGTGCGCGTTCGCCTTCAATACGTGCGCGAGGCAGACCTGTTTCACGCATGCAGCGTTCGACCAGTTCATCACCCAGCGCCAGGATATTGTTGGCGATGGTTTCAAGAAACTGGGCACGATCGTGCAAGGAGGTGTCGCGATAGCGATCGAAAGCCGCATCGGCCAGTGCGCAGGCCGTATCGAGGTCATCCAGGGTGGCGCCGCCGAATGGGGGAGAGAGTCTGTCGCCTGTAGCGGCTTCGATGCCCCAGATTTCACCGTTCTGACCGCGTACGGTCGATTGGCCGATCAGGAGCTGGCCTGTAATAGACATGCTGATCCTCGTTCAATGCAAATGAGTTTGCAGTTATCAGGTGATCTTGAATCCGCCTCGTTCAGGAGGGCAAAGCCCCCTTGCCTGCGGCGAGGGGGCTGGTGAATTACCGGCGGGCAGCCAAGGTGTCGATGGCTTTTTGTACGGTCGTGATCACGTATTCACGCTCTTGGCCAACCAGCGCCAGACGAGGTGCGCGGGTCCATTCCGGGGCGCCATATACCAGGTGCTCAGCCAGCTTGATGTACTGAACCAGTTTGACGTGCACGTCCAGGTGAAAGGATGGCGTCAGAACGTGGTACAGCTCGCGCGCCTCACTGAATTTCTCCTGAGCGCAGAGGTTGAAGATCTTCACGCATTCGGCAGGCCACACGTTGGTCATGCCCGATACCCAGCCCGTGACACCCAGTGCGCTGCTTTCGACGATCAGGTCATCGACGCCGCAGAAGATACTGAAGCGATTGCCGAACTCGATGTACATGTCGGTAACGCGTCGGATATCGCCAGTTTCTTCTTTGATGCAGACGATTTCTGGCGTGTCTACCAGGTCTTTCAGAATGGCCGGGGTGCAGTCCACACCGTAGGCGATCGGGTTGTTGTACACCATGATCGGCAGATCGGTAGCGCTGGCCACGCCCTTGTACCACTCGACTGTTTCACGGTGGTCGGTCTTGTATCCCAAGCTTGGGAAAACCATCAGGCCTTGAGCGCCGAAGCTCTTATACAGAGCCGCATTTTTCTTTGCGTTTTCCAGCGTGATTTCTGCCAGGCCCGACAGAACAGGGACACGGCCTGCGGCCACTTCCACCGCTGCACGGATGACCGATTCGCGTTCTTGCAGCGACAACGAAGCGTTCTCGCCCAGCATTGGCAGCACGATGATGCCGGATACGCCGTTGCTGATCAGGCGCTCGATGCTGGCCTGGGTTGCCTTGATATCGACGTTCCCATCGTGGGTCATCTTGGTGGTGACTGCAGGGAAAACGCCTTTCCAGATTGCCATTTTATTGCCTCAGATTTTATGGGTTGGTTACTGGGTGTTACGTGTCAACTGTATCCAATCTACAATTGAACAGTTTGTGTGTCTATCCCAAATTCTGAATTCACAGCCAAAAAAAGTTGCGCTAATACGGCTTTTTCTGGTTAATAATTGGCAAAAAATGGATTCCGTATACTGTATCCAGTGTGCATAAGGAGTTTTTTTCGCCATTGAAAGAGGGTTTTAGCGCTCTAAAACATTGTCTTCATCGCCCAAATTGGCTTCAGGCGCTTGTTGATCCACTCGTCATTGGCGAGCGGTCTCAAGCGTCAGCGTTCATGAACTGAGAAATCGAGTGAGGTGCAGCAAAGGGACTACTGCCAGGCGTCTTCAGGCTTCGACCTGAGGCTCTGGAGCAATAACTGCGTAAACAAAAATTAACGGCCTCCTGCTCGCCAGCTTGTCGAGCCAGAGGACCAATTAGCACGCTATGTTCGCAAAGGTAGGTATATGAGCAGTACACATAACACCCCTGAGCTCGCCCAAGGGCTCAAGCAACGTCACGTCACCATGCTCTCGTTGGCAGGTGTCATTGGAGCCGGCTTATTCGTCGGTTCAGGTTATGCCATCGCCAAGGCCGGCCCGGGCGTGTTGCTGGCTTACGTAGCGGCCGGCCTGCTGGTGATTCTGGTGATGAGAATGCTGGCGGAAATGGCGGTGGCATCCCCTGACACCGGTTCGTTTTCAACCTACGCCGACAGGTCAATCGGCCGCTGGGCGGGCTTTAGTATTGGCTGGTTGTATTGGTGGTACTGGGTACTGACCATTCCGATTGAAGCGAACATCGCCGCAGTGATTCTTCACTCATGGTTTCCCGATGTCGCTGTCTGGGTCTTTGCTCTTGTCATCACCACGGTGTTGACTGCAACCAACCTGTTCAGTGTTAAAAATTATGGTGAATTCGAGTTCTGGTTTGCGCTGTTAAAAGTCATCGCGATCATCGCTTTTATTGTGATTGCAGCCGCTGCGGCGTTCGGTTGGGTGCCCGGGAGTCAGGTCAGCGGGCTAGGCAATATCGTTGATCACGGGTTTCTTCCCAACGGGCTGGGGGCAGTGGTCGGCGCGCTGATGATCACCATGTTTTCTTTTATGGGCACAGAGATTGTGACCATTGCCGCCGCCGAGTCGAAAGACTCCAGCCGTCAGATCTCCAGGGCTACCAACTCGGTTATCTGGCGTATTTTTCTGTTTTACCTCGTGTCGATTTTCCTGATCGTTGGCCTCGTACCTTGGGACAGCAGCCGCCTGGCAGAGGTGGGGCCTTATCAAACGGTACTGGAATTGATCGGCTTGCCACATGCGAAGCTGGTGGTTGATATCGTCATTCTCGTCGCCGTTACCAGTTGCCTGAACTCTGCTGTGTATACCGCTTCCAGGATGCTCTTCTCGCTGGGCGCGCGGGGGGATGCTCCCACTCTGACCAAGCGCGTGGCCAACAATGGCACGCCGTGTTGGGCCGTCCTGATCTCAACTGCAGCAGCCTTTCTGGCGGTCTTTGCCAACTACGTGGCGCCCACAAAAGTCTTTGAAGTACTGGTAGCCAGTTCAGGATCTATCGCGCTGCTGGTGTACCTCGTTATCGCCATTTCTCAACTGCGGTCCAGGTACAAAAGCCAGGCGCGTGGTGAGCGTCTGGCGTTCAAGATGTGGTTGTTTCCTGGTCTGACGTGGGCGGTCATCGTTTTTATCGTGGGCGTGCTGATCCTGATGCTGGTGCTGCCTGAAAACCGTGCTGAAACCCTGGGCACGGGGCTGTTGGCGATTCTGGTGATCACCGCAAGTCTATTGGTCGAGCGCCGGCGAAAGGCAGGGCGAGACGTGCGTGTAGCCCTGGAACATTGAGCGCCATCGCCCGCTGACCCATGGCCGTGATCAGTGATGATCGCGGTTTTCAGGGGGGGGGCTGAGGCTGTGTGTCTTGACGATCAAGCCGTCCTCCTGAGCCAATTGACAAGATTGGCAACTGTATCCAATTTACACGTCGTTTTCACGTGCAGCTCGCAGCTTGCGGCTGGCTACATGAGCGGCTGACTACTCTAAGAAAGGTGTGATTCATGAAGCACGTTGTTGTCATCGGAGCCGGTATCGTGGGCCTCTCCACTGCCCACCATCTGCTGAAGGAGGGGGCGAAGGTCACGTTGATCGATCGCGATCCCAAGGGTGACAAGGCATCGTTCGGTAATGCGGGCGGGATTGCGGTAACGGAAGTTGTTCCGGCCTCAGTGCCCGGTTTGATGCTGAAGGTGCCAGGGTGGTTGCTCGATCCGCTGGGCCCATTGGCTCTGCGCCCGACCTACGCTGCGAAATTGATTCCCTGGTTTCTGCGTTTTTCAAAGGCGGGCAGCGCCTCTGAAGTCAAACGCATCGCGGCTGCACTGGCGGCCCTCAACGGCCGAGTCTATGAAGACCTTATCCCGTTGCTCGCTGAAAATGGCTTGTTGGGCGAGCTTCACCAGCGTGGCGCATTGACTGTTTACCAGAGCGAAGCGGCCTTCAAACAGGATGCCGGGCAATGGGATCTCAAGCGCTCTCATGGCATTGAGGTGAGCGTCCTGAGTGGTTCCGAAACGCGAGAAATGGAACCTGCGCTGAGTCAGTCAATCAACGTGGGGGTTTTTACGCCGCAGTGGTCGCACGTTAACGACCCTAAAGTGCTGGTTGATCAATTGCGTGAGTCACTGGTATCGCGCGGGCTTACTATCGTGATCGGTGATGTGACACGCGTTCAAGCCTCTGCTGGCCATCCTTCGGTCACGGTAACACTCGCCAACGGCCATCTGGTTTTAGCAGACAAGGCCGTGGTGGCCGCCGGGGCCTGGTCCGGCACGTTAGTGAAAAGCATCGGCGACAACGTCTTGCTGGAAAGTGAGCGGGGCTACAACACCACCTTCACTGACCCCGGTGTGAAGCTGTCCAGAGAAGTCGTGTTCGCAGAGCGTCACTTCGTCGCCACACCGTTGAGTTGCGGCTTGCGGATCGGTGGCGCTGCTGAGTTCGGCGGGTTGAATGCAGCCGCTAATTTCAAGCGTTCGCAGGCCTTGGCGAAGCTCGCGTCTATTTATCTGCCTGATTTGAAGGCAGAAGGCGGGACCAGTTGGGCAGGCCATCGTCCCGCAACGCCAGACAGCCTTCCCGTCATCGGTCCGTCCGCCCATAACGCCAACGTGGTTTATGCATTTGGCCACGGGCATCTCGGTTTGACCCAAGGCGCCACCACGGGCCGTTTAGTCAGCGACATCGTGTTTGATAAACCCCGTCTGATCGACCTCGCACCCTACGCAATCACGCGTTTCAACTAACTGCAAGCAGGAGAACTCTGCATGTCTCGTCATACTTTTTTTTGTATCGATGCTCATACCTGTGGCAACCCCGTTCGCGTCGTTGCGGGTGGTGGGCCTCTGTTGCCCAATGTCTCCATGGCTGAAAAGCGGGAGATTTTCCAACGTGAGCATGACTGGGTTCGTCAGGCGTTGATGTTTGAGCCACGGGGTCACGACGTGATGTCGGGAACGATTCTTTATCCTTCATCGCGTGATGATTGCGACGTGGGTGTGCTGTTTATTGAAGTGAGCGGATGCCTCCCAATGTGTGGTCATGGCACCATTGGCACCGTAACGGCTGCACTCGAGTCGGGGTTGGTCGTGCCTAAGGTGGAGGGCAAGCTGGCTATTGAGGCGCCTGCGGGGCGTGTGGCCATCGAGTACGTAAAAAAGGGTCAGTTCGTTGAGCAAGTACGCCTCTACAATGTTGCAAGTTATCTCCATGCGGCAGATGTTGAAATAGACGTTCCAACCTTTGGCAAGCTGAACGTTGATCTTTCCTATGGCGGTAACTACTACATCATCATTGAGCCCCAAGAAGGTTGGAAGGGGCTGGACTCGATGTCGGTACGCGATATCGTTCGGCTCAGCCCCTTAGTGCGTCAGGCTGCCCAGGAGGCACTTGCCCCTGTTCACCCTGTAGATAGCCGAATTAACGGTGTGAGCCATGTGATGTGGTGCGACAAGCCTGAGCACCCGCGTGCCCATGCGCGTAACGCTGTGTTCTACGGCGAGAAGGCTATAGATCGTTCGCCGTGCGGTACGGGCTCCTCAGCCCGTATGGCCCAACTGGTGGCCAAAAACCGTTTAAAGGTGGGCGATGAATTTGTTCATGAAAGCATCATCGGAACAATGTTCGATTGCCGGGTGGAGTCTGCCACGCAAGTGGGTGCTTTTACCGGCATCATGCCTAGCGTGGCTGGCTGGGCTCAGGTAATTGGGCACAACACTATTTTTGTGGATGAACGTGATCCGCTGGCCCATGGCTTTCAACTGGCTTAAGCCCGTTTTTCGAGCCCCAAGGGGTAGGTTTGGCCCTCGAAATTCAGGTTTCGGGGGCTTTTTTTAGAGCGGGCCAAGTCTAGATTTAACACGCTAGGCGATAGCGCCTTTGGGGCGTTTTTTCTTGAGCAGGGCAACAAGGTTATGACCTGCGTCATGGATATGCTTGCGCAAGAACTGAACCGCTTTTTTGACATCGCCTTTTTCGCACAGACGCAGCAACTCGCGGTGTTCCAGCTCGGCTTCTTTTTTTCCGGCGGTCAGCAGTAACTGCAAGCGAATGTAGCGATCAGTCTGAACATTTATTCCCTGGACAATGGCCAGCGTTTGAACGCGGTCAGCGGCTGCGTACAGGCTTTTATGGAACTCCCAGTTCAGCTTGCCCCATTGAGAAATATCGTCATTGATATATGCGGCTTCAAGCTGCGGCAATAGTTCTTTGGTGACTGCAAAATGCGCTTCGGTCATCTTGGGGAGCGAGCGTTCAAGCAGCTCTGATTCCAGGATGACTCGCAGATCAAAAAGCTCCTCAATCTGCTCCATGGGGATGGATTTGACGACAGAGCCTTTGTGAATTTGCGTCGAGATCAAGCCCGATGCCTCCAGCTCCTTGAATGCCTCGCGTACCGGCATTCGGCTAACGCCGTACTCGGTCGCGATGGTTTCTTGGATCAGTGCCTCGCCTTCCTGAAATTCGCCATTGAGAATTCGCTCCCGAAGTGATTGCGCAAGGGTCTCGGGCAAGCTTTGTCTTTTAATTCGAAGATTCGGTAAAGGTTCTTTTTTAGACATTTTCAAACTGCTGGCAGGGTAAGGGCTCCAGGATTCGAGATCCTCATTGAGTGGCCGATCATACCTTAGAAAAAAACGCACAGGTTGCCCCCGGGCGGCGAATGCAGATTTCCGTTTTTACGGATCAGGTATCCAATATTCTAAATTTTAGATAGAGAACCCAATTATTCCAGCGTACCTATAAAAATTATTGAACTAGACACGGCACTTTGAGTTTTTGTAGATTGGATACAGTTATCGCCGCTGCTAGGGTGAAAGTCAGAGCCGCCTAAATGGACTGCGTATTAGCCTAAGGAAAGCAATCGTACGCACCTGATTCCAATGGCCACCTCGGTGTAGTTACCCCATACACGTGAACAGTGAGAAAGAATTAACGAGTTAAAACGGAGTTTTGCAACGCTTATTCCCTGAGATTTCTGCCGACAAAAACTAATCACAATCGGAGATCTACAATGTTTAAAAAGCCTTTCTGGCGACGCGTATTCGCGACCTTGGTCAATACAGATTTGTTAAATGGCCCTCGCATTTCATCTTGCGCCGCAACACGGCCTTCATTTTTGGAAAGTGTGGGATACCTCTGCGTGACTGCTCACGTCGAGTAAGCCAGTACCAACGGTCGTGGGTGATGCTCATCCAGCGTCTTGAACAGCCTGTCGAGTGACGGCTAAGGTGGGTGACTGCCAAAGCCGCCATCAGGTGTAAGCCTCCATTCAGTTTCCCGGATACTGCCTGAACAGCCACAGAGATCACCATGTCACTACGCGCCCTTCACACCTTGATCGCCATTGCTCAATACGGTTCGTTTGTTCGCGCTGCGGAGGCGGTTCATCTCACGCAGTCTGCGGTGAGCCTGCACATTAAGTCCCTTGAAGAGACGTTCAATGCGACCTTGTTCGACCGCTCGCGGCGGTTGCCGGTGCTCACCGAAGCGGGCCATATAGCCGTGGAACGGGCGCGGGAGATCGTGGCGCTGTATGACGGCATTGCGGCTGAAATTGGTGGGGATAACGAGCTGCGCGGCAGGCTTAGGATTGGCGCCATTCATACGGCGCTCGCCAGCACGTTGCCTGCGGCCCTGGCCGCGTTGGCGGCCGAGCACCCGCATGTGCGTATCAACGTGGCTTCTGGCATGTCGGCTGAACTGGCCGTGCGCGTTGAGGCGGGCGAGTTGGACGTTGCGATCACCACCGAGCCTGTACGCCCGCACCCTTATGGCCTGGTCAGTACCACGCTCTATGAAGAGGGCTTCTGGATAATTGCGACGGGTTCGCTGGCGGGGCAGGATTTTCGGCAGTTACTGCAACAGCAACCGTTCATTCGTTTTGATCGCCGGGCCTGGGCCGGGCGCACCATCGAGCAGGAGCTGCGGCGCATGCGCCTGCGCGTGCACACCAGCATGGAACTGGACAGCCAGGAGGCGATCATCCAGATGGTCAGCAGCGGGCTTGGGGTGGCGGTAATTCCGCTGTCCAGTCACAACCTCGCACAGTTGGGCCATCTCGACATTCAGCCTTTTGGATCGCCACAAAAGACCCGCCGCGTGGTCTTGCTGGAACGCGAAGACCGCCCGTTGGCCAGATTGGCCGCCGCCCTCGCGCAGGCCGTTCAACGGCATGCTCCGGCCAGATGATCTATGAGCAAAACTTGTTGATGGCTGAATATTAAGTCGATTTTATTTTAGGTCGCGAGTTCTTATCGTGGTGCTCATCCAACCGTTGCCCGGAGAGCTCCATGTCACCTGCCGCTTGCGTAAAAATGATCGAAAGTTGTCACGGTTCGATTCGCCCAGCAGGGCCACTGTAATGACCCTCGCACTGCTGCTCGCTCTGGCGCCCATCGCGTTGCTTATCGCCCTCGGCGCCTGGCTCAAACACAGTCGTTTTCTGGCCGATAGTTTCTGGGCTCAGGCAGAGCGTTTGGGTTATTACGTTCTCTTGCCGGCGCTGTTTTTACACGGCTTGGCCACGGCCAGCCTGGACAACGTGCCCGTCAAAGGCATGGCCCTGGTGCTGGTGCTTTCGACCTGCGCAGTGGCTGTAGCGCTGGTCGCCAGCAGGTCACTGCTCAAGGGCAGTGATGCGGCGTTTACTTCGGTTTTTCAGGGCGGCATACGGTTTAACAACTATGTCGGCGTGTCGATCGTCGCGGGCTTGTTCGGCGCCCAGGGCA
>ERZ1673734.2480-NODE-2480-length-10349-cov-305.199534_pt1 | contig 10349 bp, 9 predicted proteins | sample MGYA00580199_ERZ1673734 | MGnify/ENA primary metagenome ERZ1673734 (study PRJEB41218, sample SAMN15661742) | gut metagenome | host: Homo sapiens | place: Canada: London | collected 2015-08-20/2019-03-30 | study: EMG produced TPA metagenomics assembly of...
TTAGTGTCCTTACGGACGTGGGGGTTCAAGTCCCCCCCCTCGCACCAATTATCTTTACTTCCTTTCTTGTTTCTTCCTTGATTTTTCATCCCTGATTCAAATTCATTATCATCAGCATGATGCCAGCAATAAGCGCCAGGCACGATGGTAGCAAAACGTAATGCCGTAACTGTTTGTGATACAGCATCACCGGCGTCAATATCAATCCCATCAGAATGACAATCCGCCACTGATCCGGCGATAAATCCGCATACATCAGCCCTGCAATCAGCAATCCCGGCAGCAACACTCCCCAGCCACTGCCCAGCGTACGTTGCAACATGGTTTCATCTCTTTCATTGATAATGATAACCGATATCATATGATAATTTTTATCATTTGCAAGCCAGAGAAATCCCTTGCTATCGGGTAAACCTATCGCTAGGATTAGCAATCATTATCATTTAGATTACTATCACGATTATGGCCTATCGTTCCGCACCGCTCTATGAAGATATCATCTGGCGAACGCATCTCCAGCCACAGGATGCTGGGCTTGCACAAGCCGTACGTGCGACGATCGCCGAACATCGTGAACATTTGCTGGAGTTTATCCGCCTGGATGAACCCGCTCCGCTTAACGCCATGACGCTGGCGCAATGGTCATCACCGAATGCGCTAAGTTCTCTACTCGCGGTCTATTCCGATCATATCTATCGCAACCAACCAACGATGATCCGCGAGAACAAACCGCTGATCTCACTATGGGCACAATGGTATATCGGCCTGATGGTGCCACCATTAATGCTGGCGCTACTGACGCAGGAAAAAGCATTAGATGTGTCGCCGGAACATTTCCATGCTGAGTTTCACGAAACCGGCCGTGCCGCCTGTTTCTGGGTCGATGTGTGTGAAGATAAAAACGCAACACCACATTCGCCGCAGCAGCGAATGGAAACGTTAATCAGCCAGGCGCTGGTTCCGGTTGTGCAGGCACTAGAAGCGACCGGAGAGATCAACGGCAAACTTATCTGGAGTAATACCGGTTATTTGATCAACTGGTATCTCACTGAGATGAAGCAACTGCTCGGCGAGGCGACGGTTGAATCGCTGCGCCATGCCATCTTTTTTGAGAAAACGCTCACGAACGGTGAAGATAATCCACTCTGGCGTACCGTGGTACTGCGCGACGGCCTGCTGGTGCGCCGCACTTGCTGCCAGCGTTATCGCTTACCGGATGTGCAGCAATGTGGCGATTGTACGCTGAAATGAAAGCACTGCCGGGGAAGTAAACCCGGCATCATGCGGATTAATAGGGATGCAACACATTACTTGCTTCGCAATGCCGCATACATAACAGAATATCTGCGGCCTCCAACAATCCTGCATCAGAACTGACGCCCAGTTTCGACATCACATTAAATTTATGCGCGCGGATCGTTTTGATATTGCGTTTAAGCTGCTCGGCAATTTGTGTCATTGAGTAGCCACGCGACATAAAGCGCAATATTTCTCTCTCCGTCGGGCTTAGCGTCCGGCTTTGGTTAATGTACCACTGATTGTTCAGTCGGTCGGTCGCCTGACGTACACCATTTAATGACAAAAAGAGTTCCTGATGAAAAATCTCCAGCGTTGACGCTTTACTTAATACACCGTCCAGCGGTGATGGCGACAATGAACCAATCAGCCGAGCTTCAATATCATCATCCGCAATAACTAAACGCCGGGTACGCGGAAACTTAATCGCCAGTTCAGTCAGGCAAGATAATCCCTCTCTGCGCTCACTTCTCATGGCAGAAAAAGAAAAAATGACCGCCGCAAACGAGATCCGCGACATGGCATCCTGAAATGACTCCTGACTGGTATAGGTATGGAGCTTATAAGGGTTGCCCGCAAACTTTCTGAATAAACTCTCAATACCGATACTACTCATGACGCATTTTTCTATGAGTGCGACATTTCTCTTCTTAATTCGGCTGTGTTCCATTCTGCGGCATCTCCATAAACAGAAGGCAAGTTAAGTTCTCTTGCACCCTGCGCGCTATTTATCCATGCATACATTTCAGCGTTGCTGTGAATTGCCAGTCGACGCATCGCACTGTTTTTTTGGGCGCTGATAGTTTTATTACTTTTCTTAAGCAATGAAGCTATCTGGTTGATGCCCCATCCTTTACCTAATAGCCGCAGTACCTTGCGCTCTGAAAGAGTGAGAATGACGGAGCGATAGCTAAAATCATGAGTTTCAGTCATTGCCGGGGAGGTCAGCATGGCGCTGATACGCTCTGCGTGCGTATTGCCGGAACGTACGGTCTTGACCAGATTCTCAATGGGTTCAACATCAGACAATAACGTCGCCGTAGGGCACATGAGTAATTCTACTGCCTGGGAATACCAGGAGCGTGACACCATGAAAACCCAGTGAATTTCCCGATATTGTGAGATTAAAGAATAATAATGTTCACAAACAGAACGTGGATCTTCACTTTCACCGGCTAAATCAGCAATGACTAATCCGGAACGACGTAATTGTAATAAGGTAAGGTCCTCCGCAGAGGCGCTGGATATTATTTCATATTCAGGGAAGTGAGTCCTCATGACCTCTTTTAACCCTGCTTGCATAACAGGTATTTTACTGATAACAATTCCATTTTTGCAGCATCCTGGCAACATATTTCCTCCACATCCACTGTCTAAAAATTATGATGGTTTATTCAGGATATTCATTCCTTAAATGTTTCCAGCAAATTAATAGATTAAGCGAATAAATTATCCTTAGCATTCACTTTCATATCAGCATACTCCTGCTGCACAACAACTCCACTGCATGTGTCAGAAGGTTAGCATCAAATGATAACCTGGTGAAATAGCCTGGAGACATTTAAAATATCTACATTAAGTTGTTAGAAATACTTAATGAAAAACAGAAATCTCATTCATTTAATTTATAATTAAATGATATCTCTTCCCGCAGAATGCGGGAATCACACAATCAATATTTATTCAATAAAATCTGATGATTTTAACTTGTTAACACTAAAAAACGCGCCCAGCTATCTATTATCCTGACCCGTAAAGGCTAAAACAATAAATTCATTATAGTGATAATATTCATGTGATAGTTTGTTTGCGGCGAGAGATAATTCGCTTTTTATCACCGAGCTTGTCCCGATAACCAGGATTAATCAGCGCAATTTTGATCTTAACCTACCGCAAAACAACCTTGCTTCATGATACAAATGGATTCTCATTATCTGAACAATACGCAGCACGTCTATGACAAAGGGCGAGTTATGCAAACTGAGCAACAGCGAGCCGTAACACGGCTTTGTATCCAGTGTGGATTATTTCTTTTGCAACATGGTGCGGAAAGCGCGTTGGTTGATGAGCTTTCCTCACGACTGGGTCGGGCGCTGGGAATGGACAGTGTCGAAAGTTCTATCTCTTCGAACGCCATAGTGCTGACAACTATTAAAGATGGGCAATGCCTGACATCGACACGTAAAAATCACGATCGCGGCATTAATATGCATGTGGTGACTGAAGTCCAGCACATTGTGATTCTTGCGGAGCATCATCTGCTGGATTACAAAGGCGTAGAGAAACGATTTAGCCAAATTCAGCCATTACGTTACCCAAGATGGCTGGTAGCCTTAATGGTTGGCCTTTCTTGCGCCTGTTTCTGTAAACTCAATAACGGTGGCTGGGATGGTGCCGTCATCACCTTCTTTGCCAGTACGACCGCGATGTATATCCGCCAGCTGCTGGCACAACGTCATCTTCATCCACAGATCAACTTTTGCCTTACCGCTTTCGCCGCCACCACCATTTCCGGATTGCTTTTGCAACTCCCCACTTTCAGCAATACCCCCACCATTGCGATGGCCGCCAGCGTTCTGCTGCTGGTGCCGGGCTTTCCGTTGATTAATGCCGTCGCCGATATGTTTAAAGGCCACATCAATACCGGACTGGCACGCTGGGCGATCGCCAGTCTGCTGACACTGGCTACCTGCGTCGGCGTAGTGATGGCACTGACGATTTGGGGGCTACGCGGATGGGTGTGATCGAATTTCTGTTAGCGTTGGCGCAGGATATGATCCTCGCCGCCATTCCTGCGGTCGGCTTTGCGATGGTGTTCAACGTTCCCGTGCGGGCGTTACGCTGGTGTGCGCTGCTTGGCTCGATAGGTCATGGTTCCCGAATGATCTTGATGACCAGCGGGTTGAATATTGAGTGGTCAACCTTTATGGCTTCTATGCTGGTCGGTACCATTGGTATTCAATGGTCGCGCTGGTATCTGGCGCATCCGAAAGTGTTTACCGTGGCGGCCGTTATCCCTATGTTCCCGGGCATATCGGCTTATACCGCAATGATTTCGGCGGTAAAAATCAGCCAGTTAGGTTACAGCGAACCGTTGATGATTACCCTGTTAACCAACTTTCTTACAGCTTCATCGATTGTTGGTGCGTTATCCATCGGTCTTTCCATTCCTGGATTATGGTTGTACCGCAAGCGCCCTCGCGTATAAAATTGCCTCGCTTAAGCACACGGATGAGAGACAGCCTCCTCTCCTCCGTGTGTTACTATAAAAGTTATCTCCCTTCTCGTTCATCGTTCCATATTTGAGAAACAGTATGTCTTCCAGAGTTTTGACCCCGGACGTCGTTGGTATTGACGCCCTGGTACACGATCACCAAACCGTTCTGGCAAAAGCTGAAGGCGGTGTGGTTGCCGTATTTGCTAACAATGCCCCGGCGTTTTATGCCGTCACGCCTGCACGCCTGGCTGAACTGCTGGCGCTGGAAGAAAAGCTGGCGCGTCCGGGAAGCGATGTCGCTCTGGACGATCAACTCTATCAGGAACCGCAAGCCGCTCCCGTTGCTGTACCCATGGGGAAATTCGCCATGTATCCGGACTGGCAACCCGATGCCGATTTTATCCGCCTGGCGGCGCTATGGGGCGTGGCGCTAAGAGAGCCGGTGACCACCGAAGAACTGGCCTCATTCATTGCCTACTGGCAGGCGGAAGGTAAAGTCTTTCACCATGTGCAGTGGCAACAAAAACTGGCGCGCAGCCTGCAAATCGGTCGTGCCAGCAACGGCGGACTGCCGAAACGAGATGTGAATACGGTCAGCGAACCTGACAGCCAAATTCCACCAGGATTCAGAGGGTAACGATGAAAAACGTTGGCGACCTGATGCAACGCCTGCAAAAAATGATGCCTGCCCATATCAAACCCGCATTCAAAACGGGTGAAGAACTACTGGCCTGGCAAAAAGAACAAGGAGCGATCCGCTCCGCCGCTCTCGAACGTGAAAATCGGGCGATGAAAATGCAGCGCACCTTTAACCGCTCCGGTATTCGTCCACTGCATCAGAACTGTTCCTTTGAGAACTATCGCGTTGAGTGTGAAGGGCAGATGAATGCGTTAAGCAAAGCGCGCCAGTATGTCGAAGAGTTTGACGGCAACATCGCCAGCTTCATCTTTTCTGGTAAGCCAGGAACCGGCAAAAACCATCTGGCGGCGGCAATCTGCAACGAGCTGCTGCTACGCGGTAAATCCGTATTGATCATCACCGTGGCCGATATTATGTCGGCGATGAAAGATACCTTCAGGAATAGCGGTACCAGCGAAGAACAACTGCTTAACGATCTGAGTAACGTTGATCTGCTGGTGATCGATGAGATCGGCGTGCAGACCGAATCGAAATACGAAAAAGTGATCATCAACCAGATCGTCGATCGCCGCTCTTCTTCCAAACGCCCAACCGGGATGCTGACCAACAGTAATATGGAAGAGATGACCAAGTTGCTGGGCGAACGCGTGATGGACCGTATGCGCCTGGGTAACAGTTTGTGGGTGATCTTCAACTGGGATAGCTACCGTAGCCGGGTAACAGGTAAAGAGTATTAATCCCCGTTTCTGGCGGTATACTGCGACACAATTCCACCTTGAGTAATGATGATGAAAACTGTTAAACATCTTCTGTGCTGTGCCATTGCCGCCAGCGCATTAATTTCCACCGGGGTGCATGCTGCGTCCTGGAAAGATGCGCTCTCCAGCGCCGCCAGCGAACTTGGCAACCAAAACAGCACGACACAGGAAGGCGGTTGGTCGCTCGCGTCATTAACTAACTTGCTTAGCAGCGGAAACCAGGCCTTAAGCGCAGATAACATGAACAATGCCGCAGGCATTCTGCAATACTGCGCGAAGCAAAAGCTGGCGTCGGTAACCGATGCCGAAAACATCAAGAACCAGGTGCTGGAAAAGCTGGGCCTGAACAGTGAAGAGCAAAAAGAAGACACCAACTATCTGGACGGCATTCAGGGTTTGCTGAAAACCAAAGATGGTCAGCAACTCAATCTGGATAACATCGGAACAACTCCGCTGGCAGAAAAGGTGAAAACCAAAGCCTGCGATCTGGTGTTAAAACAGGGGCTGAACTTCATTTCCTGAACCGCGAAACGCCGCGTTTTAGCTGTTACCCGGCTGACGCGGCTCTCTCCTGCCCTTTTCCCTGCTCCTGGACGGTTTTCCCCCTGTTACACGGGAAGCGACCGCGATCAAAAAAGTCTGTTTATAAACTAATTCCTAACAACATCGCATTTTTTTGACACTAGAATTGCAGCAATATGGCGACGCCATTACATTGTGCTTCTCAAAAAGCTTAAACGTTGGCTAAACGGCCCGGTTTAGTGAGGATCGCCCGTTGTCAGAACTACTCTCTTTCGCCCTTTTTCTCGCCTCTGTGCTGATTTACGCATGGAAAGCGGGACGTAACACCTGGTGGTTTGCAGCCACATTAACGGTGCTGGGGCTATTTGTCGTTTTAAATATCACCCTGTTTGCCAGCGACTATTTTACTGGCGATGGTATTAACGACGCGGTTCTCTATACCTTAACCAACAGCCTGACCGGTGCTGGCGTCAGCAAATACATCCTGCCGGGTATCGGCATTGTGCTGGGGCTGACGGCGGTGTTCGGTGCGCTGGGCTGGATCCTGCGCCGTCGTCGTCATCATCCGCACCATTTTGGTTACAGCCTGCTGGCGCTCTTACTGGCGCTGGGTTCGGTGGACGCCAGCCCGGCATTTCGTCAGATAACGGAACTGGTGAAATCCCAGTCACGCGATGGCGACCCGGACTTTGCGGCTTATTATAAAGAGCCGTCGAAAACTATCCCTGACCCGAAACTCAACCTGGTTTATATCTACGGCGAAAGTCTCGAGCGGACCTATTTTGATAACGAAGCTTTCCCGGATCTCACGCCTGAACTGGGCGCGTTGAAAAATGAAGGCCTGGATTTCAGCCACACGCAGCAGCTGCCAGGAACGGATTACACGATTGCGGGCATGGTGGCTTCTCAGTGCGGCATACCGCTGTTTGCCCCCTTTGAAGGCAACGCCTCCGCCTCTGTCTCCAGCTTCTTCCCGCAGAACATCTGTCTGGGAGATATCCTGAAAAACTCGGGTTATCAGAACTATTTCGTGCAGGGCGCAAATCTGCGTTTTGCCGGTAAAGATGTGTTCCTGAAATCGCACGGCTTCGATCACTTATACGGCTCAGAAGAGCTGAAAAGCGTGGTGGCCGACCCGCACTATCGCAACGACTGGGGATTCTACGACGATACCGTTCTCGATGAAGCGTGGAAAAAGTTTGAAGAGCTTTCCCGCTCAGGTCAGCGATTCTCACTGTTTACCCTGACAGTCGATACCCATCACCCGGATGGTTTTATCTCTCGTACCTGTAACCGCAAAAAATATGATTTTGACGGTAAACCGAATCAGTCATTCAGCGCGGTAAGTTGCAGCCAGGAGAACATCGCGACGTTTATCAACAAAATCAAAGCGTCACCGTGGTTTAAAGATACCGTCATCGTCGTCTCTTCTGACCATTTAGCGATGAACAACACGGCGTGGAAATACCTCAATAAGCAGGATCGCAATAACCTGTTTTTTGTCATCCGTGGCGACAAGCCGCAGCAAGAGACGCTGGCAGTGAAGCGTAACACGATGGATAACGGCGCGACGGTGCTGGACATTCTCGGTGGCGATAACTATCTCGGACTTGGTCGTAGCAGTTTATCCGGGCAGTCGATGTCGGAAATCTTCCTCAATATCAAAGAGAAAACATTGGCGTGGAAGCCAGATATCATCCGCCTGTGGAAATTCCCTAAAGAGATGAAAGAGTTCACCATCGACCAGCAGAAAAACATGATTGCCTTCTCGGGTAGCCATTTCCGTTTGCCGCTGCTGTTGCGGGTTTCAGACAAACGGGTGGAACCGCTGCCGGAAAGCGAATACTCAGCACCGCTGCGTTTCCAGCTGGCCGATTTCGCTCCACGCGACAATTTCGTCTGGGTTGACCGTTGCTACAAGATGGCACAACTCTGGGCTCCGGAACTGGCACTTTCCACCGACTGGTGTGTCTCGCAAGGGCAGCTTGGCGGTCAGCAAATTGTTCAGCATGTTGACAAAGCAATATGGAAGGGCAAAACGGCATTTAAAGATACGGTCATCGACATGGCGCGTTACAAAGGCAATGTCGATACGCTGAAGATTGTTGATAACGATATTCGCTACAAAGCCGACAGTTTCATCTTTAACGTCGCCGGTGCGCCAGAAGAGGTGAAACAGTTTAGCGGGATTTCCCGTCCGGAGTCGTGGGGCCGCTGGTCCAACGCGCAGCTGGGCGATGAAGTAAAAATCGAGTACAAGCATCCGCTGCCGAAGAAATTTGACCTGGTGATTACCGCCAAAGCATACGGCAATAACGCCAGCCGTCCTATTCCGGTACGCGTAGGCAATGAAGAACAAACCCTTGTGCTGGGCAATGAAGTGACCACCACCACGCTGCATTTCGATAACCCAACCGATGCCGACACACTGGTAATTGTGCCGCCGGAACCTGTCTCAACCAACGAAGGGAATATCCTCGGACACTCGCCGCGTAAGCTCGGGATCGGCATGGTGGAAATTAAAGTGGTAGAACGTGAAGGGTAATTCCTGACTGATGTGTAGGTCGCATAGGGTGCGACCTACACACCTTCTCCGGCTTACAACACATTATTAAGAAACAAAAAAACAGCGCCCAACACTTCCCCGGACGCTGCATGGCAACTTTAATAATCTCGCCTTATCAGAAAGTAATTACGCCTTTAATTAACTCACGATTGTTAATCACATCGCGCTCGTAGGTTTCTGCCAGCGTGGCGAACGGATAGCGATGGGTTAACATCATGTCAGCAGTGATTTTTCCTTCCGCCATCAGTCGACCGACTTTAGCAAAATCTTCCGGCGTGGCGTTGCGGCTGCCCATCATCGTCGTTTCTTTTTTATGGAATTCCGGATCGGAGAACTGCAACTCACCTTTAAACAGGCCGACAAATACCACCGTGCCGCCGTGACGAATCAGATTCACGGTGTTATTCATCGCATGTTGATTACCTGTCGCGTCGATCACTTTCTGCGCCAGCGAACCACCAAACTGCGCCCGCAGCTGCGCGTCAAAATCTTCGGCTGACGGGTCCAGCACGGGCAACTCCAGACGCGTTGCCACATGTTCACGGCGCGCCGGACTGGTATCCGCCACCACCACCTGTGCGCCATCGGCTTTAGCGATTGCCGCCGCGCCCAGACCGATTGGCCCCGCCCCGACCACCAGCACCTGCTCGCCGGGAGCAATGGCTGCGCGACGCACCGCATGAGCGCTAATAGCGAAAGGTTCAATCAATGCTGCCGCCTGTGGGTCAATACCGTCTGCGGGCAAAATGTTCGCCACCGGCACGCTCAAATACTCACTAAAACCGCCATCCTGATGCACGCCGATGACTGAAATTTTTTCACAGCAATTGGTACGACCGCTTTTACACGCCGGGCATTGCTGACAGGCAACATAAGGGATCACAGCAACTTGCTGACCATTTTTAAGATCAGCAATATTTTTACCCAACCCAACAATCTCCCCACATATTTCATGGCCTAAAACCCGTGGATAACTAAAAAATGGTTGATGTCCACCCCAGGCATGAATATCGGTACCGCAAATCCCGACAGACTTAATTTTTATTAATGCTTCATTGTCACCCGGAATAGGTATCTCGCGTTGTTTCCAGACTAATTCTTTCGGCTGCTGGCAAATTAAAACATTCATCGTAGACATGATTCGGCTCTCCATTTTTTGTTGCCTTAGATATCAATGAAAATGAAAAATGGCAGCGGAACGGAAAATCTGTTTTGTGAAAACACACGCATAAAAATGTTTTAAATCGGGTTTTAATGGACTCACAAGGAGGAAAATATGAGTCGTTCACAAAATTTACGCCACAATGTGATTAACCAGGTCATTGATGATATGGCGCGGGGTCATATCCC
>ERZ1673734.2488-NODE-2488-length-10329-cov-6.551197_pt1 | contig 10329 bp, 6 predicted proteins | sample MGYA00580199_ERZ1673734 | MGnify/ENA primary metagenome ERZ1673734 (study PRJEB41218, sample SAMN15661742) | gut metagenome | host: Homo sapiens | place: Canada: London | collected 2015-08-20/2019-03-30 | study: EMG produced TPA metagenomics assembly of...
GAACTCCAAGCTCCCGTTGAATGATTAGTAGGATCATATAAACCGCAACAAATCGTGCCGGGCAGGAAGTCTTTGCTGAGAAATCACTCGATCTCGAACTGGTCGCTCAGACGCTTCTCGAACAGCTTGCTGACTTCCAGCAGGGTCTCATCGTCCTCGACCACATCGAGATACTCGCCCTCGTCGTCCTCGCCGACGCTCAGGATGACCAGCTGGGCGTCCTCGTCCAGGTCTTCCTCATTCTCGGCGTATTCGACAACGGCCAGGTAATGCACGCCCTTATGGTCCAGAGCGTCGATCACTTCAAACGTGACCTCATTGCCGTCCTCGTCCTCGAGGGTCATCAGGTCAGGCTGATATTCCTCTTCGGTCTCAGCGGCGGACTTGTTCATATCTTCTGCCATAAGTCACGTTCTCCTGTCAAATATCTAAAAAATGGAATAACTGTCACACCCTGCCCACTCTGCTCCTTCTGAGCTGTGGGTTCCGGGTACGCCTATAGTGTAGCGTTTTTTTGCCCGCTCGTCAAGATGTTTTTCGCATAGAAATCCAATAACAAATTTTCACGCTTTTCCCTCTCGCTTCCCGGGCCGGAATGTGATATACTATAGCGATAGCTTTTGAAAAGCCATCTTTGCTATAATATATGGACAGGGAGGCCCGCTCATGAGAGCCTTGAAAAAAATAATGGCGGCACTGGCCCTGACGGCAGTTCTGGCCGGATGCAGTGCACATAATATTCTCTCCAGCATCCAGGGCGGGAAGGCTGGTACGGTGCAGACGGTCAGCCGCCCGGCTGTGGAGTCGGCAGAGCTGCAGTTTACCCACCCGGCGGCGGGGGACACCATCGCGGTGTTCGATACCTCGGCAGGCGTGTTCAAAGCAGTGCTTTTTTCCACCGAGGCCCCGCAGGCCGTGCAGAACTTCACGACATTGGCCCAGCAGGGCTTTTACAACGGCCTGACCGTCACCCGGGTGGAGAAGGACTTCGTGGTGGAGGCCGGGCAGGGCGCGGACGGCAGAGGCACCACCATCTGGAACGGGAACCGCTTCTCCGCCGAGACCACCGATAAGCTCCATCACTATTCCGGCGCACTCTGTGCGGCAGCGGACGCCTCCGGCGACTGCGCCAGCGTCTTCTATGTCATGGAGACCCTGCCGGGCAGCAGTTCGGTGACGCAGGAGCTCATCGACCAGATGAACGCCGCCGGCTGGCGGGCCGACGTGGTGAGCGCCTACCAGACGGCGGGCGGCGCACCCTACCTCGACTACACCGACACTGTTTTCGGGCAGGTGTACGAAGGGATGGAAGTAGTAGACACCATCGCCCAGACCGGCGTGGATGAAGCTCAGCGCCCCACCGAACCCATCATCATCAACAGCGTGACCATTACGAAATACGAATAAGAAGCTGGTTTTCCGCCCTCCGGGCGGTGGGACGGCTGCAAAAAAATCACCCGCCAACTGGCGGGTGATCTGCGTTTATAAGGGAAAAGGGACAGGTCAGGTCTTCTTTACCTGTAGAGTGATGGCGATGTAGGTCTTCCCCTGATAGGTTTCGGCTGCTACGCCTACCTTGGCCCAGTTGCTGGAAAGATTGAACTTCAGGTTAGAAGCCTCATTGTTCTCGGTGATGTAACCAATGAGTTTTTCCAAGGTAGTGTCCTTATAATCGTATTGGGCGATGAGGGTCAGGGTCGAAGTTTTTTCATCGTACTTTACTTCGTGGTAGCCTGTGTATCCTCTAAAGTTGCCCTTCAGTTTGGCGTCCAGATTGGCTGCGGCAACTTCCCGCATATCAGGGTCATTGCTCAGGGCCACGGCGCGGCCTTTGTTGATGGCCTGCATCACATTGGCTTCGGCTTCGGCCACCGGGCCGGAAGAGCCGCCGCCACCGCTGCAGGCGGTCAGGAGCAGAAGGGTCAGTGCACCGGCCAGAAGCAGGGCAGTCAGCTTTCTCAGTTTTGTCATGTGGGTCGCCTCCAATCGTTTTTGTTTTGGTGAGTCCAGTTGTTTTTTCTCATGAAGAAGCGTCATCTCCGGCCATCTGGTCAGGGAGTTCTTCTACCCTCATTTTATCGGAGAAGAGCCGGTGCTGTCAAGCCGGAAAACTATACAAATTCGGCTCAGGAAAATTGTGAAAACAAACCGGAAAACGACGATTTTCTGCAGACTTTGCAACAAACTGTCCGGACTTCGCAAAGAAACTTTGCCACAGGGGAGGCGGGGGCGTTCAGACCTCCCCCGGGTGCTCCTTCCGCCACTGGATGTAGTCGTCCAGGATGACCGTCGCGCTCACCGAGTCGAGGATGCTTTTCCGTTTTGCGCCGAAGGTGCCGCTCTCGTCGAGGAGGTCAGCAGCGGCGCAGGTGGTCTGGCGCTCGTCCCACATCCGGACGGGCAGGCCGCTCCAGATCTCAACGGTTTTGGCCAGCTTGCGGCTCTTGTGGGCGCGCTCGCCCTCGGTGCCGTCCATGTTCAGCGGCAGGCCGATGACGATGAGCTCGGCTTCGATTTCTTTTGCCACCTCGCAGACCCTGGCGGCGACTTTGTCCCGGGCCTTGACGGTGATTTGAGGCGTGATGGGGGAAGTCAGGAACTCGGTGCGGTCGCAGGTGGCGAGGCCGGTGCGGCTGTCGCCGTAATCTACTGCTAAAATTTTCATGCAGGTGTCCTCTTTCTGAGATGATTTTTTCTTCATTGTACCACAGAATAGATGTCGCTGCAATTTTGTGGTACAATGATAGAAAAATGAGGGCAAGCCGCCCACGATAGAAAACTGACCCAACGGAGAGATTCACCATGTTAAAACTACTTTTAGGCGGCTCCGGCAGCGGAAAGACCACCCTGCTGTACCAGCGCATCCGGGCGCGGGCTGAGGCGGGGGAGAAGAGCATCCTGCTGGTGCCGGAGCAGTTCACCTCGTCTACCGAGGGCCGCATCCACCGGGAGCTGGGAGACGCGCTGAGCGGGCTGGTGGAGAGCTTTTCCTTCACCAGCCTCGCCGAGCATATCCTGTCGGCGGAGGGCGGCTCTGCCGTCCAGACCCTCAGCGACGCGGGCCGGGCTGTGCTGGTGCGCCGCGCCCTCGAGGAACTACAGGACAACGTCCATTACTATTACCGCCACCGCCGCTCGGCCGCCTTCTGCCAGATGGCTGCCGAGACCATCGACGAGCTCAAGAGCGCGGGTCTCTCGGGCCAGCAGCTCTATGAGCTGGCGCAGGACTGCGGCACCGACAGCGCCAAGCTCAGCGAACTGGCCCTCATCTTTCAGGGCTACGAGACCCTGCTGGCCGGGACAGGCATGGACCCCTCCGACCGGCTGGAGCTGGCCGCATCCCGCCTCGAGGCCGCACTGGCCCGGGGCGAACTGCCGGAGTTCCTGCGGGACAGGGCCGTCTTTATCGACGAGTTCGACACCTTCAACGCCCCGAAAAAGCGGCTGATGGGCGCTCTGCTGGCCTCGCTGCCCACCGTGACGGTGGCCCTCTGCGACGACGGCACCCCGCTCGTGCCGGGGGACATGAGCCTTTTCTCCGGCGCGAAGCAGGTGGCGGCGCAGCTGCGCCAGCTGGCCCGCCGGAACGGCACTGCGGTGGCTGTGCCGGAACTGCTGCGCCGGGACGTGCGCCACGCCGACGCCCCCGGCCTCGCCGCTGCGGCCCAGCTGCTGGCCACGGGCCGGTGTGACCCGCCTCCGGCCTGTCCGGAAATAAAATTATTCGCCGCCCCCAGCCGGGAGGAAGAAGCCCGCGCCGCCGCTGCTGCCATCCGCCGCCTCATGCGGCAGGGCGTCCGCTGCGGGAAGGTGGCGGTGGTCTGCCGCGACATCTCGAAATACCGCGCCGCCGTGAAGTACGAGTTCCGGATGGCGGACATCCCCCTCTACTGCGACGAGCCGACGACGCCCGAGTTCAGCGCCCCGGCCACGGCGGTGCGGTGTCTGCTGGCCATTGCCCGGGGTGTGGAGCTGACGGAACAGCTCACCACCCTGGCCAAGACCGGCCTCTGCGCCCTCACCGAGGAAGAGGTCTGCGCCCTTGAGAACTACGCCTACACCTGGTCGCCCAACGCGGCGGCGTGGCGCGCACCCTTCGAGAAGAACCCCCGGGGCTTCGGCGATGTGGAGCCCACCGACGAGGACAAAGAAAACCTTGCCCGGGCCGAAAAGGCCCGCGCCCTTCTCATCACCGCCGCCGACGGCCTGCGCGCGAAGCTCCGCTCTGCCAACGCCGAGCAGATGAGCCGCGCCCTTTACTTCTGCCTGAGGGAGCTGGGCGCGGAGGACGCTCAGGCCGCGCAGGTGGAGGCCATCCGGGCCGAGCGGGGCATCCCCGCCGCCGAGGAAGCCGCCCGGGAGTGGAACGTGGTCATGGGACTGCTGGACGAGATGGCAGGCCTGCTGGGCGGCCAGAGCGTCACCATCCCCGAGTACGAAGAGCTGTTCGGGCTGCTGCTGCGCTCGTCCGACCTCGGCCACATCCCCCAGACGCTGGACGCCGTGGTGCTGGCCAGCGCAGGCAAGATGCGCCTTGACGCACCGGACTATGTCTTTGTGCTGGGCCTCTCCGAGGGCGAATTCCCCGCCGCGCCCGGCGAGACGGGCCTGCTGACCCACGCCGACCGCGACGCCCTGATGGCGCAGGAGATCGAGCTTCCGGACTGCTTCGAGAACCGGGTGGTGCGGGAACAGGTCTGCTTTTATAAGGCCCTCACCGCCCCGGCCAGAGGCCTCTGGCTCAGCTGGCCGAAGGGGCAGGGCCAGACCCTCTGCGCCGCCCTCGAGCCCATCGTGGACGTGCTGAGACCGGGTGCGCCGGAACTCGACCTGACCGACCTTGCCGCTACTGCCGCCGACGGCCTCGACGTGCTGGGCGGCGGCTGGCCCCTGACGGAGACCGAACGCGCCAGCCTCACCGAGGCCCTTCATGCCCCCGGCGGGGCAGAACCCGAGGGCCTCGCCCTCCTGCGCCGGATGGCGGGCCGCAGCCCCCGTCAGGTCAGCGACCTCGAGGCGCTGGAAACGCTGCTGGGCCGGCGGCTCCGCATCTCGCCCAGTCAGCTCGAAAAATACTACACCTGCCGGTACGGCTATTTCCTGCAGTACGTGCTGGGTCTGCGACCCCGGAAGCGGGCGGAGCTTTCCGCCGACCAGAGCGGCACCCTCATGCACTGGGTGCTCCAGATGGCCCTCGACCCCTACCCCGGCCCTGACAACCCCTGCGCTGGCTTACAGCCCTTCCTCGACCTCAACGACGAGGCCATGGCGGCGCTGGCCGGGCTTCTCGTAGATGAGTACGCAAAGCGCTACCTCCCCGAGGACACAGCCCGTTTCGCCTATCTGCTCTCCCGCCTCAAAAAGAGCATGACGGGCCTGCTTTGCTACCTGCGGGACGAGCAGCGCCAGTCCAGCTTCAAACCGGTGGCCTGTGAGCTGAAGATCGGCCCCGGCGAGGACGCCGTGCGGGGCCAGACCTACCGCCTCTCGGATGGCCGGACGGTGCAGCTCATCGGCACCGTGGACCGCGCCGACGAGTGGATCGAGGACGACGGCACCCGCTGGGTGCGGGTGGTGGACTATAAGACCGGTACGAAAAAGCTTGACCTGCGGGAAGTCTACTGCGGCCTCGACTGTCAGATGCTGCTCTACCTGTTCAGCCTGACCCGGGACGCCGACGGACGATTCACCGGGGCAGAGCCTGCGGGTGTGCTGTACCTGCTGGCCGACCCGGCCCCCGAGACGACCACCCGGGGCAAAGCCGCCCAGAGCATGGAATACAAGCTGGACGGCCTCGTCCGGGACGAGCAGAAAGTCTTTGACGCCATGGACGCCGAGGAGACGGGGCGGTATCTGCCCTTCAGCTTCCGGGGCGGTGTACCCAGCCCCTACCAGAAAGAGAAACGTGCCGACAAGGCCAAGCTCTCCCGCATCCAGCTCCATCTGGACGACCTTGTGACCCAGATGGGCGAACAGCTCTACGGCGGCTGCATCGCCGCCGAGCCGCTGGTCACGGGCCGCAGCCCCTGCCGGTGGTGCGACTACGGCTTCATCTGCTGCCATGAGGAGGGCATCGGAGAGCGGGCGCTGGACGCCCCTGCAAAGCCTTTTGAACCGGAAGAGAAAAAGGAGGAAGACCAGTGAGCGAGACAAAATGGACCCCGGCCCAGCGTGCCGCCATCGACGACCGGGGCGGTGCGCTGCTGGTGAGCGCCGCCGCTGGCAGCGGCAAGACCGCCGTGCTGACGGAGCGGGCCGTCCGGCTCATCACCGACCCGGAACATCCCGTGGACGCCGACCGGCTCCTCATCGTCACCTTCACCAACGCCGCCGCCGCAGAGCTCCGCGCCCGCATCGGGCAGGCGCTGCTCCGCCGCAGTCAGGCAGAGCCGGGCAACACGGCCCTCCGCCGCCAGCGGATGCTGTTGCAGAGAGCCCCCATCTGCACCATCGACGCCTTCTGCCTCGACCTGCTCCACAAGCACTTTCAGGCGCTGGACATCCCGCCGGACTTCACCCCTGCCGACCCTGGCAGCGTGGAGATGCTGCGGAACGCGGCCCTCTCCGAGACGCTGGAAGCGGCCTATCAGGATGCGGACTTCTGCGCCTTCGCCGACCTCTACGGCAAGGGCCGCACCGACAAGGCGGCGGGGGAGGCTGTTTTGCAGGTCTATGACTTCCTCCGCGCCCTGCCGGACTACGATAAAAAGCTGGACGAGATGCTGGCCCCGTGGCAGGATGAGAACGGCTTTGCCCGCACCTGCTGGCATGATATTCTGATGCAGGAGGCCGCCCGCTCTGCCCGGGCTGCGAAGGAGCTGCTCTGCGCCGCGCTGAACGACTGCAGGGAGGACTTCGTGACAGCTCAGGCCGACGCTGAGGCCAGCAAGAAGACCCCTGCCGCCAAGGAAAAGGCTGTGGCGGCAGTGAACGAGAAGTTCGCCGAACCCCTCGAGCGGCTGGAAAACTCCGCCGCCCTGCTGGGCGAGATGGAGCGTCTGGCCGGGGCGGGGGAATGGACGCCCCTCTACGACAGGCTGACGCCCTACGTCCTCGGCATGGAACAGGCCCCCGGCCTCAAAAATATGAAAAAGCGGCTCACCGGTGAGCACAAGGACGCCGTCAAGACCCGGGCCGACGAGGCCGCAAAGCTCTTTGAGAAAATCGAAGACCTCATCAGTTGCAGCCTCGACGAAGCCGAGCTTGACCGGAAAGCCGCCGAACCCTGCCTCCGCGCCCTCTTTGCCGCCGTGCGGGACTTTGACGCCCGCTTTTCGGCCCGGAAGCGGGAGAGAAGATTGCTGGAATTCAGCGACTTCGAGCATCTGGCCCTGCGGCTCCTGCGGGACGCCGACGGCCAGCCCACCGAGCTGTGTCAGGGCATCCGGCAGGGCTACGCCGCCGTCATGGTGGATGAGTATCAGGACACGAACGCCCTGCAGGACGCCCTTTACCGCTGTCTGGCCAGCCCGGCAGGGGATGACCTCTTCCTCGTGGGCGACTTAAAGCAGAGCATCTACCGCTTCCGTCAGGCGGACCCCAGTATCTTCCGGGAAAAACTGGAGAGCTGGCCCCTCCTGCCCGGCGGCGAGGCCCGCCCCCGGCCCGAAGACGGCAGGCCCGGCGAGAACGCCATGCTGGCGCTGGACGCCAACTTCCGCTCTGCCCCGCAGGTGGTGGCGGGCATCAACTTTATCTTCGAACAGCTCATGACGCCTGCTCTGGGCGACACGGCCTACGGCGACGGACAGCGCCTCGTCTGCGGCGCACCCGGCGAGTACGAGGGCAGTGTGGAGGCCCACTTCCTGCCCGACGATGCCGCCGAGACGGACGCACAGTATATCGCCGACCGCATCGAGGCGATGGTGGCCTCCGGCGAGCCGGTGCGGGACGGAGGTACCACCCGCCCGGTGCAGTACGAGGACTGCTGTGTCCTGCTGGCGGCGAGAGGCGACTTCCCGGCCTACGCCGAGGCCCTGACGGCCCGGGGCATCCCGGTCTACGCCGACGCCCGGGAGAACCTGCTGGACGCGCCCCACATCCGCCCCCTCATCGCCCTGCTGCGGGTCATCGACAACCCCGCGCAGGACATCTATCTCGCTGCCGCCATGCTGGGGCCGATGTTCGGCTTTACGGACGACGACCTCGTTCGTCTCCGGGCCGGGGCGCAGACACCCGATAAGCACACTCGCATCAGCCTCTACGGCGCAGTTTTACAGGCCGTCCAGAGCGGGGCGGAGGATGATTTCACCCTCCGGGTGCAGGCGTTCTACCAGCGTCTGACGGCCCTGCGCCGGATGGCCCGGAGCGTGCCGGTGGAGGAACTGCTGGAAGAAATTTTTGTTTCCACCGGCTACCTCGCCGCCCTCGGTGCCATGGAGAACGGCCAGCGCCGCCGGGAGGACGCGCGGCGTTTCGCCTCCTTCTGCGCTGGGGCGGGCGCGGGCGGCATCTCGGCCCTCGTCCGTGCCATCGACGCGGCCACGCTGGCGGGCTCCACCGGGCAGGAGACTGCCCCCGGCGGGGCGCGGCCCGGCTGCGTCACCATCATGACCATCCACCGCTCCAAGGGCTTGCAGTTCCCGGTGGTGTTCGTGGCCGACACGGCCCGGCAGTTCAACGCCGCTGACACCCGCCAGCCCGTCCTGCTCCACCGCGTCTGCGGCGCGGGCCTCCGTCTCCGTCCCGAGGGCGGCGAGGGGGCCTATAAGACGGCGGCCTACACCGCCCTCTCCACGGTCCATGCCGCCGAGATGCGGAGCGAGCAGATGCGGCTTTTGTATGTGGCCCTCACCCGGGCGCAGGATAAGCTGATCTTGACGGTCCCGCTGGGCATCGGCCGGACGTCCAACCCCTTCGCCAAAGCTGCCGCCTTCCTCGCCGCCGGGGCGGGGGAGACCCTGAACGCTCAGGCGGGCAGCTTCGCCGACTGGCTGCGGGCGGCGCTCCTCGTCCACCCCAACGGCGGGCCTCTCCGCCGTCTGGCCGGGAACCTCGAGCTGCCCTTTGCGGACACCGGGAGCACCATCGCCCTCACAGTGCAGGCCGATGTCCTCCCGCCCGAAGAAGCCCCCGCCGAGGCGGAAGAGCCGCCCCGGCCCGAGGCCGACCCGGCCCTTGTGGAGACGCTGCGGCAGGGCTTCGGCTGGCGGTATCCGGCGGCAGCGCTGGCGGACATCCCGGCCAAGGTCAGCGTGACCAGCCTCGTCCACGCTGCTGAGCAGACCACCCTCGAGCGCCCAGGCTTCCTCTCGAAGGACGGCCTCACCGCCGCCGAGATGGGTACGGCTCTCCATGCCTTCCTCGAGCACGCCGACTTCGGGGCGCTGGCCGCTGTGCGGGACGCAGAGGACGACGCCGTTCTGGCTGCCGTCCTCGCCGAGCGGGAGCGTCAGGCGGCGGCGCAGCTCACGCCCCCCGCCATTGCCGGGAAGCTGGATGTCTATAAGATACTCCGCTTTGTGCGCAGCGAGGCGTTCCGCCGCATCTGCGGGGCAGAGGATGTGCTGCGGGAGCTGGCTTTTATCACGTCGCTGCCTGCCGCCGAGGTCATGGCTGCCCAGGGCCGCGCCCTGCCCGACGGCCCTGCCGCCGACGCCGGGGTGCTGGTGCAGGGCATCGCGGACATCGTCCTCGTCTACCCCGACCACCTCGAGCTTCTGGACTACAAGACGGACCGCCGCAAGACTCCTGCCGATTTCGTCCGCGCCTACCGCGCTCAGCTGGAGCTCTATGCCAAGGCCATTGAGAAGCGCTTCGCCCCCCGGCGGGTGACATATAAAGGGATATATTCGCTGGAGCTAGGAGAATTGATACAGGTATAATAAGAAGACAAAACCTTGCGGAATGCCAAGGCCTCCCCTCGATAGGGGAGGTGGCATCGCGTAAGCGATGACGGAGAGGTTGGATCTGGCGGTGGCCTGCGGGCAGGCTGTCCTTCGTCCAACCTCTCAGTCTGCTTCGCAGACAGCTCCCCTAGTAGGGGAGCCTCTGGCAAAGAGGCAAGGTTTTAAGGTGCAACGGAAAAGCAAACATAAAATTTCAAATTCCCGCATAAAAATGCTTGACAGCCTCCCCGGGGTGTGGTAGAATATTCGAGTAAAGAAAGCAGCTACGGCCTGTGCCGCGCTCGCCTTGAGGGGTAAGGATCCCCGGGCTATACCCTGAACCGATTCGTCTTGAAGACCGAATCGCGCTTTTGAGTGAATTTCGCGCGGCTGTCCCGAAACTGGGGCGGCCGCGTTTTCTATGCCAAAAAACGCAACACTATGGACTATTGTTTGGAGGTGCATTCATTATCGCTACCGCTGGAAAGTCGAAGGAACTGGA
>ERZ1673734.2491-NODE-2491-length-10321-cov-10.939217_pt1 | contig 10321 bp, 9 predicted proteins | sample MGYA00580199_ERZ1673734 | MGnify/ENA primary metagenome ERZ1673734 (study PRJEB41218, sample SAMN15661742) | gut metagenome | host: Homo sapiens | place: Canada: London | collected 2015-08-20/2019-03-30 | study: EMG produced TPA metagenomics assembly of...
ATTTCGTTGTACCCATGGGGCATGAGCTGGCAGTAGGCGGCAAAGCCGCTGACTGACCCTATGGGTCAAATGCGTGTCCGCCGAACGGGGCCATGGGTCAAAATCTCGTGTCCATTTTCTTGGGTACAGTTTAATTCGTTGTGTGGGTCACGGTGTGGGTCAGGCAGTTGACCCACATTTTGACCCACACCTTTTTCAGCGTTTTTGCAACAAAAAAGCACCGAAAACCGAAGCTTTCGATGCTTTTTGGAGCTGGTGGTGTGACTCGAACACATGACCTGCTGATTACGAAGTGTATCGGGGTGCTCCGTCTGGCCGTTTTCAGGGCTTTTGGAGCCTTTCCGCTCGGTATATTGCGGGAGGTACGTCCTATCCTCTCCATTGTTTTTGTCCGCTCATTTCCCCGTGTGGGTCACGGTGTGGGTCAGGCTGACACCTCTGCGTCAAAGAAGCCGCGGACAGGCTTCATCGTCATATTTCGTTTTGCCATTTCTCTCTCATAATTGATTCGGGTGATTTTCTCAATGAAAGCCTTCTGTTCCTCACTCGCTTTCGACCACGACACGCCGAATTTCCGGCACATCGCAAAAAAGATACGATACCATAATCTGTCTTCTTCCGTTTCATGTGTGAAGTACCATTTCGCATCTTCCATAGTCAGCCCTCCTCTAAATAAGATACAAAAATATCTCTGGCAGCCTCGTCACAAATCAAATACCGCGGTGCCGCGCCTGACTCTCCATATAGACAATGTGGACGGTAACCACATCTTCGCTGATCTCATAAGCTCCCAAGGTCACCAATTCGCCAACCCGCGTTTTCAGCCCATAGACATCGAATTTACCTTTTGAGATATATTCGCTGGTCCAATCCGTCTGCCACCGCGCTCCGTTGTCGTTGTCACGGCATCCTGCGGTGTCACCGGTTCAATAACTACAGGCACCTGCTGATCGGCGGCATCATAAACAGACGGTCGAAACTGCACAGTCCTCACCTCTTAAGTAGCATACCACAGTTTCTGCAAAAAATGAAGTGGCAAATTGAATCTGACGCAGTCAGGCTTTTCATTCCAAAAACGCACCGCTGCAAACAAAGAGTACGACTACCGCCCTATCCTCTCCATACAACAAATCAGTAGACTGTAACAATCATCTTAACTTTGCTGAATTGACAAAATCTCAATTTACAGCACAAATCAAAATAAAACTCGGTATCCTGCTAACTGCAGTCGCATAAAACAGGATACCGGGTTTTGATTATTTATATTCTGACATCTGTCTGTGGGATTGTAGGCAGTGTCTGCAACACCATAGAACGCTACCGTAAAGACCCGGAGGACAAGACAAAGTGGGTCGTGGATGAAGCGGCGGCATTGGTAGTCAAGCACATTTTCAAGCTGTGCATGGAAGGGAGAGGCCAGATGCAGATCGCAAAGCTCTTGCAGGAGGAAAAGGTACTTAACCCTACCGCCTACAAAAAGCGCGAGGGCATCAAGACACCCAGCCCGGAAACCGCTGATCCGTTGGTAGCATCTGGAACCGCCCCGGGCGCAAGCGATACGTGCGCTTTCTGCCGGTTACCCGGACCAGAAAGCAGGTTCAAAATCCAATTGTTGCAAATACGTCGCCGGATTCATATTTTCCTTAGCAGAGTCTTAGTTGGTCCCCATTTGCTGCCCGAAAATATCTCTCGCTTTAAGCGCGATGGATACTTTTTCAATAAATTCGTAGTCATCTAAATTCAGCAGGTTTTTTGCCTGACCGATTCGAAATCGGACTGTATTTTCATGTTTCCCCACCTTGCCTGCCGCTCTTTTAACATCTCCGTTGCATTCAAGGTATACAGAAACCGTTTCCAAGAGATCCTGCTTTATTAGCGGGTCAAGAATGCTGCTGCAAAAATTCCTCAGGATTTGATGATTCTTCAGCGGCAGCAGCAACTGATAGACAGACAGCGCATCATATCCCATTGGAGATTTTCCCAATACTCCTCCTATTTCGTCCGCCGAAAGGGCCTGGCGAAATGCAGAAGAAAACTGCTTTACTCCCGCCGCAACCGAGCTGTACCCCATGGAATGCTCTGGCGCATAATAAGAAAAAATCGGCGTCATCTGCTGCAGTATATTGTTGATTTCCCTCTGCCCCTGACAAGGCAGCACAAAAAAGGCTCCCTCCAAATATTTAAAAAGAGGCACTTTGAATTGTATCGCCACATCTTTCTTCAGCATTTGAAGCCGCCGATGACTCAGACCCTGAAAGGTCGCATGCACAACGGTATAGTCAGATTGAACATGCGGTGCAAGGTGCCGGTAAATGTTGCGCTGCTCAGCATCAGAAAGTTCCTTGCTCAGCAGGTGGAAAATTTTATTTTCCAGTAATAACTCTGATTGATCTGATATGATGAGTTCAGAAATGTCATGTATGAGCGCACCGTAAGGAACTGTCCCGTCAATGTGAATAATCGGAAAATCCCGCGAATCGGCAAGTTCGATCACACTTTGCGGAAACTGCGGCAGAAACTCATTCAGCGCAATGCAACAAGCACTTCCCATTTGAATATAAAACGAAACTGCATCATATATCTTTGCCTCCATATCTTTATTCATATAGAAGCTACAGATAAAAGCATCTCCGCTTATAATCAAGTCGGCATCCACAAGGGGATTGATCGGACAATCTGTAAAATTGATCCGCAAAACCTCCCGGTCAAGCCCATTCTTCCCTGCAATTACCTTTGCAGAGTTAAGAATATCCAGCTGTAAAACATCGCTTACCGTAACGCTCACAACAAGCACCTCCTTGCCTTTAATTATGCATCAGTATAATCAAGCCTTCCCAAGATGTCAAATTATACTTGCAGAATAAATGGAAAATTATAAAAATTACAGAAATTTAAATCAAATTTTGTACTATGGCACATTGAAGCGCCTTTGCATATATCTTATAATTTTGTCAAGCAATCCGCAAGGGAATTATTCAAAATAGACAAATTTTGGAGGTGCTTTTTATGAAAAAACTAACTCTTCAGGAAATCAAGGACACTTTGGTTGGCTGCACCATTCTTGGTACAGGCGGCGGCGGCTCTTTAGAGAGCGGGTTAGAGGCCGTCGAAAAAGCCTGGAACGCCGGGCACGAGTTCAAGCTGCTCTCCTTCGATGAAATCAACGATGACAGCTACTATGCCAATCCTTATTATTGCGGTTCTATCGTCCCCAAGGGCGATACCAGCCAGAAACGCGGAGACGAGATTGCCACGTCGGTGAAGGCTCTGGAAGAGTACATGGGCGTTCAGTTCGAAGGCCTTGTTTCGATTGAGTATGGTGGCGGAAACACCGGCGCAGTCATGGCCGCCGCAGCTCGTACGGGCAAATACATTGTCGATGCAGATGCAGCTGGCCGCGCAGTGCCGGAGCTTCAGTTTTCCACTTATTATGTGACGGAAAATCCCATCACGCCTTTCTCCGTCGGTACTTCATTCGGCGACATGGCGATCGTCACAAACGTAGAAAATGATGCTCGCGCAGAAGCGCTCTCCCGCTATATGGCAATCGGATCCGGCGGCTTGGTTGGTATGACCGATCACCCGATCAAGGGCGACAAGCTGCGTCACGCAGTCATTCCCAATGCATTGACGTATGCAGCTACTGTCGGTCGTGCCCAAAGAGAAGCCGTTGAGCGCGGTTCCGATCCCATTCAGGCGATCCTGGACACCGGAAAGGGTAAGCTGCTTTTCCAGGGAACCGTCACCGGCGAGTCCGAATGGGGCATCAAGGAGGGCTTTACCGTTGGCACGATTCACATTGCCGGCGAAGGCGCTTTTGCACACCAGACTTCAAAAATCTGGTACAAGAACGAGAACATGGTAATGTGGATCGACGACAAGGTAAATCTCACTTGTCCGGATCTCATTTGCGTGGTGGAAAAAGCTACCGGCTACCCCATCACCAATCCGAACTGCGTCGAGGGAATGGAGGTTGCCGTTCTCGGCTTCCACTGCCACGAGCTCTGGACGCGCGAACGCGCATTGGAGATTCTTAATCCCCGATTCTTTGGATTTGATATGGACTGCGTCTTCCTTCAGGACTGATCGCACAAACCTGCAACGAACTCTTATGATTTAGGGAATGAATTTGTACCGAAATGGACAAGCACTCTTTTTACGCCAACATCTTGCAAAGGGCGGCCTATTTCGGTACAATTCAAACCCAAGCAGCAGATTCGATCACAGTAGGGAAGAATCATCATATGAGACAGAAATAGCCAAATGACGTATTGCGGGAGGCAATAATATGAGTAATAACACTGCAACCAAGGCTCCGTTGGAAGAAAAGTACAACGACTACGAAAAAACTCCAGTCCCCGAAACCGCCAGACAAACATGGTATCAGCAGGGCATGGTATGGCTTGGCGCGGGATTTGGCCTGAGCGGATTAGCTACCGGCGGTGTGCTTGCCGACGGTCTCTCTTTCCGGGATATGCTTTTAGTCAGCATAATCGGATCTATTATCATCACCATCATCGGTACTCTCAATGCTCTTGTTAGCGCGCATACCCATCTTTCTACTTCTTTTACCTGTCGCCGCTCCTTTGGTATAAAGGGTGCCAAGATCATCGGCATTATTCTCTGCATCTCCAACTTTGGTTGGTACGCATTTCAGGCAGACCTGTTCGGTACAACGATTGCTTCTGTCATCAAGCACATTAACGGAAGCTCTGTCAATTCTGTGATTTTTACAATTATCGGCGGTATCACCATGTCGCTGACCGCCATTTTCGGATTTAAGGCGATCAAGCTTCTCAGCGAAGTGGGCTTGCCGCTGCTTGCGGTTCTCTGCGTCATTGCCGTTTGGAAAACAAGCTCCATGATTTCTTTCGGCGACATCTGGAACGCCGGGCCGGTCAGCACGCCGATTACCATTCCCATGGGCATCGCCGCCGTCGTCGGTTCCTTTGCCGTAGGTGTTACAATGGTAGGTGACTTCAGCCGCTTCTCTAAGTCCAAGCGGGACTGCATGATCGGCGTAAGCATCGGTCATTGCTGGGGATACATTCCCATCTTGATGTGCGGCGCATTCTTCAACTACGCTTTCCACAACTGGAATATCGTGGAGATTATGATTCTGTCCCTCGGCTTAGGCCTGTTCGGCGCTCTTGTGTTGATCATCGGTCAGTGGACCACGAACGACAACAATCTGTACACCAGCGTACTGGGTCTTATGAATACTCTGGACGGTATCAGCAAAGTCCCCCGCATGCGCCTGACCCTCATTGTCGGTTTGATCAGCACTGCAATTGCTGCAGTTGGCTTGTATAAATACTTTGTGACTTTCCTCTCCTTGTTAGGCGTGTTCATTACCCCGATCGGCGGTATCCTGATCGCTGACTTCTATATCTGCAACCGGAAAAACTATGACGGCGGCGATGTTCCTCAGGGCATCAAGTGGGACGCCATTGTGTCGTGGGCTGTGGCTTCGTTTGTCGGCGTTACCATGACGGCTCGCCCCGTGGGTCTTGGTTGGTTTGTCGCGGTGGGTGATGTGATCCCCGTTCCCCTGATCTGCATTGCAGTCGCTATGGTGCTGTACGTTGTAAGCCAGAAGCTCCAGAACCGGAAGCTCCAGAATAAGGCTGGTGCAGTTTAATGGACAGCATGCAGCGCGTTCTTTCTTACTTCCGCGAAATCTGCAGCATTCCCCGGCGCTCCGGCGATGAATCAAATGTAGCGCAGTATTTAATCGAAACAGGAAAGCGCCTCGGTTTGGGAGTTGATCAGGACAGCTGCGGAAACGTGGTTCTTCGTAAGACGATTTCCCAAGCAACGCCGTCTACAATTCTCCAGGCTCATATGGATATGGTATGGGAATCGACGGGAACTCCTTATCAAAAGGGCGTATCATTGCGCGAAACCGATGAATGTCTCCACGCAGTCGGTTCGACCTTAGGCGCAGATAACGGAATCGGAATGGCTCTGATTCTCGCACTGATGGAAGACGACACGGTACAGAATATCGAGGGTCTTTTTACAGTAGACGAAGAAACCGGTATGACCGGTGCCAAAGAATTGGACGCATCCCTCGTTTCCGGTACCCGGCTGATCAATTTGGACAGTGAAACAGAAGGGACATTCACCATCAGCGCCGCAGGCGGTCTCAACATCATTTTGAATGCCTCCGTTGAATGTCATAAGCAGTCACGGTTTCATAACCCCAAGGTTCTCAAGCTCTCGGTATCCGGCCTAAAGGGTGGCCATTCCGGTCTTGATATTGGAACCCCACATCTCAATGCCATTCAGATTTTGGTTCGCTGGCTTCGCAGCTGCCCCGCTTCAAACTGGGAATTGCTCGAACTGCGTGGCGGTACACGTTCCAACGCGATTCCGGTTTGCGCAGAAGCCCTCATTCAGGTCGGAGATACATCTTCAGAAGAAGAATGGAAGCTTGCCGCCAGTGCAATCACCGCTCAGGCAGAATCTGTGGATCACGGAATTCTTCTTCAGACTTCATTTGAGGCACCGATTTGCAAGCAAGCGTATACGGATTCCTTCCGCGATCAGCTGCTCTCTACGCTTGCCACCTTGCCTCACGGTGTATTGCAGCGCACCCCAGAAATAGTCCAGCTTTCCAGCAATTTAGCCACTGTCCGTCAGCTTGGCGATAATGTTGAAATTGTGGAAAGCCTGCGTGCTTCTTCTCAGGCGTTGCTCAGCGAAGGAAGAGACCTCGTCGTTCACACCGCTGACCGCGCATCGTTTCAATCTTCTCAGCAGGATTACTATCCGCCCTGGGAATCTGCAAAAGATGTTCCGCTGCACGCACTGTTTGCACAAACTTACCAATCATTATTTCAGCAGCCCTGCATTATGGAAAATGTTCATGCCGGTGTTGAATGCAGCATTCTCCAGGAACGTTGCCCCTTCATTCAGGAAATGATTTCTATCGGCCCAACCATTCGCTGCGCGCATACAGTTCAAGAAAACGTAAATCTTTCCTCGATCGACAGGGTATACCAGCTGTTAAAAGCAGTGCTGCAGCAGCTTCCTAACTAAAGTAAGGAGAGCAAGCCTATTTCGTGCTTGCTCTCCTTGTGCGTTTTCTCATGCAAAAATTCAATTATAGAACTCTGAGGCAACACTTGCGTCCCAAGACAGACGCAGATGTTTAGAGAGCCGATACCCCTTCATCGAGAAGTGAAGACTACTGGCAAGCGCACAGTGCTTTTCTGCAAAAGTTGTCATACCATAGCATTTCTCCGGTGTAGATTCGGTAAAGAAACAAGTGCGGGATCACATCCCTCATGATCAAAATCGTTCGGCAACAAAAATATTTTATTTTTGATCCTTGTTTTTGCAGCGCCTTTGTCCAAAAAAGATCTCGCTCCATTCATCAAATAGAGCGAGATCTTTTTGCTTCGTAACTTATCCCAATTCTTGCGGCTGCTTGACAATTGCTTTTCAGGGATTCCCTATGCCATCAGTCATTTCCGACCTATAAAAAAGGATAATTGCTAAGACTTCATCAATTAAATATAAAGAACAAAGCAACATGATGGGGGAACCATACCTGAACGATGTACCAATCAAAGAAGCATTCCCTAAGGCGGAGCATTGGAGTGTGGTGTCGCCGGAGGTGGTGGTGAGATTCCGGTCATATCGTCGCTACAGTGGTAGCCCTGACGGGTCTCACTGCGCTCGTAACAGGCGGCCTGCATCAGTGACTCCGCCTCGTTCTCCAGCAGTTCTTTCAGCATCTCTTCCACGCTGTCACGGACCACTTCCTTAATCTTCTGGCCCTAAAGATCGATGAGGCATCCAATGATCTCCGGTTCGTCAAGCACGTCACGCAAAGCGCACTGAAAAACGCGGACGCCGATTCCCGGGAGAATATCGAGAACGCGATCTATAACCTGATCTTCAAGGCGCAGTTCAAGGCAACGGGCAGTACGGGTAAGGCAAGAACAGCTGCCAACAAGATCGGCGCCAAATTTACAGGCACAACAAAAGTAATGTCAAATTTCCCCGTTCAGAATATACACGCTTCCAGCAGCAAGGTGCTTGATAACGTTCTCGGAACAATGCATTTTTCAGAAAGCGGCGCCGGCTGCATGGCATATGCGCTTTTTGCCACCACGTATACCTATAGCTACAGCGGAAAAACTCGCATATGTGAGCCAACCGGGTACAAGACTGTGAAAGTCAAGGATAAGAAAGGAAATACAGTTGAGGAAAAGGTAGGACAATTCACGGCAGCGCGAGCAAAAGAGTTTATTCTTCGATGGGCTGACCCCGGTGAACACATCCGGTATGATGCACCTCATTCCCTTGTATTTCTCGGCGAAGCAGATGAAAATGGCTTCTACTGCATCAGCTATGGCGGCGGGGCACGGCGCAACCATAATCCGAACCATACTCTTCAGGTTGAATACCGGACGTATGATAGTATTGCATCAAAAGCAAACGGCTCCTTGCGTATTCGTGATGCCAATAACGGCTCCTATCGCAACGGCGGAAGCGTCAAAAAATGGGCGGACGTAAAAGCGACCAAGAATAATAAGAAATCCAAAACCATCATCCGGCTGCACTGCCCGGTGGAAGCCTCCGTCACGTTGGACGGCTTTGTCCTTGACAGCGAGTACGGCCCCTTTGAGCGCAGCTTCGGAACGGTGACACGGGTCGGCGACGGCGTCGTTTTCACGCTGGATTATTCCGAGGAATTGGTGCTGGATATCCGCGGCACCGGCGAGGGGCCTATGAACGCGGAGATCGAATATCTGGACGAGTCCGGTATTTCCCTCGGAAGTCAGAGATTTGACGACATGCCGATTGTGCCCGATACGGCGATTACCTCCGGTGCGCTGACGCCGGAGAGTACGGTGGTACTCTACTATCTTAAAGAGGATATACCGGTGTCCGCCTGGGGAACGAACCTCGGTGAGATCGCAACGGGGCCGAGCGAAGATTTCCTCTCTGTCAACAACACCCCTGACGAAAAAGACGAGGAGGACGCCGTATCTGATTCCGGCAGCAGTTCCTCCTCCGTCAGCAAGACCGTCTCCGTCGGCAGCTCCGCCAACGGCAGCGTGACCGCCAGCCCCAAGAATGCATCGAAGGGTGACACCGTTACCGTGGCCGTCCGTCCGAATACCGGCTATCAGCTGGATACCATCACCGTTACCGATCAGACAGGGAAGGAGATCACGCTGACCGACAATGGCGACGGGACCTTCTCCTTTACCATGCCCGCTTCCAGCGTTACGGTCAAGGCCGCATTTAAGCCCGCTGCGTTCCCGGTCTTCACCGATGTTCCCAGCGGTTCCTACTATGAGGAAGCCGTTCGGTGGGCGGCAGAAAATGGCGCTACCGCAGGGACTGATTCCGCCCACTTCTCCCCGGACGGCATCTGCACCCGCGCACAGGCTGTGACCTTCCTTTGGAGAGCCGCAGGCAGCCCTGCACCCAAGTCCAGCGCAATGCCCTTTACCGATGTCCCCGCCGGCAGTTACTACTACAATGCGGTGCTGTGGGCCGTTGAAAACGGCATTTCCAAGGACACCAGCGATACTGCTTTCAGCCCCGACAAGACCTGCACCCGCGCACAGATCGTCACGTTCCTGTGGCGCAGCCAAAACGCACCGGCAGCTGGCAGCAGCAATCCCTTTGCGGACGTTGCCGCAAGCGACTATTACGCAGGCGCGGTGCTGTGGGCGGTCAAGAATGACATCACCAAGGGCACGGGCGCGACCACGTTCAGTCCGGATGCTGACTGCACAAGAGCACAGATCGTGACCTTCCTTTGGCGAACGTTGGCGTAACCCCGAAGGAATGTAAAAATCCATTCTAACAGAAGGGCGCACTTCTATACTCTCCTGACAGGAGTATGTGCGCTCCGCGAGGCAGACAGCCCGGACAGCCAAATGTCCGGGCTGTTTTGCGTCACTCCGTTCCGTACAAGGGAGCGCCTCCCTTGCGCTGCCACAGCAGCTATCCCAGCGGACTTTGCAGCGGAAACCGCCTGCTGACGCAACCCATTCCCACCGTAAAGTCTGAAAATCCATATCGTTATCAAGACCGTCTAAAGGGGTATCGCTCTTCTCGTTACCCTGTCACAAATGCCATCCACACCAAATCTTACAACAGTTGGGATATGTTTTTAACTCCCTATCCACGCCAAATTTAAAATAGCCGCATATAGGCGTGAACTTGACAATCCCCCGCGCCCGCTTTATACTGATAACAGGCGAAAGCCTAATCTCGCAGCTTTCCGGTGAGGTCCACACCGTAAGTGTGGCCTCAGGCATTCATGGACCCCGTAGGGCATTATGACCAC
>ERZ1673734.2494-NODE-2494-length-10308-cov-15.672291_pt1 | contig 10308 bp, 9 predicted proteins | sample MGYA00580199_ERZ1673734 | MGnify/ENA primary metagenome ERZ1673734 (study PRJEB41218, sample SAMN15661742) | gut metagenome | host: Homo sapiens | place: Canada: London | collected 2015-08-20/2019-03-30 | study: EMG produced TPA metagenomics assembly of...
CCGTGCGCGAACAGACCAAGGAGTTCGTCAAGGAGCGCTGCCGCACCGACCACGCTTTCCGCCAGAAAACCCTGCACGCACTGCAGGAGAGCGGCATCGATGGCTGGCGGCCCGTCCACACCGGGCGCGGCAGCTTTGCAATTACAAACGAGGAAGAATGAATCATGAAGACTCAACCTTTTGAAAAACACGTCTGGGCCGAGATCGACCTCGATGCCCTGCGGCATAACTTCCGGGCCGTCAAAGCCCGGGCCGGTGACCTGCCGCTGTGCGCGGTGGTCAAGGCCGACAGCTACGGCCACGGCGCTGTGCAGTGTGCCCGCGTTTTTGCGCAGGAGGGTGCAGCATGGCTGGCAGTGAGCTGCCTGACCGAGGCCGTGCAGCTGCGTCAGGACGGGCAGACTCTGCCCATCCTTATTTTGGGCCATGTTCAGCCGGAGTACGCCCAGACCCTCATCCACGAGGATATCACCGTAGCGTGCTACTCCACCGAACAGGCGCAGAACCTTTCCGCTGCTGCCGTAAAGGCAGGCGGCAGAGTAAAGATCCACCTCAAGGCAGATACCGGCATGGGCCGCATCGGCTTTGCCCTGCGCACCGATTTTGATGCCGCCATCCGCGAAATGCTGGCTGTGTGTGAGCTGCCGGGCCTTGAGATGACCGGCCTGTTCCAGCACTTCTCGGTGGCCGACGACACCGCCGAAGAGAACGTTGTCTATACCGCGGAGCAGCACGCACTGTTCGTCAGAGCGTTCCATGCGCTCAAGGCGGCAGGCCGCGAGCCGCAGACCGTCCACTGTGACAACTCTGCGGGCGTGATGCTGCACCCGGACTGGCCCGAGGGATTGGCCCGGGAGCGCTGCATGGCGCGGCCCGGCATCATCCTCTACGGCTACGACCCCAGCGACGAGGTGCGCTTTGGGCAGTTCCGGCCGGTGATGACCCTCAAGACCGTGGTGAGCATGGTCAAGGAAATGCAGCCCGGTCAGAGCGCCAGCTATGGCCGCCGCTTCACCGCCGAAAAGCCCACGCTGGTGGCCACCCTGTGCACCGGTTATGCGGACGGTTATCCCCGCCAGCTGAGCTGCGGCAAGGGCATCGTGGAGATCCACGGCAAGGCCTGCCCGGTGCTGGGCCGCGTGTGCATGGACCAGATGATGGTGGATGTGACCGGTATCCCGGACATCCACGAGGGCGACGAAGCCATCCTGTGGGGCGGCAGCGTCAGTGATACTGCCGAGACCATCGCCCGCAAGACCGACACCATTTCCTACGAGGTGCTGTGCGGCGTGTCCCGCCGCGTGCCCCGCGTCTACCTCGAGCACGGAAAGATCGTGGATGTCGAGGATTGGATACTGGAAGCTTAAATTTCTCCCGGAGGAACTACATGGCAAGAGACAATATCCGCAATTTCTGCATCATTGCACACATTGACCACGGCAAATCCACCCTGTCGGACCGTATTCTGGAGCTGACCAAGAGTGTGGACGAGCGCACCATGGAAGACCAGATTTTGGACAACATGGACATTGAGCGCGAGCGCGGCATCACCATCAAGGCCCGCGCTGTCACCATGAACTATACCGCCAAGGATGGCAAGACCTACGAGTTCAACCTCATCGATACCCCGGGCCACGTGGACTTTGCCTACGAGGTCAGCCGCAGTCTGGCCGCCTGCGAGGGCGCCATCCTTGTGGTGGATGCCACCCAGGGCGTGGAAGCTCAGACGCTGGCCAACACCTACATGGCGCTGGAGCATGATCTGGAACTGGTGCCCATCCTGAATAAGATCGACCTGCCCAGCGCCCACCCGGACGAGGTGGCGCAGGAGGTGGAGGACGTGATCGGCCTGCCCTGTCTGGATGCGCCCCGCGTCTCTGCCAAGACCGGCCTGAATGTGGATCAGGTGCTGGAGCGTGTCGTCACCGACATTCCTGCTCCCACCGGCGACCCGGATGCCCCGCTGAAGGCGCTGATCTTCGACAGCATCTACGACAGCTACAAGGGCGTTATCGTCTATATCCGTGTGTTTGAGGGCACCGTGAAGCCCGGCGATACCATCCGCATGATGGCCACCGGCGCGGAGTTCACGCTGGTAGAAGTGGGCCACATGGGTGCTACCAACCTTTCTCCCTGTGCCCAGCTGCAGGCTGGTGAGGTCGGCTATCTGACCGCCAGCATCAAGACCGTGCAGGACACCCGCGTGGGCGATACCGTCACGCTGGCCAATAATCCCACCGCCGAAGCACTGCCCGGCTACCGTCAGGTCAAGCCCATGGTGTTCTGCGGCATCTACCCCGCCGACGGTGCCAAGTACCCCGACCTGAAGGACGCGCTGGAAAAGCTGCAGCTGAACGACGCCTCCCTGACCTTTGAGCTGGAGACCAGCGCCGCGCTGGGCTTCGGCTTCCGCTGCGGTTTCCTGGGTCTGCTGCATATGGAGATCATCACCGAGCGCCTGGAGCGGGAGTTTGATCTGGACATCATCACCACCACCCCCAGCGTGCGCTACCGCCTGACCCTGACCGACGGCACTGTGGAGATGATCGACAACCCCTCCAGCTACCCGGATCCCTCCAACATCGTCAAGCAGGAAGAGCCTTTTGTGGACGTGCACCTGTACACCCCCAACGACTATGTGGGCGGCCTGATGGATCTGTGCCAGAACAAGCGCGGCGTGCTGATCGACATGAAGTATCTGGACGATGTGCGCGTTGATCTGCACTATGCTCTGCCGCTGGGCGAGATCGTGTACGACTTCTTTGATGCCATCAAGAGCCGCAGCCGGGGCTACGCCAGCTACGATTACGAGTTCAAGGAGTACCGCGAGAGCGACCTTGTCAAGCTGGACTTCCTGCTCAACGGCGACCCCGTGGACGCCCTGTCTATGATCGTCTTCCGGGACAACGCCTACGCCAAGGGCCGCCGCATCTGCGAGAAGCTGCGGGACAACATCCCTCGCACCCTGTTTGAGATCCCGGTGCAGGCGGCCATCGGCGGCAAGATCATTGCCCGTGAGACCGTCAAGGCCATGCGCAAGGACGTGCTTGCCAAGTGCTACGGCGGCGACATCTCCCGCAAAAAGAAGCTGCTGGAAAAGCAGAAGGAAGGCAAAAAGAAGATGCGTCAGCTGGGCAGCGTTTCCCTGCCCAGTGAAGCCTTTACCGCTGTGCTCAAGCTGGACAGCGACGACGATTAAACTTTATAGATCAAAGAGAACCCGCGCTCTGGTATGCTGCAATGCACCCAGCGCGCGGGTTCTATCTGTTTTTTCACAATCTCAGTTTACAACAAAAAATGAGATAGGCACCCCCTTTCGGGGAAACCTATCTCATTTTTTGTTGGGACTATTTTGCAACAGTTCCTTTACGTTGGGGCGTTAGGGGCCGCTTACAGTCTCTTGACTGCTCTTTTCCGATTTGCTTCTGCCCGGATTATACATGATTTCAGTGCGAAAGTCATCGAAACCTGCGCGAAACGTTCTTGAATCTGCGTGAACGAATCATCTGGGCAGCAAAAAAAGCCCCGGAAAGGCTGTCTGGGTGCCTTCCGGGGCTGCTGTGAAAGATGACTGCATCAGTAATACTTTTCAGTCAAAAAGTACTACTGATACACTGCTTCGAGGGCTTTCTCACTCACTTTTCTGCTTCAGGCGGGCGTATTCGGCATCGGCCTGAATGGCTGCAGAGGTGAAGCTGTTGTTGTTCCACCAGCTGATCAGCGCGGCCACGGTGGTGATGCCGGCGGTCACCAGCTGTTCCACAGTCTGGCTCTCAATGGGCAGCATAGGTTTGCCCAGAGCGCTCAGCACCTGATTGGTCAGGGCAAGCAGCAGCACAGCGGTGCGGGCGATGGTGGCGGCAGAAATTTTACCAAAGTTCATATCAATTCCTCACTTTCTCATTTTGTTCAAGGTCAGCGATGCGGTGGTTGGCCACCTTCATCTGTTCTTCTAAAATCGGTACGCGGCGGGCAAAATTATTATGCTCACGCACCTCGCGGGTCAGCTCTTCGAGCTTGGTGTCGGTCACGGCCTGACTGCGGCTGTTGGCGATCAGCACGCCGATCAGGGTCACAGCCCCGGCAATGACAGCGGATAAGATCGTTTCCATTCCGTTCACCGCCTTTACCCGGCCCACCGGCTTTTTGCTTTGCGCACATCCACATGGACAAAGCCTTTTGCGGGGTAGCGGCCGATGCCGCCGGTGCCGGGCAGCAGGGTCTCGGCGTAGGCGGCAAGCTGCTCCACCGGCACGCCGGACACCCGGATATCCGCGGCACGGCCATACTGATGCTGGCTGTAAACCGCCCCGCCCACAGCCCTGTTGTGTGCAGCGGTGCGGTAGCCGCTGGTAATGACCACTGGTGCGCCAAAATGGTCACGGATGGCCTGCAGCACCTGCACCAGTTCGCTGTCCACAAACAAAGGGTCGGTGCCGTCTTTGCAGGCAAATTCCTTTGCGCGGAAGCTGCGGCTCAGCAGCGTTTCGCCATCCCTTGCGCGGGAGTAAACGTTAAGCATGGCTATCCTCCTGCAGCAGCGCTGCCACGGCATCCCTCAGCCGGGCGGGCACATCCTCCAGCGTTTTGATGCCCTTGCGGATCAGGGCCGCATAGATCCTTGCCATTACACACCACCTCCTTCGTACAGTTCACACAGGGCCAGCTGCAGGTCGGTCAGCTGGCAGGTCAGGCTGGCAATCGTCTCGGGCAGACGGGCTGCTTCCTCGGCCTGCTGGCGCTCTTTTTCCCGCGCGGCCAATTCTTCTTCCGTATAGCGGATGTATCTCTGCACCGGCACCTGTTCGGTCCATGCGGCCTGCGCAGGCACGCCCGGCACGTCGATGACCTTCCGCACATCCCTGCCGCCGCCGGGATACTCCGTTACGGTCTCGTAGTGGCTCACTTCCTCCACGCCTTCCACGGCGGGGTGCTCCACTGGCTCGGTGCCGCCCACCAGATACCCAAGCGTCAGGTCAGGGGTCTCAATGGCTGCACCGTTCTCGTCAATGATCTTCATGGTTCAAAACCTCCTTTCTCAGGCCACGCGCCGCCAGATGTGCACATAGTAGGCGGCAGGCTGCACGGTGGCGCTGCGGCCGTAGATGGCATTAGACTTGGATGCATCCAGACTGAACTTATATACATCAGAAAAGGAATTGTATTCGCCCGTAGATGCGATCACGTTGCCGGCAGTGAATGCGCCGGATACCTTATGTTCACCCTTTTTTACATCCGCGACAAAAGAGCCTGTGATGTTCGGCAGTCCGGCCTTTACTGTGGTGCCCGCTGCGTGGCTGCTGCTGGCACCCATCAGCACGCGCTCCGATGCGATCTGCTCCCATGTGCCGCCAAACAGGGCGGCAGGGCTGGTGGGGGCGGTGCTCTGGTAGATGCTGCCCACCGGGTAGGCAGCGGAGCTGGGTGCGGCCAGCAGAGCATCGACATCTTCCTTTGTATAATAGGAAGAAAAATCGGCACCGAAGGTGCGCAGGGCGTTTGCCTTTTCGGCAGCGGTCCATTCCCCGGCGGCTGCGGCGGTGGTCAGAGCCTTCTTCACGCCATAAGGCAGCAGGGCTGCGGTCAGCGGCAGAAGTGCATCCGTCATGCTGTCCAGCTGTTTGCGGGCAGCTGGTGCGGTGATCAGGGTTCCGTCGCTGCGCACGTTGATGCCGCAGGCGGGGTCCACCCGCACTGCGCCGGGGGCCGAAGCCGTGGGCACCGTGCTGCTGCGCAGATAGGGCGACAGATCCGGCATGGCGGCAGTATCGGTCAACACGGCCCCGGTGTTGGGGTCCACGCTCAGCACCCGAAGCAGCTGGCCGGAGACCGGAACTGCCGGGCAGGGAAGCGCCCCCACATCCTGCGCCGTCAGTTTTACGATGCCGCTTTTGCCGTTCACGCTCACTACCTGACCGTCGGTAGGCACCAGCTCCTCTGCCCGTGCGGCAGCAGCCTCGGCACGGGCTGCACAGCGGGATGCAGCGGCACTGTCGGCGCTGGTGCGCTGTGCCGCGGTTTGGGCCTGTGCCGCATTGGATGCCGTGCTTGCAGCACTGGCTGCGGCACGCTGCGCGGCGGTGGAAGCAGTACTGGCACTTTCCAGCACACGCGCCACGAACTGCTCATACTGCGAGGGCGGCAGCTCTTCCGCGCCGCCGTCGGTGGGCAGGATGGCGTAGGTGTCGTAGCTGCCGGGCCGGGTATAGGCGGCGTAGCCGCTGGCATCGATGGCTGCCAGCATCCACTGTCCGCCGGTGCTTCCGGTCAGGCGGCGGTCCACGGTGACGCAGTGCTGCGTGTCCAGTGAGACCGGTGCCAGCAGGGTGCCGTCGCTGCGGCGCAGGTAGAGCGCAACGGTGCACCCGGCCCATGCTTCCGGCAGCGTGAAGCACAGCTCGTCCACACCGGCAGCGTTCTGTGCACCGAGGTGCAGGCGGTGCGGCTGGGACAGAAATTCGGTGCCGCCGCACTGCCTTTGAATGATCTTGATGTTCACTTGAAAACCTTCCTTTCTGTTTTTTGTTTGATTGTACAGCCGCTGCCCGGCAGCTGCCAGTGTGGTCTTTTGCTGCACAAATTTCTGTGCTTCGGCATTTTGCCGGAAGGCGCTTTTCATGGGTAATTCGCACAGTTCTTTGTGGGTGAAAAATGGGATGAAAAAGAGGTGGCTTCGTACGGAAAACCAGCGATTTTTGGCCGCTTGCCGCATGGGAAAACGAACCCAAAAGTGCAGTTTCCGGTGCAAAAAGTCCAAAATAAATGTTAAAAATTCGTGAACAAAACACCCCAGAAAACAGGTCGAAAATCGGAAGGAAATAACCGAAAAAACAATATTTTGGAGAAAACAATGTTAAAGTTGCACAAAAAATAACGTCAAAAAACTAACAAAGTATGAGAAGGTGATTTGACAAATGGCCATTGGACTGGTAAAATAAGAGCCGCTCAACGGAACCAACAGACGTTGCAGCGTTTAAAATTTATCTGGATGAAGTAAAAAGCCGTCTTATATACGGCGCGGCGCGGGCAGATGGGGTCCGGGCCGGGAGGGTAACTGCACCCTCCGCAGCGGAGTCCAAATTGTATACGATGCTCGATTTTACCAAAAAGAGGGCATCGTATTTGATTGTGGGGCCAGATGGCTTCTGCCCGCCCCGCAGTCCGGGCGGCCGGGGCATGAAAAACATGTCCGCAGCCGCAGCCAATTTTGAAAAGAGAGGAGTTGTCTCGTATCGCTTCCGTAAAATTGAAGAAAGCATTGTCTGACTGCAAGCATGCAGTCTCTCCCCGTGTGCTGGCGTTTTGTGTCATGGTCGTGTGCCTTGTGGCTACACTCAGTGTGACCGCTGCGAATCTGCGGCTGACCTACGTCACAGACTCCAATGGTGCCCGGCAGGTGATCCTCACCTCCGAGACCGACCCTGCACAGGTTATGAACCTTTCCGGCATCCAGTCCGAAGAGGGCGATCAGGTCTATTACACGGCCTACAGCGGCAATCTTGCCGCCCTGAACATTGAGCGCGCATTCTCCGTCAGCATCACTGCCGACGGTCAGGAGTACCCCGTCAAAATGGTGTTCGGCACCGTGGCGGATGCCCTGAAGCGTGCCGGTATCACCCTGGAGGGTGACGACTACACCGAGCCTGCTCTGGACCAGCTGGTGAGCGCAGGTTCCACCATCACGGTGCACCGCGTGGACTACACCGACCGTGTGGAGACGCAGGCCATCCCCTACGATACCGAGTACGTCTACACCAGCCTGTATTTCCGCAACACCGGCCGCGCCACCACGGTGCGCCATGGTGCGGAAGGCCAGCAGACCATCACCACCCGCGACCGCTATGTGGACGGCGAACTGGAAAACAGCATCGTGGTGGATTCCACCACCACTGTGGAGCCGACCAACCACATCGTAAAGACCTATGGCGCAGGCGCGCCGGTCTCCCCGCTGACCGGCCCGGACGGCACCACCAATGCACCCGCCTCTTACAGCAAGGTGCTCACCGGAAAGGCCACCGGCTACTATTCCAAGACCGGCAAGGGCTCTTCCGGTCTGGGTCTGGGCTACGGCACTGTGGCTGTGGACCCGGATGTGATCCCCTACGGCACCAAGCTGTATATCACCTCCACCGACGGCAAGTTCGTGTACGGCTATGCGGTGGCTACCGATACCGGCATTGCCGTGCAGAAGGGCCAGATCCTTGTGGACCTGTTCTACGAGACCTACGCCGAGAGCGTGATCAATGGAGCCATTCAGGTGAACGTCTACGTGGTGGACTGAGCAGGCCGAAAAGAACCGGGGAAACCGGAACTGAAAATTTTCAACAGAAACAGAGAGCTTCTGTACACCTTCCCTTTGGGAGGGTGCGCAGAGGCTCTTTTTTATTGTCAGATTGGCAGGATTCACCATAAAATTTGTAAAAATTTGGCGGGTATGTATATAAGGAAAAAATATCAACGAAAAGATTATGGTAAATTTTACAGTAAAATGCGGCGAAACTCTTGAAAAACAGACCGAAATTCTTTAATATAAAAGGGTAAAAAGCTACAGGTGCGCTTTGTGCATCTGTACGGGGAGGAGCAGTCTATGAAACCGACCGAGGAGAAGATCCAAAGCAATGCATCGGACCTGCCGGTGTATCTGTTCAAACAGGGCAATAACTGTGAAGCATACCGCTACTTTGGCGCACACATGGAAACACGTGCCGGTGAAGCAGGTGTGGTGTTCCGCGTGTGGGCACCCCATGCTGTAGCCATCAGCGTGGTGGGCGACTTTAACAGCTGGAAGCCGGGCAGCCACCCGATGCGCAAGGTGGATGGCGATTCCGTATGGGAATTGTTCATCCCGGGCATGAAGGAATATGATGTTTATAAATACTGCGTGACCACCCGCGCAGGTGATCTGGTCTATAAGGCCGATCCCTATGCGTTCCACGCCGAGACCCGCCCGTCCAACGGCAGCAAGGTCTACGATATCAGTGGTTTTGCGTGGCACGATGATGCATGGCAGGCAGCACAGAAAAAGGCTGATGTGATCAACAGCCCGATGAATATTTACGAGATGCACGCCGGCAGCTGGAAGATGAAGGAGGGCGGTAAGCCCTACAATTATTCCGAGCTGGCAGACGAGCTGATCCCGTATATCACAGAGATGGGCTATACCCATGTGGAACTGCTGCCGGTCATGGAATATCCGTTTGACGGCAGCTGGGGCTATCAGGTCACCGGCTATTTTGCACCCACCAGCCGCTACGGCACCCCCAAGGACCTGATGGCTTTTGTGGATAAGCTCCATGCCGCCGGCATCGGTGTGATCATGGACTGGGTGCCTGCTCACTTCCCGAAGGATCAGTTCGGCCTGTACAACTTTGATGGCGAAGCCTGCTACGAGGACCCGAATCCGAAGCGCGGCGAACATAAGGAGTGGGGCACCATGGTGTTCGACTTCGGCCGCAGCGAGGTGCAGAGCTTCCTGATCTCCAGCGCACTGTATTGGCTGGAGCAGTACCATATCGACGGTCTGCGCGTGGACGCGGTGGCATCCATGCTGTATCTGGATTATAACCGCAAGCAGGGCGAGTGGGAGCCGAACAAGAACGGCGGCAAGGAAAATCTGGAGGCTGTTGCTTTCCTGCGCAAGCTGAACGACACCGTGCTGGGCCGTCACCCCCACAAGTACATGATCGCGGAAGAATCCACTGCATGGCCCATGGTCACAAAGCCTGCTTCGGACGGCGGCCTTGGCTTCAACTTCAAGTGGAACATGGGCTGGATGAACGATATGCTCAGCTACATGAAGACTGACCCGCTCTTCCGTTCCGGCAACCACAACAAGGTCACCTTCAGCTTCTTCTACGCCTTCAGCGAGAACTTTGTGCTGCCCATCAGCCACGATGAGGTGGTGCACGGCAAGGGCAGCCTGATCAACAAGATGCCCGGCGAGTACGACGCCAAGTTTGCAAACCTGCGCACCTTCTTCGGCTACATGATGGCCCACCCGGGCAAGAAGCTGCTGTTCATGGGTCAGGAGTTCGGCCAGTTCGCCGAGTGGAACGAGACAAAGCCGCTGGACTGGATGCTGCTGGGCTACGATAAGCACACCGAGCTGCAGACCTACGTCAAGACCCTGAACGCCTTCTACAAGGAGCACCCCGCCTTCTGGCAGGTGGATTACAGCTGGGAGGGCTTCCAGTGGATCGTGCCGGATGACTCGCAGCAGAGCGTCATCGCCTTCCTGCGCAAGGACACTTCCGGCAAGCAGATCCTTGTGGTGTGCAACTTCAACCCCGTCCTGCGCGAGGGCTACAC
>ERZ1673734.2495-NODE-2495-length-10307-cov-42.699181_pt1 | contig 10307 bp, 10 predicted proteins | sample MGYA00580199_ERZ1673734 | MGnify/ENA primary metagenome ERZ1673734 (study PRJEB41218, sample SAMN15661742) | gut metagenome | host: Homo sapiens | place: Canada: London | collected 2015-08-20/2019-03-30 | study: EMG produced TPA metagenomics assembly of...
GGGAAATTGCGGCGCAAGCGACCGTTGAGGTCGGTAACGATCAGGCTATGCAACTCAATGGCGATGTCGTCCACATGGAATGTGCGCTCATGCCCTTCCTCCAGTCCGTCGCCCGGCAAGTGCTTGGCAAACAGCTCCACAGCACGGTCGAACGCCTCAGCCGTAGGAATAAACACATCGATATCGCCCGACATGCGGTGCAACGGCTGCGGATAACATCGCGCCAGCCCCTGGCCCTTGAGCAGCCAAGCCGGTATGCCCTGGCGCTCCAACATAGGGAAGAGTCCATGCAGGCAACGGTTCATCTTGCGGTTGCGGTCCTCGGCCTCGGCCGTCATATTGACCATGGAGAAATAGATGGGCTTCGACGGTCGGCGATCGGCGGTCATCTGCGACAACGCGTCGGCAAGAAGTCCTTGGCACGTTTGCTCCACCGCCACGTCGACCACCCTCAGCCACGTAGCCTCATCGGCCATCGGTGCCTCCGCCTCGGGCGTCGTTGGCACATCGGCCCACAGCGCACGTCGGAAAAGATGCAAAAAGAGTTGTTCAGCCTTGGTAAATCGTTTCATAACGAGTAATCATTTGTTCCACCCCAAACTGCGACACCACCTTGCGATAGGCCCTATCAGCCTTCGCCTCATCGCCCACCGCCTCACGAAGAGCGGCGGCAAGCGCCGGTGCGTCGCCGGCGGGGAAATAGGTCACCTCATCGGCCCCATACTTCTCGCGCATGCCGGGAATGTCCGACGACACAATGGGTGTGTGGGTCAGCGCGGCCTCAGCCATCGACAAGCAGAACCCCTCGCTCCATGATGTCTGCGCAAACACATCGACCAGCGAGAGGTAGCGCGAAGCCCTTGGGCGCCGCCCCAGGAAGAGCACACGACCAGGGCAAAGGCGCTGCGCCAACTGTTGCAACGCCTCATCCTCAGCCCCGCTGCCGATGAGCAGCAACCGATAGTGGGCCGGCAACGACGCCAGGGCGCGGATGAGCACATCGAGTCCCTTGATCTTGTCGAAGAAGCAGATGTTAGCCACCAATACGCCATCGCCCTTGTGTTCACAGATGCGACGGCAGTCGTCGGCATCGGGTGGCACGTCGACCGTCGGTTCCTCCACACCATTATAACAATAGGTGAGGCGTGATGGGCGAATCCAATGCGCATAATGGGCGACCGCATCGCGGCTGAGCGTCACCACCCTGTCATGGCGACTGAGCGTGCGCACAAAGAGGTGGCCGAAGACCCAGCCCAACACCCGTCCATAGATAAAGCGAAACTCCTCGAAGACATACGAGTGGATGGTGGCCACGGCCCTTACGCCCCTCGGCACGCCATGGATCCAAACATAAAGGTTGGGGCGAAGACCATGCGTATGCACCACGTCGTAGCCCGTGAGATCGGTGGCCCTCAGCAGACTGATGCGCGTCGCGCGACAGGGAAACGCTATGGCGTCGGTGGTGACGGGATCGAAATAAAACACGTTGCACTCATGGCCACGGGCCATCATGCCCTCCACCAATTGTTGCACCACACGGTTGGGCGCCATGCGGTAAAGCGAAGGAATGATGTAGGCTATTCTCATAGGTCGGTTCGTCCCATCATCACATAGGCCCATTTGGAGAGCCACGGATGCGGATAATATTTCAGGTCGGTCACCCACAGGTCGTTGTAGGTGTTCAATGTGTGCAATCCCTCGAACCCTGGAGGCGGCGTCAGTCGTCGCACCTCGCTCATCGTCCATTGGCCCACCTCGCCAGTGATCTCTTGGATGCTGAGCGCCTCGCCATACCATTCGTTGCACACCTGCGCTGGTCGGTAGCGCTTGCCCTGATGCTCGAAGACGGCACCCGCGTTGCGCGCCACACGCTCCTTGAACACAAGGGGTTGCGAGGCCACATAGTTCTCGCCTTGCTTGCGATAAAGATGGAGCGTGTCGCCGTTGAGCCCCTCACCCTGCGTGGCCAGCACATAGCCATCCAGCATGATCGAATCGGAGAGGTCGACCGCCACCAAGTCGTGCTCACGCCGGCAGCTGCCATCGGCGCGGTTGTAGCAATAAAGCGACAGGCGGTTGGCCCGCGAGCTCTCGGGCATGAACCACACCCGGTCGCCCTCGCGACGCACGATATAGGGGAAGCTCAACTGCAAGGGTTCCTCCAACACGGGGCGGCGTTGGCATATCTTCCACGTCGCACGGTCGATGGTGAGTTCAGAGATGGAGCCTTTCAATGTCTGCAACGAGAAGTCCTCCACCAACAACGTTATCGTCTTGTCGTCGGCGTCGACAATGAAAGGGTCGGCAAACCAACGGTCGCGGTAGGGATTGCCCACCACCATGAGGCGGCCGTCAACCCAAAAGGCCACGGCCCACCGGGCCTGTAGCAGTCGGCACAACGCGTTCTTGATTGTTTTCAACAATGAAGGCATATCTTGTTATAATGGCTATTCGCGATTCCTCCCACAGAAGGTTTATGTGGATTTTGCATGAGGCCCACCGCCTCATTACTTCCCTTCGGTCAGTGGGTCTGCGACAAATCTCGTGAGATTTTAAAACACCGACGGTGTTTCCATTCTGTCGTCATTCGATACGGTCGGTGGGGCTTCGCCGAGTCTCGTGTTCTTTTGATAAATCACCCCGAATGGTTTCTGTGTTGCTCTGTGCGATCTGTGGGCGAATTCTCTCATTTGCTTTTTCAAGCGCATTGGGCGCTTAGTTGTCTCCCACAGATCTCTCAGATTTGCACAGATTTCGCATATCAAGATCGTGTGACACTCTGTTCATCCCTATCAAACAAGGCGGGCTGAAAGCCTTCGCCCAGTTCCAACCCAAGGCGGGCTGAAGGCCCAATGGCCTCCTTAGCCCAGGGCAAGCGAAGCGACACCCTGGGTAAACCGCCACGCCATATCATGCCACGCCCTGTAAGGGCAAAAGCAAACATAACACGCTCTGTTTCAGCACTTTTGCCCTTACAGGGCGCAAACTACACGGCCCATTATACCCAGGGCGTCGCTTCGCTTGCCGCTGGGCTATGGACTTCTGCCCCCTTCGGGGCGTGCTTGTTTGAACGCATATCAAGCAGGCCCCGTCATGTGGCATTCTCCCATGCATCCAACTTTCCGCATGCGAAAGATCCGTGCTCATCCGTTGCGCCGGGGCGCATCAAAGACCAAGCAGCAGGACGCGGAGCAAGAGTAAAGGATCCGTGAAAAGACCCATCCGTGCGCATCAGTAATATCAGTGTTTTTTGATAAAATCACCCCGCATGGCATCTGTGTTGCTCTGTGCGATCTGTGGGCGAAATCTCTCATTTGCTTTTTCAAGCGCATAGGGCGCTTAGTTGTCTCCCACAGATCTCTCAGATTTGCACAGATGTTTTTCCTTGCATCCAACTTTCCGCATGCGAAAGATCCGCGCTCATCCGTCGCGCCGGCGGCGCATCAAAGACCAAGCAGCAGGACGCGGAGCAAGAGTAAATGATCCGTGAAAAGACCCATCCGTGCGCATCAGTGATATCAGTGTTTTTTGATAAAATCACCCTGCATGGCTTCTGTGTTCTCTGCGGGCGAACAGAGAGACGAGGATCGATGGTGCACGAAGCACGCAATAGACCCATTCGGCCATATATTTCAGCGTAGTGCGGCAGTTCTCGTGCCAACGCCCACGCAGCTCACGCAACATCACGTAGTTGGAGAACGCATAGTCAACGCATTTCTGTCGGTCAAAGCGTTGGGCGGAGAGGCGCAACGCCCCTGCCGTGTGGTAGATGCGCAACGGCTGGTAGAGATACCGCGTGTTCCACCTGCGGGCCAATCGGTTCCAATAGACGCTCTCGCGCACGTTCACCACTTGGTCGGCCAGCCACGTGCCACGGTCGTCGAACAAGGCGGCGTCGGCCACCGTTGCCGTCCTTCGCGATATGATGTACTCGGCGGCACATCCTCGCGTCCACTCCATCGTGATATAGTCAGAGTCCTCGCAACCCGACTGGGCGGCCACGCGGCCCACCACTCGCCCCTCGTCGTCGACCGACAGGGCGTTGATCATGCCGATGTCGGCACGTCCTTGGCGCTCCACCGCTTGCCACGCCTCCTTGAACACCGCCACGCAATGCGGCACCAACTCGTCGTCGTCGTCAATGTCGATCATCAGGGGCGTTCGCACATGGCGGAATCCCTCACGCATGGCACGCGTCTTGCCCCCATGCGTCAGCTCCACATAACAGATGTCGAAGTCCACTTGCCCTCGCCATTGGTCCACAGCCTGTCGGGTAGCGTCGTTCGTCTCGTCCGACACGATGAGCCACACAAAATCCTTGCACGTCTGCCTACATAGCGACGCAAAGAGCCTTCCCAGTTCAGCCGTTCGCTGATAGGTAATGGTGAAAACGGTAAAGGCGGGAAGGGCGCGGTCGTCGTCCATCAATGACTGCTACGGAGCAAGTTTTGGTACACCCACGTTCTCAGTCGGGTGGGAAACGCCACTTGCGCAAACCGCAAGCCATAGTTGATGAGCAGGTAGGGCAAAGAAATCAGGTGCTCGTCGTACATATAGCGAAACACCTTCATGTGCTCACGGAAATAGGTCAGTCCGCCACGTCGTGCAAACTGGTCGGCTCCCGACCGCACATTCACCACCACATCCTCGATGTTGCGTATCTTCACGTGGTTCTTCATCAGTCGCGCCCAGAGGTAGAAGTCCTCCTGCCGGAACCGACCGCTATAGTTGCCCGCCGCCATGAGGTCGGCCTTTCGCAAGATCACCGTCACGTGGTTCACGCCACATCGCGTACGCATCATCTTGTAGATGCCGGCGTTGTCGAGCGGCAACATACGGCGGTCCACGATGTTTGTCGGGTCGCCCACAAACTCGGTGATCATGCCGCCCACCATTCCCACCTCGGGATCGTCGGCAAACACGCGCATCTGCTTCTCGAAGCGGTCGGGCATGCAAATGTCGTCCGAGTCCATGCGTGCGATATAGTCGTACTGGCAGTTCTCGCATGCGATGCGCAGCGCCTCACCCAACCCACGGTTCACCTCCTGTGGCAGGAACCGCAACGAAGGGTATGTGCTTTCCAGCTCGCGCACCACCGCCAGCAACACCTCGGGCAACGGACCGTCGCCCACCATCACCACCTCCGCCGGCGGCAACGTCTGTTCATACGTGCTACGAATGGCGGTCCTCAAATATCCCGGGTCGTCATTCTTATAGATCGACATGGCCACGCTAAACCGCAGCCCCTTATCCATATTATTATCTTTCCCTAACATCCAAATTATTGTTTACGCTTAAGGCATTCAATAAACAAGGGTATAGCACAAAAAACATTTACTAAGTCTAAATCATTGCAGCTCTTTAACGACAAGCTTATATCTTGGCTTTAATAAATGAATCGCTCTGAGAAAACGAACCAACTTTTGCTTACGCGTCAAAGGTGAGCGCGGTAGGACTAACTCTGCATCACGCCATATTGTTTTCTGTTGATATTTAAAGAATTCATCTTTGTATGGATGATCACATCCCATCTCCCATGGCTTAGCAGCAGTGTAATGAAGAATTATAGGAGATGTCAGTGCTTCCTTCCATTGTTCTTTATAACGTTCAACAGATATATATTTACGAGTATAGAAGAAACCATCCTGGCAATTCCATTTCAAATCTATAATCTTCTTTGTTCTAAGACAACAAACATTAAGCACATCTTGGTCATGCTGAAGACAGCTGTCCATATTTGCCTTGAAGTATTCAAGAAACGTTTTTTTGAGTTTCTTTTCTCTCCAATAATCAACATTAATGAGAAGCATTCCTGCATTAAAATAGCCCATTTCCTCAGAATAGCCTAATCGCAAATAACGTTCCGGCATTAATTCGCTTAAATCAGGAACCGCCGCAAGAGAATATCCATCAAGGCTTATATCCCAAAGAGGTTTAAGCGATTTTCGAACTATCATATCACAATCAAGATATATTATTCTATGAATATCCAAAGATAGGATATCTTCTAAAATCAAACGATAATACGTAGCAACGGTCAGATTTCCCAAGTACCATCCCTCGAATAAGGTCTTATCAATCAAATAGAAATTGACATGAATTCCATATTTATTAGCCGTAGTGTTGATCTTACAACGTTCATTATCCCCAACGCTTTCATCTATAAAAACATGGAAGCGCAAAGTATTGTCGTCCCTGTTATTCTCTGCTACTGAGCTTAGCAGAACACAAGCTGGCATGATGTAGTTTTTATCTGCACAAATTAATATTTCCATAATACATGTTCCAAAATTTAAACAACCGTTTAGTCGAGATATTATTCCTTAACATAACTACTCTGAACAAAAAGACAATTGAAAGAGTTATTATTCATTTAAGATAACATTCAACACTTAGCACTTTAATTATTCACAGAACTACCATTGGCATTCTTTCGGCAATGGGTATTTATTATTAATATACTTGCCTGGCCAAACTTTAGCATTAATTTCATGAGCAGGATTGCCTGCAACAACGGAATCAGCTTTTACATCCTTCGTAACGATAGAACCAGCACCAATCGTCGCATTACTTCCAATATGAATGTTTTCGATTATAGAGACCGATGGACCAATATACACATTATCCCCTATCACAGCAGCTCGTATTTCGTTTGACCCAATAGTCGAAAAATGACTTAAGTTTACATTATTCCCAATAACCGCTGTATGATTAATAATTACTCCATGGGGATGAGAAATCGTTAAACCATATCCTATTTTTGTAGAGGAAGCTATCATAAGTCCGTATTTATACATCAATTGACGATGCCGAAACTTTGCATACAACCACAACCATCCTTTTACTTGAGACAAGCGATGCCAAAAAAGAAATCTAAACGTTGGGTCTTCTAATGCAAGAGAATACATTTGGAAGAGGTTGCCTTCCTTACCACGAATTCTATAATAATCACTTTTAATGAGACGCAGGCAGTCGTGGTAATCTTCAGGAATTGGCACCACAATTTTAATTGTTGAGTCGCGATAATACTTCATGATAATATCGTTGTGTTCTTTGACAATTATCGAATTAGGCGAGATATCGCCTGCAACATTTTTACTGTTCGAGGATAACGGAATCGATGACCATCCACCACGATCAAACCATTTTTCATGTTCAATGTATGATAACCCAAGCTATAATTAGGATTGTCTGAATGGAAGCTACTAACCGTTTCAAAGGAAAAGACTTGACCCTCTTTCGTTACCTTCTGAATATTAATGCCATTGCCATAGCACTTGTTACAATCCTGCGCTGGCCGATACATATCATCACCAATATAGAACGCATCACCGGCATTACGAGCAATATTACTGGGAAAAGATATCTCTGCAACAGGCTTCGGCTGAATCGTCATCGCATTACCATCGAAAAGATAAATCTGCAAAACATTTCCGTTCGGATTGGGGAACTCCGTACTGAAAATATACTTTTCTCCACTTTTAAACGTAACGATTGTTGCATCAGACAATGGCAAATGTCCAACTTCGCTTACCTTCTCAAGCATAATCGTCTTAGGATTATACTTGTAGAGATTCAGTTCGCCAGAAAGAGCACACTCGGGCATTACAAATGTTTCGTCATCTTTTTGGCAAATCACAGGAAATGAAAGATGATAAGGCATTTCCAAGACTATCTTCATATCTTGAAGCACATAATCTGGCCGACTAATCACAAGACGTGCAATTCTTCCCTTGCGAATCTTATAGCAGAATTCCTCTACCAATACTATTATTTGCTTTTCTGTTACTTCCAATAGGAATGGATCAGCAAACCAACGATCGGTATAATTGTGCTTCAACCAATGGATATGCAATTTATCAGACTTGACAACATCGGCAATATCCTCTGTTACAAATCCAATATTCCACATATCAGATAGCAAATCCATTTGCCCAATTTTTGTTCTTATCTTTTGAATCAAACGAGTCATGATAATATTTATAATAAAAGAACTTCATTGCGCTTTATCAGACGGTTACTGTCTTATTTATCCCGACGCCTTCTCAAGCGACCTTTTAATATACTCTTAAATATCAAGAGATTAAACCCTATAAGGTTATCTTTTAGCTCTTTCGTTTAACAGATCCTTGCACATAAACAAAAAACCAAGCACATAAAAGAGCTTCACCCATAATGGCACCGAAGGCCTTTTGCAATGACACAGCACAGTATAGCGCCAATAATTAGCAGCAGCTTTCATTCGACTAACCCAACTAAAACGTTTATCCCTTACCAATTCTGAATAAAAGAGCATTGTACCCTGAGGTGAATTACGATGATGTCTTCTGATATGACTTGTCAATCCATCTTGAAGGTATTCACAAGTATAAATAGCTTTATTGAAATACCTAAGTTTATACTTTTTCGCCATACGATTCCAGACAACCGCTTCAGTCAAGAACATCTCTCCAGGGAACTCAGGAAAAGGATACAAACTCAGGACCTTGGTTTTCCAAGCCTCGGCCATGTCTCCATATATTTTAAACGTTTCCCTAAAAGAAACCACATCTGTGTCGATAATATCATAAGGCACCTTGTCGCCTATAATTTTGCCATCAGGATAACATCTTGAAGCGCCAACACCAGCGAAACTGTCATCGTCTTTAATTTCCTGATAATGATAATTAATCCAATACAAACTGTCTATTGGCAACCAATCGTCGCTATCCACAATGAAAAACAATTCGCCCTTAGCTAACGCCAATCCCTTATTGATAGCCCTGTGTTTGCCCCCATTCGGAGTTTTAATGTGTCTAATGGGTAATCGAGCATCCGTTATCCAACCTTGAATCAGATTCTCGGTATTATCACTACTTCCATCATCAACAACGAGCCATTCAAAATCGCGGAAAGTCTGCGCCTGCAACGTCTCATACAAATGTGGCAAAGCATACGCTCTGTTATACGTAGGAGTAAAGACGGTTATTCTGCACATAATCTTCTGTATATGTTCGTGTAGCCATGGGTCATTGAAACCATTGAGAAATAGGCATCAATATACTCATGCAATTCGTTTTTATCAATTCTCTTTGAAAGGACAGCATTTACATCCACGTCCTCAATCCTTTTGAACAACAGACCACCTATGGGCTTGGCCACATCTATATGTGAAGGAATGTCTGACAAAACAGGAAACAACCCACAAGCTATCGCCTCGCAAACAGCCATGCTCATGCCCTCGCTTTTCGAATAACTGACGTAATAGTCAGCGCATTGGAGGTAGTCTGCCACATTGGAGATGCGCCCTGTGAAGATGATATTCGGGCAGTTCTTCGCGATCTGTCGGCAACTCTCCAACCGAGAGCCGTCACCCAGGACAAGCAATCCCACCTGTTTGTTTTGAACCTTTTTGGCAAAGAATTCCACCAATTCCTCACAGCGCTTTTCGCGCTCCACTCGTCCCGATGTAACAAACAAGGTCGTATCCTCAGGCAGATGCAAATGCTTCCGTTTTACTGCTCGCTCTGAATCTGCCAACAAGCCAAACTTCTCCGTATCAATGCCGTTGTTCACGTAGTCGACGTTATCCAAGAATTGGCGATACAACTCTGCTCCACTTTCCGAGACCGCCACATTCAGATCAAAGCCAGCCAACGCATGGAAATACCGATTAAGCATGTATCGCCCCAAGAAAGGACCAAAGGCATTGATGAAATCCTCAGTGGCTCGATCGTGCAGCGTTGTCATCTTCTTCACGCCTACAAGACCAGCACAAACAAGCGCAGGATGGTAGCCGTGACAATGAACCACGTCAATTTGATACTGATTGACTATTTGCTGAACCTGCGCCCTTACTAATGACGAACGCAACTCGCATGCAAAATAGGAATTGTTGAGACTCAACACTTCAATGCCAAGCGCTCGGAACATTTCAATCCTGCTGTCAGCCGGTTCCTTCCTCAGCGACAACACCGTAAGTTGGACTCTCTTTTCGTTCACCAGCCTTTGGCACAGGTTATACACCACCTCCACAAGGCCACCACGACGAAGATGGGAAACTACAACCAGAAGTTTCATGCTCAATTAGTTTTCTTTTTGGAAGATACTATGGTAGGGGACCATACGTCCATAAGACCCTTCTGGGATACCACTATCATAAACAGCGAGGGAACGGAACATCAGAAATATGAAATAAGCAATCATAACTCCCTTACAATAACGTTGCAATCTAATACTTCTAAAGGCATAAATAAAAGCTGGAACCAAGAAAGCGTAAGCGATGGCGTAATAATCGCGCAGGCGTTTCACAATTCCCACCTCACTAC
>ERZ1673734.2501-NODE-2501-length-10303-cov-4.695355_pt1 | contig 10303 bp, 7 predicted proteins | sample MGYA00580199_ERZ1673734 | MGnify/ENA primary metagenome ERZ1673734 (study PRJEB41218, sample SAMN15661742) | gut metagenome | host: Homo sapiens | place: Canada: London | collected 2015-08-20/2019-03-30 | study: EMG produced TPA metagenomics assembly of...
GACAAAACAAGAGATCGGAAAAACTTGGTTTTCAGGTAAATAATGAAGTTTTTTGCTTCTTCTTCACTGTCAAAAGATGCATACAAATATGATTGCGAGCAAATGGAATTAGCCCCACCGAACTCTGGAACACCCAGGATTTGGTGAGGAAAAGTTTCTCCGGCTCCGTATGCTTCTGGAATAAATACTTTTATCGCGTCAATGTCTCCGCTATTTTTAGAGATTTTTGTTCTATTAATATAGCCGACTTTTCTTTCGGAACTTTCAATATAGAATAGTCGCGTATTATGTTCATTGTTTTCCGTATCATACAAGTCGATGGGATTTTTCTTGCTGCCTTTTGGATTGGTTGGGATCCCAAACGGCGTATCTCCCGAAATGATCTCGCTAACGGTTCTGGGATTGTCGGCCATCACCTTTTTCACAATATTGGCAAGCAACGGTTCACGAATCAAAACATCAAAGTCATTTAGATTCCGCATAATCGTTGTAGGGGTTCCATTTTTAACAAGCGTATATTCACATTCTCCAGAATATCCGTCTTGAGACAAGTAGTAGCAAAGCCCGCCTTTGATTTCCACAGAAGGGAATATGTCATGCGAATCAGAAAAAACAAACATCTTCTTGATTCCACCATCGGCAAGCATATCGTGCCGAAATTCGGCCAAAAGGTTCTCTCGTCCGCCAGAAAACCATCTTGAAGGAATAATCAAAGAAGTGTAGTCAGCTTGTAGCTTCTGTGCGGATGAAACAAAATATTGATAAATGGGTGCGTCATTGGTACCGCCAGAACCACCGGAAAGCTGATACGGCGGATTGCCTACTACGGCATCAAATTTCATGGCTTTCACCCCTTCCTGTTTCCAATAGCTGGGCTTCAGCACCCGGTCAACAAATTGCCGGGGCTTGTTCTTCATCATGTTGATCAGGTCGTCAAAATAATGGGCGTTCACCGGAACATCCCGGTATCCGGCAAGTGTGCGCTGGGTGATCTGCTTGGCCATCGGCGTTTTGCAAATCACAAACACATTCTCCCGCACGGCTGCATCCCAGAGCTGCTGCAATTTGGCATCATCCAGTTCTTCTTCGGGGCAAGCGGCGCACCGGCTGCGGAAAATGCTGTAGGTCACATACAAAGGATACAGACCGGTTTTAGAGTTGATCTCCAGCACGCGGGCACCGGCATTTGCAAAGGTGTCTGCGGTCACTTTGCCACGATCCACAAAACGGGGCTCCTCTGCCATCTGCTCATGAGTTTCATCATAGAAGTCATAGCCGCCCAGGCAATCGCTCATGTGCATATTCACAACCCGCCATGGGGTCAGAACGGTTTCCTTGTCCGGGTTTTTGAAGCAGGCAAACAACTGCGCGATTTTCTTGACCCGCTCCGTGGGGGAAAGCGCATCGGCGCTGAGAACCGTGGTGCGAATCCGACGACCGGCAGCCACAAAGATTTCCGGGTCATAGTATTTGATAAAGCTCTTGAACATCTCTTTGGTGACGCCGGAGGGCATGAATTCCTCCCAGGAGGAATCATCCACGATGTTCACCAACTTTTCCATGGTGATATCTTCATCAATGGGAATATCAGCGCCGTAAATCAGCAGCGGCATACGGATGGAAATGCCCCGCAGGATGGAAATTGCATTGTTTTTGAGTTTCTGCTTTTCCTTCATCTCCTGCAAACGCTTTTCTTCATCCGGTGTGCGCTCCTGCTTGGGCTTTTTCTCGATCCGGCCCAGCTCTTCGTATTCTTCATCGGTAAAACCCTGGGCGTTGATGTCGATCTCCTTAGCTTTGGGGGCTGCTTTGGATGTCCCGACAATCTTCTTTAGGTTATTGAACTTCTCAATATCAAGTTCTTCCAGACGTAGCAACTCGTCGTTATATAGATTGGTGTCATCAAAACCGTTCTGCACAGCCCGTTCCGCATACGCACGCTTCAACTGCTGGAGCAAGCGGTTGGTGTCGTAGGCTTTCATCACCGTACCATCTACCGCAATGACCGGGCAATAGTTCAAAAACTCGCCCATGATTCGACGGTCGGATTCATTCGCCTTGCCCGCTTTGGTGGACAGAGCCGCAGATTCCGCTACCATTTTCAAGGTGCGGTCGGGGGCAAAGTCGAACACATAGCAACAGCGTTTGATCTTGCCGTCCTTGTTGCAGGGCGACTGTACCCGGAAGATGGTTTGCAGATAGTTGGCGGCAGAAGTGGAGAACGATCCGGCCAGCATAAACACAGCCGTCCACTCCGGCACGGTGACGCCGGTGGTCAGCTTACCGCAGGAAAGGGTGATGGTGTAACCATCGTTTCCGGCGCTGTTGATAGCCTGCCGCACCTTCTGGAGCGCATCTTCAGAGCGTTCTTCCTCGTCGCCGTCACCGGCCACATTGACAATATCAAATGCACCACAGCCAAAGACCTGGTGTTTCTTCATCAGCTTGCTCAGAGCCTTGGCCTCTTTGACGCCGGGAACCATCCAGAGGGCATGGCGGAACAGGTTGCGGTATTCTTCATTGGCATAAGGATAGTGGCTGTCCGGGTCATCTTTTGTGATCAAGTTCAAAAAGCTCCAGACATCACTTTCGTGGACAAAATCGCCAACCTGTGCAGTAGCTGGCATAGCCTTATGATCGTGTTTGATATCCCCAGTCCAAACACGGAAAAATTCCCGGAAATTGAACGCCTTGTCCTCCAACTCTACATAGCTTTTATCGGTGAGGATTTTGCCCAGGTCGTAGGTATAGATTTTCAGCTCCGGCAGCTCGTCGTAGGGGTTGGAATCGCCAAAGTGCAGCTTGTCCCATTCCGCTTTGCGCTGCTGCTCCATCACATAATCCCAGGTATAAATGTTGTCGTCAAATTCTTTGAGGATATTGAACGGCGTGCCGGACAGGGCAAGGAACTTGGTATCGTAGCTGTTTCCTTCCTTGACCAGATTTTTAATGACATCATCGCCCAGGGCGGTGGTGGTTCCTTCGTGGGCCTCATCCACGATGACCAGATCCCAGTCAAGGGAAAACACAGCATCGTTTTTATCGAATTTGCCGCCAACGGTGGAGGAACCGCGCAGATCCTGAATAGACGCAAAATAGACGAACTTTTTGCCGCTGTTCAGCAGATCTTCAATGGCAGCCCCGTGGCCCTTGGAGCCATAGGTGTAGTCATCGGTATCATAGAAGATCTTCTGAAAATCTTCATACCAACCATCGTCCACCACAGGGCGATGGGTAACAATAATGGTCTTGGCAAAGCCAGACTTCTTAACTACCTGAAGGGCAGAAAGGGTTTTGCCGAAACGCATCTTTGCGTTCCAGAGCATCCGGCTGCCGGTCTTGAACTGTTTCAGCGTTTTCTCAATGGCTTCTTCCTGTTCCGGGCGGAACACAATGGGGGTAAAACCTGTGCCTGCTCCCGCGCCGGACAGGTTAGGCTGGCACTTCTTCACCGCTTCGATCGCTTTCAGAACGGTGGCCCGATCCACCTCGAACCATTCTCTGCTGGTGGAGTTCTTCAGCTTTTTCTTGGGAATGCCGGAGTTCTCCAACACCCGGTGTACATCATGGTCCCGGAAAGCTTTCAACACCTGCTGTCCATCCTGGCCTCTAACAAGGCGGACCGCCAACTCGGTATGTAGCAGCTGGGCAGAAATACCCGCTGTGTTCGTATACTGCTTGATTCGGCTCAGCGCCGCCTGATTCAGCGCCTTACAGTTGGGAAACAGGGCATCAATGGAAGCGTCTGACTGAATCGTAGTATCACCAATTTTCAAAAGCCCTTTGTGGGCTTCATCATTGATGGCAAAAACATAAATCAATTTGTACTCGAAAGAAGTTCCAAATACGGTTTCCATTATCGTTCCCCCTTCACCAAAGAGTAGTATTCCACGATCACTTTGGATCGCCAATCCTTGATTTTGCACCGAGACTTTGCAGGCTTTTGAGCAGTCAGGAACTCAGATTCAATAAAATCAAATATTGATAGCTGATTCATTTCTTCTTGAATATCGCAAAGCGGCGGCCCGTATGTGAGGCCATCCATCTGCCACAAATTCCAGGAAATGATGGTGGCCACCCTTTTTAGCTCATTGAGCGTCGGAGTACGCTTTAGCGCATGCCGCATGTAGTCAATAAAAGTATACAGCAAATTTTCCCGTGCAAGCAATAAGTTATCGCCCTGAAACTCAAAGCCGTAAATACTTTCGTAAGCTCGATACGCCCATTTCAACCATTCGCTTTCGTCGGAGGCATTTTCGGTCACAACCCGCAGCTTGCGATCCAGAAAACCGATCCGGGAGAGAAGTTCAATGGGGTCACCGGTTACTGTATCATAGCGACTTACCAGATAAGGAGCCTCGCCGCAGGAAATCTCAATTCTCCGTGCATCCACATAATGCTTCCAGGTATGCTGCTTATCCTCAGGAAATACGATTCGTTCCGTTGCCGTCCAAGTGTTGTCTTGCGGGATATTAAACACATTAGGCCGACCAAACCAATGCTCGTCCACCAAGTTGTTTTGAGCGTTGCAAATCCAGGAAGGGGTAAACACTTCCGCCTTGTCTCTGGTGCGACTGTTTTTTTGCTCATGCGCCTTTGCTACACGAGGCTGAATCAGCTTAGAATGAACGCCAGTGATCAGGCTTGCGTAGATTTGCTCTGTCGCTGCATATAGCTCCCCATGCGAGATATAGTCACTGGTTGCCCAGATAATATTCTCTTTTGTTGTTCTATCCTTCAGGAGGATATTAAGCAATTCTTGGCTGTATTGGACAATATCTTCCTCAATCACATCCAGCTTTTCTTCAAACTGCACGATAAACCTCCCCTCTGCCATAATGATAGCTCATTTCTGAGACTCCGAGATAAATTCGAGAATGTCATCCACACCACAGTCCAAAGCAATGCAGATTTTCTCAATAGTTTGCATTGCAATGTATTCATCCCGCTTTAAACGAGTAATAATGTTCAGGCTAATTCCTGCCTGCTTCGCCAATTGATTGTTGCTCATTTTTCGGTCGATCAGCATCTTAAACAACTTATTGTATTGTACAGCCATAGATGCCCTCCACGGTTTTTAACAACGTATAAATTATAGATAAGCATATCACGAATCCGTGATGATTTCAACGAAGGTTTGACCTCGAAATGGCCAGGACTTATATAATCCTGACCATTTCAAATACTACATTATCATCTGGAAATATTTCAGTGCATCCATAATCGCTGCTTCCTTTTCTGGCGGGCATTTTGGCACTTTGGCGTTTTCTTTCTTCGACAAATTATAGTTCTGTCCCACATCCAGCCCGCACTTCCGCTTAACCTGGGAGATATACAGAGACGATACCTTCAATTCAAACTTCTCCAGCACATAAGCCTTAATCTGTTCATAGGTCGCACCTTTCTGGAATCCAGACATATCCATATCCTCCAACGAGAACTCCACACGAACCTTTTTCGAGTCGATTTCTCCCTTGGAAAGCAAGACAACCGTCTCGACTTGTTCTTCATTGTCCAAACTAATACTCATGTCTTCCTCGATAATCGGCAGCTTAAATTTGATGGATTTTAACCACTGTCCATTGGCTTGGCGTTCCGGGTAAATCTGAATCTCAGAGATCAATGCCTCAATCAACTGCCGCCGCTCCGCTTCGTTCATCACGCCGTACAGTTTTTCAAAATAGATCAGCACTTTATAGATATTGTCACCGGTCAGTTTTTCCGCTTCAATGGCCTGCTTTTTGGCTCTGGCCGCAATCAGCAGAGATTCGGTATCCTCGATCTTATCATACATCTTGTAGAGCCGGTCATCAAGGTCTGCCTTGCGCCGCACATAGTGCCGGTCGTCCGGGTCGAGAGAATCAATCTCCTCCGCCAGCTTCGCCTTGACGGAATAATGCTGGCGCAGCTGCTTCTCGTAATTGGCAATCTCCTGGTCAATGGCGGCAGTATCCACTTTCATATTGATTTTTTCCTGCATCATGGCAGCAAACTTCGGATTGCTCACCAGCTTTACAATGACTTCTGCCACGGCATCGTCCAGCAGTTCTTCCCGAATCTGCTTTTTGTAATCGCACTTATGCCCACGAATCATAGAGCGGTGCTTGCAACCGTAGTAGTAAAAATCCTTGTACTTGGTGCCGTCCGCTTTGTGCTTGATGCTTTTGTTCCCGTACATTCCGGCTCCGCAGACAGGACACTTTACAATGCCGGAGAGCAAATGTACGTGTTCATCCTTCCCACGGTTGACGTGTTCGTATTTCTTGGCCTGTGCCAGCAGCTTCACCTGCGCCGCCTGCCAGACTTCTTCCGAAACAATAGGCTCATGCAATCCTTCTGCCAGCAGGTAGTTGTCCTGCTCAACCAGCTTATACTCGTTCCTTGTGCCGCGCACTTTTTCCGTTTTGCGGCGTCCATAGGCAATCTTGCCGCAGTACACCGGATTTTTCAAAATCAAGCGAATCAAATGTGCGTCAAACAGGGGATTCTTCCCATTCTGCCGGGGAATTTTACGGATACCATGGTTCTCCAGATATTTTGCAATTCCGTTTGCGCCAATATCCGTATGCACATATTGGTCATAAATGACGCGGATTGCCTCTGCTTCTTCCTCGTTGATAATCAATTTCCCATCCACCAGCCGATACCCATAGGGAGCAAAGCCGCCGTTCCAGCGGCCCTCTCTTGCCTTTTGGATGCGGCCCTCCATGGTTTGGACACGAATATTTTCCCGCTCAATCTCCGCCACGGCAGACAGGACAGAGATCATCAATTTACCTGCGTCCTTGGAAGAATCAATGCCATCTTCCACACACACCAGGTTGACGCCAAAATCCTGCATGACCTGAAGGGAAGAGAGCACATCCGCCGCGTTTCTGCCAAACCGGGACAATTTGAACACCAGAACATAAGACACGCCGTCTTTGCCGGATTTGATGTCCTCCATCATCTGACTGAATTGCGCCCGTCCTTCAATGGATTTGCCGGACTTTCCCGCATCCTCATATTCACCGACGATCTCATAATCATTGTAGTCGGCGTATGCCTTCATTTTGGCTTTCTGCGCATCCAGCGAGTAGCCGTCCACCTGCATAGCGGTGGAAACTCTGGTATAGGTGTAAACTTTTATCTTCTCTTTCTGCATCTTAGTCTTCCTCATGTGGCGCTAATCCCAAAATTGGATTGGCCATTTTTAACTTGGATCGGAAGTATCATCCTGCTTTTCCGCTTCCGTCTTAGCCGTTTTTCCCAACTGTTTGATGGTCTTCAGATATTCCTCCTCCACAGGGGAAAGCGTTTGTGCCTGGTAGCGTTTATATTCTGCTTTCGCTTTTTCCATCGCCTGTGCATGACTGATTTTCCCTGCATGGAGCAATACTTCTTCCCCAGTCGCCCGAAGAATGTTATCCAGTTGCTCCACATAATCACTCATATACATGGGCCGGTGACGGATGGCCTGTACCTCGGCAAAGTCAAAGTAACCGGATACCATCTGATTCAGAACCCGCAGTTCTTCCTCCGTCAGATAATTCTTGGCAATCCCAATATCTTTTGCCGTGGGGAAGTCGCCCGAAAAAGCGGTAAGTCCCATAAACGGCTTATCTGCATCGGCCCGCTCATAGATCACTTCCGCAGCCGTATGTCCATGCGCTGCATAATGAAGCTTGTTCTGCACCATTTTGAAAAACGCAACAGATTCCGCGCTTCTGGGGTTATAGTCCACACTGGTAGCGTACAAGTCCAACACCTGACGGTACATGACTTTTTCCGAAGAACGAATATCCCGAATCCGCTCCAGCAGCTCATGCCAGTAGTTGCCTCCGCCCAGATTTTTCAGGCGTTCATCATCTAGCGTAAAGCCCTTGATCATATATTCCTTCAGGCGCTCGGTAGCCCACCGGCGGAACTGGGTGGCAATCAAGGATTTTACCCTGTACCCCAAAGAAATGATCATATCCAGATTATAGAAAGGCAACTCTCTGGTTACTTGCCGGTTGCCCTCCATTCGAACCTGTCGGAATTTCCGACAGGTTGAAACCTCATCCAATTCGCCTTCTTCATAGATGTGGCCGATATGCTCCACAATGTTGCTTCTGGACGTGTGGAACAATTCCGCCATCTGCTGCTGCGTCAGCCAAACAGTCTCGTCTACAAACCGGCACTCTACCTTTGTGAGCCCATCTTCGGCCTGATAAATTACAATCTCGCCCTGGCTCTGATCCGGTCTGTTCTTATCTCCCGCCATTTGTTCACGCTCCTATCCGATTATATTTTCTATGTTTCAAGAGAGCGAAGAAAATGGCCGTTGCTCTCTTGTTTGGACTCTTATATCACGTCTATTATATCATGCAGCAATTTTGCCTGCAACTGCTTCCGGCTTGAAAACAGATTCTTTTTTATCTGCTGCCGCGCTGTCCTGATCCTCAAGCGGAACCGCCGGAGCGGGCAGGTTCTCGACATCCAACTCCGAAGCGTACTTCTCAATCAGGTTGGCCAGCAGGTCTGCAAAACCGCTCCATTCATCGATCATAGGCAGTTTCCCTTTCTTTTTTGTGAGGCTGTTTGTAAAAATCCAATACTTCTGCCGGTATCTGCTCCAAAATCGCCACAGCACTGTCATAGTCGCGCCGCAGCTTGAGGTCTTCAATCTGCTTTAGGGTGCTGACCTTCTGCGCCGATGCAAGAGATTCTTCCAGTTCAGCATTTTTCGTTTTCAGCTTTTTATTTTCGGATGCTGTTTTCGTAAAAGCCACGCCATATTTCCGCAGCAGCGTGTCCATCTTCTCCACGCTGGGAATATAGGTATCCAGAATCTTGCAGATTTCCTCCGCCCGGCTTTTGGCGTTAAAGGGATTGATTCCAGTGAGCAGATCCTCCAGTTTGCTTTTCTGTTTGGTCAGTCTGGTCATCTCCTTAAATACGCGGGGCGGGATATGGTCGCGCCCGGTCAGGCTGGCGCTTTCGCCGCGCTCCAAATCCGGGAATTTCTTGACCATGTGTTTCCAAAACTCATCCTGCCACCAGGTCAGCTTCTTTTTATTGCCCATAATATCTTTGGCGCTAAGCCTGCCATCCTCGGTCAGCGGGACAAAACAAAGGTGCATATGGGGCGTTTTCTCGTCCATATGCACCACGGCAGATATAATTGTCTCTTTGGATTGATGCTGTTCCAGAAAGTGCAGGGCTTCCTCGAAAAACACCCGAATCTCCGCCCGTTTCTTCCCCTTGAAGAACTCCGGGCTGGCAGTGAACAGCGTCTCGATCATACGGATACTATCTTTCCGGGTACGGCATCCGGCGGCGGCAATCTGCCGTTCCGATTCCGTCCGGTACTTGCCGAGCGGTTTGACAAGATGGAAGTTGTACTTGCTTCGGCTGGTGTCCACATCGGGATTGCTGGCGTACTTTTCCTTTGTGCGCTCGTTATGGGCCTCGATATTGCCGATTTCAGGCCCCTTGTATTTTGCAAATCGCATAATCGCATATTGTGCTTTTTCCATGCTCAATCCCTCCGTTTCTGCCAGACAATGTCATAGCCCAGCACATCAGCCAGCTCCACGGCCTCCCGATACCGCAGTGATTCCCGCTGCAATTTCCCGGAAAGATTGGATACGCTGTCGCTCCAACCATATTCATCGTGCAGCTGGTCAACGACTTCCTGCATGGTGTAACCGGCGCGGATGATCTGCGCCTTGATTTCGTTTCGAATACTTGATTTCATGGTAATCCTCCATTTTTGCAAGTGACGCCCTTTGTCACTTGACAACTAAAACATGATTTTCTGTTGCGTCATAAAAAGAACCGGCTACGCTGGGGAGCACACTGGCTTTGGTCAATGGTGAAATTTGTGCAAATGCTGTTTTGCGATAGAAATGGCTTCCTGCGTATCGTTGGTCAACGGCGGAATATTCAACTTCGCGAAAATGTGGGGTTTTTCATCGTTCGGGCTGTATCTGCGCGAGATAGTGCAGCGTGTGCACAGTTCCACGAGTCGCTATTTGATGAACTGTGTGCAGATAACAGAGAAACATTTCGCCGTTTTGAGATTGCTTCAAAAGATACCTGCAAAATCACCTCTTTTGCTGACCGCTTTAGGTGTGGTCAAAATGACCACACCTACTTCGTCCTGCTAAAGTGGTCGGGTTCAAAATGACACCAACCACTTCACATCACAAAACCGAGAATATTTACATGGTTCTGGTCGTACCCAAAATGGGCACGACCACTTTATCCGCATGAAGCGCCTCTAATATATGAGGTAACAGGGTGAATCGCTGCGTACATACGTACCGGCGACCAGAGC
>ERZ1673734.2509-NODE-2509-length-10280-cov-3.723325_pt1 | contig 10280 bp, 6 predicted proteins | sample MGYA00580199_ERZ1673734 | MGnify/ENA primary metagenome ERZ1673734 (study PRJEB41218, sample SAMN15661742) | gut metagenome | host: Homo sapiens | place: Canada: London | collected 2015-08-20/2019-03-30 | study: EMG produced TPA metagenomics assembly of...
CCGAATAAATATACAAAAAACAGAACATTCGGAGAGGATTTCAGACTTTTATTTTAATTTGTGTTGACAAAGATCTTGATTTATTTTGTTATCTTGGAAATAAGTCGTTACTTTGCACAAAATTTAGTAATGCTATGTATCCTACAGGAATAAAGATAATATAGACATACGAACAAATGCGTTAGTCCTCTTACGAGGATAGACGCATTTTTTTTAATATTTAGCGACATTAAAAACAACTATATAAAAGAAACTTTCAATGAAAAAGGATTTAAAGAAAGTCCTGGTATTGGGTTCGGGTGCCCTCAAGATAGGCCAGGCAGGAGAGTTTGACTACTCAGGTTCACAAGCGCTGAAAGCATTGCGCGAAGAAGGCATTCATTCGGTGTTGGTAAATCCTAACATCGCGACTATCCAGACTTCGGAAGGCATAGCCGACAAGGTTTATTTTCTTCCTGTCACTCCCTTCTTTGTTGAAGAAATTATCAAGAAAGAACAACCGGACGGTATTTTATTGGCATTCGGTGGACAAACTGCATTGAACTGCGGCACTGAACTTTACCTGAACGGTACACTGAAGAAATATGGTGTAGAAGTACTGGGTACTTCGGTAGAAGCCATCATGTACACTGAAGACCGTGATTTATTCGTAAAGAAGCTGGATGAAATTCCGATGAAAACCCCGAAGAGCCACGCTGTGGAAAGTATGGAAGAGGCTCTGAAAGCTGCCCACGAAATCGGTTATCCGGTTATGGTACGCTCTGCTTACGCACTAGGTGGTTTAGGCAGCGGCATCTGTCCGGATGAAGAAGCTTTCATCAAACTGGCTGAAAGTTCATTCGCATTCTCTAAACAGATCCTGGTTGAAGAGTCATTGAAAGGTTGGAAAGAAATAGAATTCGAAGTAATCCGCGATGCCAACGACCATTGTTTTACAGTGGCAAGCATGGAAAACTTCGACCAACTGGGAATCCATACCGGCGAATCTATCGTGGTGGCCCCCACTTGCTCTCTGACAGAAGAACAAGTAACAATGTTGCAAGATTTATCTACAAAATGTATCCGTCACTTGGGTATTGTGGGTGAATGTAATATCCAGTATGCTTTCAATGCAGAAACAAATGACTACCGTGTTATCGAAGTAAATGCACGCCTGAGCCGTTCTTCTGCCTTGGCTTCTAAAGCAACCGGATTCCCTCTGGCATTCGTTGCCGCTAAAATCGCTTTAGGCTACACACTAGACCAGATTGGCGAAAAGAGTACTCCCAACTCAGCCTACGAAGCTCCCCAGTTGGATTACTTGATTTGTAAAATTCCCCGTTGGGACTTGACTAAATTCGCAGGTGTATCACGCCAGATTGGCTCCAGCATGAAGTCTGTGGGTGAAATCATGTCTATAGGCCGCTCTTTCGAAGAAATCATTCAGAAAGGTCTTCGTATGATAGGTCAGGGTATGCATGGTTTCGTAGGAAATGACCATACTAAATTTGAAAACCTGGATGAGGAACTGGCCAACCCGACAGACCTCCGTATTTTCTCCATCGCCTCGGCATTGGAAGAAGGATACAGCATTGAACGCATCCACGAACTGACCAAAATCGACCCGTGGTTCCTGGGTAAGTTGAAAAACATCGTTGACTATAAGGCCAAACTTTCGACTTATAATAAGATTGAGGATCTGCCCGCAGATGTGCTTCGCCAAGCTAAAGTATTAGGCTTCTCCGACTTCCAGATTGCACGCTTCGTATTGAAAGCCAGTGGCAATATGGAAAAGGAGAACTTGGCTGTACGCGCCCGTCGTAAAGCTTTGAATATCCTTCCGGCTGTCAAGCGTATCAATACCGTCGCATCTGAACATCCCGAATTAACCAATTACCTATATATGACATACGCTACTACGGGTTATGACGTCAATTATTATAAAAACGAAAAATCGGTAGTTGTATTAGGTTCAGGCGCTTACCGCATCGGTTCATCCGTGGAATTCGACTGGTGCTCTGTAAATGCTATCCAAACCGCACGCAAGTTGGGTTACAAATCCATCATGATTAACTATAACCCCGAAACAGTTTCTACCGACTATGATATGTGCGACCGTCTGTATTTTGACGAACTTTCATTTGAACGTGTACTTGACGTGATTGATCTGGAGCAGCCGGGTGGTGTCATTGTATCGGTAGGTGGACAAATACCTAATAACCTGGCGATGAAGCTTCACCGTCAGTCGGTACCTGTATTGGGAACTTCTCCGCTTTCTATCGACCGTGCGGAAAACCGTCATAAATTCTCGGCCATGCTTGACCAACTGGGTATTGACCAACCGGCATGGAAAGAATTGACCAGCCTGGAAGACATGGAAGAATTTGTAAACAAAGTAGGTTACCCGGTATTGGTCCGTCCTTCCTATGTGCTCTCGGGCGCTGCCATGAACGTATGCTATAACGAAGATGAACTGAAGGAATTCTTGCAGATGGCTAAAGAAGTTTCTAAAGAATATCCGGTAGTCGTATCCCAATTCATGCAAGATACTAAAGAAATAGAATTCGACGCTGTAGCCCAAAACGGTGAAGTAGTGGAATATGCCATCTCCGAACACATTGAATATGCAGGTGTCCATTCAGGTGATGCCACATTAGTATTCCCGGCTCAGAAGATTTATTTCGAAACAGCTCGCCGTATCAAGAAGATTGGTCGCCGTATCGCTAAAGAATTAAACATTTCCGGTCCGTTCAACATGCAGTTCTTGGCTAAGAATAATGAAGTGAAAGTGATTGAATGCAACCTGCGCGCATCACGTTCATTCCCGTTTGTTTCCAAAGTATTGAAACGCAACTTCATTGAAACCGCAACCCGCATCATGTTGGGTGCTCCATACAGCCAACCGGATAAGTCGGCATTCGATATTGACTGGATCGGTGTTAAAGCTTCCCAGTTCTCTTTCTCCCGTCTGCACAAGGCAGACCCTGTATTGGGCGTAGATATGTCTTCAACAGGTGAAGTGGGTTGTATCGGTGATGACTTCCATGAAGCTTTGCTGAACTCTATGATTGCTGTCGGTTTCAAGATTCCTACAAAATCTGTCATGTTCTCGTCAGGTGCCACCAAATCCAAAGTAGATTTGCTGGAAGCAAGCCGTATGCTGGCAGAAAAAGGATATGAGATCTATGCAACTGCCGGAACCGCAACTTTCTTGAATGCACACGGAGTAAATACCACACCGGTTTACTGGCCGGATGAAAAGCCCGATGCAGAAAACAATGTCATGAAGATGATTGCCGAACATAAATTCGACCTGATAGTCAACATTCCGAAAAACCATACCAAACGTGAGCTGACTAATGGTTACAAAATTCGTCGTGGAGCAATCGACCACAATATTCCTTTGATTACCAACGCCCGTTTGGCAAGTGCTTTCATTGAAGCATTCTGTGAAATGAGTGAAAAGGATATTCAGATAAAGAGCTGGCAAGATTACAAATAATCTTTCTTAGGGATATTCAAAAAGGAACTGATTCGTTTTGCCTGAATCAGCTCCTTTTTTATCTCCTAACGGGAAAGATCATTAAAACGATAAGTAAAAGTAGCCATCGCATAACGTCCCAATCCCCAAGTCCAAGTTTCTCCCTGTCCGGTATCATTCATCCAACGATTGACAAAATCCCGTTGTTGCAGAATATCAACAACCTGAAATTTAAGCAACCCTCTTTTCCCTTTCAGAAAACTGTAAGTCAGCTCACCGTTCCAAAGCCACTGCGTCGTATTGGAGGCCTCATCCTTATATCCCCTGCGATTCATACTTCTCACAACGGTATAAAGATTCAAGTTGAGAGGTAACTTCAGTCGACACTCCGCGCCATAATAAAAATCATACGTCCTGTAATCCGAATTGTTTGTATAACTGTTATCGGCTTGCTGATAAGTGATTGCTCCATTTATCTTAAACTCATGCTCTTCCAATTTATAGGCAAACTCCACATCCTGCATCAAGGAAAGCATTTGGGAGGTGTTACGATCATTCTCATTGGCTTCTCCCATTATCTGCACATACGAAACCCTCCGGTTATAATTTGCATTGGTAGCAAGACGAGCGAAAATTTTCTTGAATAATTTATTCGTATAATATATATTCCCGCCAATGCCCCAATTACCATTTATATTCTCGGGCCGACTGGTATATACCCCACTCTTCTCATCATAGGTTCTTTTCCGGCTTATATCATTTATCGTATTATTATATCTCAAACCACAATATAACATTTCCTGCTTTTCCATATTTCCTCCTCTGTAATTCACAGATATACTTTGCCCGAAAGCGGGTTTCAGCCCCGGATTCCCCATTGTTATGTTCAGAGGATTAGTATAATCAGGCACAGACAACAAATCATAAATGGAAGGCTGCCGGGTGTATCCGCTATAATACACACTCATATTATGGTTATTGCCCAAATCATAATCAAAATGCAGTTCGGGCACTATGTTCAACACGGTAATGGTCGTATCTATCTTCACTTTTCCCCTGTTGCTTTTCGTCGTAGACTTCTGAGGCGACAGCCCAAACCGGATATTCAACCTCACTTTTCTCCAATTAAGTGTGGTGCGCAGTCCGAATTCATTGGAATGAAGATCATTACGAGTATAATCACTTAAACTATCCACCCTTCCTGCCTCATAACCAGATGGAAGACTTCCCCACAAAGCATCCTCATCCAAATTGTACGTAACCGCATTATTACTCTGCCGTTGATACTCATGCCGATAATAAACCTGAAGCATTTGTTTTCCTATTGGCTCCGTATAGCTGACCTCCCCCGCCAATAATAAATTTCTGGCAGGTGACTCCCGGTATTGATTTCTATATAAAACCGAATCTGCCCCCAGGTCATTCTTCAATTGATAATAAGTAATAGACGATTGCTGATAATTACCACTCGCCTGATTACTATAATCATTTCTTAACTCTATGGAGAGTTTCCGGCCGATATCATTCAATTTATGAGTGAGCAAAAGATTATTGCCTATCATCAGATTGTTCGTCTTATTTTGAGAATTTCCCGTATTTTTATTTATCCTGAACTCAGGAGGAATCATTGCATCGTCCCTCCAAGGCTCTGAAACATAGTCCAAAGGATTGGTACTGAAAGTCGCCGAAATATTTTCTGATACCGAATTTAACCGGCTATGATTGATGTTATGCCTGAAATTAATTTCCGTCCGGTCACTCAAACTTCCCGTCAGATATATATTCTCCCAAAAAGAACTATTCCTACCCGTACTCAAGCCATTATTATAGGCATATTGGCTACCGTTAGGCAGATATTCTTCTGACTGGCTTCGCGATTCATCCGCGCTTTTATTATTATTATATGAAGCACTGACATTGAGGTTGAGCTTCTTTATTTCCGTTCCCAAGCTAAAACCAATATCCTTCATTTGAGCAGGATTATCGGCCATATCACTGATAAAATTACCATATCTGGGGAGTTTTCCTAAATCACCATACAAGGACATCCGCCATTTTCCGACAAATTTATTCAAACTCATTTTCGCTCCATACATATCCCCCGAACCTTTCAAAGCTGAAACGTCCCCCATTAATCCATCTGTCAAATCCTTCTTGGTCTTCACATCCATCACCGTTTTCTTCTTACCGTCTGACACCCCTGTCATTTGCTCTTTATCCGACTGCTGCTCGTATACCTTTACCTCTTTCAAAGCATCTACCGGCATATTGTTCAAAGCAACTTTGCTATCTGCGAAAAACTCCTTTCCATTTAATAAGATCTGAGTGATTTCCTTTCCATGAAAATTCATCTTGCCGGATTTCTCGTCTAATTCCAATCCGGGAAGCTGCCTCACCAAATCCTGCAGAACAGCTCCTTCCGATGTCTTAAAGGCTCCGGTATTATATACTAATGTATCTCCGGACATCTTCATTTTCTGCAGTTCGGCCTTTATCACCGTTTCATCCAATACAATACTGGAAGGTTTCATCATCAGAGCACCTCCATAAACTTCTTTCCGATAAGCAGGAATATTCACTTTTTTTTCAAGGGTTTCATATCCTAAAAAAGAAGCCCTTATTAAATAATTACCGGGATTCATAGGGTACAAACGGAAAACACCCTTCTTATCGCTCACCGTACCTTCTATAAAACTCGTATCAGGCAAAGAATAAAGTTGGATATTTACATCCGGCAAAGGATCGGGATAAGGGCGTTCTCCCTGTTCTCTGACAGAACCCGTCAAATGATAAGCTTTTTCTTTTCTTGCTTTATCTGAATCAAGCTTTTCCTGTCCACTAACCGGGAGAACAAAAGACAATATAATAAACAACGAGAACAGTTTAGTCATCTTGAAATATCAACAGGGTCCTATTTCAATGCTTCCGCAATGGCATTCATCAGATATCCAAATTCTTCTTTCTCATACCCGATGGAAGTATAAACGGCTTCTCCTTCTTTATTGAAAAGATAGGCGCGAGGAATTGACTTTTCAGCAAATAAAGAGAACACCTCACGTTTAGGATCGGGATATAACGGGAAAGTGAATTTCTTCCGTTCATTATAAGCCCTCAACTGTTCATCCGTATGCTCACGACCAATTACTAATAATACGAAGTCCTTGTTATCTTTATATTCAGCCCACAAAGTTTTCTCTATTTCAGCCAGTTCCAGCTGACATGGCCCACACCAAGTGGCAAATAAACTCACCAAAACGACCTTACCTTTCAATTCAGTCGAAGAAATATCTCCATATACTGCAGATTTTAAATGAAAATCAGGTAATTTATCTCCTTTTTTCAATTCTTGAGCATTTACGGCAAATACCATGCAAAGCATCATGAACAATAATCCTAACTCTTTCATTTTCATAGTTCTCAATATTTAATTATGGAATAACAAAGACAAATATATCTGTTTTTCTTATATTTGCCGCCAGAAAATATTATTTTTTAGCCTATGATGACTTTTATTTCATGTGCCAAAACAATGACCGGACGGAGCAAAATACAAACTCCTGTTACCAGCACACCACAATTCCAAACCGAAGCAATACAGAATGCACTTGATATGTCCCAATTCTCTGCTGAAGAACTGGAACGACTTTTACGTGTGAACAGCAAAATAGCAGCAGAGAACTATATGCGATTTCAAGATTTCTGTTCGGACTCTCCCTCGGCTTTAGCTGCCTTACTGGCTTATACCGGTATCGTATATAAACGTATCCACCCACAGGATTTTACCCCTGAAGATTTTCAATATGCACAGGATCACTTGCGAATCACTTCTTTTCTTTACGGATTACTCCGCCCGTTAGACCAGATCAAGAATTACAGAATGGAAGGAGATATCAAACTGCCCGAACGTGGAGGAATATCCATGTTTGACTATTGGAAGCCGATTCTGACCGACACCTTTATCAAAGAAATTAAAGCAAGAGGAGGAATACTAATCAATCTGGCAAGTGGGGAGATGAAAGATTTATTCGATTGGAAACGCGTGGAGCAAGAAGTACAAGTGATCACACCAGAATTTCAGGTATGGAAAAAAGGAAAATTAACCACCGTTGTGGTTTATGCAAAAATGTGCCGTGGAGAATTGACACGCTTCATCATTAAAAACCGGATAGAGAATCCTGGGGATTTAAAAGGATTCAAATGGGAAGGATTCAGTTTTGATGCCGGACACAGCACAGATACCCACTATCTTTTTAGCCTTCTTTCATAAAAAAATATTAAATAGTCAACCTACTCAAACTTTTTATCAGCACTCATGTTATTTAGTTGAATTTGGGAAGATAAACCTGGACAATAATTAACTAATAGAAATGAGTATGAAAAAATTAATGTTTTTGCTGGCTGCGGCCAGTTTAAGTTCTGTAGCGTTTGCACAGCAGAAAAGCAATTCACAAAACGTCCTTGTAGGCGAGAGTGTAGATGTAATGGAGGTACCTGTGGATAAGTACAAGGTAGAGACCAATCACTTCTTCGATAATTGGTTCTTCTCTGTTGGTGGAGGTGCACAAGTACTGTTCGGCGATCAGTCCGATCTTGGTAAATTCAAGAAACGTATTGCTCCCGCTCTTCAAATATCAATCGGTAAATGGTTTACTCCCGGCTTAGGATTACGTTTGCAATATAGCGGTTTGCAGTCGAAGAGTTTTTCCAGTGAACCTTCCGCATATTCCAAACCTCACATGTTAAGCGAAGGATACTATCAGGATAAGTTCAACTACATGAATTTGCATGGTGACATCTTATTCAATGTCAGTAACATGATAGCCGGATATAATGAAGACCGCATATACGACTTCGTGCCATTCGTAGGTTTCGGTTTTGCCCACTCATATGATGCTCCACGTCGTAATTCACTGGCATTCAATTTCGGTATCATCAATACATTCCATCTGGCCAGTGCCTGGGACTTGAATCTGGAACTTTACGGAATGGGTACAGAAAACAAATTTGATGGAAAAACCACCAGTAAAGGCCCTGATTTTATGGCAGGTGCTACAGTGGGTATCACTTATAAATTTCCACAAAGAGGATTCAAACCTGCTCCGGATGTAGATGCTATCATGGCACTTACCTCTTCACAAATGGATGCCATCAATACCGCTTTGGCTCAACAGATAGAACAAAACCGTCAATTAAAGGCCCAACTTGCCAACCAACCCACTGAAGTGGTTACAGAACAAGTGACAGTGAACCAAATTGCTCCGGCTCCTCAATCTGTATTTTTCCAGATCGGTTCAGCGGTTCTTCCTACCAACTCTACTGTAAATTTGCAACAAATCGCAGATCTGGTAAAAGACAACCCGGGACTAAAATTGAAAGTAACCGGTTATGCTGATAGTGATACAGGTAGCGCTGCATGGAACAAGCAGTTAAGTGAAGACCGTGCCAACAACGTGGCTAATGAACTGGTTAAATTGGGTGTCAACAAAAACAATCTGATTATCAGCGGAATGGGTGGTGTCAACACCTTAACTCCTCCGGCATTCAACCGTCGTGTAATTATCGAAGCCCAATAATATACACTGATTTCTGTCAGCAGAAGATAATCATGCCCGCAATTCCTTATAAAAACAGAATTGCGGGCATTTATTTTTTAGATGGAATACCCCCACTGATCTAGTGCAAACTTCCAATTCTCTTCCACTAACCGGACCGTACGGTCATTATACTTATACTTATTCTTCTTATATCCCTTCTTTCCGCCTATATATTGGCTAATAGCCGGAGCAGCTGCTTCGAATCCGGGAATAGAAAGAGATTTATAGATATGCTCGGTCATAGCCATTGCATCCGCTTCAAAATCCTCGAACTTCACTTCCATCAAATTTCCTTCAGGAATGAATTGTTTATCCGCCTCATATTTATGATACAGCTTGGCATAAACAGACAAGATATTCTGTTCCAGCGCCTCCGGAGAAATATCCTCCAGTTTTAACGGCTGGATTGTATTGGTGAAGAAATTCCTTGTAGATTCGAATACCGTATACGGATTACGCATCAAATAGATGAATTTGGCATTCGGAAACATCTTGACCAACTCTTTTACACGGCCTGTATGAGGCGGATTCTTACTTAAGAATTGTGTTCCGCCTGTATTCCAAAGAGAAATTTTAATAAGTTTGGTGAATATATCCTCAAACACTTTCAATTCCTCATCACTGATATCATTGAATAACAAATATTTATCAGCATATTCCTGTTGGTACTTAGGCAGGAACCAAAAGTTATAATAGGTATAGGGCATCATATTGGCCAATGCAAACTCTTCCTCCTGAGGCAAGTCTACAGCCAGTTCCATATTATCCGTCGGACGCTTGTCGGGCATCAGCCAACTCATATTCTTCTTGAAAAAAGGCTGTCCCCACATCATCAGGTGAGGAAACACCGTCTGATAAGTAGTATTATATCCGAAATGTTTGTCACAAGAGAACACATTATGCATAAAGGTAGTCCCGCTACGCCAATGTCCGAGGATAAAGACCGGATCGTGTTCCAAAGGCTTGTCGGCCAACAGTTTCCTGTATCGCTTTTCCTGCAATGGAGCCAAGGTGGAAAGCAAACGGCATACTGCTTTCGTCAAACGGTATTTTCCTCTATATGCCGGATCAATTTCCCTTCCCGCAGTAATCGCCTTGAACGTTTTCCAATCGGCGCCTACCAATGTATTAATCGGCAGCTTGTTGAATTCAAGTAATCCCATTACTTTTCTTTTTTTAATTGTACGCTGTTATTTTTCTATCTTGACTGTAATGCCTTGACGGTC
>ERZ1673734.2511-NODE-2511-length-10274-cov-3.809081_pt1 | contig 10274 bp, 7 predicted proteins | sample MGYA00580199_ERZ1673734 | MGnify/ENA primary metagenome ERZ1673734 (study PRJEB41218, sample SAMN15661742) | gut metagenome | host: Homo sapiens | place: Canada: London | collected 2015-08-20/2019-03-30 | study: EMG produced TPA metagenomics assembly of...
GGTGCTTCTGTGGTTTTTCTGCAGGATTTAATAGTGCTGCCGGAATTTCAGCGTCATGGCATTGGTTCACAGCTTATGCGGAAGGTTATGGAAAAGTATGCCGATGTCTATCAACTGCAGCTCCTTACAGAAGCAAGTGAAAAAAATATTGCTTTTTATGAATTCCTTGGGTTAAAAAGAGTCGAAAAGTATGGTTGCTGCGCTTTTATAAGATGAGGATGTTAACATCGGTTATAAGCTGTAATCAATATAACACTATTGCAACAAATCTAAGCAAATTAGATAATTTTTGCAAACTTTAGCAGGAGTTTTCGTTCCTATAGCGAAATATAAAAGCAAAGGGATAAAGCCCGAGCCCTTGATAGAAAAATGGTAGCACCGAAGCAATTTGGCGACATACCAAAGGAGGCATTGATTATGAGTGTAAACGTAAAAGGCAGAAACATTGATGTGACCCCGGCTCTGAAAGAGTATGTGGAGAAAAAAATTACCAAGGTTACTAAGCAGTTTAAGACTGTTGGTGACATTTCTGCAGTACTGAAGGTTGAGAAAGGTAACCATATTGTAGAAATTACGGTTCCTGCAAGCGGCATTTTGCTGAGAGCACAGGAAACCACGAAAGATATGTATTCATCTATTGATTTGGTTGTAGAGAAAATTGAACGTCAGATTCACAAATATAAAACTCGTCTGATGAAGAGAAAATACAGCAACTTTGCTGATACCGCTGTTCCTGCTCCGGCACCTGCTGCGGAAGCTGCTGACGATGGCGAATTCGAAATCATTAAGAATAAACGCTTCATCATGCATCCGATGACTCCGGAAGAAGCAATCCTGCAAATGAATCTGTTGAATCACGATTTCTTCGTATTCTACGATCCCGATCTGGGTGCTACCAATGTAGTTTACCGCCGTAAGGATGGCAAATACGGCTTGCTGAGCCCGGAACTGAAATAAGTGAATATTTTAACCTAAACTTCACAAAAAAGCACAGGATTTGCTCCTGTGCTTTTTGCTTTTTAAGAGAGATTCTGTTAGAATTTAAAATTAGGTGTATAGTCTTTTCAAACACCATAATTTTAAGGAGTGATCGTGTTGCTCGAAGGCATTTTAAAGAAAATTTTTGGTGACCCCAACGAAAAAGAAATCAAGAATATTCGTGTAATCGTAGATAAGATTAATAGTCTTGAAAAGGATATGGAAAGTCTTAGCTCTGCCAATCTGGCAGCCAAGACCGGTGAGTTTAAGGTACGTCTGCAAAAGGGCGAAACTCTGGACGATATTCTTCCGGAAGCATTTGCCGTTGTCCGTGAAGCTTCCAGACGTGTTACCGGCATGCGTCATTTTGATGTGCAGTTAATCGGTGGCGTAGTGCTCCATCGCGGCAAAATTGCCGAGATGCGTACTGGCGAAGGTAAAACTCTGGTAGCTACTGCGCCTGTATATCTGAACGCACTGACCGGCAAGGGCGTGCATGTTGTAACTGTTAATGATTATCTGGCACGCCGTGACAGCGAGGATATGGGCCGTATTTACAAGTTCCTCGGTCTGTCTGTAGGTCTGATTGTGCATGATATGGATTTCCCAGATCGTAAGGCTGCTTATGCTGCAGATATTACTTACGGTACAAATAACGAATTCGGCTTTGACTATCTGCGTGATAACATGGTAGTTGATGAAAATCAGATGGTTCAGCGTGAGCTGAATTACTGTATTGTCGATGAGGTCGACAGTATCCTGATTGACGAAGCGCGTACCCCGCTGATTATCTCCGGCCCCGGTGAAAAATCCACCGAGCTGTATCAGGTTCTGGCCCGTGTTGTTGCCAACATGGAAGAGGGCGAGGATTACACTGTTGATGAAAAACAAAAACAGGTAGCACCTACCGAAAAGGGTATTGCCAAGGCAGAAAAAATGCTGGGCATCGGCAACCTGTATGACAATGAGCATGGTGTGGACTACTCTCACCAGATTATGTGCGCTCTGAAGGCTAAGGCTTTGATGCACCGCGACCGCGATTATGTGGTTAAGGATGGTCAGGTTATCATCGTTGATGAATTTACCGGCCGTCTGATGTTCGGCCGTCGTTTCTCCGAAGGCCTGCATCAGGCTATTGAAGCTAAGGAAGGCGTAAAGGTAGAACGCGAAAGCCAGACACTGGCAACTATTACCTTCCAGAACTACTTCCGTATGTACAAAAAGCTCGCCGGCATGACCGGTACCGCTAAGACCGAGGAGCAGGAGTTCCAGAAAATTTATAATCTGCCGGTTGTTGTTGTACCTACCAATAAGCCGATGATCCGTATTGACTATCCTGATGTTATCTATAAAACACGTATTGCCAAATACAAGGCAGCAGTCAACGAGATTGAAGAATGCCATAAGTCCGGCCGTCCGGTACTGGTTGGTACTACTTCCATCGCTCAATCCGAAGAGCTGAGCGCTATGCTTAAACGCCGCAACATTCCGCATAACGTGCTGAATGCGAAGTACCATGAAAAAGAGGCTGAGATTATTTCTCATGCAGGCCAATACGGTGCTGTAACCATTGCTACCAACATGGCAGGCCGTGGTACCGATATTACCTTGGGTGAAGGTGTTCCTGAATTGGGTGGTCTGCATATCATCGGTACCGAGCGTCATGAAAGCCGTCGTATCGATAACCAGCTGCGTGGCCGTTGCGCCCGTCAGGGTGACCCCGGTTCTTCCAAGTTCTTCCTGAGCCTGGAGGATGATCTGATGCGTTTGTTCGGCAGTGATAATATTGCCGGCATTATGGACAAGCTGGGCATGGAGGACGATGAGCCGATTGAACACAGCCTTGTTACCAAGTCCATTGAAAATGCGCAGAAGAAGGTTGAAGCACGTAACTTCAGCATTCGTAAGCACGTTCTCGAATATGACGATGTTATGAATCAGCAGCGTGAGGTTATTTACTCTCAGCGTCATAAAATCCTGCATCAGGAAAATCTTAAGGATACCATCAAGGAAATGGTTGATGAAACCGTTGAACGTACTATGACCATGTACGCACCGCCTGAGGTTTACTCTGAGGATTGGGATCTGCAGGCTCTGATTAACTACGCTGAGGATTTCTATGCTCCGCGTGGTCTGCTGACCGTAGATTATCTGCAAAACCTCAGCCGTGAAGAGCTGGCTGAATATCTGCAGAAGGTTGCTGATGACAACTACCAGGCACGTGAGGACGCAATTGGTCCTGAGCTGATGCGCGAGCTGGAAAACCTGGTTATGCTGAAGGTTGTAGACAACCACTGGATGGAGCATCTGGATGCTATGGATATGCTGCGTGAGGGCGTTGGCCTACGTGCATATGGCCAGAAGGATCCGCTGGTTGAGTACAAATTTGAAGCCTACGATATGTTTGAAGCCATGATGGAGGCTATCAAGGAAGACGTTGTTCGTTATATTTACCGCGTCAATGTTATTACCCAGCCGCAGGTTGAAGACCCGCTGGAAAATGCTTCCACCAATAACCCGACTCCCGAGGGTGACGAGGGTAATTTGAAAGCTGAACCCAAGAAATAATTTTTAAGTCAGCAGCCTTGGCTGCTGACTTACTTAGCCTTGTTTGCAAGAACTCGGCAAAACGGCTGAGGCCGTAAATAACTAATATTTGCTACACGAAAGGTTGTGAGGAATTTTGTTGATTGAAGAATATAAGCCTGAAATTACAAATCTGCAAGCAAAATTAGAGGAAATGAGGGGATCTCTTTGACATCGCTGTCAAAGAAGATCGTATTGCAGAATTAGAACATAAAATGGGTGATCCTACTTTTTGGGATGATCCGGAAAAGGCACAAAAAACTGCGCAGGATGTTAACAGATTAAAGGAAGAGGTTGACGGTTTCCATAAATTAAGTGCAGGTGTTGATGATTTGGAAGCTTTGCAGGAGATGGCTGCCGAAGAAAATGATGAAAGCCTGCTTCCTGAAATGGATGAGCTGCTGGCAAAATGCCGCAGCGAGCTGGAGCATTTGGAATTAGGTATGCTGCTCAGCGGTGAATATGATGCCAATAATGCTATCCTGACACTGCATGCAGGTGCCGGCGGCACCGAAGCGCAGGATTGGACCAGCATGCTGCTGCGTATGTTTACCCGCTTTGCGGAGCAAAACGGTTTTGCGTTGGAAATGCTCGACTATCAGCCGGGTGATGAGGCCGGTGTAAAAAGTGCTACTATCCAGGTTAACGGCCATAATGCTTATGGCTTCTTGCGCTCTGAAAAGGGTGTACACCGCCTGGTGCGCATTTCTCCGTTTGATGCCAATGCTCGTCGTCACACCTCCTTTGCTGCGGTAGACGTAATGCCGGAGCTGGATGATACTGTTGATGTAAATATTAATATGGATGAGGTGCGCGTCGATGTTTACCGTTCCAGCGGTGCCGGCGGTCAGCACGTCAATAAAACCTCCTCTGCTGTACGTATGACACATGAACCGACGGGTATCGTTGTTCAATGTCAGAATGAGCGTTCCCAAATTCAGAACCGTGAGCGCTGCCTGCAGATGCTGCGTGCAAAATTATATGAATACGAAAAGGCTAAGCAGGATGCTCTTGTCAGCGATATTGCCGGTGATTACCAGAATATCGAATGGGGCAGCCAGATCCGTTCCTATGTATTCCAGCCTTATACTATGGTTAAGGACCATCGTACCGGCTGCGAAACCGGTAACATTCAGGCTGTTATGGATGGCGATCTGATGCCGTTCGTAGAAGCATATCTGCGCAGTCAGCAGAAAAAGGTTTAATAAAGCGAGGTCTGGACAGGTGAATTTTATGAAAAGCCGATATAATCCTTTGCTTTTGGCAGTAATCGTAATCGGTCTTGTTTGTGCCTTATGGCTGAACGTTGTCCGTCACGATGTTGAACAAAAAAACAATACTGTAGAAATGGCTATGGAGTACGAGGGCTTACGTAAGCTGGCCGCTTTGCAGGGCCTGCCGGAGGAGGATGTACTGCGTCAGTTTAAGGATGCAGGCATCAACTCGCTGATGATTTTCGATACTACGTTGGAGCGCCTGACTAAAAACGGCGAAATCCAGACGGTAACAGGCGGTGAGCTGCGTCAGGCAGCTGCGCTTGGTTCCGGCATGGGTGTTTTCGCTAATGTGGGAGCCGGCGATATTGAAGAAAATGCTGCTTACGTTGCTGCTACTGACAAGCAGTCTGTCTTAGATGATGTAGAGCAGGATTTGTGCCTGCGCTACGGTGCTGACCGTGTAAAGGTTGTAAGTGAAAATCCGCGTATTATCAAAATCAAGGGCAGCACTACACCTCTGCCTGAGGGCAAATACGATGAGCCTCAGGGACTGCTGCAGGCTCCTTTAGGCTTGCCGGTGCAGGATATGCGTAAGGTTGCTGCTTTGGGCTTCAAAATTATCGTACGTCCGCAAAATTATGTGGATGTAACTGATGAGCAGATTGACGGCATTTTTGCCCGCATTAAAGAAGCCGGTGTACCGGTTGATGCCCTGATGCCATGCGGTACAGAGGTTGTAGGTTATCCTAACAAAATGCAGCATTTGGGCGAGCGCATGAAGGAAAACAATATGACGCTGGTAATGCTGGAGCATTACACCCAGCTGCAGTTTGCCAAAATCGACGGCCTGTTGCCGTTGGCTGAGTTCAATGACTACAAGGCTGCCCGTTCCTATGTTATCGACCCTACCGAGCAAAAGAAAATCAGCGTGGGCGAGGCTCTGCGCCGTTGGGCGCTGACGGACGAGGAGCGCAATATCCGTGTGAACTACATCCGTCCCTTCCTGATGCCTGAGGGTGGTCAGGATATTATGAAGACTAACCTGAAATATGTGCGTGATATCAAGGCCAGCGTTGAAGCGCGTGGTTACACTATCGGCGAAGCAGGTGTTTTCAGTGCCGAAAACAAAGATGGCTTTGCACCGTATTTCCCCGCTAAGGTAAGCTTTATTCCTATTGTATTGGCGATTGCCGCCGGTGTAGTGCTGTATCTTGCGCTGCTCTTTAACCTGGGCGGTAAGCAGCAAATAGCACTGTGGGCTGTTTTTTCTGCCGGAGCTTTGGCACTGCTGTTTATCGGCCGCGGCCTGTTTACGCGTCAGCTGCTGGCTTTGGCGGCAGCAAGTGTTTTCCCGGTGCTTTCAATGAATGTTATCTTTAACATTTGGGATAAAAATACGAGTGATAAGCACAGCCTGCTTGCTATCTGCTGGAACGGTATCTGGCAGCTAGCGTTGGCTATTGCTTTATCTTTGGTGGGTGCAGCCTTCCTGTCGGCTATTTTGACAGACAGCCGCTTCCTGCTGGAGATTGATATCTACCGCGGAGTAAAATTAACCTTTATTTTGCCGGTTATGCTGACAGCTGTTCTCTTTATGAAACGCTATGACCTGCTGCAGGTTGTGGGCAAGGGATTGAAAACTCTATGGGAGCGTCTTAACGGTCTGCTGGATACAGGGATTACCTTCCGCCATGTAGCAGTGCTTGCGGTACTGCTGTTTATTGCTTATTATTTTGTCGGCCGCAGCGGTCACACAGGTGGTGTGCCTGTACCGGCAATTGAATTGAAGATGCGTGCTTTCTTAGAGCAGCTGATGTATGCACGTCCGCGCGAAAAAGAATTTATGATCGGGCATCCGGCATTTTTCGTGGCAGTGCTTGCTGTTTACCGTTGCGCACCGCGTTGGTGGCAGTTTGTACTGACCTGTGCTGCCGTTATCGGACAGGGCAGTCTGGTGCAGACCTTTTGTCATATGCGTACACCTGTTGTTATGAGCTTTGTACGTGCTCTCGACGGCTATTCTGTTGGCGTTGTATTCGGCGTAATCGCTGTACTGGTGCTTGGCATGCTGTTGCCTTTAGTTGTTAAGTTTAGAAGGAGATACCTTGAAGAATGAGTAAGATCGTGATTTCCGGATACTATGGATTTGCTAATGCCGGAGATGAAGCTATGCTGACCGCGATCATTAAGGCTTTGCGCAGTACGGAAAAGACCGTGGAGCTGACGGTTATCTCAGGCAATCCGCCCGCTACTGCCGCAAGACACAAGGTGAATTCTCTTCATCGTTTCAGCTTTTGCAAAATTTTTGCTGCCCTCATGGACTGCGACCTGCTGCTCAGCGGCGGTGGCAGTCTGCTGCAGGATGTTACCAGCAAGCGCAGTCTGTTATATTATCTGTTTATCTTGGCTTTGGGCCTGCTGCTCAAAAAAAAGGTTATGCTTTTCGGCCAGGGTATAGGTCCTATCCATAACAGACTTATGCGCAGGCTGACTAAATTTATCTGCAGCCGGGTGGATTTAATTACCGTGCGTGACCAGGATTCTTTGTATGAACTGCGTCGCATCGGTGTACCAGCGGAAAAGGTGCAGCTGACAGCCGATTCTGTGTTGACCTTGCCGCAGGAGAGTAAAGAAAAAGGACTAGAGCTGCTGCAGCAGTTTGGTGTGCCGCAAGATAAAATGCTGATAGCTATAAGTGTACGTAAATGGCAGGAGGATGACAAGTACCTGCTGGAGCTGGCTAAGGCTGCGGATATTCTGGCTAAGGAATATAAGGCACATATTGTGCTGCTGCCGCTGCAATATCCTGTGGATGTTGCTGCCTGCAACAGATTGCAGCACTTTATGAGGCGCAAGGCAGACAGTACTGTTTTGGAAACCGGCTGTGATACCGAGCAGTTTTTGTCGCTGATGGGTAACTTTAATCTGCTTATCGGTATGCGTCTGCATGCACTGATTTTTGCTGCAGTTATGGAGCTGCCTTTTGTGGCTGTATCCTATGATCCCAAAATTGACGGCTTTGTCAAAGACATTAACGGCATCAGCGCAGGAGCTGTGGAAACACTGCAGGCTGCTCAGGTAGTTTCTTCTGCGCGTAAGGCGCTGGCCTCTGCCAATGCTGCTCATGGACTTTTGGATACATTGAGAGCTAAAGCTTTTTTAAATGCAAAGGAAGCCTTTGATTTATTAAATTGAGAGGAGATTGAAGGTAGTGCTGAAAATGACTGATGTAAGCAAGGTATATCCCGGTGGGTCTGTTGCCTTGCAGAACGTCGATATTCATATTGAACCAGGCGAATTCGTCTTTGTTGTAGGACCTAGCGGCGCTGGTAAGTCTACCTTTATCAAAATGCTGTTCCGTGAGGTTCTGCCGACCACGGGCAGCATTTTTGTTAATGGTGTGGATATTTTATCGCTGACACCCAATGAGATTCCGTATATGAGGCGTCAGCTGGGCATAATTTTCCAGGATTACCGTCTGCTTCCGGACCGTACTGTTTATGAAAACGTAGCTTTTGCTATGGAGGTAATAGAAACACCGCGCCGCAAGATTAAGCGCAGAGTGTTGAACGTATTGGATCTTGTCGGCCTGCGTCACCGTGCCAATGCTTATCCTAATGAGCTGAGCGGCGGCGAGCAGCAGCGTATCGCTATTGCCCGTGCTATTGTCAATGATCCTATTATGGTAATTGCCGACGAACCTACAGGTAACCTGGACCCGGAAACAAGCTGGGATATTATGGAAATCTTTAAGGAAATTAATGCTGAAGGAACTACGATTGTCATGGCAACTCACGATAAAGAAATAGTTGATGCCATGGGCAAGCGCGTTATAGCCATAGAGGACGGGCATATCGTACGTGATGAAGCAAGCGGGGTATATGGCTATGAGCTTTAGTACAAAAGAATATTTTGTTAAGGAAACCTATAAATCTATCAGGCGTAACGGCTTTATGAGCTTTGCTTCTATTTCGACTGTTGCGGTTTCGCTGTTAGTGCTGGGAATGTTTCTGCTGATTTTTCTAAACACCAACAATTTGGCACAGTATCTGGAAAGTCAGGTACAGGTGTCGGTCTATATGCAGGATAATGCTTCTGCGGAGGAGCTGAAAGCAGTAGAGGCGAAGCTGAAGAAGATGCCCGGTGTAGTTAAAGTAACACCGGTAAGCAAGCAGCAGGCTCTGGCACGCTTCAAGGAGCGTCTTGGCGATCAGGAGCAGCTGCTCAACAGTTTGGGTAAGGACAATCCTTTCCCAAATTCCTTTGAGGTGCAGGTGGATAATCCGGAGCGCATCAAGGTTATCACGCCTTCTATCGGACAGCTGCCTAAGGTAGAAACAGCTAAATTCGGTCAGGAGGTTGTGGAGCACCTGTTTTCTCTGACTAAAATATTGCGCTTCGGCGGCATTGTGCTCGTTATATTTTTAGCTATGGCAACGCTGTTTATTATTTCCAATACTATCCGTCTGACGGTTTTTGCCCGCCGTAAGGAAGTTGTCATTATGAAATATGTAGGTGCAACAGACTGGTTTATCCGCTGGCCGTTTTTGCTGGAAGGAATGACCTTAGGCTTTTTCGGCGCTGTGATTGCATCTGTCTGCATTAACAGCCTTTACGCCGGGCTGTTGGAAAGAATCCATGCTACTCTGGCCTTTCTGCCGTTACTGCCCACATCTCCCTTATTGTTTTATGTAACAATATTTTTACTGGCGGCAGGTACCGGTATCGGCGCTTTGGGCAGTTATATCTCCTTGCGTAAGTTCTTGCGCGTTTAAGGGAGGCAGAAGTGATGGAGAAAAAGAAGCTTGGCGGTCTGCTGCTGGCATTATGGCTGGCGGTGCTGCCGCTTTACGGAGCCATGTGCTTTGCCGATACTGCTGATGACAAGCGTGCCGAACTGAATGATGTACGTCAGCGTATGGAGCGGATGCAGACCCGCAAGGAGCAGGCGCGCAGGAAGGCTGAAAGCGCCAGCGCGGAGCTTAGCGAGGTTATGGGCAGCCTTAACGAACTGCAGGCACAGGCTAATAATCTGCAGAAAAAAAGCGATGCTTTGCAGGGAAAAATAAATGATAACCAGGCTAAGCTGGAGAAAAAGCAACAGGAAATGCAGGAGCGGATGCTGATTTATCGCAAGCGTCTGCGTGATATTTATATCAACGGCCAGATAAATTATCTGGATGTGCTTTTGGGTGCCAAGGATTTCAGTGATTTTTCCTCGCGCATGTATTTGCTGCAAAAAATCATCAGCCGCGACCTGGAGCTGTTGGAAAAGCTGAAGCAGGATGCTGCGGAAATCAACAGCCGCAAGGAGCAGCTGGCAGCTGAAATGAAGGAAATAAAGGCTACCCAGACAGAGCTGGAAGCAAAAAAAGCTAAAGTAAATAAGCTGCGTGAGCAGCGTGCCTATATGCTTTACAAGGCACAGGAGGAAGAGCAGTCCAGCCAGGAGGAATATGAGCGTCTGCTGGCTATTTCGGAAAATATCGCCTC
>ERZ1673734.2515-NODE-2515-length-10260-cov-6.053699_pt1 | contig 10260 bp, 10 predicted proteins | sample MGYA00580199_ERZ1673734 | MGnify/ENA primary metagenome ERZ1673734 (study PRJEB41218, sample SAMN15661742) | gut metagenome | host: Homo sapiens | place: Canada: London | collected 2015-08-20/2019-03-30 | study: EMG produced TPA metagenomics assembly of...
AAAGCCGTCGTATTACGGTATCGCAGATGTGGCACCCAAGAATGGAACGCGACCCCGGTCACCGCTGGCTGAGAGAGCAAATTCTTGCGATATGCGGTGTGGCCCGGTCAGTCATGACTAAGGAGCCTGTATAGCGATTGCTATAACATCAATTTATATTAAATGTATAATTCAATTCATTGATATTTAATATAAAATACATCAATCGAAGTAGCGGTGTAGTAGCTAAATTGAGATGTCCATCTCTGGACCAAATAGACATGTCCGCGCTACCGTCTCGCCACAGCGATCGCTGCTTTCAAAGGATGAGACTCATGACGGCATACGGAACGGCAATTTTCTCAATGAGCGATGTGAACAGACTCACGATCGAAGTCTCCATACTTCGATAGACCGTTTATGTTCTTTCCGCGAGACCTAATCGAAAGCCCTCGTGGTACCTTTAAATTAACAATTAACGATAAATAAAGGACAGCTTCCCTGTCCTTTATTCTTTTTTATTCAGCTTTGCTCTCGCGCGCTCGCAATACCTCACCGACCACCGGGGCGGCGGTAAACGCATTTGGCCATCCCGCGTAGAACGCCGCCTGGGCGACCACTTCTCCGGCCTCTTCAGCCGAAAGCCCATTATCCATAGCTCTGTTTAGGTGGTAGCCAATCTGCGCGCTCTGTCCGGCGGCGATTAACGCGCTGACCGTCACCAGACTTCTGTCGCGGGGCGTAAGCGCGGGCCGTTGCCAGAGGTCGAGAAACAGCGGGTCGGCGGTAAATTTAACCAGGCCAGGCGAAATGGGGCCGACATTTTTTTCCACGGTGTCTGCACGCTGTTTCTCTACCTGTTCATTGAGTGGCAGCAGCGTTGGCGAGGCGGCGGGCAGGGCCTCTGCCGTCACGCCCCTGGCTTCAAAGATGGCTTTAGCGACGCTGACGGCTGACATCGCATTGGGCCAGCCAGCGTAGAAGGCGAGGTGAGTAATGATCTCTGACACTTCCGCTGGCGTCACGCCGCTATCGAGCGCAACGGCAATATAGTGCTTCAGCTCGCCTGGCTGGTTGCGGGCAATCAGCATCGCTACGGTCACGATGCTACGGTCGCGGGCGGAGAGGGCGTCACGTTGCCAGAGGTCGTTGCTGATGGCCTCGCGGCCGAAGCGCGCCAGCGCCGGGGAGACCGCTTGAATATCAGCGTCCGCAAGGGTGGAAGGGGTAATTTTTATCATAGCTTCATCTCTTTGTTCGTGGGCATAAGTAAAATCAGACAGCACAAGCGACAAGGCTGCCGCGGCAATCACGTTTTTCATGTTTTATTCTCCCTGCTGAACAGGACAGAGGGTTACCGCGTCCACACCTGATGATGGTCTTTGGCTTGCGGCGTGTTTTGCGCCATCACGCCTGTGAGAACGTGCGGCTGGTAGGCTTCTTCCAGATAACGGATGTCTTCCGGGCTCAGTTGAAGGGCTACAGCGTTGACCGCGCCGTCAACATGATGCTTTTGCGTGGCGCCGATCACCGGAGCGGTGACTTTAGTCAGCAGCCAGGCCAGCGAAATTTCGGTCATGGAGACCTGATGCCGTTCGGCAAGTTCGGCGACGCGGGCAATAATGATCCGGTCCTGTTCTGCCGTGCCGTCGTATTTGCCCCGGGCATAATCATCTTCCACCGCTCGCCGCGTGTGGCCTTCTAAGCGGGAGAGACGGCCGCTGGCCAGCGCGCTATAGGGAGTCATGGCGATACCCTCTTCCGCGCACAGCCCGAACAGCTCTCGTTCATCTTCACGCATAATCAGGTTGTAGTGGCTCTGCACAGAAACAAAGGATGTCAGCCCTTCGCGTTCGGCAAGGGCGTTTGCCTTCGCCAGCTGCCAGGCATAGCAATTGGAAATGCCAATCGCGCGCACCTTGCCGGCGGTCACTGCGGTGTGCAGCGCCTCCAGCACGTCGATAACCGGGGTGTTGTAATCCCAGATGTGGTAGATGTAGAGGTCGATGTAGTCCATCCCGAGGTTTCGCAGACTCTGGTCAAGCGAGCGGGCTATCGCCTGTTTTCCGCTGATCCCCTCGGCAATCTGGGCAGCGGTTCGTGGCAGAAACTTGGTGGCCAGCACCACCTCCTCGCGTTTTGCCATCTCCCGCAGCGCCCGGCCAACGTACCGTTCGCTGGAGCCGTTCTGATAGGCGATGGCGGTATCGTAAAAATTGATGCCCTGTTCCAGAGCGTGGCGGATGATGTCCCGGCTGGCTGTTTCGTCCAGCGTCCAGCGATGCTGACCCGTTGACGGATCGCCAAACCCCATACATCCCATGCAGATACGGGAGACCAGTAAGTCACTCTTCCCGAGCCGGGTATACTGCATCGTTATTTTCTCCCTTTGGGTTATTCCACCAGAGTTTTAAGCTGCGCGATCAGTCTGGCCGCGTGTTCCCGGGCAAGCGTTTTTTGCTGAGCGATTTTGTCGGCATCCCGGTCGGCGTAGCTAATACCGCAGGTATAAACCGGCGCCAGCAGCTCAAGATTGCACAGCCTGGCCGTGGTCTCGAAGGGAAGGAGATACTCCTCAACGGCATGGCCAAAGAAACCGTCAGCGGTATAGAGCGCCTGTGGCGCTCCCGTGGTGAAGGAGAGGATCAACTTTTTACCACCCAGTTTCGCCGTTGAGCCATGGGCGAAGCCGTGGACAAATACCTCGTCCAGCCACTGTTTCATTAACCCGGGCAGCCCATACCAGCTAAAGGGAAACTGCCAGACAATCACATCCGCCTGCAGCAGGCTTTCCTGCTCAGCGGCGATGTTGAATTTGCCGTCCGGATAGAGCCAGTCCAGACGACGGATTTCCGCATCAGGCAGGGCGGTCGCCAGCTCATCGAGGATGGTGGCGTTGGCGATGGAATGGTTAAGATCCGGATGCCCGGAAACGACAAGAATATGAGCCATTCCCAACGTTACTCCTGATGTTTAAATTCAGCGGAGAAGAGATTTTCCCAGCTAATAAACGAGCCGAGTGGAATACACTCGAAGGTTAATAGACCCGCTTTTGCCAGCGGAAATTCGGCCATGACATTATTCGCCTCTTCCACGGTGTCGCACTCGAGGAAAATAGCGACGCCGGGTCGATCCTGACGGAAATAGATGTCGCGAATAAAGCCTGACTTGTACAGTCCCCAGGCGTGCAGGGCTTCTGCGGTAAGGTGCGGCGCATAGTGTTCCAGCGTCGCGCCGGGGGCAGGGATATCCAGACATAAAATTCGCATAGTTGTCTCCGGAAAGTCGTTGTCAGCGGGAAGAGACAAAAGTATACGAGCCGCAGGGGGGGAAGATTAGGCGGTCATTGACTTAAGAATATTTAGCCTGTACTTAATAATCAGGCGAGGGTGTCTTAAGGAGATGCTATGAATAACGCGCTTTATAATCAGATACGCATCTTTCAGAGCATTGCGCGCGAGGGCAATATCTCGGCCGCCGCGCGCAAGCTCGAAATCACGCCGCCGTCGGTCAGCAATGCGCTCAGGCTGCTGGAGGAGCATATTGGCCACCCCCTTTTTGTGCGCACTACCCGGCGTATCGAGCTGACGGAAACCGGGCAACAGCTGCTGGAGCAGACCGCCGCGGCGGTGGAGACACTGGAAAAGTCGCTGGAAATCATCCGCGACCAGAATCAGGAGCCCTCCGGGGCAGTGAGAATAACCCTCTCGCGCTTTGCCTACCTGCTTATTCTCAAACCGGCGATGGCGGCATTTTGTCAGCAATATCCGGGGATCCAGCTGGAAATATCGGTCTATGACGGTACCGTCAATATTATTGAAGAACGTTTCGACCTTGGGATCCGCTTTGGCGATATTCTCGAAGGCGGCGTGGTCGCCCGCCCGTTAATGAAGCCGTTTCGTGAAGGGCTATACGCCTCCTCTGCCTATCTTGCCGAATATGGCGTGCCCGCGATGCCTGCCGATCTCCATCATCACCGGCTGATTGGCTATCGCTTTATTACCAACAACCGCATCCTGCCGCTGATCCTCAATGACCACGGCGAGCAGCTCACCGTCGAGATGCCCGGACAGTTAATCAGCAATGATATTGACGTCATGGCCGACGGTATTCGCCACGGACTGGGGATTGGCCGTTTATTTGAACCAATCCTGCAATTACAGCCCGATCGTGAGCAGTTTATTCCCGTGATGGAGGACTACTGGAAAACCTATCCGCCGGTTTATCTCTATTACCCAAAAAACGCGGGCAGAACGAAAAGGGTGAAAGCCCTGATTGATTTCCTGATAATGCATGCCGCGGATGATGCAGAGAAAGTCGGGTCTTCCCGCTAGCGTTCAGCTCAGATCGTGCAGCGCTTTGTCCAGCGGCGGGGAAAGCTGAATATCCTGAAACGCAACCGCCAGTCCGCCACGCTCCGGTGAGCAGCACATGACGCCCGCTTTCACCGGGCCTGGCGGAAAGTAGCCGAGCCGCAGTAGCGGCCAGCGCTCGCCGTCGGTTGAATACTGCAGCCTTAACGCGTCGCCCTTGCGGGTCAGCCGCAGCCAGAAGGTGCGCGGGTCGCCGGGGAAAAGCCCGGTGGCCCAGTCGGAGTGGGTTAGCGTCAGTACGCTGCCGATGGCCGGGGCATCGTCATTGAATTCAATTCCCGCCTTCAGCCAGGTCTGCTCGTCGGCCATCATCATCAGCCCGGCCTGGTCGTAAAGCGTGGTGAAATCCGCACAGATTTTTGCCTGCAGGGTAAAATCGCCCGCCACTTCTGCGGCATAGAGATGGCCAGAGAAGCGCTCGAAGCCATACCAGGTATGGCGCCAGAAGTCGGTATGCTTATTAGTGACCACCGTCAGGCCGTCGGAATCGCGGCGCCACTCGGCAGGTTCATTGATCCAGTGAAAGTACGGCTGCATTTTTCCTCCGGGATATGCTTTCAGACAGGGTTATAACAGCGACTGCAGCGCGGGTGACGCCATGCTGGCCTCAAAGGGAATAATCTCTGTACGGGCGAGACCCAGCTGCTGGAAGGGATCCTGGCTCAGACGCGCTTGCAGAGTTTCCCGGCTATCGCATTTTGCCAGAATGACGCCGCCGGTGCGGGGAATACGGCGGCCGGAGGCGAGAAAGAGGCCGTCGGCATAGCCTTTTTTGAGCCATTCGATGTGGGCGGCGATCGCACGGTCAACCGCTTCGAGCGGTTTTATATACGTTAAAACAACCACATAAATCGTACTCATCCTGAAAGCCCTGGCAATCCAATGGGATCTCCAGCCTGACATATTTCGATGATGGATAAAAGAAAACGCGGCATTTTTCCGTGCTATTTAGCAGGGATGGCGGGGCGCAACATCCCGGATGCTCATCGCAGACGTGAATTAATATATATGTTTTTTCGCATGTATATTGATCTTTCTTTGTGGCCCCGTATGCTGTCCGTCACGCTTGAGGAGAAATCATGTCTTTATTGCCCCTGCAACTGTTCAAAAACCTCGCCGATGAAACTCGGCTGGGGATCGTATTGCTGCTCAAGGCGCGTGGAGAGCTGTGCGTGTGCGATCTCTGTACGGCGCTCGCCCAGTCCCAGCCCAAGATCTCCCGCCATCTGGCGATGCTCCGTGAGAGCGGATTGCTGCTGGATCGTAAACAGGGTAAGTGGGTCCATTACCGCCTCTCTCCGCAGATGCCGGCCTGGGCGGCGCAGGTGATTGAGCAGGCCTGGCTCAGTCAGCAGGAGGATGTGCGGCTGATGATCAGCAGACTGGCTGGCGGGCCGGGTTGCCGGTAAAAAATTTATCTTAACATATATGATTTTTCGAATGTGATTGGCGGAGGAACGATGTTGCTGGCAGGTACGATTTTTATCCTGACCCTGGTGCTGGTGATCTGGCAGCCGCGGGGGTTAGGGATCGGCTGGAGCGCGGCATTTGGCGCGGCGCTGGCGCTGGCCACCGGTGGCGTACAGGTAGCCGATATCCCGGTGGTATGGCATATCGTCTGGAATGCGACCGCCACCTTTATCGCCGTTATCATTATCAGCCTGCTGCTTGATGAGTCTGGCTTTTTCGAATGGGCCGCGCTGCACGTTTCCCGCTGGGGAAGAGGCCGGGGTCGTCTGCTGTTTACCTGGATTATCCTGCTCGGCGCGGCTGTGGCGGCGCTGTTTGCCAACGATGGGGCGGCGCTGATCCTCACGCCAATCGTGATTGCCATGCTGCGAGCGCTGGGGTTCAGCAAGGGAACGATGCTGGCCTTTGTCATGGCCGCCGGATTTATTGCCGATACCGCCAGCCTGCCGCTGGTGGTGTCGAATCTGGTGAATATCGTTTCGGCAGATTTCTTTGCCATCGGCTTCAGGGAGTACGCTTCGGTGATGGTGCCGGTCGATCTCGCGGCGATCCTCACCACCCTGGCGATGCTGCACCTGTTCTTTCGCAAGGATATCCCGCCGGCCTGGGATATGGCGTTACTAAAAGCGCCGGCCACGGCGATAAAAGATCCAGCGACGTTCCGCACCGGCTGGGGCGTGCTGCTGCTGTTGCTGGCTGGCTTTTTCGTCCTTGAACCGCTGGGGATCCCGGTCAGCGCCATCGCGGCGCTCGGCGCCGGGATCCTGTTTGCTGTCGCGAAGCGCGGGCGGGTAATTAACACCGGCAAGGTGCTGCGCGGCGCCCCGTGGCAGATAGTGATCTTCTCGCTGGGAATGTATCTGGTGGTGTATGGTCTGCGAAACGCCGGGTTAACGGATTATCTGACCACGGTGCTGAACATGCTGGCGGAGCGCGGCCTCTGGGCCGCGACGCTGGGCACTGGTGTTCTGTCGGCCTTCCTCTCTTCAATAATGAATAATATGCCCAGCGTACTGGTCGGCGCCCTGTCGATTGATGGCAGCACGGCAACAGGGACGATCAAAGAGGCCATGATTTATGCCAACGTCATCGGCTGCGATCTGGGGCCCAAGATCACGCCAATTGGTAGCCTGGCCACGCTGCTGTGGCTGCATGTGCTGGCGCAGAAGCACATCACCATCGGTTGGGGGTATTATTTCCGCTGCGGCATCACCATGACCCTGCCGGTGCTGCTTGTGACGCTGGCCGCGCTGGCGCTGCGTCTCTCCTTCAACCAGCCATGAGAACGTACTATGAGCATCACCATTTACCATAACCCTGATTGCGGCACCTCGCGTAATACGCTGGCGCTGATCCGTAACAGCGGCGCCGAGCCCACCGTTATCTATTATCTGGAGACGCCGCCGTCGGGTGATGAGCTGCGCCAGCTGCTCGCCGCGATGGGGATCCCGGTGCGCGCGCTGCTGCGGAAAAACGTCGAACCCTACGACGCGCTGGGCCTGGCGGAAGACCGGTTTACTGACGACCAGATAATCGACTTTATGCTTCAGCATCCGATCCTGATTAACCGTCCGATCGTAACGACGCCGCAGGGCACCCGACTCTGCCGCCCGTCAGAGGTGGTGCTGGAGATCCTGACGGCGCCGCAAAAAGGCGCATTCGTGAAGGAGGACGGTGAGCCAGTCATTGATGCCGCAGGGCAGCGTGTGAAATAGCGCGCAGAATGGCGCCGGCTGTAGCAGCCGGCATGCCGTGTTAAACCTGCTGTATGGTAGGCTCTCCAGGTATGTAGCGCCTGGATTGCTGACAATATTCTCGCTTAGCGCTATTTCTCCACTATCCAGTCTGTTTCCCTTACTTTTCCTGCCGTTATACACCGCCTCTGCGCCGGTGGTTTATGTCTCTCGATAAATTATTAACTGTTTGTTTTTAATGGGTAAAATTTCGTTTTGTGCGTAATGATATAAAGTCAACGTCGTTTGCATTATTGCGAACATTAAATCTGTAAAACTAGATGTTTGTCGACTTTTCATCTAAAAAGGGAAGGTAAGGGGCTGGACAAAACCATTGCGTGGTTATCAAATGGTTAAAAATGCTCGTGTTTGATGTTAATACAAACAAATTATAAATCGTCAGCCTGCTTTATACGGTTAACTTGCGCTGCGGCGCACCTTACCTGGAGAATTTATGCATTCCTCTGTTAATAAAAACGAAAGCCGTACCTTTTTCGGCCATCCTTATCCGCTGGGCTCCCTGTTCTTCACTGAAATGTGGGAGCGCTTCTCGTTTTACGGCATCCGTCCTTTACTGATCCTGTTTATGGCGGCGACAGTGTACGACGGCGGCATGGGCCTGGCGCGAGAGAACGCCTCGGCGATCGTTGGGATTTTTGCCGGCAGTATGTATCTGGCCGCGCTGCCGGGCGGCTGGCTGGCGGATAACTGGCTTGGCCAACAACGCGCCGTCTGGTACGGCTCTATCCTGATCGCCCTGGGGCACCTGTCGATCGCTCTGTCAGCATGGCTGGGCAACGATCTGTTCTTTATCGGTCTGATGTTTATCGTCCTGGGTTCCGGGTTGTTTAAAACCTGTATCTCGGTGATGGTCGGCACCCTGTATAAAAAGGGCGACGCGCGCCGCGACGGTGGTTTTTCGCTGTTCTACATGGGGATCAACATCGGCTCGTTTATCGCGCCATTGATCTCTGGCTGGCTTATCAAATCGCATGGCTGGCACTGGGGCTTCGGCATCGGAGGGATCGGGATGCTGGTGGCGCTGATCATTTTCCGTGTCTTTGCCGTACCGTCGATGAAGCGCTATGACGCGGAGGTTGGCCTCGATTCCACCTGGAACAGCCCGGTGGCGAAAAAGAATGGCGTTGGAGCGTGGCTGCTGGCGCTGGCGCTGGGAGTGGCGGTGCTGGTCACGTTTATCAGCCTGGGCACGATCGTGATTAACCCGGTAGCGGTGGCCAGCGTGCTGGTATATGTGATTGCCGCCTCCGTGGCGCTCTATTTCATCTGGCTGTTCGTCTTCGCCGGACTCAACCGTAAAGAGCGGGCGCGCCTGCTGGTGTGCTTTATTTTGCTGGTCTCGGCGGCCTTTTTCTGGTCCGCGTTTGAACAGAAACCGACCTCCTTCAACCTGTTTGCTAACGACTATACCAACCGGATGATCGGCGATTTTGAGATCCCCGCGGTCTGGTTCCAGTCGATTAACGCCTTGTTTATCATTCTCCTCGCGCCGGTATTCAGCTGGGCGTGGCCTGCGCTGGCGCGTAAAAACGTTCGTCCGGGCAGTATGACCAAATTCGTCATTGGCATCCTGTGCGCAGCGGCGGGCTTTGGCCTGATGATGCTGGCGGCGCAGAACGTTCTGAGCAACGGCGGGGCCGGTGTGTCGCCGCTGTGGCTGGTGGGCAGCATCCTGATGCTGACGCTCGGTGAACTGTGCCTCAGCCCGATTGGGCTGGCGACCATGACTCTGCTGGCGCCGGAGAGAATGCGCGGCCAGATGATGGGGCTGTGGTTCTGCGCCAGCGCGCTGGGTAACCTGGCGGCGGGCCTGATCGGCGGTCATGTGAAGGCCGATCAGCTGTCGCTACTGCCGGACCTCTTCGCCCGCTGCTCCATCGCATTGCTGATCTGCGCCGCCGTGCTGGCCGTGCTGATTGTCCCGGTCCGCCGGATGCTGGAGAACAGTCGGTCCAGCGCCGCGCAAAAATCCCTCAGCAACGCCTGACGCAAGCCTCAGGCCGGCCCGGTGGGGCCGGCTTGTTTTTTGTCCAATCCCCGCCCCAGCAGAACAAAATCCCCTTTTCACAATGCGCGATGTCCCATAACGTGAGCGTGTTCTTTGAAATCACGTCGCTTTCCGGTCCATAGTGTAGTCAGGTTTACTATGTGGTTAATATAAGGACACACCTATGCCAGCAGTCATTGATAAAGCATTGGATTTCATCGGTGGTATGAATACGTCTGAGCCAGTACCACAGTCTATGGATGAAAGTACCGCGAAGGGAATTCTCAAATATTTAAAAGAACTGGGCGTACCCGCCACCCCGGCCGACGTCGCTGCGCGCGGCCAACAGCAGGGCTGGAGCGCTGGGTTTACCGATAAAGTGGCGGAGTGGGCTGAACGGGTCGCCGCCGGCGAACGGCTGGTGATTAAGCATCCGGAATTCTTTTCCACCTATATGCGGGAAGAGCTGCGCGCCCTGGTGTAATCGCCGCGCATCCACCCCGCCTCTTCAGCTTAATGCCTTCCCCTATTGGGAAGGCATTCTGGCGAATGACAAACCCGTTTCGTTATTGTGTTCGCCTTTCTGCCGGGTGGCGGCTTTCGCCTTACCCGGCCTACAAAAAACTCCAATATCAGTCAGTTATGCAGTTAGCTGTAGGCCCGCGCAAGCGCAGCGCCGCCGGGCAAGCGCTGAAGA
>ERZ1673734.2518-NODE-2518-length-10246-cov-19.184378_pt1 | contig 10246 bp, 12 predicted proteins | sample MGYA00580199_ERZ1673734 | MGnify/ENA primary metagenome ERZ1673734 (study PRJEB41218, sample SAMN15661742) | gut metagenome | host: Homo sapiens | place: Canada: London | collected 2015-08-20/2019-03-30 | study: EMG produced TPA metagenomics assembly of...
GGTCCTTATTTGACTAACGCCGCAAGAGCGCTTTCAAGTGAATTGAGGGTTTCAGGTTTGATATCTTCGGCAGCGCCCGGCGTACCGTCGTTGGTGGTGACAGCGCCAGGCATGCCACCGGATAAGGCTTTAATGAGTTTTCTGCGCTCAGAGCGCGGGGTGTTGGTTTTAGCCAGCAGCGCATCAAGTTTGCGAATCGCGGCCGCGGGTGATTCATCGCCATCACTGACTGCATCAGCAGAAAGCAGGCTGTCTGCCAGTCCCTTCGCCACAGCGTCACTGCCACCGATATAACTCTCGGCGTCCATCAGTTTCTGAACGGCTGCCATATCAAGGCCGGAACGCGCCGCGTAGATGTCTGCCATAGCGGTATCGAACGGCTCAAGAGACTGTGCCAGTTCCGCAAAGTCATGGCGGTTACCCATCGCGTAGACCCAGCAGTTGTGGATCATCAGGAAGGCACCACGACCGATCTGAATATCATCCCCGGCCATCGCAATGACTGAGGCGGCGCTGGCGGCAATACCGAGCACCTTCACCGTCACACGGCCTTCGTATTCTCGCAAAAGGTTGTAGATAGCCAGGCCTTCGAACATGTCACCGCCAGGGGAGTTGATATTGACCGTGACGTCGGCGCCATTCATCGCCCGTAGCGCACCGGCGATACGTTTGGCTGTTACGCCTTCACCCCAGTAGTCCTGCCCGATCACATCAAAAACAGAAATACTGTTGTCGTCGGTGGCCGCAGCTTTAATCCCGCCATCCCAGCGTTCCATGGCGGAGGGTAAAGTTTCACAGGTGACCCGCGCGCAGGGGCGACCCGCCGGTGCTGCCGGAAGTTGTTTTTTGCTCATCAGGAAAGTGCTCCTAAGCGGCCTGTTTCAGCGGAGATTGTTCAAAGGAAATGTCAGGGAATATGTGGTTATGCAGTTCTCTCAGGGCCAGAGCCTGCACAGCAGGATTGCTGCTTTCGAGATTTTTCAGTTGCGTCAGGTTGAGCTGAACGGTGTAAATGTCACCCCCTTCAATCGGTGGCATATTCTCAAGACGGCGCACGTCATTGCGGGACATCCACCCATTCTGGAGCGCGCTGGTATAGTACGCAGCACGGCCCGCGCTGTCGGCGCGCAGCAGTCCTTCTACAGAGAACTCCGCGAACACCTCATCATCGCTGTCCAGCAGGCACCGTCCTATTTCCTGTTCTATGTTCACCAACAGGGGTCGCAGGGTATGTGTCAGGAACTGGAGGTTCATGCCCTCCAGACTGGATGCCCAGCTGCTTTGCTTCGTGGTGTGACCGACCATGAAAGGCGGAACGCGAAACCAGCGACAGATTTCCTCAATACTGAAAGAGCGGCTTTCCAGCATCTGGGCGTCTTCGGGATTCATGGTGACGCCCTGGTACTTCAATCCGCCTTCAAGCACCATGATTTTCCCGGCGTTTTTTGAACCGGTAAATGCAGCCATGTAGCTGCGAAGTCTTTCACGTTGTTCGTCAGACAGCGCATTCTCAGCGGAGAGAAAACCTGAACTCTGAAGCCCCTGTTCAAATATCTTCGCAGCAGACTCCTCAACCGCCATTGCAGAACCGAACACATCCCGGCCTGTTTTCATCGGCATCATGCCGCAAACGCCGTCAAGACCGAACCCGCGAATGTGCATGATGTTTTTGACGGGAATGACGCGCTCGTTACCGTTTTCAGTGTATTTGTATTCCAGCGCCCCGGTCACGAGACGTTTAACCACCATGTTCTGCGGCAGCAAAGGCACCAGCGAAACCAGGCGGTTTGCGATGAATTTCTTCTCAATGAAGGCGTTCCCGCGCAGGCAAATACTGGCGACCACCATCAACATAAAGCGTGATGGTGTCATTTCTGAATTGGGTCGGCGGCACAGTATCGAATAGGCCGGATGATCGGTTGCCGCTTTACGCGAACCGTCAGGCTGTCGAACGTATATTTTCAGCGGAAGGGTTGAAATAGACTCGCTTAACAGTCTTACGCATGCCCACACAGCCGATAGCTGGATGGCTTTATCGGCCGTTACCACCTTTCCGCTGCTGCTGGTACCAAACCATTCCTCCCAGAACGTGCCGGTAGTCAGGCTGATAGGGACACCAAGCCAGTTAAGCAGAGCACTTTTAACCCTGCCTGGCCGTTTGTTTTTTTTCATCAGAAACCTACCATGATGGGATTATTGAAGAATCCGGAGAGATCCTGCTGGTCGTTGCCACCGTTAACCAGAACGCGGCTCATTGCTGTGAACAAAGCCGCAGGGCCATCAATTTTGGCCTCTGGTGTGGACTTATTCGGGAAAATGTTCTCGTTCCGGTCAGGTTTGACGGTTACGTTGGACATCATCCAGTTCATCACCGGGTGATCGCTGTGATGGAAGCGGCCACCGTATACCAGCGCTTCGACCTCTTTCATCGCCTCAGAGAAATTGCGAACCGTCTGCGGCACTTCCACCAGCGGCAACCCTTCTTCTGCCAGTGCAAGGCTGAACTGCGTCGCACTCCACGGGTCGAAGCCAATTTCTTTCAGGCTCTCGCCAGCTACCCACAGCTGTAGCTCTTCCTTAATCTGAGCATGGTCGATTACATCCCCGTCGGTAAGGATCAGCTTGTCCATCCCGGCCCACTTACGATAGAGCTCTGCCATCTGGCGTGAACATTTCTCAAGGCGTCCTTCCGGTAGCCAGAATTTGAAATCCGCATGAACGTGGCCATCTGGCGCGCGCCAGACTTTAGCGGCCGCACAGATATCAATTTTGTTTGACAGGTCAACGCCCACCCAGGAGGGATAGGTTTTAAGTTCGTGCTGCGGGGCGATAAACTCGCATTTCTCCCATTTCATCATGTCCATCCAGGCTGACTCAGCGGTAACCCAGATATTCATATGCTTGGTGAAAAAGTTAATTCTGGCCGAAACCTGCTCTTTCGCCTTTTTAGCCAGGCGGCGCAGGTCATCCCAGCGCTTACAGATACCCAGCCCCGGATTCGCCTTCTGCCAGACTTTTTCATCAAAGGGATCGTCACCTTCATCTAAGGTGTAGATGATGGCAAAAAACGTATCGTCTTTTACCAGCCCACGCAGCACCTTGATGGCGTAATCACGCAATTCATAGCAGATGCCTTCTTTGTTGAAACCGGCGGTGGTGATACCGAAAAGCAGCGATTGCAGACGTGCGCCGGTTGCCGTCTCCAGAACGTCCCAGACGTCACGGGTTTTGTGAGCATGCAGCTCGTCGACGATGGCACAGTGGATGTTCAGGCCGTCGAGGTTGTTCGCATCTGATGATAAAGGCTCGAATTTGGAGGCCGTTTGCTCCTGGTAGATAGCGAGCTTGTTGAATTCGAAGATCCGCCCAAGAGTGGCTTTCGCCTTCTTGACCATATTCTTCGCGTCTTCAAAAACAATGCGTGCCTGGTCACGGGTGGTTGCAGCGGAATAAACCTCCGCACCGCCCTCGCCATCGGCACCAGCCATATAAAGCCCCACGCCGGAGCAAAGCGTTGATTTGGCATTTTTACGGGCCACCTCAACATCTGCTGTACGGAAGCGCCGAACCATTACTGGACGACCGCTGCCGTCGTTACGCAAAACGGTTTCTCCCGTTTCCTCGTTAACCAGCGGGATCACGAAACCAAAAATATTAATCAGGATGAAAACGTGCCAGTCCATCAGCTCAATAGGCTGCCCTGCCAGTGCGCCTTTTACGTGAGGTACAAAATTATAGAAATTCAGAATGTGCTGCGCGCGCGGTTCACTGAAGAAAATACCGCGCTCTTCGCCGTGTGCCAGATCGTCAAGAAAACGCTGACAGGCAAGGCGCACATACTCACAGGCAATAATTTCCCCCGCCACTACCCTCTCGGCGTAGCGGATGCCTTCTGCAACCTTAGCCATTAATCCCTCGCTTTCATAAACTCGGCCAGCGGATCAACCGCTTCAGGACCTTTTGCATTCACTTTCGATCGGCTGGCTGGAGTCATGCCGAACTCACCAAGCATGGCACGCAGACGTTTCCAGGCATCAGCTTTCATGATGGCGGCGGGGTGAGCCTTGATCAGCACATCCCCGCTCTGCGTTTCGGTCCGGTAGGTGTAGCCCTCAACTTCAAGCGTGTCGCAGTGATGCCGGTATTCGGTATAGGCCTCAACCAGCAGCTCAAGGGCTCTGGCATCAAGCTGAGACATCACACCGATAGCATCAAGCTCGTCGGCCATCCGTTTAAACCAGTATTTCCCCTGCTTGTCGAAATGCTTCGGCGTTGGGGGTACCCCTGAAGGGGGTTTTGGTTCGTTCTCATTGATCGGGCGTTTAGATGGGTTACCCCTCACCAAACGTAGATGGGTCGGGGTTTTCGGTGGTCCAGACATAATCGAAAACTCCTATTAATCATCGAGTGGGGGACCCCATAAAAAAGTTTTCTAACCTGCGGCGATGTGAAAAGAGGTTAGGCGGCGGTCCTTTGGCGCGTCGTTCCTGAACTTTCAACCCGCCCTCCCCCTCGGTCGATTCAAATGAGAATTGATGTCATTTGAATCTTTCGACCGCTGTCTTCGCCCTGTGGCAGGGCTTGCAGAGGCTTTCGAGGTTGTACAGGTCATCGGTCCCCCCATTTGCTTTGGCAGTGATGTGGTCCACCGTCTCAGCGGGTGTATACCTTCCATTTCGCAGGCATTCCTGACAAAGGTGTTTGTCTCTGTCGAGAACGATTGGGCGCAGCCTGTCCCATTTGCTGCCATAACCTCGCTGATGTCTGCTTTGTCCTCGCTGATGCTGCTGCCAGCCTTCGTTAAGGTGCTGGGGACAATAACCTGAGCGGTCAGTGGTTGTGCCAGGGCAGCCACGCTTGCGGCATGCTCTCGGTATTAACGCAGGCATCAGGCTAACCTCCACGCCCTGCGGCGTTCTGTGCGTGGCGCTGAGTCAGGGTGACGTTCAACCGGTTCACCATCTGCATGGTCCACCAGCGAGTAACACGGATAGATCACTGAGCCACCCCATGCATCACCCACAGCGTAATCGGCGGGCTTGCTGTTATCCCAGCGGGATAGCACGCGCTGCACATGCTCAGGCGGGACGCTGTAGCAAACGCCGTGAATGAGTCTCGACAGCGTGATGTAATCAGCGCGAGTCTTATCAGCCACTATTAGCCGCTCAGCAATCTGCATCTGATACTGTGGCGGCCGCCCGGTACCGAGATAAAAACTCAGCATGTGACACGGGAACCTCACCAGCCAGACAGCAACCTGATCCATAAATCCACGGACTGGCAGGGCGTCGTCCTCCAGCACCACTACCCTGCTGGATTGCTCAGCAGCCCATTGCAGCGCGCGGTGATGATTCCAGTTCGCGCCGTGGTTACCGTCATCAATAAGCAGATGAGCATCCAGCAGCGCAGCAAGACGTTGTGCATGACCTATGCGAGAGTGATGGCCAACAACGCAGAGCTTAATATCTGTCAGCATCATTATGGGTAAACACCTTATTACGGGCTCGTCGTGCGGCTTCAGCAGCCTCCTCAAGATCATCGAAGAAGCCTACGCAGTGCGCCTTTCTGTTGTGGCTGTAGTACGCATGCCATTTGCCAACCTGAGGATTCCATCTAACCCCGCGCTTCCCAGATGAATTCCGTGTGATAGCGGGTCCCTCTCGGTTTTCGCTATTTTGCTTAGGAGTTACGAGTCTGAGGTGGGAAGGATTAACGCATAGAGTGTTATGACACTTATGGTCCACGAGCATGCCAGGCGGAATATCACCATGCTTCAGAAACCATGAAAGCCGATGAGAAGACCAAAAAACACGACCTGATGGCGTTCTCGGCCCCGCTATTTTCCCGTATATCTGAGGTTTGATATGTCTTCCGCCACCAGGTTGAATGGTTGCGCCGAGCCAAATCCAGCACTCATCGTCACCACGCTTATCAACCTTTTCCCAGAATCTTTCCTCAATGGGTCTTTTTTTAGGCATAGAAAACCCTTCCACGAAAAGGAATAAAGAAACTCAATAGAGGTTACTTATGGCGCCAGAAAGCTACTTCTTTCCCTAGCCCATCAGTCTTAAACACTGTGTGGATGCGCGGGCCGGTGACAATACGATCGCCAAAAGACTTAGCGACAATGCCAAAAGCGATCATATCCCCCACTGCGGCGCCAGCCTGTTCTTTCTTCCAGAAACGATAACTCTCGATCCGGTAGTAAAGACGGATGATACCGTGAGCGAACGCCATTACATCAGCGCGAGTGCCACCCAGCAGACCAGCGTTAAGCATCACATCGTTGCGATGCTCTTCAATGAACTCCTGATAGATGCGCTCCGGGTGATTCTGCTTTGCCCAGATATCGGCGTAGGTCTTTGGTTCTGAACCGACGTACAACTTCCCGGGTTCCATTTCTTCCCACGGCGCGCGAAGCATTTCGACATCGGTACCATCGGTACACCAGACTAACCGGTACTCAGGGTGATCTCGCAGGTGCTGCCAGATGTGCAGCCAGCGACGGAAGTAGACATTCATCTTCACGTCAGGTACGAGATACAGCTCAACATCGGCCGGGGCCGTCAGTAATTCATCCACCAGCGCTATACGCCCACACTGGCGAAGCGAGGCCGCCCATTTGCTCAGCATGTCAGGCGAGGCCACCATTTTCGTGCCGCGCTGCGGGTCGGGCTGACTGGTGAGCAGCGTTGTGATAACCACGTCGCGCTGCTGGCGGTATTCAACGTAACCAGTAAACCCGGCATCACGCCGTTCGTTGTGGATCTTCACGTTGCGTTCCACCAGCGACTGTCGGTCGGGACGTGGCACCGAACGCTCCACGGCTTCATGCTCATCAAGAGAATGGATCAGCTTTTCCGAACCGACCACATCACCGTAAGCCCACGTCGTCAGACCAGCATTATGGATGCGCAGAGCGAGGTCGCTGTGTTCGTACATGCCGCGACCGTAAACCGGATCGAAACCGCCAACCTTCTCGATAGCGCTACGGTGGTAATAAAGCATCACGCCGCGCTGCCCGGTGTAAGCCACATGCTGATCGTCACGGTAAAGCACAGAAAGGTCATTCAGCTTGTTCGTGCCAGCAAGATCGAGAAACTGGTAAGCCAGGTGCGGTTCGGGTGATTCGATGTATGGCAGGTGCCAGTTATCAGCGATGGGCCAGGCGTCATCGTCCCAAAGGAAAAGATGCTCACACCCGGCGTCCATCAGCGCGGTTAAACTGGCGTTCTTCGAAGCAACAATGCCGAGTGATGTTACATGGCGAAGCAGCTGCACGCCGTCAGGTACTACGGCGGCAGGTTTAGAGCCGTCGTCGATAACCACCACCAGCGCCCCGGCGGGCAGATGTTTAATGTGCTGCTCAATGGCGCGGTTTAAAACGTCTGGCCGATTGTGGGTAGTGATGGCAATACCAATCCGTGACGCTGAAGCGCAGGCAGGCACAAACGGGACACCATCAATAGTGACCTGCATAATTTCTCCATCGGGGTTTATTGACGCTTAATGGTGACTTTTCCGTAAAGCGTTTGTTGCTTCACAATGCCTCGCTCCGCCTTCATGTGTCCGCGATCATCCCGCACAGCAGCAATTACCTCGCCTTTTTCATCATCAGCAGTGAATACGTGCTTAACCTCAATACCATTGAGAAAAACGGCATATCGTTCCTGAGCTGGGTTAATTTTCCGGCCCGGATCGTCATCCAATACGGTGATACGCATACAACCTCCCGTCAGAATCCACGCTTCAATGAAGTCCAGATCGTACCGCCTGGCTGAAGATTCTTTTTCAGTTCCGCAGATACAACATCTGAAATCGCTTTTTCCATTTCAGGGGATAGCTTCACGCTGGTCTTAATTTCGGGACCGATGCCAACATTTATGGCATAACCTTTTCGCGGGTCCGTTTCAGTACGGCTCAGTTGAACCTTCTGGATGACGGCATCCTTGATAAAAACCTGCCCGTCCTTCATGGCAAATGGAGATGATTCTGCCATCGACTTTTCGTCGGCTTTCTGCTTCCTTTTCTGCTTGATGTATTCCGCGGCATCACGTATTTCTTCTGGAGTATATCCCCCCTCAACAGCAACCCAGCGATCAGCCAGGAACACTACCGCTGTTTTATCGGCTGGAGCTCCTCCAAACTCTTCACTAAATCTTTGCTTGGCTTCATCAAGAGCATTAGCAATCAGCTCCTGTCTCTTCATGTAGCTGTAAACAGCCGACAGCTCACCTAATGCAGCATCAGGCGTTTTTGTAGGTTCTGCGATCTTCCCCATTCGCCAGGCCACAGAACCATTAGCCCGATGGCCTACGATTTCGCCATTGCCATAACTGACGTAGCCACCTTTCGGTTTACGCTTATCTTTAACGCGTAGATGTTCAGGGAAGAAAGAAGCATCACCCCATACTGTATGGCGACGTCCTTTCAAATCGTAATGTGCGCTACCTGCCGGACTTTTCAAAATGAGGCCATCGTCGGTCATGACGACTCGCATGCCGAGCATCGCTTGCTGTAGCGATAAATATTTCATGTGGTAGTTCCTTTTAGACGTGAGCCTGTCGCACGGCAAATCCGCCGAAAGTTAACGGTTTGCCCAGGCTCACAGCTGAAAGACTTTCTTTGATGTGCGCGTGCGATGCGCTAAATGTGATATATAGAGAAAAACGAACCTGCTTCAAATTTCCAAATAAGAGTTCATTAATATCAATGTATAAAAATCCGCGAGGATGTATTTTAAATCTCCAAACACTAATACTCAGAGGAATCAAAATGCCTGAACTCGTCAATCCAACAGACTCATTGAATAGTTTTCAACACGCTTTATCCAATAGCCTGATTAGACTCTCACCGTGTGTAGTTCACCCTGAAATGAAGGTACTTATGGACGATGCGGATGGCACGCCAAGGATTACTTACGCTTTTGTTCAGGGCGATATTGTTAAAGGTGTTGCCATATACGTCCCAGCAGATCCATATGAAGGGAAACCCTGTTTTGGCGTAGGTTATGCCGTAGCCGATAAATTTAAAAGGCAGGGAATTGCCACTAAGCTTCTCAAAGCCAGCATTGAAGAAATGCAATTTGGCTTTAGAAACTCCTGCAACGAATTTTACGTAGAGGCTATCGTTGGCGTTGATAATCAGGCATCTAACAAACTAGCTTCTGAAGTTCTATCTGATACGCCCAAGCCGGGGAAAGATTCTCACTCAGGTAAGCCTATCAATCAGTACATGAAGCTATTCAGCACCACAAAATAATACTGTTCGGGCGCATTTCATTGCGCCCATTTAGGTTTGCAGTTCGCCTGCCACGATTTGTTATGCGCCAGGATATCGCGCTTCGTCTGCTTATCCATCACATCCCAGTCGTGCGCTGTACCGTAGATGGGTTTAACCCAGTCGCAAGCCGTGTCCACTACCTCAACCCTTACGGGTCCAGTTGTCCCGCAGCTCGCGATCAACATCGTCGCCAGGCATATGGTTAACAGTCTGCTGTACATTGCTGGCCTCTTTCGTTGCTTCTACCCGGCGTTCGGCTACTGCTTCAGTGGCTGCGGCATTTTCTTCGGTTCGCTGCTGGTCTACTTTTGCTTCAGCCTGTTCACGTCCGCGAAAACGCCCCAGACCAAACGCACCAAGCACCATCAGGATCGCAAACCCGATTGCCGCGAGAACAGATTTGAGTGTCGTCATAGGCTCACCCGCTCGCGCATCCAGCCATAAACGAATGACTCGTTAGCCGGCCGCTGTTCTGCCAGCTCAAGATAACGCTGGCCCTGGCTACAGTTCAGTGCGCGAAGCAATACGATTTCCCCTTCGCCGCCTCGTTTCGCTAGGAAGGACTTCAGCGCGCTGATGCTACGTGGGCCGATCTGCCCGTCGGCGATCAGATCCGGATAGAACTGCTGCTGGTTATTGAAAACGTTCAGCCAGCGCTGGAACCATTTAACCTGCACCGATGGCCCCATGTTCACACCGGTATCGCAGAGTTCGGCGGCAATGGAAGGGGATACTTCTGCCACCTGGTCAAACCGCGGGCCATACCAGTAATCAGACTCAAGGATCGCCAGAGCCTGATCACGTGTAAGGTTTCGCATATCACCGGTATAACCATGCGCTCGGGCGGTTGCCTGAGTAATCCCCCAGTTCGTTGGGCCGCCCTTATCGTTCGGGTGATCAACATAACCACCCTCTTTGCCGAGAATGGTGTTAAAGATATCGTCTTTGGTCATGGCTATTCCGT
>ERZ1673734.2519-NODE-2519-length-10245-cov-4.511776_pt1 | contig 10245 bp, 7 predicted proteins | sample MGYA00580199_ERZ1673734 | MGnify/ENA primary metagenome ERZ1673734 (study PRJEB41218, sample SAMN15661742) | gut metagenome | host: Homo sapiens | place: Canada: London | collected 2015-08-20/2019-03-30 | study: EMG produced TPA metagenomics assembly of...
TAAAGGCCGCAAGAGAAGAAAAAGAAAGAGCAAGAATCAACTTTCTCAGCATTGTGATCCTCTTCGATTGTGGGTCGTTGCTTTCGTGACGGCCCGAAAGTCAGAAACTCAGCAAATAAACCTCTCACGTTTGACGTTCACGAGCTGTCAAAAACCACTTTTCGAGGAGGCTCGCTTTAACTCGGCTTTATTCAGGAACTTGAGTTATTTGAAAGGTATTACTTTTTTCTAAATTATCATATTCATGATCCACATGCGGTTTCGTAAGATAAATTTCTAATTCGTCATACTCATTTTGACTAACGGCGCCAGACCCTTGTCCTATAGAAATAACAAAACCTCCGGCGAGAGAAACGTCGGAGGCTGATTTTTGCGGACGATTAAGCTAACTACTAGGCGATACTATTGACGACCGTAACCGCATTCAATGTTCTCGGGAAACCATTCAGCGGAACGGCTACCTGGAGAGCATCAATCAAATTCTGTTTAGTCGCGCCTTCTTTAAGGTTTGCGTCTGCATGAGCCTTAAGCTGAGCTTCGCATCCGCCGAGCGCTGCAATCGCAGCAAAGACAACCAATTCACGATCCTTAACAGACATGCCGGTACGCGTATAGAAGTCACCGAAGCAATATCCGGACAAGTCATTGATCATGAGCGGTTTCATCGGTTCCGTCGTGTTCTTGTGCATCTGTGTGATCGCATCGCCGAAAATAGCAGTCTGAACTTCAATGCCTTTGGCCAAACGATTTTGATCGTTGACGGTGGTCTGAGAGGCTAACGGAAGACGGACACCAGCCTCCTTAAGAGCTTTGTTTACCCCTTCTAAAGCTTCTTTAACTCTGCCTATTCCAACGTATGGCGCAGTCTGATAGACAGCCTCCTTAATCGCAATCGGTTCAACGCCTGCTTTCAAAGCTGCTGCTGCGACATCCTCAGCCTCTTCCGAAAGACCCTGAGCTGCACATGTGGCCAATAAAACAAAATATTTTTGATTCGTTGCAAGTGTTGTTCCGCGTTTAGTAACGTTCATCATTCTCGCGATGATGGCGTCCATATCCGGATCCAAATTTCTTTCTTTTGCACTAACGGTATTTGTCATGACTGCTCCTGCTGCACCAACGGTGGCAGACAGTAATACTTTTCTTCTGTTCAAAACCATCTTTAACCCCTTTTAGTGACATAACTTAAAAACCTTCCGAGAGCCTGTTCTTCAGCAAGCTGATATTGAAGACAACCTAGCTGTGCTTTCCTTTATCGCGACTCAATACAAACTCGTCTTCTTCAAAACTTGAAGCCTTGTAGTGAATCCGCCAGAAATTCCCGTTAATAACACCAGCCGACCATTCGTTTTCTCGATTTGGCTCCCTATTCCTAAAAATTCTAGAGTTTCTGTTTATTTATTTCCAATACTTATTTACAATCATATTTAATGCAATAAATACATAAATTGAAAATCTCATGGACCTAAGAGTATTGATGTCGTTTGTCACTGTGTGCAGGCTTGGCAACATCACGCGTGCTGCCGAAGCGCTTTACATATCTCAGCCCGCTTTGACACGGCAAATTCAGGAACTTGAACAAGAATTAGGCTGCAAGTTATTGGTGAGAAGCACTCGCAGTTTGTCGCTTACCGAGAACGGCTATCTCTTTTTACTTCGTGCTCAGGAAATATTAGACCTTGCCAAACAAGCCAAGACCGAGCTGTCAGAAAACGGAGACATCCTCCACGGTGTCGTTCGCGTAGGGATCGTTGAAAGTCGAATCATGGATTACTTTGCTGACGCAGTTGTGCAATTCAACCAAAGGTATCCGCACGTTCAATTTGAAGTCTATTCTGCTGACGGCGACGACTTAAAACGCTATGTCGATGAAAATAAACTGGATATGGCAATACTCATTGAGCCGGTGGAAAGCGCGAAGTACACCAAAATTCCCATCGATGTCATTGAAAAGTGGGGATTAGTTGTTCGCAATGAAGAAGTGCCGATCAAGAAAAAAACGCTGAGTTATGAAGAGATTATTGAACGAACCTTAATTCTTCCGCGCCGCTACATCGTTCTTTCTGAAATCAGCAGTTGGTTCAAAGTTCCGGAAAGTAAGTTCAAAGTTGCGGCCTATCACAATCTCGCATCCAATGCTTTAACAATGGTTGAGAAGGGAATCGGTTCCCTGCTTTGTATTGAAGGAAGTTTCGCAAACCGTCCGAAGCCGAATCTCCGCTTCCTTCCGATTACCCCCGAAAGGACAACTTCACATGTCGCAGTCCGCAAGAAGAACAGAAAACTTTCAAAGCCTTGCGAAATCTTCTGGTCGGATATCGAACAATATTTTCCGGTCCAAAAATAAGTAAAGGCCTGAACGACAGATTCGCTCAAGCCATTTTTTCATTGATCCGGCGCCTTTCAGGGGTGCCGGATAATTTTTATTTTGGCATCGGCAGCTGGAGAACGTCTCCCAGAGCCATGCAGACACCCGCAATCACGATAATAGATATAACGTTCAGCCAAAAACCTGCCTTAATCATTTCGCCGATCTGGATGCGGCCGGTACCGAAAATAATCGCATTCGGCGGTGTCGCAACCGGCATCATGAAGGCAGCAGAAGCACCAATAGTCGTCACTAAGAGCACTTGCTCCGTCGGAATACCGAGAACAGGAGCTGCAGCAGCCAGAAGCGGAAGCATCGTAGCAGCCAAAGCAGTGTTCGAAGTGAATTCCGTTGCGAAGATCACTAAAGTTGCGACCCCCAAGATCACGAGCACAGGCGGCAGACCAACGAAGGATGTTGCCTGGGCTGCGATGAGGTTGGCAGCGCCGGTTGCCTGAATACAAGCTGCCATAGAAAGGCCGCCTCCGAAAAGGAGAAGTACGTCCCAAGGAATATTGTCGCAGTGCTTCCAGTCAAGCGCTCTTTCACCGCGGGAAAAATTAACCGGAATACAGAAGAGAGACACGCCGGCAGCCATTGCAATCACGGCATCACTAACCATTTTAAAAGGACGAACACCGTTTTCTAAGGTGAAGGAGCGAATCTGAGAACCGAGGCACCAAAGAACCACTGCACAAATGAAGACGATCAGAACTGAGATTTCACCGCGGGTCGGTTTGCCGATGTTCTTTAATTCGGTACGGATCCATTCACGGCCGCCGGCAATCTTTTGAATCTGTTCTCTGAAAAGCACCTTGGTTAAGAGGAGCCAGGAAAGAGGCATGAGGAGAAAAACCACCGGCATACCAACCTTCATCCACTGAACGATGGAAACATCAACACCGTACGTCTGCTGTACGAAGCGAACGAAGATACCGTTAGGAGGCGAACCGATAATTGTTCCCATACCGCCGATGGAAGCTCCATAAGCCACGGCTAACAGGACACAGATACCGAAGTTTCTTTCGCCCTTAGTAATGGTCGGAGAGTCGGAATTCTGACGAACCACGGACATGACGGCGATGGCGATCGGAACCATCATGGCTGCGGTTGCCGTATTCGATACCCACATGGAAATGAAACCTGTTGCGATCATCACACCGGCAATAATGGCGCCGGGAGAGGTACCGACAATCTGCATTGTCTTAAGAGCAATACGTTTGTCGAGACCCCAGCGCTGAATACCGGCTGCAAGCAAGAATCCGCCTAAGAATAGGTAGATTGTGTCCGAAGCATAAGGCGTCAGCGTTTTTGCTAAAGTCGTAACATCGCAAAGAGGATAAAGAATAATCGGCAAAAGCGCCGTCACGGCAATCGGCACGGTTTCCGTAAACCACCAAAGGGCCATCCATAACAAAATGGCTAAGCAGGCCTTTGCGGCATGGGAGACGGGAACCGAAGCTCCGGCACCGTTAACATACGCGTCCGGAAGAACCCAATATAAAAGCAGGGCTAAAACAGGGGCGGCAAAAAGAGCAATCGTTTTCGACTGTCTCGAGAAGGAACCCATTTGCAGTGGTGTTTCCATTGATACTCCTATGTATTGAGTTATCGAGCAGCTGTGCTCAAGGCGAAACAGATTTATTTAAGCACAAAAATTTGTTTATTCTTCGCGAGGCAAATTAAAAATTTCAACAGATTGAATATAAATAGCACAATGCGAAATTTAATTTCGAATTGTGCTATTTGTTGTTTTTGATGTAGGCGTTTTTAGGACGCTTCTATCCGTTAAGCCTTTTGTGTCTCAGACTTTTCGGGCTTCTGGTGACTGAATTGAATCTTATAGAGCCGAGCATAAGGACCGTCCTTTGCCAGAAGCTCGAAATGGGTTCCGGCCTCTACTATCGCCCCCTGATCCATCACGACGATCATATCGGCATCCACAATGGTAGAGAGACGGTGCGCCACCACAAAGCTCGTGCGGCCTTCTCTGAGTTTGTCCAAAGAGGCCTGAATGTACTTTTCGCTTTCCGTATCCAAAGCACTGGTGGCCTCGTCAAGAAGCAGAATCGGAGCATCTTTCAGGAGTGCGCGTGCGATGGAGACACGCTGTCTTTGGCCGCCGGAAAGTTTTGATCCGCCCTCACCGATCCGAGTCTGAAGACCTTCGGGAAGCGAATCGATCAACGGCTTGAGGTAGGCGGCTTCAGCTGCCTGCATGATTTCTTCCTCTGTCACGGGTCTTCCCGCTCCGAAAGCAATATTGGCAGCAATGGTGTCGTCAAAGAGCATGACTTCCTGAGTCACGATTGCCACCTGACGGCGAATGCTCTCCAGCGTCATCTCGTTCTGAGGTATACCGTCAAATAAGATCTCTCCTTTCGTCGGCACCATGAAACGAGGAATCATGTTAATGATGGTGCTCTTACCGGCGCCTGAAGCACCCACAAAGGCAATCATCTTTCCGGCCTCTGCCTTCAGGGTGAAATCCTTCAGCGAGGATTCCAATGCATTGGGATACTTGTACCAAACGTTTTTGAATTCAACGTTGCCCTTAACGCGTTCGATACTCTTAGAGCCGGGATCCTTTTCAAGAGGAATATCAATCATCTCAAAAAGGCTTTCGGCGGCCGCGCCCATACTGGCAATCGTGCCGTTTAAGCCGGCAAGTTTACGAATGGCCGGCATCATGAGAAGCATCGCAGAAATGTAGGTCACAAATTCGGCCAAAGAGAGCTGGCCTTTCTGCGCCTGGAGCAATGCCACACAGACGACAATCGCAACACCGCAGATACTGACGAGCTGAGTCGCAGGAGTACCGAGGCCTTTGACGATCTGCTGACGCATCGTCAACCCTTTCAGCCGACGGTTGATGTGACCGAAACGCTCTTCTTCAAACTTGTAAGCGTTGTAAACCTTAATCAGACGCTCGGAACGATAAGTTTCATTGAGCTGACTTAAGATCTGGCCGAAAGTCACCTGACTGTCGGAAGTCAGTTTCTTGAGGCGCTTGCTCACCGTCCTCAAGATATAAATCAGAATCGGGGCAACAATAAACGTCACTAATGTCAGCTGCCAGTTATGCCAAAAAAGAACGCAAAGCAAGGCTGCAACCTGAAGAGAGTCGCGCACAAGTACGGTCAGCACCTGAGAGGCGCCTGACAAGGCCTGAGAAGCTTCGTTCACAAAGCGGGAAACCACACGGCCGGATTCCTGACTCTGGACAACTTCTTCCGGCCAGCGAATCATGTGATCAAACATCAAAGAACGGAGTTTGACCAGAATTTCCTGAGAAACTTTTTGAAGTAGATAAGAAGAACAGAACTGGCCGCCTCCGTGAAGAACAGAGATGCCGATCAAAGCAATCGGAGCCCAAATTGCCACCAGACCGTTTTTTTGATAGAAACCTAAATCAGTGAGCTTGCCCATCAGCAATGCCATCAGGGATGAGCCGGCAGCCGCGGCGACCATGGCGATCAACGCGAGAAAGATGTAGAACTTGTAAGGCGGTAAGTAGGCAAAGAGCCTCATTAAAGGTTCTTTTTTGATCTTAACGGATTTCAACTCTATCCTCGTTAGCTTAGGTGCAGGTAGTTTAACGAGTCGGCAGGCGTTAGACTAGGCAAACACATATATCTTTGAAACAGTTTTTATGGCAACACTATTCGTCAGGTTACCTAATCATGTCGGTGACGCCGTCATGACTATGCCGGCCTTAAACCTTTTAGAGGCCGCCGGATTTAAGCTTTACCTTATCGGCAAGCCTTTCGTCGGAGAGTTATTCGAGGGCACCAACCGCCGCTTCGACCCGATTGAAGGAAATTTGTTAGACGACATTAAACGCATTCGGGATTTAGCTGCTTCTGTAAAAAATCCCCGCGGTATCCTGATGCCGAACTCCTTCGGGTCCGCACTTCTTTTTAAGAGCGTAGGCATCCAAAGCACCGGTTTAGCCACTGACGGACGTTCCATTCTGTTAGAGCATGCCATTCCGGAGCCTCCGAGAATGCACGAAGTCGAACGCTTCTGGTACGTTGCCTACGAAGCGCTCAAAGCCATGGGCATCAAACCGCCATATACCAAGCTCACTAAGCGCATCAACATGAAGCTGGCTGCACGCAATGAAGCCGGCGCCCGCAACCTAGCCGCAAAAATCGGCTTGCCTAAACGCTACGCCATCCTTGCACCGATCGCCAAAGGCCGTCACGAAGGCAAAGAAAAATACTGGCGCCACTTCAATGAACTCTGCAAGCCGCTTCGCGACAGAGGCATCGAACCGGTCGTCTTCCCGGCTGCCGATGAAGCCGAAGCGGCTAAAGCTGCTTGTCCGGACGCAACCATCTATGAGCCGACAAGTCTCGGCAACTTCGCCGCACTTTGCGAAAAAGCAGCTATTGTCATCGCAAACGACTCCGGCGTAAGCCATATCGCTGCCGCCGTGGGTGCCCCTCAGGTCACTATTGTCGGTGTTACGGACACCGACCGCACCAGTCCCTGGAACGAGAAGAACGTTATTGTGGGCCGTAAAGGCCGCTGGCCGGAAGTCGATGAAGTCATTACTGCCATCGATGACGTTTTGAAGACCAAAAATTAATTAAGATGTAACCTGATCCGAGGAGCTTTCAAGCTCCTCGATTCGCATCTGCTCAATACCTTACTTCACAACATGTTTGCGCAATCGCTTTGGTCCTTAGCCGCCGCGGCCTTCTTTTCCATGATGGCCGCTTGTGTGAAGTACTGCAATGATGTTTTCGGACCGCTGGAGCTGGTTTTCTACCGCTCTCTTTTCACGACTCTCTTCGTCTTTATTACCGTCTCTCTGAGAGGAGAAACGTTAAAGACCCAATATCCGATACTGCATCTTCGACGAGATGTTCTGGGTTTTGCTTCGGTAGCTATTTGGTTCTTTACGTTAGGGATGCTGCCGCTCGGCACCAACATCACGCTGACGTATTCAACGCCGCTCTTTTTAGCACTGAATTTTATTTTGCTGGCGCTCTGGAAGAAAGAACAGCCCGAGTGGCCCCTGATCGGCTCTATTCTTCTCGGCTTTGTCGGCATTGTGGTCGTTATGCGTCCGTCTTTCCTGAGCGGGGATGCGGTCCCGGCACTTTTATGCCTCTTTGTCGCTTTTATTGATTTGTTCGGATATTGGCAAATCCGCTTTTTAGGCCGCGTGCACGAACCGTCCTGGCGCGTCGTCTTTTATTATTCTCTTTTCTGCACGGTAGGTGCGCTGCTGGGTGTCCTCTTTTTTGAAGACGGATTCCACATGCCCAATATTCGTGCCGCCATTGCCGCCTTCCTGATGTGCCTGCTTGCCACAGCAGGAATGCTCGCCAGCACCCGAGCCTGGATCGGCGGAAATATGCTTCTGGTTTCCTGTCTGGGATTTTCTGCGATCCCCTTCTCAGAACTCATCGGCGTCTTCTTCTTTAAAAATATTCCCGACATGCTCTCTCTTATCGGTATGACCATTGTCGCCGCTGCCGGGATGATCGCTACCGTCTACACCAAAAAGGCGGAGAAAGCCGCTTCTTCCTCAGAACAAAAGACTCGATAGCGGCCGACATTCTTGGAACTGCACGGTTAAATATCCCGTGTTTTTGCATCTATAATTGTTAGAAAATATTTCATTAACTTCCCAAGGGTCCCAAATGCAAGCGATTTCACTTTGGCTCGCTGCCGCTATTGTCATTTTGACAGGCTGGGCAATCGTTAAGAAGTACCAAGTAAATATGGTGCTTTTTATTGCCGGTCTGCTTTTGAACATCATCGGTGTTATGAACGGCGCGACAAACTTTCTTCCGAAGAATGCCACTGCCACAGGCCTTTTAGGCTTTGACTTCTTCGAACTCTTCCGCGCGATCTGCCGCACCCAGATTGCCGGCGTCGGTTTCATTATTCTTGTTTCCGGCGGTTTTGCTCAGTACATGAAAGACGTCGGTGCTTCCGACCGTTTCGTTACGGTTTGCGCTAAACCGATTACCTTATTAAAGAACCCGTACCTCATCCTCGGCTTAGTGTTCATCATCGGTCACTGCCTCGGCTTGGTGATTACATCGGCTGCCGGCTTGGCCATGCTGTTGATCGTGACGGTTTATCCGCTGATCATCCGCGTCGGCTGCTCTTCTCTTTCTGCCGCTGCCGTGGTCGCCAGCGTCCTCTGCGTCGGCTACGCTCCGGCTTCCGGCGTTGCTGTGATGGCTGCCGAACTGGTTCACCTTGACCCGGTTGAATATCTGGTTTCTTATCAGTTAGTCATGGCCGCTCCGGTCGTACTTGTAATGGCTATCACTCACGTGATCGTTCAGAGATACTTCGACAAGAAAGACGGTGTTCACGGTTATGTTGCCGACTTCGCCGAACTCGAAGCTAAGAGAAAAGAACTCGAAAAGACACCGCTCATCTATGCCTGCATGCCGGTTCTTCCACTGGTTCTTCTCCTCATCTTCAACAAGATGGTTTACAAGACCATTACGATGAACGTTGCAACCGCCATGTTCCTTTCTTGGTTCGTCTGCTTCCTCGTCGACCTTCTCGTCAGAAGAGAGGCCAAGAAGTCCTTCGACCTGTCCTTCTCCATGTTTAAGGGCATGGGCAGCATCCTAACAAGTACCGTCGGCCTGATCTTCGTTGCTGCCTTCTTTGCTAAAGGCCTGCAGCAGACCGGTCTCATCACCTACTTGATCGACGTTGCTAAGAACTGCGGCCTCGGCGTCACAGGTACCGGCGTTGTGCTTTCCGCCATCATCGGTGTGGTTACTGTTCTTACCGGTTCCGGCGTTGCTGCTTTCACTAGCTTGGCTCACGTCATCCCGGACGTTGCACAGCACCTCAATTCCAACGGTATCGCCATCATGCTCATGATGCATACTGCTTCTGAAATGCTTCGCGCACTGTCTCCGGTTGCCGGCGTCATCATTATCGTGGCCGGTTTTGCAAAGGTCAGTCCGTTTGCGATTATCAAGAGAACCGCGATCCCCTGTGTCGTCGGTTACATCACGATGCTGATTATTGTTTCCGCCATCTTCTAATCGGCTGAAGCTCTAAAAAGCGAATCCCGCAGATTTCAAAAGTCTGCGGGATTATTTTTTATCGAAGAGAGCTGCCGAAGCTCGAAAGACTTCGATTAGCTTCTGAGGACGCGATTAATGAAAGCCTGAACAGCGTCGCGAGCCTGCGGAAGGTTCATCAATGTATGCGGTGCACCGGGCAGAAGAACGATTTCTGCATTCGGGTTGTTGGCCAGAACCTTGCCTGCGTAGCCGAGGGCTTCCGGATTATCTAAATAGCTGTTGGACTGGCTGAAGAACTTGTCGGTTGCGCTCATCACATTCAAAACCGGGAGGTTGTCAGGAATGTGGGTGTTGTGACTTTCAACGTGGTAGTTGTCTTCGCAGGACCAAGAGAAGATCATGCGGCCTTTTTCCTGAATCATTTTTTCGTCAGCTTGGTAGCGGGCTGCCGTTACGCCGCCTTCGCTCGTACCGGCGATGATGGCACGTCCGTCGAACCAAGGTGCGTGCTTAATTTCCATCATGGCCAAAGCCAGTTCCTGGGAACGCATCTTGTGGATGATTTCATAGTCAGCAGCCGGGACGGGAGAGGAGTAAGTCAGACGGTCTTCGGTCTGCATAGAGTCAGGAACAACAACCGCCACTCTCAAGGCATCAGCAAGCCACTGAGCGAAAATTTTTATCTGAGGATTGACACCGGAGCTGCCGTGGCAGAAAACCACTGCGGGATAGGCTTTGGTCTCTCCTTTGAATTCTTCTACGGTTCCGACTTTCGGAGCACCGCCGGCATTCGGCAAAACGACATAGGCATTCAGCCAAGTGGCAGCCAATGTCTCGGGAGTGTGAGCACGAACCTTG
>ERZ1673734.2520-NODE-2520-length-10243-cov-7.161170_pt1 | contig 10243 bp, 9 predicted proteins | sample MGYA00580199_ERZ1673734 | MGnify/ENA primary metagenome ERZ1673734 (study PRJEB41218, sample SAMN15661742) | gut metagenome | host: Homo sapiens | place: Canada: London | collected 2015-08-20/2019-03-30 | study: EMG produced TPA metagenomics assembly of...
CAGCACCGAGGTGGTCACAGTGCCCACACCGCCGGGTACCGGCGTGATGGCATCCACTACCGGCTCTGCTTCGCTGAACTTTACGTCACCGCACAGCTTGCCCTCTTCGTTCACATGGATGCCCACATCCACCACGGTCTGGCCCTCCCGCAGGCAGTCGGCACCCACGGCACCCATTTTGCCCATGGCGACCACGACCACATCGGCTTCTCTGCACAGGGCGGGAAGATCCCGGGTGCGGGAGTTGCAGATGGTCACAGTGGCGTTCTCACGATCCAGCATCATGGCGGCGGGCTTGCCCACCACAAGGCTGCGTCCCACTACGACAGCACGCCTGCCGGAAAGCGGAATGTTGTAATACTTCAGGATCTCAAGGCAGGCCTGCGCAGTGCAGGGGGCGTAGCCGAGGTCGGTATTGGTGAATACTCCGGCCAGCGAACCGTCTGTGATGCCGTCAATGTCCTTTTCCGGGGCCAGAGCCGCACGCACAGTGCGGTCGTCAAACTGTTTGGGCAGAGGACGGAACAGCAGACAGCCGTGGATGGCATCCTCTGCGTTGATCTCTGCAATCACCTTCAGCAGCTCGTCCTGAGAGGCATCGGCGGGCAGCAGAAACTGCTTTACCTCCACGCCGACCTTGCCGCAGCGGGCGATCACGCCGCGCTCGTAGGAGAGGTCGTCCTCCCGTTCGCCCACCCGCACCACGGCCAGCGTGGGAGCGATGCCTTTTGCCTTGAGCTGTTCGCACAGTGCGGCGTTGCGCTCGTTCATGGCGGCCACAACCGGCGCACCTTTTAAAATCGTTGCCATAATACTTTTCCTCTCTCGATGATTGATAGTAAAAGCAGCTTCTCAGGTCGGGGGCAGGAAGTCTCTCCGGCGAATGTCCTGGGGGTGGGGCCCCGGCGCGTAAGCGTTGGGGCGGGACTGGAGTCCCGGGCTGTTCGCGGAGAAAGCTTCCTGCCTTTGACCGTAGGTCACCGCATCCGTAATTTCTCCGTCACCGATGCAAACACGGCATCTGCTTTCGGTACAAATTCACCCAGCAATTTATCCGCTTTTGCGTCCAGTTCCGCAGCATGCGCACGGTCTGTCATCAGCTTTGTGTTGATGAACACATTCAGGCTTGCGGCCTGCAAGGCTGCCTTGCACAGAGCGGCTGCACAGCCCGCGTCCGAGACGGCCAGCACGCTGCCCTTGGCGGCGTATTCTTCCACCAGCACAATGCCCTCAGCGCATTTTTCCATGATCTGCAGCGGCACCGCACAGGCGGCGTCCAGTGCGCTTTCCAGCACGGCGGCTTTGTGTGCGGCCTGTTCCGGCGTGTCTTTCGGCAGGCCATAGGCTGCGGCCAGCGGCGCAAAGGCCTCCGCGTCGGCCTGCACCAGAGCTTCCAGCTCTTTGCGCAGGACTTCAGCCCGGGCATTCAGGGCCTGAATGTCCGCTTCCACAGCGGCATATTTCTTTTTGCCGACGGTCAGGCTGCCCACCATGCTGCCCAGTGCTACACCGGCGGCACCCACCAATGCCGCTGTGCCGCCGCCGCCCGGCGTGGGCGCTTTGCCGGCCAGTTCTGCCAGAAACTGCTCACAGCTCTGCTTCATCATTTCCATTGGTAAATACCTCTCTCTGTTACATAGGCGTCCAGCCGCTGGTCATGCCTGTCCACGGCGGCACAGGCGACCCGCTGCGCTTCAAATGCAATGCCGATCTTTCCCGCATGGGTGCAGCGGGGAAGAAAGCGGTCGTAATAACCCTTGCCCATGCCGACCCGGAAGCAGTCTGCATCAAAAGCCGTGCAAGGCACAAGGACCAGATCCAGCGCTTCCGGCAGCAGGATCTCCGACCGGCTCAGGATGGGGGTGCGGATGCCGTACTGCCCCACCTCCCAGCCGTCCGGGCCGGGCACAGCGGCTGTAAGGGAATACGCCTCGCCGCACACCGGATAGGACAGCGTTTTGCCTTGCGCCTGCGCCTTTTCCGCAAAGGCAGAAAGATTGGCTTCGGAACCAAACGCTGCGTACAGCAGGATGGTCTGCGCATTCTGCACGGCATCCAGCTGCCAGAGGTTCGCACACAGGGCTGCATTTGCTGCGGCGCGTGCCTGAGCAGAAAGCGCCCTGCGTGCGGTACGGCCTGCCCGGCGCTGTGCCTGCTTTTGTTCACTGACCGTCACCGGAAAACACCTCGCTTCATCTGAAGGTTGACTGACTTGAAAAATATACAAAAACAACATTGCATTTTTATACAAGTATAATAAACACTTCAGACGAAAAAAGCAAGCCTTTTGTCAAAATGGAAGTTGAAGATTCTGCAGCTTTCTGCTATGATAAGAGAAAGCAATTCGGTTCGTGCGCGGAGCAGGGTGGCTTGAAGAGATCCGGGGGCTTTCTCCCGGAAATTGAGAGGGGTAGAATATTATGTACAATGAAATGATGGACACCATCGGTCTGGTCAATACCGTTGATCCGGAGCTGGCTGCAGCCATGGATCGCGAGCTGAACCGTCAGCGCCAGAACATTGAACTGATCGCCAGCGAGAACATCGTCTCTCCCGCCGTCATGGCCGCAATGGGCAGCATCCTGACCAACAAGTACGCCGAGGGCCTGCCCGGCAAGCGCTACTATGGCGGCTGTGTCTATGTGGACGAGGTGGAGAACATTGCCATCGAGCGTGCCTGCAAGCTGTTCGGCGCAAAATATGCCAATGTTCAGCCCCACTCCGGTGCACAGGCCAATCTGGCAGTTTATTTTGCTCTGCTGGATCTGGGCGATACTGTCATGGGCATGGACCTGTCTCAGGGCGGCCATCTGACCCACGGTTCTCCGGTGAACATGTCCGGCAAGAACTATAACTTTGTCTCTTACGGTGTCAATGCCGACGGCGTGATCGACTATGCTGAGCTGGAAAAGCAGGTTAAGAAGGTGCGCCCCAAGCTGATCGTGGCCGGTGCGTCTGCATATCCCCGTGCCATCGATTTTGAGAAGATCGCTGAGATCGCCCACGGCTATGGTGCATATCTGATGGTGGATATGGCCCACATTGCCGGTCTGGTGGCAGGCGGCTATCACCAGAGCCCCGTGCCCTATGCAGATGTTGTGACCACCACCACCCACAAGACCCTGCGCGGCCCCCGCGGCGGCCTGATCCTGACCAACAACCCGATCCTTGCAAAGCGCATCAACTCCGCTGTGTTCCCCGGCACGCAGGGCGGCCCGCTGGAGCATGTCATCGCTGCAAAGGCTGTCTGCTTTGGCGAGGCGCTGAAGCCTGAGTTCAAGGAGTATGCCCGCAAGATCGTAGAAAATGCAAAGGCTCTGGCAGATGCGCTGCAGGCTCGCGGCGTCAAGCTGGTATCCGGCGGCACCGACAACCACCTGATGCTCATTGACCTGCGCGACGAGGAGTGCACCGGCAAGGAACTGGAAGCACGTCTGGACAGTGTGCACATCACCGCCAACAAAAACACCGTTCCCGGCGAGACCCGCAGCCCCTTTGTGACTTCCGGCGTGCGTCTGGGCACGCCGGCTGTCACCACCCGCGGCATGGGCGTGGCCGAAATGAAGGTCATTGCGGACTGCATTGCCGACTGCATCTGGCATTATGACGAAAAGAAGGACGAGATCAGCGACCGTGTGCTGAAGCTGACTCAGGACTTCCCGCTGTATCAGTAAATATCGCTCTGTTTGAAAGAGGAAGCGCCTTCGGGTGCTTCCTCTTTCTTTTTTGCAGAGTTTGTGTTACCATAAACACAAAGACAAAAGGAGAAATGACCATGGAGCGTACAGGGCTGTTACATCTATATTACGGCGACGGCAAGGGCAAGACCACCGCTGCCATGGGCCTTGCGCTGCGGGCGCTGGGCAGCGGAAAAAAGGTGGTGATCCTGCAGTTTCTCAAGGGAGGACAGAGCGGCGAGATCCCACTGCTGGAGCAGCTGGGCGCAAAGATCTACCGGGGCAAGGCCGGGCAGAAATTCGTGTTCCAGATGAACGAAGCAGAAAAGACCGCCACCCGCGATCTACAAAACCGGAACCTTGCTGCTGCCACGACCGAAGACGCTGACCTGCTGGTGCTGGACGAAGCGGGCAGTGCGTGGGAACTGGATATGGTGGATAAGGCCCTGCTGCAAAATGCTGTGCTGGCCCGGCCTGCAGCACAGGAGTGTGTCCTGACCGCTCATGCCGCTCCGCAGTGGATGCTGGACGCTGCGGACTATGTGACCGAGATGAAGTGCTGCCGCCACCCGTACCAGAAGGGCATCGCGGCCCGGAAGGGCATTGAATACTGACACAGACAGGACACCGGTGCGGGGTATTTTTATCTTGCATTTATCCGACCGGTGTGATATGATGAAGGCAAGAAACCATGCGTGCATTTTTCTGAGCAGACCCGACAGCAGACAGGGAACCGCTCCGCACCGCTGCCGGGGCAGTTCCCGGCGGCGTTTTGTTTAAAGCGGCGGTTAGCATTTCCTAACAGAGCGGATACCTGTGGGCCGGTGTGCGCAGGACATCCGGAGGGGAATAAAATGATTGAAACGATCGTAAAAGTAGATGGTATGATGTGCGGCATGTGCGAGAGCCATGTCAACGAAGCAGTGCGCAAGGCCTTTCCAGAGGCGAAAAAGGTCACATCCTCGCAGGCCAAAGGGCAGACCGTGATCCACTCGGAGCAGCCGCTGGATGAGCAGAAGCTGCGGGATGCCATCAATGCCACCGGTTACGAGGTCAAAGGCGTAAAGAGTGCACCTTACGAGAAAAAAGGCTTTTTCTCGTTCTTGAAAAAATAAGCAGACCCTATCAAACATCAAGGGAGGCGTATCGGTATGAGGATCCTGGTTTATGGTGCGGGCGTTTTGGGCTGTGAGCTGACACATGTGCTGCTGCAGAACAAAAAGAACGTTGTAACGCTGCTTGCACGCGGTGAGTGGAAGGAGATGATCGACCAGAAAGGTCTGGTCATCCGCCACTGGGCGCAGCGCAGAACGACCACAGAACGTGTAAAGACCATTGATGTCCTTGCGCCGGATGACTTCTATGACCTTGTTTTTGTGGTGGTGCAGGCGGGACAGCTGCCGGATGTGCTGCCTGTGCTCAAGGCGAACAGGAGCCAGTACTTTGTGTTCGTGGGCAACGACCCTCATGCAAAGCAGGTCTTGGAGTACATGCAGCGTCCGGCTGATAAGATCGCATTCGGCTTCCAGAACTCCGCAGGGCACCGGGAACATGGCCGCGTGGTCAGCGCGCACGTCGGGGTGGGCATGACGGTGGGCGGCGCAACAGCACCGCTGTCCGGTGCGTTCCGCATCCGGCTCAAGACAGCCTTTGACGGCACGAAATATAAGCTTACCTTCTACAGTGATATGGACGAGTGGCTCAAGTGTCACATTGCCTTTATCCTGCCGGTGTGCTATGTCTGCTACGCCTGCAATGGAGACCTGACCCGCGCCACCCGACAGCAGCGCGGAGCGATGATCGATGCCGCCTATGAAGCCTGTCTGATGCTCAAGGATGCCGGCATCCCGGTGAATGACAAGGAAAACACGGATGTTTACAAGCCAGGTTCTGCAGGCCGCCGTCAGGTGGAAGCCATGGTGCTCGTGATGGCAAAAACGCCGCTGGGCCGTTTGTGTGCATCGGACCACGCGATGAATGCGGTGTCCGAAATGAAATATCTGGACGAGGCCTTTGAGGCTCTGCGCAGGCAGACCGGTACGGCAATGCCCATGTGGGAAAAGCTGCGCAGCGAGATGCCGCCCTGGGAGACGCTGCAGCACCAGAAATGATGCCGGGCCGTCGCAAATAAGACAAAATAAAACCACCGCCGGACCGATCAGAAGATCGGAAAGGCGGTGGTTTTTGTCTGCGGCTATTTCTGCCAGAAATCCTGCAGTGCCTGCCCAAGCTCCTCGGCGCTGTGCAGATACTGGATGTGCTGCCAGTGCGGCGGGAACAGCCGGGCATAATCCGGCCGGGCAAAGCGGTCATCCAGCAAAAGCACCACGCCCCTGTCCTCCGGTGTGCGGATGACCCTCCCGGCGGCCTGCAGCACCTTGTTCATGCCGGGATAGCGGTAGGCATAGTCGAATCCGGAGCCGTTTTGTGCATCGTAGTAGCGGCGTAGCATTTCCTGCTGGGGGTTCACCTGCGGCAGACCGACCCCCACGATCGCACACCCGATGAGCCGGTCGCCTGCAAGATCCACGCCCTCGCCAAAAACACCGCCCAGCACCCCAAAACCCAGCAGAGTTTCTTTTGGCTGCGGCACAAATTGTGCAAGAAATTCTGCCCGGGCAGCATCGTCTGAGCCGCTCTCCTGCACAAGCGTGCGGATGTCCGGGTGACGTGCTGCAAAATCTTCATATACCTGCCGGAGATAGGCGTAGCTTGGGAAAAACGCCAGATAGTTGCCGGCTTTTCCGCTGGTCAGCCGGGCCAGTGCATCCGAAACGGCCTGCACACTGGTTTCCCGGTCGCGGTAGCGGGTGGAGATATTTGCCATGCAGTAAAGACCGAGATTTTCGGCGGGGAAGGGGCTGGGCAGCGCCACGGCCCGGGCATCCGCACAGCCCAGCACGCCACGATAATAGCTGGGCGGGGTGAGCGTTGCACTGAACAGGGCTGCACAGCGCCCGGCGGAAAGGCTGGCCTCCACAAAGGGCGCCGGGTCCAGACACAACAGCTGCAGTTCCAGCTCACTGCCGCGGGCAGTCAGCTGGGTGACAAAATGGCTGTCGTACCGTTCGGAAGAGCGGAGGATATCCTGCACCGCAAAATAAAGCTCCAACAGCTGCGTGTGAGCATCCGCGTCCGGGTTCGCTTCCAGCCAATCCTGCAAGGGAGCCTGCACCGCCCGCAGAGGGCTGAGCAGGGCAGACGGAAGCTCCTGCAAAAACACGGTGCCGTCCTGTGCATACAGCGGCTCGGGCAGTTCCGGCACAGGGTCCTGCAAAGACGGCAGAAGAGTGGTCTGAGCGGTGTCGGTTTCCGGTGCGCCGGTCTGGCCGCGGCGCGGTGCCAGACGCACGCAGGCTTTCCGGATATCCAGAAACGCCCGGTCTGCGCGGGTCAGCGCGGTCCGGAGGGAGCTTTTTCCTTTACTGAGGGCGCGTTTTGCCTCGGTCAGACTGCTTTTGAAAAAGCGTGCAGAGTACATGGCTCTGGCCCGGTCCGGAAGATTGTGTGCCTCGTCGATCAGGAACAGCCAGTCGCCGGAAGCATCAAAGAACCGCTTCAGGTGTACGACGGGGTCGAACAGATAATTATAGTCACCGATCACCACATCGCACCATTCGCTCAGGTCCAGCCCCAGCTCAAAGGGACACACCGAAAAACGCTTTGCCGCCCCGGCCAGCGCGGCGCGGTCAAAGCTGCCGGTATCGTCCAGCAGTGCGGACAGGGCATCTTTGATGCGATCATAGTAGCCGTTGGCATAGGGACAGAGCTCCGGCAGACAGGCAGGATGTCCTTCCGGGTCCGGGTGAAGACAGACCTTTTCCTTGGCGGTCAGGGTCACGCTGCGCAGCGCAAGCTCCGGCGCGGCAGTGCGCAGCCGGGCAATGGCATCCTCGGCTGCGGCCTGAGTCGTATTGCGGGCGGTGAGGTAAAAAAGCTTTTCGCCGCTGCCCTCACCCATGGCCCGCAGAGCGGGGAAGAGGACGCTCATGGTCTTGCCGATGCCGGTGGGTGCCTGACAGAACAGACGGCTGCCGCCTTTGTGGTCGGCATCCCTTCCGGTGCGGCAGGCGCGGTAGAATTCCCCCGCCAGTGCCCGCTGCCCGGGGCGGTACTGCGCAAAAGGAAACGGCAAAGCGGCAAGGCTCTGGCTGCGCCTTGCCGCCCAGTCCAGCTGCCGCCGTGCCCATGGTGCGTACTGACAAAGAAGTTTGTGCAGAAACTGCTCCAGCTCCGGTGCGGAAAAGTGACGCACAAAGCGGATGATCTGATCCGTATCGATCTGATAATAGGTCAGCTGGACGTTCAACTCCGGCAGGCTTTGCCGGGAACAGTAAATGGCACCGTATACCATGCCCTGCGCCCAGTGGCAGGGGTTCATATCCTCGGTGATCGCTTCATAGGGGACAGCGGTGGTCTTGATCTCGTCAATGACCGTCGTGCCGGAACCGTCGGTAAAAATGCCGTCCGCACGTCCTTCCAGAAGGAACGTGAGCCCCTCTGCCTGCCGCTCGGCAGAGAGAAACACCTCGGCCTGATAGTCCTCTCCGGCCGCTTTTTGCAGCTTGCGGTGGATGCGTGCACCTTCCAGTGCGCGGTCAAAGCCGGTAAAGCGGCTGTCGATGCTGCCGGTGCGCAGCAAAAACTCCACCAGCTGGCGGATGGGCAGATGGATAGAGGACAAGGCGGTTCACTTCCTTTGCTTTGAAATGCTCTTTCCGTAAAAAAGCTAATCCAATTCAAACATTCTAATGCATTCTTTTGCTGCTGCATCCACCTTGCCAAAATCCACGGCCGCACGGTAGTAGGTCTCCAGCTCGTCGTGGCAGCTCTTGGCCTGTGCCATCAGGGCACTGGCCTGTTCCAGCAATTCTGCAGCGGCGCGCTCGTTGAAGCGCAGCCGTGCACGATACCCGGCCAGATTTTCCCGGTCAAGGAAGCGGCTGCAGCGCACGGCCTGCACGCCGGGCAGCTGCACCGGATGCCAGCGATTGTCCGTGAGGAAGGCAAGCTTCAGCTCCGGGATAAGGATGTGGTCAATCTTGTCATCCGGGTGCATGGCGCAGGGGCAGGTGATGAGGTGATAGCCCCGGGTCAGGGCTTCGGCGCGGATGAGTTCCAGCAAAAGCCGCGACACTGCGCCATAATCGTCCCGGAACACGATGAACTTGCTGGCAAGTGCCTGCACGGTGCCCTGATAGAATACCTCACCCTTGGGCGTGACGGCGGAGAGCAGCCGCAGCTCCTCGGTGCCGGTGCCCTCGGTGCGCGGCAGCACCCGGGCGCACAAACGCTTGACGTAGCGGCGCACCTTGTCAAAATTGGCACTGCATGCCTCGGCCCGGCGGCTGTCCAGAAGCAGACTGCCCGCCGAAGCGATATACCGTGCCGCCCGGCTGCGCAGGATGGCGTTGCGGGCAAACAGCGCTTTGACCTCCTCAGTGTGCAGATGCAGCTTTTCGGCATCGATGGTATGATACAGGCTCACCACCACCTCATCCGCTCCCGGGGCATCCGGTTCCACCACGTGGGGCGCGGTGGCGTCCACGATGGTCCGGTGCTGCCCGGGCAGGATCACGCCGTCCAGACTGTCCGGGTCGCTGGCACAGTGGATGCGCTGGGTAAGCAGGCCGTTCTGCTCTGCAGCACGGGCCAGCCGCTTCATCAAAGTGGATTTGCCGCAGCCCGGCCCGCTTTTGATCAGGTACATCTGCATCCCGGGTTCGCGGCGCAGCGGTTCAAAGTAGCCCTTGAACCCGGCGGGTGTGGTCGCACCCAGAAAAAAATCAATGGGATCGTGCCGTGTGGTTTCCATAACTGAACACCTCTCTTTTGCTTTACAGTATGCAAAAGGGAAGGGTTTGGTTCGTTCTTATTAATAGGTATGGTCACACACCTTTTCAATGGTCTCCCGCAGGGCGACAAAATCCTCGAAAGCAGTGGGCTTGTTCTGCGGCTGACGCAGCAGGGCAGCAGGGTGGAAGGTGCCCATGAACAGGATGCCGCCCTTCTCGATGAACTGCCCGTGCTCCTTTGTCACCGAAAAGTCCGGGCGGATCATCCGCTGCGCGGCAATGCGGCCCAGACAGACCACGATCTTTGGCCGTAGCAGACGGAACTGTTCCCGCAGCCAGGGCATGCAGGCCTCGCTCTCGGCGGGCAGCGGGTCCCGGTTCTGGGGCGGGCGGCATTTGACGATGTTGGCAATATAGCAGTTCCGGCTGCGGTCCAGATCGATGGCGAACAGATATCGATCCAGCAGCTGGCCGCTGCGGCCCACAAAAGGCAGGCCCTGCTCATCCTCGCTCTGGCCGGGGCCCTCGCCTACAAACAATACTTCGGCATTTTCAACACCCTGACCGAACACCACGTTGGTGCGGGTCTTGCACAGCTCGCAGCGTGTGCAGGCCAGACAGCCTGATTGCAAAGTTTCCCAATCCATGATGACACGATCTCCTCTTGAAACAGTATGATATTTTATTCACAAATAGAAACGCTTTTTCTCCTAAAATAATAGCACAAAAAGCTAATTTTGTCTTGAACTTTTTGCCGGGTGTGCTAGAATA
>ERZ1673734.2523-NODE-2523-length-10229-cov-9.833989_pt1 | contig 10229 bp, 9 predicted proteins | sample MGYA00580199_ERZ1673734 | MGnify/ENA primary metagenome ERZ1673734 (study PRJEB41218, sample SAMN15661742) | gut metagenome | host: Homo sapiens | place: Canada: London | collected 2015-08-20/2019-03-30 | study: EMG produced TPA metagenomics assembly of...
CTGTTTATCTACCTGGAACTGGGGGCGATGGTCGGGATTTATTTCAAGACCAACCCGCCTGTTACTAACATTTTATTTTTTGGTTTTAAAAGCACTGAAACGTCCATCCCTGCTGTGGTTTGGCAGGCGTGAGGACGGCTAGAAGGTGTTTTTTTCTTTGATGGGGGATGAGTAATGAGTCAAATTCAGTGGGCGGAGCGGCTTCGCAAAAGTCTTCACAGAGGGGCTGATTCAATCGGTAATTTGGTGGTGGAGGCATTTCATTATCTTGCGCTTTTTGGCATTGCTGCTATTACGGTTTGGGCTGCGATAAGCGCATTTATTGGAATGCTTGGGCAAGAAAAAATAAGTGTCGATGATATTTTACTGCTGTTCATTTATCTCGAACTATTAGCGATGAGCGGCATATATTTTAAAACAAATCATATGCCTCTTCGGTTTTTGTTGTACATCGGAGTCACTGCATTGATTAGGCTCTTGATTAGCGATGTTTCGCACCATAATGCCCCTGATATGGGGATAATTTATGTGTGTGGAGGAGTGTTGTTGTTAGCTGTTTCGATTCTTGTGGTTAGATATTCCTCATCGAAATATCCATCAGTTAAGGAGCGAATTGAGTGAGTTGTATGTCGCTATTATTAGTAGAAAACTTTAAAAATTAATGGGTGTGTTTCAATTGCTCTACAAGTAAAAAAGTTAAGTTTGGCGTGGATTATTGACAGGAGTGTCTATATACCACGCCTATGTTTTTTGCTAAATCCAATAGGCTAAGTCTGCATCAAAGCCTGTTTTTTTCCTAGAATGAGCGTGCGCAATTGCAGTTCCTACACTAGTCAATTCAAGACTTTTAAATGAGGTTGATTCAAAATTTGATTTAAATTGTTTAAATTTTTGGCAGATTGACTCTAAGAAAATTAAGGCTTCCTCGTCGCTCATTAAATTAGAGTTATTTAATTCCAAAAGTTTATTGGTGTCTTCCTCTGAAATAGCACTGTCAATGCAGAGCTTTCTTGTGACATCGTCGGTCATGCCACGAGCTTGAATGAGGTTTACGTTGTGAAGGGACCTAATGATAACTTCGTTTAGCTGAGGTGAAGACTTACGGATTTCAGCGGTTTTCTCGTTGTCGAAGCCTTTGACAAAAAATGCTGGGTAGTGCCCCCTTAAGAGAGGTATTAATTCCCGGTATCCCTCTCTTATTGAGATGCAGCCGACATATTCAAGGTGTTTGTAGTTCGTGTCTTTTTCATTTAGAGAGTCTGAAAATACTAAAATCGCATTATCCAGATACTCCGTGAAGTCTTTAATGCCTGTTATGCCGTTTCGTTGTGTGTATACAATATTGAAGCAGCAGGCGAGGATGTCGAGCTGTATGGAGTTTAATTTCGGGGCAATGATTAACGATTCGTTTAGAATTATTTGTAGAAGACTTCGCTCGTTTTCTTTACTTCTGTCAACGAGTATATCAATAAGAATGTCACCTAATTCTTTTTCTCCACATTTGGCATATTCTTTTTGAGCTTGGAACAGAGAGCTTTGAAAGTCTGGGTCTTCGGCGGCCTTCAATCCATCAGGGTTATTCAAGGATAACTCAGTTATCATCTGCTCGGTGAACTCTTGGACTCGTTGCTCTGCAATTTCTCTCGCTATCCCAGAAAGTTTGTAAAAGTTATTTTCGAATACTTCCAGTGCTACCTCTCTTACGTGACTAATTGAAAGTCCTGTGTGGATTGTCACACTTTCAGCTTGCAAATTTACAGAGTTATCACCCGATTTTTGAGATTTATTACTTAGGACCATTGTGGTTATCTCTGTCTTTAATTTCTAAGTTTCCACCTACTTGGATGTTGGTAGAGTTGTTTCCGCCTTTTTGCTTCATTTGGCTAGTCTTGTTGCGTATAAAAAACCACGATACGATTGCAATTCCGAGGCCACTGAATAACCACTCTTTGTTATGTAATATGTATTCGAGCATTTTATTTTCCTCAAAAATGGTTACAGGTTGCGTAATGGGGTGATGGCTTTTTGGTATCAATCTATCGGTGACCTGTGGTGCTAGTCAAGGGGGGGAAGACTGCTCAGAAGCCGTATCAGCATTCATAAATGGCCTTGGCGATTTTGTGATGCTTGAATTTAAAATGGTTAGTTTCAATGCGGCACGTTTTAGTGTGCCGCTTTTTTGCATGTGGCTAGTTTCCAAAGGCTGTTGTTATAATCGAACCTGTCATGCCACCAAGGATTGCAGCAGAAACTATCGTAATTAATTCAAAGGTCCTGCTATTTTTCTGGTCGAAGTAACTTATTAATTCGCTGGTCTCATTGAGAGGGTATTGGGTGCGTTCGGAAATTTCTTGGTCGATATAACTTTTTAGATAGTATTCTGTCTTGCCGTTTTTATATATGGAAGCGTAATTTGTTTCCATTGTTCCTTTTGCAAAAATTTGATGGCCTTTGAATAGACCTATGTCTTTGAATACTTTTTTAAACAGCTTAGGCTTTTCAATAAGTCTTTTTGGAAGGTGTCTCCATTTTTTTTGTTCTTCGTGAAGGAGTATAGTATGAGTGGTTTCTTGGATTTCCAACCATCTTTCAAAATTGTGTTGTGACTCTCTATTTAGTTCGTAATAGAAAGATAGTTCGTCTGAGATTGTGTCATAAAGCGAGTGTAGTGCTTTTTCCTCATCTGGGTAGTCAGTATTGTAGTAGTTGAAATTTAGCGTGTTGTATGCAGGGCTTTTTATTTCGTTTAATATGAATTTTGTTTGTTTTTCTTCTTGGGGGGCTTGGCTTTGTAAGTAGAAGTCTGCATGAAATGGAGATGGTCCAAGTAAGTCATAGACCAAGAAAGTGTCTATTTTTGAGAATTCTTTAGTCAGGTATTCCCTGACTACTTGAACTGCTGTTGAAGGATGCGTATGGGGCTCTGCTGATAAGCACTCTACATAACTTACAGGGCCGTTCCATTCATGTATCATTGTTATTTTAAATCTTTCGGTTCTTGTATCTAATACTGTTTCTGGAACTCTGATTAGTTCTGCCTGAATTCTTGAGGGGATATATAGGACGAATGATAGATTAAGAAATTCTATTGCGGGATAGCAAGGCTCCCCATCATTTATCTTTGGGTTTGGAGCGCTTGTGTTGATTTTTTGGTCTCTATCGTACTCAGCGGCAGATATTTTAAATTCGGAGGCGGACGTGAGGCTCTGTATACTTCTTTTGATTTCGTCCATATACTCTTGTACTGTTATTTCTTTTTCCATATTGTCTTTGAGGGCAAAGTGGAAACAGCCTACTCCGAAAGCTTTCATTGTTTATCCTTGATGCAGTATATCTGCGACACGTTTAAAGGAAGGCATCATATCCATCGGTAGTGCTAGATGGATATTACTGCGAGATTTTTATATGCGCTAGTGCTTTTTAGTATCTAGCCCTAGATATTTAGAGCAGGCTGGATAAATCCAGCCAAAAGCAGACCTGACAAATCAGGTCGAGCCGAACAAGTCCGGCTTAAAAGCAAAAGCATTGACCCAAATGCTAAAATTTAAGTGTGGCTTCTTTTAACCCGTTGGGCTTACTACCAGACTTAACTACGTTAAGACGCTTCGCTTCCGGTAATAAGCCGGGTTCCTGCCGGAATGGCAGAAGCAAAATCAAAGCTGCATTAATATAATAATCAATATGAGGAAAAAATGAATGACAAAAAAATAACGTCAATGATATTCAAGACATTGAACTATACGAATGAAATCAAGAAAGTATCAACCAATGGTCATGGCGGTCGCCGTCAGTTATTTAAAAGCCTCCGGCACTCTCTGCGCATACCCGCAAGTCAACCTAAAAAACTTGAATGGTTCGATGAGCAATCTAGCCTTAATTTAATTTGGCTACCTGAAAATGGAATTTTAAAACTTGATGACTATCCGAAAGAGCAGAGGGAAACGCTACTCGCTAAAATAACAGACGAAGCAGAGGCCCCAACAATTGTTAACGACAACAGAGCCGAATTACTCGAATTAAGAAGCAAGTACAAAAATACAGTTAAGAACGCAAGCAAGAAAGAGACAGACGAAGGCAGTATTATCGCTTTTCAAAACATACTCAACGCAAAAGGTATTGTTGACACAGAGCATCTTTTGTCTGACCTTGACCAGTTCGAGATAAAGAGGAAAGCCCAGAAACTCGACACAGCAAGAAAATTTCTTGAATGCCACAATGAAATTGAACGTGGCCCAAAATCGCTCATCAGGAAAAACCAAGCCGTTATTCAAGAGGCTTTCTTTAAATTCCCCTCTAAAAATGAAGTTTCAGGAATTAGCGCAAAAGGTAGAATTAACCTAATCAAAGACTTCTATCAGCAAGTTTTTTCAGACTACCCTATCCACTTTATCGTATTGCATGGCGATGAAGACGTTAATCTAAAAGACCATAGCGACCATCCTCATATTTTTATCTCAACCAAGAATAACAAGACTGGGCGTTATGACTTGCGTGAAACGCAAATCAAAAAAGTTAACTCCTACCTAAAAAAATATCGTCCTGAAACTGCTGCAATAGGAGATACGCCTGATTTTTTAGAGTCACAATTACTTTTTGGCTATTTGCAGGATATGTTTTATGCATACACGAACAACCGACTTTTAAAAAACACACCATACCAAGCCAAGAAGCATGAAAAAACGCAACAACATATGAACAAGTTACGCTATATCAATGGTGAGGCTAAAAAGCCAAAATCAGAGCGTATTTTCAACCTTTACAGTCTTGCAAAGGAACAAATGAACCAGTCTGTTGCGAAAGCCGAACTGGCAACGCAAAAGGCAAAAGAAGCGCAGGAAAATGCAAAACTAGCACAGCAAGAAGAAAAACGCGCACAGGAAAGTGCCTATAAAGCAGAGCAGTCAGTTGAGAACTCAATCGAACGTCAACGACTTGCAGAGGAAGCCACCGCAGATGAATACGAGCAAGCGGCATCATATCGTAATAGTTCAGCATATTACAAAGATGTTATGGATAAAGACCGCATAGAACATACCAAGATACTATCTGAGTTAAAGTTATTCAGAACAAATCTATCTGGCATAATCGAGGGAATTACAAATTGGATTGAGGAAACTTTCGCCGCAAGACGCCAAGACATTCAAGATAAATATTTGGAGCAAGCCAGAAAAGCGTACAGCCGAGTTCGTGAAAATGATGAAACGAATGATAAACGCTTTACAAAAGAGGCAGAGGCCAATATAGACCAACATTTGGCGCAACTGGAACTGTACGATAAAAAAGTAGTCGTAATACCTACCGTGCGTGAAATCAAGCGCAGAATTATAAAGCCTTAAAGCACCAAAAGGTGGCTTTATGCCGCCTTTTTAAAACATGTCTATTTTGCTTCTGTCATATATTATTTAAGGCTTTTAGCCTCTCGGTTTCAGTTTTGGCTGTATAAGCTAATGACAACTCAGAGTCATTCCAATAAACAGTAAACTCAGTTACATACCTGCTATGCAGGTCTTTAACGATTTTCTGAACGTCGAATTTATTTGATGCATCTCTATTTGACTTGAAATTTCTAACCAAAACTTCGCTATTTATCGTTTTTCCGCAGAACTCAAATGCCAACCGCTGCGCCAGTGTTTGCGAGAAATCATAGACCTCCTGCATTTCTAAATACTTGATGAATGAAATTATAGCGGTTTGCCTCCATCGTCTTTTCAGACCTGAAATTTTTCCGCCAATTACGCCAAGCACCTTTCTCCTTTCTGAATAGTCCATATTTTTCTCAGTTGTTTAAAATAGCATAGCATATTGCCCTAGTGATATATGACCAAAGCCATAAATAGCAAAACCATCAAAAGCGAGGTAAAACAAAACCCCTTAAAATTTGCACTTTAAGGGGTAAATGTTATTTTGCTTGTAAGGAGTAGAAATTCCGGGGCTTCCAACCTATAAATTTCTACATTCAACGCTTTGTATATTCAATATACCATTTCAAGTTGAGGTAGCAAGAGCCAGTCTCTAATTTTTCTCCTAAAAAATCAAATAACTTAGAGGAAGATATGAACAGTGCTTTAAAACTCAAAATCCAACCATCGCTTTACAGTTACGATAGAACAAACAAACTTCCAGCTAATTACGATAGCATTTTCGAGCCGCTTCTTTATCATCCCAAAAACGACAAGAAAAATGCCTTTTTTTACATAAAAGCAGACGAGGCTATTTTTCCGTACGCGGACAAGAAAACAAACACAATAAAACTCGCTAAACAAACCAGGCACAACATTAACGACCTTGAAACTGTTCTATCACAATATAAAGGCATGTCAGGCATTACAGCTACGGCTAATCGTTTTAATGGAAGGTCTAGAAAAGGCGATGATTTGATATGCTCGATAATGTTTTATTGTGATGCAGATATTTACAAAATCGAGAGTAAGAAACATCTCACGAAAGAACAGGTCATTTCAGAAATTCTTGACCACTGCGAAGCAAACAATATCCCATATCCCAACATCATCAATTACTCAGGTGGAGGCTACTACTTAAAATGGCTTTTTCTAACTGAATGCACAAAGTATCAGTTGAGTGGAACAGCATACATGAGAGTGGAAGAAGCAATAAACAGGCTATTCGCAGATTTCGGCGCAGACAATGGAGCAAAAGATATTACTCGTATCTTACGTCTGCCCGGCACGCTCAATCCAAAAGTAGACAGAACCGACAGGCTTTGCGAAACCATTTTTTATAATGATGATGTTAGATACACGATGGATGAATTACGTTACGCTTTTGATAAGTTTCAAGAACCTGAGAAAATCAAAATCCCCAAGCCCAAGAAAAAACCCCTCGAAATCGTTGCTCCAAAGCCTAAGCCGGAAGGCGTGTATAAAAAGCGTGACCCGTCCAAAAGACCAACAGTTACGAAGTCTAATATGCAACTCGCAAAAGACCGTTATGACGATTTGAAGACGCTTATGCAGTTGAGAGGCGGTAACGTCTTGCATACTCGTATGCTCTTCTTGTTTTGGCTATTAAATTTCAAGGCTTTAAGTGGGGCTACTAATTTTGTTGATTTTGAACATGACGCACTTAAAATCGCAGCCAGCCTAAATTTTGACAGTTCAGAATGGTCGCTTGACGACCTCTGTACCCTTGAAAAAAAGGTTATTAGACATAATAGAGGCTATTCAACTATCAAAAAACAGGACGGCGAGCATTTCAAGTTTTCGAACCTTTACACACCTAAAAACGAAACGTTGATAAATACTTTTGCAATCACAGACGATGAGCAAACGCACCTGAAAACGATAATATCACCGGAGCAAAAGCAAAAGCGCAGAGCACAAAAGCGTTTAGATATGGGTATGAGACCACAGACGGGGGTAACAAAAAGCGAGCCGTGGGTACAGTTAGGGATTAGTCGTGCCACTTATTACAGGAGGAAGATAAAGTAGGCTTTCTCACGAGTGAGACTTTTTGGTCTACTACTGGTATGGCTTTTTCGTGCTCTCGGGTCTTATTTCTTTTTTCTTCATGAATTGAAACAAAAGACACTTTCTCGTGTTATTTCTGTATTAAATCTAAGGTAAACAAAAAGCCCAATCAAGGGCTTGTTATTATTGTGAAACATTAGAGATTTGCGTTTAAACGTACAAACGCTAGTGTTAGTGCTTTTCCTCCATTATTACCACAAGCAGCGGCAACATCTTTTATTGCGTATTTTGAGCCATAAGGCACTGCTAGACCAGTGTCCCAACCAACGGCCTTCTGTGCTCTAACAATATTTGAACAAACTTCTCCTGTCGGTACATTGGTGTAAGTTACAGTAAACCCACTAGGCGAAGTTCCTATAAGAGTTACTTTTCCCCCGAACACGTTACTTATCGTCTCTCCATCAGCACCTACCTTTAAACTATTAGGAAAAATCCCAAGTTGAAGTGCTATCTTATTGTTTGCCAAAGCAGAAGTATCGTCGCTGGCAAATAATTGCTCTGTTTGAGAAAATATAGTTGAAAGCTCTTTGTTGACTGTTGATGCATTACTAGCATTTCGGGAGCTTGAATAAAGTGCAAAAACCCCAGCGACAACAGCCGCAAAAATGGCGAACCATATCAAAGCTTCAATTAATGTAAGTCCTGTATTTCTTGATGTGTGATTTAATTTCATATATATATTTAATGTTATTCATTTAATTTAACATATATATGTGAAAATTTTTGCGCTTGGTCTTGATTTTGGCTGTTTAAATGTTACGCTGATATTGTTTAGTGTTGTTATTAAACGAAGTCAATGTTTTATGTTATGATAAAATCATTGCGTTATTTTTATGAAGACCGCCATTGGCGGTTTTTTCATATGCTTTTTTTGACGATAAATAATCAGTCAAAAAGTTTGAACTCATCCCCTAGATTTGTAAGGCCGTATTTTGTTAGGAATGTACCATCATTTGTGTTGTGCACAGTCGATATAGGCTCGCCATTAATGCCGACGATTGTTTTCATTTTTTTTGAATCTTTATTGTAATCGAAGTGAAACGTAAATCTATTAGAAACTAGGAAATTTATTATTTCGAGTCTGGTATCCTCTTCGAGGAAGAATGTAATAAACTGCTGAACTGTCTCGAAGGTCAGATTTGAACTGGGTGTAGATGAAATGGTTATATGTTGTTCGCGGCGCTCTTTGAGTTTCGATACGGCTTCTTCTGCTAACGCTAATTGTTTTAGTAGGATAGATGGATAGATACCATCGGTGATGCCTTCTGCCGAGCGTTCAAGATTTTCTAAGCGAATTTTTTCTTTGTTAAGTTCTTCCTCGATTTTAATTAGTTCTTGATTGTTCTTTTTGTGCTCGCTATTACCAGACATGATTTTTATAAAAGCAGTCGATAGAGTGAGCATGCCGCTGTCAGTACCTAGTTTTTCCAGTTCTGTAAGTGATTTGTATACGGTATCACCGAATTCTTTCTTTTCGTCCTTAGATTGATTGCTCAGCCATTTTATTGCCTCGGCTGTTTCGATAGCGTCAAATAATATGCGCACAGCAAAATCATATCTAATACGGTTGTTGCATTTTTTTTGTTGCTCGAAGTTGCTTCTGCAACTCAGATAGTAGTAGTGTTTTTTACCTTTGCCAAAGTTATGCATGAAAAACATGCTTTCGCCACACTGTCCGCAGCGTGCAGTATGGCGGAATATATTCACGTTACCGACGCTTGCGCGACCCACACGCTTCGTCACTTTACGTTGCTGCATCGCTTGGCGTGCCTCTTCGAAAAGCTCATAACTGATTATTTGTGGATAATAGTTTTCGATATATTTATCGAACTGCATTTTTCCATCGATTTTCTTTTGCGAGTACAAAAAGCCAAGAGGGTATTTTGTCTTGAAAATATCTTTCACTCGGTTGTTCGTCCAGCGTACAAGCGAGTCTTTGTTCGTTTGTTTAATCGTTGCCGTGACGCCTTGTAATTTCAGAGACTCAAAAACTCTGATTAATTCCTCTGCCTGCTCTTGGTGAGGCTCGAATTTCTCAGTGATTTCGTTGTACTGAACGCCGAAAGGAGGGCGTTTTGCGTTGAACGGCTTTTGGTCTTCATCCGCTTCTTTTTTCGCTTTATTCCAAGCAGACAGACGCCGAACTGATTTTGTCCGTGATTCTTCGTGGGCTCGTTTCGCAATCACAGACAAAAGAATGTCTTGGGAAAGGTCGTCAATCCCATTCTTCTCTGATGCTTTTTCGTAGCGCTGGTTGTCGATTGTCGTGACTAGAATAATTCCTTTTTCGAGAATTCCGTTGACCAACTCCTTCGCTTGCAGGAGGCGCTGACGACTCAGCCGGTCAATCGACTCAACGAAAACGTAATCACCTGGACGAATTTGTAAGGAGTCAATTTGGTCTATCAGTTCTTTGAGTTTTCCGTGCGTGCGGTTTTTTCCTGAGTACGCTGATACACCGTTTTCATAGAAAAAATTCGTGTCAGGAATGTCTACCCGGTACTGCTCAGCGAGCACCCGGATGGACTGCTTCTGGCGCGTCACAGAGTCTTTGTCATCACCGCCTTGGCGTTTCGTCGAATGACGAATATAGGCGTAGCCAGCAGGCTGTAAAGCGCTCATAGACACTCCATCGTAAATTGTTAGTAATAGATGCATTGTACAAGACCAACCATATGCCCGTACGCTTCCTGATTTACGTGGCGATCACGGCGCTGACCCGCTTGCTGATTTCCAACGTCT
>ERZ1673734.2531-NODE-2531-length-10217-cov-591.548711_pt1 | contig 10217 bp, 7 predicted proteins | sample MGYA00580199_ERZ1673734 | MGnify/ENA primary metagenome ERZ1673734 (study PRJEB41218, sample SAMN15661742) | gut metagenome | host: Homo sapiens | place: Canada: London | collected 2015-08-20/2019-03-30 | study: EMG produced TPA metagenomics assembly of...
CTGGCAGCCTGAGTTCACAGATAAAACACTCTCCAGGAAACCCGGGGCGGTTCATACTGGTGTGTCATCAGTGTGAACCTTGCGGGTGTTCATCACATAACGGTACAGGGCATCATTCAGCGGAGTCATTAACTGGCAGCACGCATCAACCCAGTTGGAGAGTAAGGCACGGCTCAGTTCGACACCCTGGCGGGCAAAGATTTCACTCTGACGATACAGTGGCAGATGTTCGCAGTATTTTCCCGTTAACACGCGGGCAAGTAACCCCGGGCCCGCGATACCACGCTCTATCGGACGGGATGGTGCCGGTGCTTCAACGATGCAGTCACATTTTGTACAGGCTTTTTTTACCCGTTCTGTGCGGATCACTTTCAGGGCGCTGCTCACCAGTTCCAGTTGTTCTGCACTGACTTCCCCCAGATAATCCAGCTCACCGCCACACTCCGGGCAACAGCTTTCTTCAGGCTCCAGGCGGTTTATTTCGCGGGGCAGATGCTCCGGTAACGGACGACGATGGCGTGACTGTCGCAACTGGCGGGGAACCTGCGGGTCATCCTCTCGCCCACTGTAACGATCGCTGTCCTGTTCGCGTTGCTTCAGCAGGGCCTCAGCCTGTTCAACTTCACGACGCAGTTTTTCAGAACGGGTACCGAACAGCATCCGGCGCAGTTTTTCTATCTGAGCCCGCAGATGTTCTATTTCCCGTTCATCTTCTTCGATCTTTTCTTCGGCACGTGCCAGCACAGAACGCAGGAAGGCCTCCGTCTCTTCAACCAGACTCAGTTGTTGGTCTTTCTGACGGAGGGCTTCAGCCTGCTCAGAGAGCAACCTTTCCAGCTCTGCGATGCGAATGAGGTATTTCTGACTCATGACCGTTTTTATAATGCGGTCAGGAGTTTTTTACAACATTGTCAGTGAGTTACGGCGGGATGTTTTTGGCTGACGCCAGTCCAGCTTATCGAGGAGCATTGCCAGTTGCGAGCGGGTAATGGATACCTTACCGTCACGTACCGCAGGCCAGATAAACTGGCCTTCCTCCAGGCGTTTGGTGAACAGGCACAGACCATCAGCATCAGCCCAAAGAATTTTAACGGTGTCACCCCGTCGGCCACGGAAGATAAACAGGTGACCGGAGAAGGGATTATCATTCAGCACATGTTGTACCTGTTCTCCCAGTCCGTTGAAGGATTTACGCATATCGGTAACGCCGGCAACGAGCCAGATACGGGTACCTGATGGGAGTGAAATCATCTTCCCCTCCCGGTCAGTTCACGGATCAACACCGTGAGCAGCTCTGGCGATGGATTTTCCAGCGTCATGTTACCGTGACGGAACTCCACCTTGCAGGAACTGGCACTGACTCTGGTCTGAGTGGAAGTGGATAAAGACGGCGCAATGGCCGCCACAGGTTTTTTCTGCTCATCCGGCGTTATTTCTACAGGTAATAATTCAACGCCAGTGTCAGAAGAGGTCGTTACCGGAAGACGCCGCGAAACACGCCCTTCGTTCTGCCAGAGCCTGAGCCATTTGAAAATAACATTATCATTGACGCCATTTTCACGTGCAATCTGTGCAACACAAGCTCCAGGTTGTGATGCCAGTTCCACCATACGAAGTTTGAATTCATTCGAATAGTTTTTACGAGGTTCTTTTCGCCAGTCCTGTAATTCCATACTTAGATGTCCGTCTATATCAGATGGGCGTCTAAGTTACCAATTTTCGTCTGATGGCTACATACGGCGGTCAGTTTACGCTTACCAATATGTGGTGGCTCCATACAGAGGATTGACAACATTCCCATGCTAATTGTTAAGATTCAAATTGAAGTATATCTATCTGTCATTTTTGCAAATGACATGCGGTAGCATAACGTTCCGGGGTCTCCTGTGCCGTCATGCGTGACGACATTGACCAGCCAATAATGGCACGTGACCACAGCCAGATACGGCCAGCCTTCATCCGTACGTAAATATGTGATGTCTCCCGCCACTTCTGGTTCGGGCCACTGGCGTAAAAATCCTGCTCCAGCAGATTTTCTGACACAGGCTGGCTGTGTGCGCGGTAACAGACCGGACTGAAATTCCAGGAAGCTTTTGCCCTCAGTCCGTGACGGCGCAGGCTTTCCGTCATGGTTTTTACTTTAAAATGGTAACCCTAGGCACGCAGTTCATCCATCAGGCGTTGTGCATGACCTGGTAAAAGCAACGAGGACAACGCTGTCGCAGTGCTGACGGAACTACCGACGTGTACTTATCCTTATCCGCCAGTGATATAAGACGGTAATTTACCATTTGGATTGTCTGCTCCACACAACATGTTGTTTCCTTGAGGTTCTCACACCAGAAAGGACATTATTCACTAATATTTTTACTTTCTGATGCGTGGTGGCATCATGCTTTATGAGATAAACAATCCTGGTCATTATCTGGAATTTGACGAAGTGTGATAACTGGTATAGCCAGATTAATCTAAACCTTTGTCTGACAAAATCAGATAAAGAAGAGTAGTTCAAAAGACAACTCGTGGACTCTCATTCAGAGAGATAGGCGTTACCAAAATTTGTTTGGAACTGAACAAGAAAATTGTATTTGTGTAACTATAATCTTAATGTAAAATAAAAGACACCAGTTCTGTAGAATATGCTTATTGAAGAGAATGTAATAATAATTTTATATAGGTGTCGTACAAAGAACAGGAATGAGTAATTATTTATGCCTAATGTTTTTTGACTCTTGCTTTTTATAGTTATTATTTTTAAGTTAGTCAGCGCAATAAAAACTTGCTTTTAATATTAATGCGAGTTATGACATTAAACGGAAGAAACATAAAGGCATATTTTTGCCACAATATTTAATCATATAATTTAAGTTGTAGTGAGTTTATTATGAATATAAACAAACCATTAGAGATTCTTGGGCATGTATCCTGGCTATGGGCCAGTTCTCCACTACACAGAAACTGGCCAGTATCTTTGTTTGCAATAAATGTATTACCCGCAATACAGGCTAACCAATATGCTTTATTAACCCGGGATGATTACCCTGTCGCGTATTGTAGTTGGGCTAATTTAAGTTTAGAAAATGAAATTAAATATCTTAATGATGTTACCTCATTAGTTGCAGAAGACTGGACTTCAGGTGATCGTAAATGGTTCATTGACTGGATTGCTCCTTTCGGGGATAACGGTGCCCTGTACAAATATATGCGAAAAAAATTCCCTGATGAACTATTCAGAGCCATCAGGGTGGATCCCAAAACTCATGTTGGTAAAGTATCAGAATTTCATGGAGGTAAAATTGATAAACAGTTAGCGAATAAAATTTTTAAACAATATCACCACGAGTTAATAACTGAAGTAAAAAGAAAGTCAGATTTTAATTTTTCATTAACTGGTTAAGAGGTAATTAAATGCCAACAATAACCACTGCACAAATTAAAAGCACACTGCAGTCTGCAAAGCAATCCGCTGAAAATAAATTGCACTCAGCAGGACAAAGCACGAAAGATGCATTAAAAAAAGCAGCAGAGAAAACCCGCAATGCGGGAAACAGACTCATTTTACTTATCCCTAAAGATTATAAAGGACAGGGTTCAAGCCTTAATGACCTTGTCAGGACGGCAGATGAACTAGGAATTGAAGTCCAGTATGATGAAAAGAATGGCACGGCGATTACTAAACAGGTGTTCGGCACAGCAGAGAAACTCATTGGCCTCACCGAACGGGGAGTGACTATCTTTGCACCAAAATTAGACAAATTACTGCAAAAGTATCAAAAAGCAGGTAATAAATTAGGTGGCAGTGCTGAAAATATCGGTGATAACTTAGGAAAGGCAGGCGGTATATTATCAACGTTTCAAAATTTCCTGGGTACTGCACTTTCCTCAATGAAAATAGACGAACTGATAAAGAAACAAAAATCTGGTGGCAATGTCAGTTCTTCTGAGATGGCAGAAGCGAGTATTGAGCTAATCAATCAACTTGTGGATACAGCTGCCAGCCTTAATAATAATGTTAACTCATTTTCTCAACAACTCAATACTCTGGGAAGTGTATTATCCAATACAAAGCACCTGAACGGTGTTGGTAATAAGTTACAGAATTTACCTAATCTTGATAATATCGGTGCAGGGTTAGATACTGTATCGGGTATTTTATCTACGATTTCAGCAAGCTTCATTCTGAGCAATGCAGATGCAGATACCAGAACTAAAGCTGCAGCAGGTGTTGAATTAACAACGAAAGTACTGGGTAATGTTGGAAAAGGTATTTCTCAATATATTATCGCACAGCGCGCTGCACAGGGGTTATCTACATCTGCTGCTGCTGCCGGTTTAATTGCTTCTGCTGTGATACTAGCAATTAGTCCCCTCTCATTCCTGTCCATTGCCGATAAGTTTAAACGTGCCAATAAAATAGAGGAGTATTCACAACGATTCAAAAAACTTGGATACGATGGTGACAGTTTACTTGCTGCTTTCCACAAAGAAACAGGGGCTATTGATGCATCATTAACAACGATAAGCACTGTACTGGCTTCAGTATCTTCAGGTATTAGTGCTGCTGCAACGACATCTCTGGTTGGTGCACCGGTAAGCGCGCTGGTAGGCGCTGTTACGGGGATAATTTCAGGTATCCTTGAGGCTTCAAAGCAGGCAATGTTTGAACATGTTGCCAGTAAAATGGCTGATGTTATTGCTGAATGGGAGAAAAAACACGGCAAAAATTACTTTGAAAATGGATATGATGCCCGCCATGCTGCATTTTTAGAAGATAACTTTAAAATATTATCTCAGTATAATAAAAAGTATTCTGTTGAAAGATCAGTCCTCATTACCCAGCAACATTGGGATACGCTGATAGGTGAGTTAGCTGGTGTCACCAAAAATGGAGACAAAACACTCAGTGGTAAAAGTTATATTGATTATTATGAAGAAGGAAAACGTCTGGAGAAAAAAACGGATGAATTCCAGAAGCAAGTCTTTGACCCATTGAAAGGAAACATTGACCTTTCTGACAGCAAATCTTCTACGTTATTGAAATTTGTTACGCCATTATTAACTCCCGGTGAGGAAATTCGTGAAAGGAGGCAGTCCGGAAAATATGAATATATTACCGAGTTATTAGTCAAGGGTGTTGATAAATGGACGGTGAAGGGGGTTCAGGACAAGGGGGCTGTATATGATTACTCTAACCTGATTCAGCATGCATCAGTCGGTAATAACCAGTATCGGGGAATTCGTATTGAGTCACACCTGGGAGACGGGGATGATAAGGTTTTTTTATCTGCCGGCTCAGCCAATATCTACGCAGGTAAAGGACATGATGTTGTTTATTATGATAAAACAGACACCGGTTATCTGACCATTGATGGCACAAAAGCAACCGAAGCGGGTAATTACACGGTAACACGTGTACTTGGTGGCGATGTTAAGGTTTTACAGGAAGTTGCGAAGGAGCAGGAGGTTTCAGTCGGAAAAAGAACTGAAAAAACGCAATATCGGAGTTATGAATTCACTCATATCAATGGTAAAAATTTAACAGAGACTGATAACTTATATTCCGTGGAAGAACTTATTGGGACCACGCGTGCCGACAAGTTTTTTGGCAGTAAATTTACTGATATCTTCCATGGCGCGGATGGTGATGACCTTATAGAAGGAAATGATGGGAATGACCGCTTATATGGTGATAAAGGTAATGACACACTGAGTGGTGGAAACGGAGATGACCAGCTCTATGGCGGTGATGGCAACGATAAGTTAATTGGGGGAGCAGGTAATAATTACCTGAACGGCGGAGATGGAGATGATGAGCTTCAGGTTCAGGGAAATTCTCTTGCAAAAAATGTATTATCCGGTGGAAAAGGTAATGACAAGCTGTACGGCAGTGAGGGGGCAGATCTGCTTGATGGTGGAGAGGGGAATGATCTCCTGAAAGGCGGATATGGTAATGATATTTATCGTTATCTGTCAGGATATGGTCATCATATTATTGATGATGATGGGGGGAAAGAGGATAAACTCAGTTTGGCTGATATTGATTTCCGGGATGTGGCCTTCAAGCGAGAAGGTAATGACCTCATCATGTATAAAGCTGAAGGTAATGTTCTTTCCATTGGTCATGAAAATGGTATTACATTCAGGAACTGGTTTGAAAAAGAGTCAGGTGATATCTCTAATCACCAGATAGAGCAGATTTTTGATAAAGGTGGCCGGATAATCACACCTGATTCCCTTAAAAAGGCACTTGAGTATCAACAGCGTAATAATAAGGCAAGTTATGTGTATGGGAATGATGCATTAGCCTATGGAAGTCAGGATAATCTTAATCTATTAATTAATGAAATCAGCAAAATCATTTCAGCTGCAGGTAACTTCGATGTTAAAGAGGAAAGAACTGCAGCTTCTTTATTGCAGTTGTCCGGTAATGCCAGTGATTTTTCATATGGACGGAACTCAATAACCCTGACCACATCAGCATAATATATTAATTTAAATGATAGCAATCTTACTGGGCTATGCCACATAAGATTGCTATTTTTTTGGGAGTCATAATGGATTCTTGTCATAAAATTGATTATGGGTTATACGCCCTGGAGATTTTAGCCCAATACCATAACGTCTCTGTTAACCCGGAAGAAATTAAACATAGATTTGATACAGACGGGACTGGTCTGGGATTAACGTCATGGTTGCTTGCTGCGAAATCTTTAGAACTAAAGGTAAAACAGGTAAAAAAAACAATTGATCGATTAAACTTTATTTTTCTGCCCGCATTAGTCTGGAGAGAGGATGGACGTCATTTTATTCTGACTAAAATCAGTAAAGAAGTAAACAGATATCTTATTTTTGATTTGGAGCAGCGAAATCCCCGTGTTCTCGAACAGTCTGAGTTTGAGGCGTTATATCAGGGGCATATTATTCTTATTGCTTCCCGTTCTTCTGTTACCGGGAAACTGGCAAAATTTGACTTTACCTGGTTTATTCCTGCCATTATAAAATACAGGAGAATATTTATTGAAACCCTTGTTGTATCTGTTTTTTTACAATTATTTGCATTAATAACCCCCCTTTTTTTTCAGGTGGTTATGGACAAAGTATTAGTGCACAGGGGGTTTTCAACCCTTAATGTTATTACTGTCGCATTATCTGTTGTAGTAGTGTTTGAAATTATACTCAGCGGTTTAAGAACTTACATTTTTGCACATAGTACAAGTCGGATTGATGTTGAGTTGGGTGCCAAACTCTTCCGGCATTTACTGGCGCTACCGATCTCTTATTTTGAGAGTCGTCGTGTTGGTGATACTGTTGCGAGGGTAAGAGAATTAGACCAGATCCGTAATTTTCTGACAGGACAGGCATTAACATCTGTTCTGGACTTATTATTTTCATTCATATTTTTTGCGGTAATGTGGTATTACAGCCCAAAGCTTACTCTGGTGATCTTATTTTCGCTGCCTTGTTATGCTGCATGGTCTGTTTTTATTAGCCCCATTTTGCGACGTCGCCTTGATGATAAGTTTTCACGGAATGCGGATAATCAATCTTTCCTGGTGGAATCAGTAACGGCGATTAACACTATAAAAGCTATGGCAGTCTCACCTCAGATGACGAACATATGGGACAAACAATTGGCAGGATATGTTGCTGCAGGCTTTAAAGTGACAGTATTAACAACCATTGGTCAACAAGGAATACAGTTAATACAAAAGACTGTTATGATCATCAACCTATGGTTGGGAGCACACCTGGTTATTTCCGGGGATTTAAGTATTGGTCAGTTAATTGCTTTTAATATGCTTGCTGGTCAGATTGTTGCACCGGTTATTCGCCTTGCACAAATCTGGCAGGATTTCCAGCAGGTTGGTATATCAGTTACCCGCCTTGGTGATGTGCTTAACTCTCCAACTGAAAGTTATCATGGGAAACTGGCATTACCGGAAATTAATGGTGATATCACTTTTCGTAATATCCGGTTTCGCTATAAACCTGATTCTCCAGTTATTTTGGACAATATCAATCTTAGTATTAAGCAGGGGGAAGTTATTGGTATTGTCGGACGTTCTGGTTCAGGAAAAAGCACATTAGCTAAATTAATTCAACGTTTTTATATTCCTGAAAATGGCCAGGTATTAATTGATGGACATGATCTTGCGTTGGCTGATCCTAACTGGTTACGTCGTCAGGTGGGGGTTGTGTTGCAGGACAATGTGCTGCTTAATCGCAGTATTATTGATAATATCTCACTGGCTAATCCTGGCATGTCCGTCGAAAAAGTTATTTATGCAGCGAAATTAGCAGGCGCTCATGATTTTATTTCTGATTTGCGTGAGGGGTATAACACCATTGTCGGGGAACAGGGGGCAGGATTATCCGGAGGTCAACGTCAACGCATCGCAATTGCAAGGGCGCTGGTGAACAACCCTAAAATACTCATTTTTGATGAAGCAACCAGTGCTCTGGATTATGAGTCGGAGCATGTCATCATGCGCAATATGCACAAAATATGTAAGGGCAGAACGGTTATAATCATTGCTCATCGTCTGTCTACAGTAAAAAATGCAGACCGCATTATTGTCATGGAAAAAGGGAAAATTGTTGAACAGGGTAAACATAAGGAGCTGCTTTCTGAACCGGAAAGTTTATACAGTTACTTATATCAGTTACAGTCAGACTAACAGAAAGAACAGAAGAATATGAAAATATGGTTAATGGGGTTCAGCGAGTTCCTGTTGCGCTATAAACTTGTTTGGAGTGAAACATGGAAAATCCGGGAGCAATTAGATACTCCGGTACGTGAAAAGGACGAAAATGAATTCTTACCCGCTCATCTGGAATTAATTGAAACGCCAGTATCCAGACGGCCGCGTCTGGTTGCTTATTTTATTATGGGGTTTCTGGTTATTGCTTTTATTTTATCTGTTTTAGGCCAAGTGGAAATTGTTGCCACTGCAAATGGGAAATTAACACACAGTGGGCGTAGTAAAGAAATTAAACCTATTGAAAACTCAATAGTTAAAGAAATTATCGTAAAAGAAGGAGAGTCAGCCCGGAAAGGGGATGTGTTATTAAAGCTTACAGCACTGGGAGCTGAAGCTGATACGTTAAAAACACAGTCATCACTGTTACAGGCCAGGCTGGAACAAACTCGGTATCAAATTCTGAGCAGGTCAATTGAATTAAATAAACTACCTGAACTAAAGCTTCCCGAAGAGCCTTATTTTCAGAATGTATCTGAAGAGGAAGTACTGCGTTTAACTTCTTTGATAAAAGAACAGTTTTCCACATGGCAAAATCAGAAGTATCAAAAAGAACTGAATCTGGATAAGAAAAGAGCAGAGCGATTAACAGTACTTGCCCGTATAAACCGTTATGAAAATTTATCAAGGGTTGAAAAAAGCCGTCTGGATGATTTCAGTAGTTTATTGCATAAACAGGCAATTGCAAAACATGCTGTACTTGAGCAGGAGAATAAATACGTCGAAGCAGTAAATGAATTACGAGTTTATAAATCACAACTGGAGCAAATTGAGAGTGAGATATTGTCTGCAAAAGAAGAATATCAGCTTGTTACGCAGCTTTTTAAAAATGAAATTTTAGATAAGCTAAGACAAACAACAGACAACATTGGATTATTAACTCTGGAATTAGCGAAAAATGAAGAGCGTCAACAGGCTTCAGTAATCAGGGCCCCAGTTTCGGGAAAAGTTCAGCAACTGAAGGTTCATACTGAAGGTGGGGTTGTTACAACAGCGGAAACACTGATGGTCATCGTTCCGGAAGATGACACGCTGGAGGTTACTGCTCTGGTACAAAATAAAGATATTGGTTTTATTAACGTCGGGCAGAATGCCATCATTAAAGTGGAGGCATTTCCTTATACACGATATGGTTATCTGGTGGGTAAGGTGAAAAATATAAATTTAGATGCAATAGAAGACCAGAGACTGGGGCTTGTTTTTAATGTTATTATTTCTATTGAAGAGAATGGTTTGTCAACCGGGAATAAAAACATTTCATTAAGCTCGGGTATGGCAGTCACTGCAGAAATAAAGACAGGTATGCGAAGTGTAATCAGTTATCTTCTTAGTCCTTTAGAAGAGTCAGTAACAGAAAGTTTACGTGAGCGTTAAGTTTCAGAAGTCCAGTATTTGCTGCTATATGAGGTGTACTGGCAATAGCGGACACTACCATTTGTTCTTTTTTTAAGCAGCCAT
>ERZ1673734.2539-NODE-2539-length-10197-cov-9.986393_pt1 | contig 10197 bp, 8 predicted proteins | sample MGYA00580199_ERZ1673734 | MGnify/ENA primary metagenome ERZ1673734 (study PRJEB41218, sample SAMN15661742) | gut metagenome | host: Homo sapiens | place: Canada: London | collected 2015-08-20/2019-03-30 | study: EMG produced TPA metagenomics assembly of...
AAAAATCGCCCCGATGCCATAATATTACGCCAATTTAAGGGATTTTATAGTTTAATGAGTACTTTTACAAAAATAAGGAAAAAAAAGACTACGGCCTAACTTTTTTATAATAGAAGAACTTAACTAAAACTTATAAATCAAACTAAAACCTAACTTTATGAAAAAAATTAAACACATTCTTGTGTGCGGCCTCGCTGTTGTTGCGTCCGCTGTAGCCGTTCAGGCACAAACTCTTACGCAGGACTGGAAAGTGACGACGGGTCTGCCTTCAGCCGCCAATGCTCGTTGGGGCATTGGTTTCGACGGAAAAGTTTACATTAACGACAAAAGCGTGCCTCAAATCATTGCTATTAATGCCGAGGGGCAAACCACTGTAGCAACAAGCGCTGTCGGCACAGCAATCTCTGTCGATGGCGCTGGGAACTTCATCGTAAACGCAGGCTTCCCTAACGCCGCTTCTTCAACAACGTTCAAGATTCTCCCTGCTGGAACAACGGAGATGATTGCTTTGACAGTCACTCTTCCTGAAGGCGTGACAGCCGGTCGTCTGGACTTTTTGGGTCGCGCTGTCGGCAATGTTATGTCGGAAACAGGCGGTGCTTTCTACATCACTCCTGCCAACTCTGGAAAAATTGCAAAAATCTTTGTTGCAAAGGGTGTTCAGGTCGCTGAAAAGTCAAAAGCTATCGCTGCTGGCATCGCTTGCGCTTCCGACGGACATGTTCAACCTGCCGACAACAATCCTGAAACCGACAACATCTTTGTGCGTCCGGCACGCACGCAAGCTTTCTTTGACGGCTTGACAAAGGTCGGAACGGCAAACACTACCGCTGGTGGCGACGCTGTCACTCTCGACGGAACTTTGTTCACATTCGAGCCTTGCGGAACAAACTACGTTGACGGCTTCCAGGTTGTGAACCGCACAACAAACGAGGTGGTTGCAACTCACGAAAACGAATTCTCGAAATCTGCCGCCGCTCCTAACCAGAACGCGATTTTTGTAGAGAAGGTAGACGAATACACTGCTGCAATCTACCAATACGTTCCTGGACAAATGGTTGCAAAGTACACATTCTCGTTGCCAAAGATGTATATCCTTGGACAAAATGAAGTAGGAGACGCATGGAATCCAACCAGTGGCATTGCGATGACTTGGGAAAGTGGAAATGTTTGGTCTGCAACCGTGACAACAGCTCCTGGTCGTGAAAATCTGGGTTTCGTGTCAGTTCTTGCTGAAAACAATGATGAAGGAGGTTGGACGTATGTCAACGGAAACCGTTGGGGCTTGGAAAATGATAAACAAGAAGGCGCTTTGGCAGAGAAACTTACAGTAAGCAAAAACAGCAACTCTATAAATGTGGGTGTCGGAACGTTCTTTATCCGTATGAATTTGGATGACAATACTCTTTACATTGCTCCTACAAAGCTTTATGTGATTGGAACATCCAACAAGGCGGAAGGTCACCACTGGGCACCAAACGACGACAGCTATATGGCAGAGAGCGATCCGGAAACTCCGGGCGTGTTCACGTTCGATCCTATCGACTTGAAGGTGGAAAACAAGGCTGTAGGCGAAGAAGCTGAGGAAGATTTGGCATATTTCGCTTTTGTTACGGGTATTGACGCAGAATGGGGCCCAGTAAACAACAGCCGTTGGTGTCCGGACAACAAAGATGGTGAATTGACCGACAACACTGATTTTACCGACTTCGGCAAGCATTATAATGGCGCATTCTGCATAAAAAATGGCGCTTACAAATTGACAGTCGACCTCAACACCAAGACCGTCAAGGCAGTCTATCTCACATCGTCGGGCGTTGAGCAGGTAGGTGCAGAGGCAGCAGGCGTAATTGCAGCCGACGGACAAATCCGCATTGTCGGCGACGCAGCGACAGTGTCGGTCTACAACGCAGCCGGTCAGGCAGTGGCAATCAACTCGGCAGAGCGCACGTTTGCAGTGGCACGTGGCATATATGTAGTGGTTGTCGATGGCAAAGCAACAAAGGTTATCGTTAGATAGTTAAAACAACCTGATTATAGAAATTCGGCGTCGTGGGTAAGTTTATCCACGGCGCTTCTTCGTGCTATAAAACGTTAAAAGGGGCACGGCATTGGGGGAAAATTGCTAACTTCGCAAAAATTAGCAAGATTGTGGACGTATTGTTGACTATACTCGGCGTGATGCTGCTTGGCTTGGGGCTTTACCTATGTGTCAGGCCTTATGTGCCGTCGGTGCTTGCCTCCTATGGCGGACTGTGGTTGCTGCAGTGGGGCGGACTGATGGAGGTGCCCACCGTCACGCTTTCTTATTGGGGCGTGATGGTTGTGATTGTGGTTACCATCAACTCCATGCAGCAGCCGGCGCTCACCAAAGCCACGCAGGGACTGCCGCAGATGCTGATAACGTCGGTTGCCGGCATGCTTCTCGGACTGATGATGGGCTACTATGCCTCGATGGTGATAGGCGCGGCTGTAGGCGCGGTTGTCGGCGGAGTGTTTTTCGCCCGTACACCCAAAGGCGCGGCACTGCGTTTCCCGTCGAAGCGTTTTTTGCAGTATGTCTGTGCCAAGGGCTTTCCCACGGTGATAAGCGTGTCGCTTACGGGCATCGCCATAATGGTTGCTGTGGCAGCCTACAATATGTCGCATTAAAGAAATATTTTTAACGAAGATGAGAAAGTTATTAGCGGTTATAATGCTGTTTGCCGGGCTGTGGGTTTGGGCAGGCGCAGTGCCCGAAAAGGGCAGGAAAGACACCAAGTTCCGTCCAATCGACGTGAATATGGACTCGATACGCGTCAATATCCAGAATCCGCGCTCAAACTACTACTACAAGCGGTTGTGGCGCAAGTATCAGAGCAACGACACCAACATGTCGCTCAAGGAATATCGCCATCTGTATCTCGGATACGTGTTTTCGGAGGACTATGATCCCTACCGCCAGTCGGAATTTTCAAAAAAGATACAGCCTCTCTACTATAAGAAGCACCATACTCCGGCGGAGTGCGACACGATAATCAAATATGCGGAGCTCTCGCTCGCCGACGATCCGTTTGACTTGAAGCAGATGGAATACTACATCTATGTGCTCAAGGAGCGTCAGAAATACACCCGTGCGGCAATCATGCAGTCGCGTCTCAACAATCTTATCAAGGCAATCATGTCGACCGGCACAGGCACTAAGGAGAAGCCGTGGGTGGTGATCAGCCCGGTGCATGAGTATGTGATTACCAACGGCTTGAACTTCAAGGCGGCGGAACATCTGGAGTATGAGGGCGACATTGACTATATCAAGTTTGAGAATCCTAAAAGCGGCGGACCCGAGGGCTTTTGGTTTGATGTGTCAAACATCCTGAGGGTGCGTCAGCAGAAATTCGGCGACGAGTGATGGGCGAGGCGGCAATCAACAGATTCATCAACAGCCGTGTGCTCACGTGGCTCACAGCCGTTGTGGGCATCGTGGCGGCATACGCCATGCTGCTTTTCTTCGGCACGCCCTCCGTGCCGCCGGTCGAAGGCTTGTTTGGCGGCGGACTCGACCACCTGCTGCCGTCGGGCATATTGTCGTGGGCGGTGAATATGGTGGTGGTGTTTGTGGCGGCCGTGATGCTCAACTGGCTCAACAAGACTTACGTGTTTATCCGCGAGCACACGATGATGTTTGTCACCGTGTTTCTCTGCGCCACGCTGTCGAACCCCGTGGTGTCTACGTCGCTCGGCACGCCCACGCTGCTCGCGCTCGCGCTTGTGGTGTGCACATACGTGATGTTTGGCACGTTTCAGCAGCGCGACAGCCAGAGCGTGGCGTTTCTCATCACGATGATTCTTACGGTCTGCGCCATGCAGAGTTTTGTGTTCGCGCTTTATATACCAGTGTTTATCGTGGGATTTTTCCAGATGCGCATCTTCACGCTGCGCACGCTGCTCGCCGTGCTTGTGGGCATCGTGGTGCCCGTGTGGACGGCCACGGCGTTTGGATGGATCGACCCGGCGCAGTTGCGCCTGCCCGACCTGCTTGGCGGCATAGCCACGCTCCGCGGCGGAGTGGACGCCGGGCTGCTGCTCCAGCCGATGTTTATGGTGGCTGTGGGCACGATATTCGGACTCTCCAACGCGTTGACGCTGATATCCTACCGCCAGCAACTGCGTGCCTACAACGGGTTTATCAACGTGATGGCTGTAGCCACGGTGCTGTTTATGGTGGCAGACGTGAGCCATGCTGAAGCGTATGCGGTGGTGGCAAACATGCTTGCGGCGGTGCAGGTGGCGCATTTCTTCACCATCCGCAAGATGCCGAAGCTCTACATCGTGTTTTTCGCACTTATGGCTGTCTGCGTCGCCCTGTCGCCGGCGGTCATCTACAACCTGTTGAACTTATTGCAACTGATATGAGAATAATCGTTGAGGCAAACATCCCGTATATCAGGGGTTTGCTTGAAAAATTCGGTGATGTGGCATATTTGCCGGCGTCTGGAATCACAGCCGATGCCGTGCAGCGTGCCGACGCACTTTTTGTGCGCACACGCACCCGCTGCGACGCGTCGCTGCTCGACGGCAGCAGCGTGAAGTTTATAGCCACAGCCACCATCGGCACCGACCATATCGACCTTCAGTGGTGTCGCGGCGCGGGCATCGACGTGGCCAACGCCCCGGGATGCAATGCCCCAGCCGTGGCGCAGTATGTGCATGCCGTCATAGGCAGCCGCTTCGGAGGCGACGTGCGTGGCTTGACGCTCGGCGTGGTCGGTGTGGGACACGTGGGCGGCATCGTGGCGCGCTGGGGCGAGCGCCTCGGCATGCGCGTGCTGCGGTGCGATCCGCCGCGTCAGCGCCGTGAGGGAGGCGATTTTGTCGACCTCGCCACCGTGGCGCGCGAGGCAGACGTGATAACGTTCCACACACCGCTCACCCGCAGTGGCGCCGACGCCACATGGCACATCGCCGACAGCAGTTTCCTTGAAAGTCTCAGCCACTGCCGTCTGCTCGTCAACAGTGCGCGCGGAGGCATCGTCGACGAGCAGGCGCTGCTCAAAGCCGTCGACGGCGGAGAGATGGCGGTGGCAATCGACTGCTGGGAGAACGAGCCGCGCATAAACCCCGTGCTGCTCGAGCGCGCCTTCGTGGCGACGCCCCACATCGCAGGATATTCGGCAGAAGGCAAGCAGCGCGCCACGGCGATGGCTCTCGAGGCATTTGAACGTCACTATGGCGTGGCGGTCGACGGCAAGCCGCATCCAGCCACTCCGCTGCTCGGCACCGACGTAGACAGCGTCGACACGATTATGCGCTCCTACGACCCTCTCGCCGACACCCGGCGTCTGCGCGCCAATCCCGACGCTTTCGAGCGTCTGCGCAACGAATACCATCTCCGCGCCGAGGTGAGATAAGATTTATTTTGCAAAATATAGAATGATTATATATCTTTGCGGAAGATTGGGTGCATCACGTTGCACCACGAAAGATTAGATGATGAAGAAAGTGTCTTTACCGGCTGTCGTTGCCGGGCTTAACAAGGACATAGAGGCACTGCCTTCGATGCCGCGCGTATTGTAACGCCATCGGAGACTCTGCAGTTTTTTTGATTACCTCGGGAGGAATACGCCTTGCCGGGGAATACGTGTTTAAACAAGACAGAATGAGCGAGAACTGGTATGTGGTCCACACTCAGCCACGAGGCGAGAAGATGTTGAAGGCTTTGCTCGACAGAGAGCCGGCGGTTGCCGACACCTATCTGCCGATGCGACAGCAGTTTGCCATCGTCGGCGGACAGCGCGTGAGCCGTATGGCGCTGACCATGCCGGGACTCGTATTCGTGCGCGGCAACAAGAACCAGCTTGTGGCGCTGCTGCGCGAAAAGAGCGTCGCGTCGCGCCTGATGGTCGACTCGTCGCGTAAGGAGAAAGACGCCATGGTGGTGGCAGACAGCGAGATGACAGCCTTCCGCCTGTTTAACGACAACACCGCCGGGCAACTGATGATGCTCCGCTCCCCATTCTGCAACTTCACATCTGCCGACCGCATACGCATCATGAGCGGTCCGTTTGCCGGCTACGAAGGCTATATCCGCGAAATCGGCGGCGACAACAAGCTGATTTTCAAGGTAGGATCGATGGCCATCGCGTTGTCTAACGTGATGCGCTACGACGTGGCGGTGGTTGAAAACCATCACGCCTCGACCGAGACGAGCCTGCAGCTGCGCATTGCCGACAGCCTGCGCGCGCGTCTGGAGGAGGCAGGACACGTCGACGACGCCTGCGACCGTCTGCGCGACATAATGACCGGTGCTGCCGGGATGCCCGCGGCGTTTACCGACGCCGACCGTGCCGACGCCCGCTCGCTGGCACAATTCTGCGCCTCCGACCGCAAACGCATCGACAGCATCGTCGACAACGCTCCGCTGCGCCGCTTCCTTACGCCCACCGCCGAGACAGGCACGCTCATGCATAAAGGCTTCGTTGAACACCGGCTGCCAGCCGCGCTCGGCGACGACCGCTTCACAGCCCATGTGGCGGAACATCCCGACCACAGCACAGCCGCCTGCTGGGGCGAGTTTGCCACGGCGATATGCGCCCTTGCGCCATCGCAGCGCACAGCCCTCATCGACAAGCTGCGACGCTACGGACTGACGGCATTCGCCTCAGCCGTTGAGGGCAGCGGACATACACGCTTCGAAGGCGCGATGCTCACATCCGCCACCCTCGCTCCCGAGGCACTTGCCGCGGAGGGAGCGGCAATCATCAGCGAGATTCTCGCCTCCGTGCGCGCACGCCGTTGGCGCACACTCCTCTACGCCGTCTGTCTGCGATGACGGCAGCGTCCGCACGCGCGGACATTCCAAAAAATGACTTCTACTTTTAATTACACAATTCAATGAAAGCATGTTTTATGGGGTTGGGCTATATCGGCCTGCCCACAGCGATTATTGCCGCCAAGCATGGCGTGCAGGTAACGGGTGTTGACATCAACCCCAAAGTAGTGGAAATGACAAACCAGGGACACCTCCACATCGTGGAGCCGGGCATGGAAGAAATGCTGCAGGACGTGGTGCGCTCAGGCGCCCTCCACGCAAGCACCACCCCCGAGGTGAGCGACGCATACTTCATGGTGGTGCCTACGCCGTTCAAGGGCAACCACGAGCCCGACATCTCATACGTCGAGGCTGCCACACGCGCCGTCATCCCATTCCTTAAGGAAGGCGACCTCTACGTCATCGAGTCGACTTCGCCGGTTGGCACAACCGACAAGATGGCGAATCTCATCTTCGAACTCCGCCCCGAGCTGCGCGGCAAAATCCATATAGCATACTGCCCTGAGCGTGTGCTGCCGGGTAACGTAATCTACGAACTGGTGCACAACGACCGCGTGATCGGCGGTATGGACGAGGCGTCGACCGACAAGGCAATCGCTTTCTACAGCCAATTCGTGCAAGGCACGCTCCACCGCACAAACTGCAAGACGGCGGAAATGTGCAAACTCACCGAAAACTCCTCGCGCGACGTGCAGATTGCCTTCGCCAACGAGTTGTCGCTCATCTGCGACAAGGCGGGCATCAACGTGTGGGAGCTCATCGCCCTCGCCAACAAGCATCCGCGCGTCAACATCCTGCAGCCGGGATGCGGCGTGGGTGGACACTGCATCGCCGTCGACCCATACTTCCTCACAGCCGACTTCCCCGTTGAGAGCCAGCTGATAGCAAAAGCGCGCGAAATCAACAACTACAAGGCATTCTGGTGTGCCGAGAAAGTGGAGAACGCAATGCTACGCTTCGAGCTCGAAAACCACCGCAAGCCAACAGTCGCAATGATGGGACTCGCGTTCAAGCCAAACATCGACGACCTCCGCGAATCGCCGGCGAAATACATCACAACCAAAGTGATGCAAAGCTGCAACAACGCCGACATCCTTGTCGTTGAGCCTAACGTGACGGAGCATAACGTGTTTAAGTTGACGGACTACCGCGAGGCTTACGACAAAGCAGATATAGTGGTATTTTTGACCGCACACACACCGTTCAAAGAGCTGGAATGGCGGAAGGATAAGGTGATATTGGATTTCTGTGGGATTTTCAAAAATAGTTAAAGCCCTAATCAAGTGCTGAATTAAAATTTTAATTCAGCACTATTCCTCAATTATGAATATACTATTTATATTACAATACTATAAAATAGGTGGCGTTCAAACAGTTACTCATGTATTGTCAAATAAATTCGTGCAAGAAGGACATAATTGCAATGTTTTAACTCTTACACCATCAAAAGGAGAAGAAATACACCCTATATTAAACTCCAGAATTGGTGTTTCAGTAATAGATTCTCATACATTAAGTACAAAAGAAGCGATAATTCAATTAAGGAACTTTCTGATTGACAAAAATGTTGATGTTATTATTAATCAAAGTGGACATTTATTCAGAACAACAGCTTTGATAAAAAATGCGTCAAAAGATTTAAAGATTAAGGTTATATCAGTACTGCACAATACTCCAAGTTTTGGATTGAAGTTCAGTTATAAACATAATATTACTGGCAAGTTAAAGTATTATAAGAATATTCTAAAACTGGCATACTCTTATCGGAAGGTGTATAAAAATAGCGATTTATATATTCTCTTATCAGAGTCCTTTATCTCGGAATTCGAAAAGATATCTAGATTAAAGAATCTTAAAAAAATTAGAGTGATATCAAATCCTATTACAATAGCCAATGAGAATTTTATATATAATTTCGAGAGAAAAGAAAAGCAGATAATTTTTGTAGGGAGATTAGAGTATGCACAAAAAAGAATCGAAAGAATTTTAAATGTATGGGGCAAAATACAATCTGAATATAAAGACTGGGAATTAATCATAGTCGGAGATGGCCCTGATATGTCAAGGTTAAAGAATATCACTAAAAATAAAAATATTCAATCTGTTAAGTTTGTAGGTTTTCAAAACCCAAAAAGCTTTTATGAGAAAGCCTCAATTTTGTTACTGACATCAGATTATGAAGGTTTCCCACTTACGATAACAGAGAGCATGAGTTTTGGTGTTATTCCTATTGTCTATGGTAGTTATAGTGCCGTATACGACATTATATCTGACAACTATTCAGGTATGATATCCAAACCAAACAATGGATTTGACGAGGAAGACTTTACAAACAAGTTGAAAACGCTTTTGTCATCGGTAACTAAGCGGAAAGAATTTGCTCTAAGTGCTCTAAATGACAGTAGGAAATTTTCACTAAACAACATTTACGAAAAATGGGAAAGGATCTTGTGACAAATGAAATAACTGTTATAATGCCAGCATATAATGTTGAAAGATTGCTTCCTGCAACTTTAGATAGCATCTTGCTGCAAACTTATAAAAACTGGCATTTAATAGTAGTGAATGACGGCTCCACAGATAAAACTGCGGATATATTAGATGAATATTCTTCCAAATATAAAAACATTGAATATATTACAATCAAAAATACAGGGTCGGCAAGGATTCCAAGATTAAAAGCAGCAAGTTTGAGTAATAGCGAATGGATCTGCAATATTGATTCAGATGATATTATTGAATCAACTTATTTGGAGAAATTAGTAATACAGGCAAAGAATACAAATTCAGATATAGTTTCTCCAACCATGCATTACACAACTTTTGAAGGAGAAGTCTTTAACCAAGTACCAGATAAAGGGTTTGACTTCAATCAAGTTCTGACAGGAAAAGATGCTGCTTTTCTAACCTTTAAACAAGGTTCTGGTTCTATGATTGCATGCAATGGAATGCTTTGTAGAAAGGAATTGTATGATGAACTTCTAAAAGATGTAACCTCATCTTCCTATGTATATCAAGATGAAGTGGATTTTTTCTTTATATTACTCAGAGCCAATCGTGTTGCGTTTAGTGACGCAAAATATACATATTTTAAAAATGACAATAGTGTAACCCATACTCCCCGAGTCAAAACATATGATAAGTTACTGACGGAAATTAAATATAACCAATTAATAAAAAGAGAATATACTGACAATTCAATTATTCGTTTGGGAAATGCTCGTTTTCTTCAAACTCTGTTCGCAAGAAGAATTAAATATTTGAAAGAAAAACATCAATTTAATAAGACTCAACAGGAAGAAATAAATCAGATGTTTAGGATGGCTTTTCATCACATAGACTTGAATGCACGCTATCCTTTGATGAAAAAAATAATGTTTTCATTTGGT
>ERZ1673734.2546-NODE-2546-length-10168-cov-7.547216_pt1 | contig 10168 bp, 7 predicted proteins | sample MGYA00580199_ERZ1673734 | MGnify/ENA primary metagenome ERZ1673734 (study PRJEB41218, sample SAMN15661742) | gut metagenome | host: Homo sapiens | place: Canada: London | collected 2015-08-20/2019-03-30 | study: EMG produced TPA metagenomics assembly of...
AGCCGCCGAAGCGGTGCTTAAGCCGCTAGGCGGGAATTGTGCGGTGTTGCCTTAACGCTTTTGCTGCAAAGTCTGCTCTGTCCGCATTCCCGTTTCCCGGTAAAATTCATCCAATTCTTCCTGCTTTTTTGATCACACGCACTTCCTCGGGCACTGCGCAAAAACCTGGCGATTTTTTCAGTTTGCCTGCGGGTACGGCTGTCCGCTTTTCTTCCAGCGGGCGTACCTGCCTGCCCAGTATATGCTGTACGCAGTCAAGCTGCAAGGCATTTACACCGCGTATTCCTACCTCAGCGTCCGCGCCACTGTGGACTTGCCGCTGCCAGAAAATTCGATCCATGCAATTTTATTCCAGCTTCGCCTCCTTGCCCAGCGCCTTCTTTTTGCACTCACTTCAAAACCGCAAAAGGACATTTATTATATCAGCTACAAGGGGAAGTTGTCAAAAAAATTGCCAAAGAGATACAAATAGGCTATAATATAAAATAAAAAATTGTGTATTGAACGGTTTTTACCCAATTTGCACCCGGAAGGAGGTGGCAAGCACGGATACTTTACAGACAAATAGTACAACACAAACTGCTGAGATGCTCAAATTAGAGGGCGTTGTTGAGCATGTGATATACGAAAACCCGGATACCGGATATGCCGTGTTTGAAGTGGATGCCGGTGGCACCGATATTGTGGTGGCAGGCAACGTGGGCAGCGTGGATAACGGTATGTCCATTACGGCGTATGGCTATATGGTCAACCACCCCAGCTATGGCGAACAGTTCCGTGCCGAAACCTGTGAGGCTAGCCTTCCGCAGGATACCGCGGCTTTGCTGAGCTACCTTTCCAGTGGGGTATTGCCCTATATCGGGCCTTCCACAGCAAAAAAGATTGTGGCAAAATTTGGGGCGCATACATTGAACGTCATCTCCGAAACGCCGGACAAACTCTGTGAGCTAAAAGGTATCACCCCGCAAAAGGCCGCCGCCATCTCCAACGAGTTCCGACGTATGTACGGTGTGCGGGAAGTGGTTGCCTGGATGGCCAAGTTTGGGCTTTCCGCCCAGATGGCTGTTACAGCCTACCGCGCGTTTGGCCCCGCCACGGTAGAAGCACTGAAAAAGAACCCCTACATGCTGTGCGGGGAGCCGCTGAACCTGAAATTCAGCCAGGTCGATGGTATCGCCGCCCAGCTGCAGGTAGGACAGGGCAGCGACCTGCGCATTGCCGCCGGGCTTTTGTACGCTTTGCGCCACAACGCCAACAACGGCCACACCTGCCTGCCCGCAGATAAGCTGATCGAAAGCACTGCGCGCTTTATTCGGGTGGAGCCGGATGCCGTAAAGGCCGGGCTGCAAAGCCTGTTGGAGCATGACGAAATGCGCGCCTGCACCTTTGACGGAACGAAATATATTTACCTGCCAGATCTGCTCAGCGCAGAGCAGGATATTGCTGCGCGGCTGGGGGAGCTTGCCACATTCCCGACAGAAAGCCCCAAAACGCTGGAAAGCGATATCCGCGTTTTGGAATTGACCCAAGGTTTTGAATATGCCCCTTTGCAGCGGGAAGCAATCCGCTTAGCACTCTCTTCCCGCGTAATGGTTTTGACCGGCGGTCCCGGTACCGGCAAAACCACAACGGTCAAAGCGATTCTGAATTTGTATGAAGGTATTTATGACCGGGTTGCCCTGTGTGCCCCCACCGGCCGCGCCGCCAAGCGGCTGACCGAGCTGACCGGCCACAGCGCTTCCACCATCCACCGATTGCTGGAAGTGGACTATTCTACCGGCAGCGTGCGTTTTATTCATAATGAAAAGAATCTTCTCCCGTTTGACGTTATCATTCTGGATGAGATGAGTATGGTAGATGCCAAGCTGTTCCAGGCGTTGTTGGCCGCCGCGCGTTACCACTGCCGCATTATTATGGTAGGTGATGCCGACCAGCTGCCCAGCGTTGGCCCCGGCAGTGTGCTGGGGGAGATCTTGCAGGCAGACGTTCTGCCCACCGTACGGCTGAATGAGATCTTCCGCCAGGCGCAGAAAAGCATGATTGTACAGAACGCCCACCGCATTGTGGAAGGGCAGATGCCCATAAAAGGCGGGCGGGATGATGACTTTTTCATGATCGAATCCACCGGTCTTGCCTGCCAGAGGCTGATCTGCGACCTGGTCAGTACCCGGCTGCCCAAAAGTTATGGCTATGACCCCGTGCGGGACATCCAGGTGCTTTGCCCCACCAAGGTTGGCCCCACCGGGAGCGTAGAACTGAACCGCCGTCTGCAGGCCATTTTGAACCCGCCTGCATCGGATAAGCCGCAGATCATTTGGGAGCAAAGCGGCCGTGTGCTGCGCTGTGGCGACAAGGTAATGCAGATCAAAAACGATTATGACATTCCCTATGAACGGGACGGTGCCGAAGCCGGTGTGGGTGCCTATAACGGGGATATGGGTATTATTACTGCCGTTGACCCCGAAAGCCGTGCTGTGACGGTACAGATGGATGACCGAAAGTATATTTACGGTGCTGACCAGCTTGCCGAGCTGGAACCCGCTTACGCTGTAACAGTGCACAAAAGCCAGGGTTCTGAATTTCCGGCCGTCATTATGCCTGTGGCAGATGTACCCGCGCGCCTTTGTTACCGCAACTTGTTGTACACCGGGGTTACCCGCGCACGCCGCCTGTGCATTCTGGCGGGAACCCGGCGCACCGAGCAGGCCATGGTGGATAATGTGCGCCAGAACATGCGTTACAGCGGGCTGCGCTACCTGCTGCGCGAGGCAGTCACTCCGGCTGAAAAACGCAGATGAAACAGAGAAAACGCATATCTCTGGATTGGCTGGACCGTGGGCGAACGGCTCTGGAACCGCTGCTGGCCCTTGCCTATCCACGGCACTGCCCGCTGTGCGGCACGGTACTTGAGCAAAGCGCCTGGAAAGCCGCCGTGTGCCGTTCCTGTATACCGGAAGCCGAGCGTCTGCGGCATCTTCCACCGCGTCTGCCTGTAACGGAGCACGCCTTTTACGCTGTCAACACCTGCGCAGCTGCCTTTTACTATGCAGACAGTGTGCGCCATGCTATCCTGCTTTGCAAGGAGAACGGCAACCCCTGGTATGCGCGAGAACTGGCGGATTTGATGGCTGTGCTGATTTTTGGCGCACAGCCCGCCCGTGCCCCAGGGTACCGCCCGGTATACGAGAATCTATCCGGCATTTCGCTGTATAGCGCCATTGTTCCGGTGCCGCCGCGCGTAAAGAAGAACCGCGCAGAAAATATGCCCCTTTTGCTAGCGCAGCGCCTTGGGCGCATCCTGCACATTCCGGTCATCCAGCCGCTGTGCCTGACCCGGCAGGTTTTACCGCAAAAATCGCTGGACCAGCAAAAGCGCTTTGCCAATGTCAAGGATGCTTACGCCTGCCGTACTGGGGTTGACCTTTCCGGAATGCGGCTGCTGTTGCTGGATGATGTGATCACCACTGGTGCCACCATCTCTGCCTGCGCCAAAGCGCTATTGGAGGGTGGCGCTGTGAGTGTGGACGGCGTGTGTGTTGCAGCGACGGAACTGATGCCCAAAAGCCACGGTGCCGCCGGAACACCAAAAGAAAGCAAATAACTTTTATCTGCCGGATGGTTGATGGCAATTCACAATAGATAACAAAGTGCTGCTTCTGGCAGCAAGGAGTACCAGATAAACATGAAGCAATATGATATCGGCCTTGATCTTGGCACAACTTCCATTATCATTGCCACACAGGAACAGGGGGTTGTGTTCCATCAGCCCAGCATTGGTGCTGTTGATACCCGCAGCAGCACCATTCTGGCAGTGGGGGACAAAGCCCTGCGCATGGTGGGGCGTGTGCCTTCTTATATTGATATCATCCGCCCTTTGCGGGACGGTATTATTCAGGACCACCGCATGACAAACGAACTAATCGTGCGGTTTATCAATGAGGTATGCCGTTCGCGCATCATCAAGCCGCGCGTATCGGTCTGCGTTCCGGCAGCCATTACCGGCATTGAAGCTGACGCCGTGGTAGAAGCCGTCATGGCAGCCGGGGCACGGCAGGTTTTCCTTGTGGATGAGCCTGTCGCCGCCGCCCTTGGCGCAGGGCTGGATATCCGCAAACCCATGGGCTGCATGGTGATTGATATCGGCGGCGGCTCCACGGATATCGCCGTGATCAGCATGGGTGGGCGGGTGCGCGCCGCCAGCCTGCCGGTCGCCGGCAACGCTTTTGACCAGTGCATTGCCCAGTATGTTCAGGAAAAATTCAACATTGCCATCGGCCCTCTAACCGCCGAAGCGCTGAAAAAGCAGGTTGCCTGCTGCACCAAAAGCGAGTTTGAGGGCGTAATGGAGATCCGTGGTCATTCCTGGGAGACCAACCTGCCCGCCCGCCGCCTTATCTATACGCGGGACCTGTACCTGCCCGTGCAGGAACTGGCCGCCCGTATTGCCGCCACTGCCCGCAATGTATTGGAAAGCACCCCGCCGGAACTGGCCGCTGATGTTGCCAAGAACGGCATTCTGCTGACTGGCGGCGGCTCCATGCTGCGTGGCCTGGCTGGTTATATTGCCGGGGAGCTGCATGTGGATGTTGCCATCGCACCAGACCCCATCAACTGTGTGGCACGCGGAACCGCAGCCAGCTTAACGCTGGGCCAATACCTGACAGCCGGTTTCCGCGATGCCACCCCCAGAGCGTGGCATAACCGACTGCAATCCCCAGAAGGTTTTTCCAATTAAAGCGCAGCTTTTGTGCAGGTTGTAAAAAGTATGATTTTCTGCGGATACCTCCGCCAGCCTACTTTTCTATCCGGCAAAAGTGTGCTATACTATACAGCGTTTGCCAAAATTCCCAGCCCTGCATGGTTCCGGGCTGGTTCTGCCATATAATATAAGGACAGGTTCATTATGCCCGATACCATTACCACTGAATTTCTGGCCCTGCGGGACCGCTATATCGCTTCCTGCTTTACTAAGCTGAACCCGGTGCAGCAGCAGGCTGTGTTTACCACCGAAGGCCCGCTGCTGATCCTGGCAGGTGCAGGCTCCGGCAAAACCACCGTTCTGGTCAACCGCATTGCCAATATCATTCGTTTTGGCCGCGCCTATGGCTCCAAAGAGGTCAGCCGCCCGGTTGCGCAGAGTGATCTGGAGCAGCTGCGCACCGCCATCATGTGCGGCCAGCCGGTTCCGCAGTCCCTGATGCCGCTGATGAGCGTTGCCCCGGCCCGCCCGTGGAATGTGCTGGCCATTACCTTTACCAATAAAGCTGCCGGAGAGCTGAAAGAACGCCTGAAAGCCATGCTGGGCGATACCATGGGCGGGGATGTATTTGCCTCCACTTTCCACTCTGCCTGTGTACGGATCCTGCGCCGCGATGCCGAACGCATTGGCTTCCCCAAAAGCTTTACGATTTACGATTCCGACGACCAGCAGCGTGTCATCAAGCAGATCTACAAAGAACTGATGATTGATGACAAGTTCCTGCCGGTCAAATCAGCCATCTCCCAGATCAGCGGTTACAAAGATAAACTTCTTTCCGCCAAAGATGTTGCCGCCGAAGCGCCGCGCGATACCAAGGCTGCTCTGATTTCCAAAATCTATACCGCCTATTCCAACCGGCTGCGCACGGCTGGTGCCATGGACTTTGACGATCTGATTTTCCATACCGTGCAGATGCTGAAAACCGATGCCGAAGCGCGGGAATACTACCAGCAGAAGTTCCGCTATGTCGTGGTGGACGAATACCAGGATACCAGCGTGGCCCAGTTCCACCTGGTGCGCCTGCTGGCCGGTGGTTCCAACAATGTATGCGTTGTTGGCGATGACGATCAGAGCATTTATAAGTTCCGCGGTGCTACCATTGAAAATATCCTGAACTTTGAAAAAGTTTTTGCCGGGGCCAAAACCATCCGCCTGGAGCAGAACTACCGTTCCACCTCCAACATTCTGAATGCGGCCAATAGCGTCATCAAGAACAACAACGGCCGCAAGGGCAAGACCCTGTGGACCCAGAACGGCGATGGTGACAAAGTTCACCATTATACGGCGGCTTCGGAACAGGATGAGGCCAGCCATGTGGCCGAGGTTATTGGCCAGAACCTGAAAAATGGTGCTTCCTTAAAAGACCATGCCGTTTTGTACCGCATGAATGCGCAGTCCAACCCCATCGAAACTTATTTTGCCCGTGCCGGTATCCCGTACCGCATTGTGGGTGGCCAACGCTTCTTTGACCGCAAGGAAGTCAAGGATATCAACTCTTACATGGCCGTTGTGGTCAACCCGCGGGACGACGTGCGCCTGCGCCGCATCATCAATGAACCTGCACGAAAGATTGGTGCCACCACCATTGATAAGATCGGGGAACTGGCCGCCGCCAACGGCGTGCCGATGATGGAGATCATCCGGGAGGCTTCTTCTTATCCCGCATTGGGCCGTGCCGCCAGCGCGCTGAACGCGTTTTACTCCATGTACCGTGAACTGTGTGATCTTTCCGTCACCCTTCCGCTGGATGAATTTGCCGGTGAAGTGATCCGCAAGACCGGATACGAAGCCATGCTGAAAGCGCAGAAAGAAGAGGGCGAGACCCGGCTGGAAAACTTGGGCCAGTTGATTTCTTCCGTAAAGACTTATGCGGAACAGAACGGGGAAGACGCAACCCTTTCCGGTTTCTTGGAAGAAGTTGCCCTGATTGCAGACCTTGATTCCTATGATGAAGATGCTGATTCCGTTACCCTGATGACGATGCACAGCGCCAAGGGCCTTGAATTCCCGTATGTGTTTATCATTGGTATGGAGGATGGTGTTTTCCCCGGTGACCTTGCTCGCTACAGCGAGGAAGAAATGGAAGAGGAGCGCCGCCTGTGCTATGTCGGTATTACCCGCGCCAAGAAAGAGCTGTATCTTTCTTCCTCCCGCAGCCGTATGATTTTCGGCCAGACGCGCCGCAACCCGCCTTCCTGCTTTTTGGATGAGATTGACCCCAATGTGATGGACGAAACCGAAAGCCCAGAGCTTGCTTACAGCGGCGGTTTTGGCGCCGGGTACGGCAGCTACAGCACCAATGTTCCCGGCGGGCGCAGCGGATACTCCGGGGCTTCCCGCGGGTATCTGAACAGTGAATACAACCGCGGCGGCTTTGGCAGCAAGTATGCCGGCGGCTTCCAAAGTGGGTTTGCTTCCGGCGGGCACGAAAGCCCGAACTGCCCCGGCGGCCGCCACACGGTCCAAAGCAGTAGCTTTGGCGCCGGGTATGGCAGTAGCCGCGTCAACCATCATTCCGGTGCTCCGGTTGCTCCGGCGGGCGGTGGCGTTACCACTGCGCCCGCCGCACCCGCACGCAAAAAGGCCGCCAACTTTGCAGCCGGGGACCTTGTGGACCACAAGGTGTTTGGCCGCGGCAAGGTGTTGAAAGTAACGCCGGTTGCGGGGGACTGTATTGTAGAAATCCAGTTTGACCGCGTTGGCATCAAAAAAACAATGGCCAATTACGCCCCGCTGACCAAGCTGACCAGCGAAGAATAAACCACTGATAAAAAAGAAAAGAGGGAACGGGCCCATGCTTGTAACATTGATCGCCCACACCAATGACCCCGAAAAGACCATTGCCGCAGCCGCCAAGCTGTGCTATTCTGATGCACATATCGAAACCCTGCTGGATGGCCTAACACCGGAAAAGACCGCAGCCTTTTTGCAAAAGCTGAATGACTTCGGCCACGCCAGCCCCATTGAACATGCCAGCTTTACCTTTGGCATTGAGGGCGTTTCCCGCACCTTTCTGGCACAGGTCACCCGCCACCGCATTGCAAGTTTCAGTGTGCAGAGCCAGCGCTATGTGCGGCTGGAAGATTTCCGTTATGTGATTCCCCCGGAAATTGAGGCTGACCCTGCGGCCAAAGCGGCTTTTATTGATGCAATGAACGCCGATGCCAAACACTACCTGGAGCTGGTCAAAGCACTGGAAGAAAAGCATACCCACACCTTGATGGAGCAGGGCATGCCGGAAAAGACCGCCCGCGCCAAAGCCAGCAAAATGGCAAACGAGGACGCCCGCTTTGTGTTGCCCAACGCCTGCGAGACAAAAATGGTAATGACCATGAACTGCCGCAGCCTGAACAACTTTTTCAACCTGCGCTGCTGCAACCGTGCCCAGTGGGAGATCCGCGCCGTTGCCGATGAAATGCTGCGCCTTGTATACCCGCTTGCGCCGCATGTTTTTGCCGCAGCTGGTCCCCGCTGCCTGGCGGGTCCCTGCCCGGAGGGCGGTATGTGCTGTGGCAAGCAGAACGCCGTGCGTGATAAATATGCAACACTGAAACAGGAGGCTGAAAACCATGGGTAAACTGATTATTTTTGAAGGCCTGGATGGTTCCGGCAAGGGCACACAGACAGAACTTGCCTGCCAGAATTTGCATAGCAAAGGGTATGACCCGCTGAAAATCAGCTTCCCAGATTATGACAGTCCGTCCTCCGCACTGGTCAAGATGTATCTTTCCGGCGAGTTCGGCCAGCGTCCGGATGACGTGAACGCTTATGCAGCTTCAACGTTTTATGCTGTTGACCGCTTTGCCAGCTACAAAACCAAGTGGGGCAATGTCTACCGCCAGAATGGGCTAATCATCTCTGACCGTTACACCACCTCCAACGCTGTTCACCAATGTTCCAAACTGCCGCCGATGCACTGGGATGGTTTTCTGGAGTGGCTGTTTGAGTTCGAGTACAAAAAGCTCGGCCTGCCTGCGCCGGATGCGGTTGTATACCTTGCGGTTGATCCCGATGTCAGCCAGCGCCTGATTGCGCAGCGCTACCACGGCGATGAAAGCAAAAAAGATATTCAGGAACGCGATACCGAATACCTGGCTCGTTCCCGCGCCGCCGCTGAATACTGCGCACGCAAGCTGGGCTGGCACCGCATTGAGTGTACCACAACGGTAGACGGCCAGAAAACCATCCGTACGCCGGAGGATATTCAGTCCGAAGTGATGGCATACCTGGAGCGGATTTTGAGCTAAAACCGTTGGCAGCAAAAACCACACGTTGAATATGGCAAGGAGGGGATAGAACATGCTTTGCAAAGCAACGGAAGCTGATTTGGAGCAGATGGTTGCGTTCCGCCGCAAAACGTATGGCGGAACCCGCCAGGATGCTTTGGACTGGCTTTGTGGAATTGTGGGGTTGGATAATATCCTGATCCTTGCCCGGGACCCGGCCCCCGGTGCAAAGCCCATCCCGGCCGCCATGATTGGTGCGGTTCCAGTGGAATGCGGGCACCACCACGGCGTATGGCTTTGCTGCATGGCAACGGACCCGTCCCTGCAGGGGCGCGGGCTGATGCCCAAACTGCTGGCAACCTGCCTGCGCGCCTTTTCCGCCAAAGGGTGTGATTTCGCTGTGGCGGCACCGCAAAGCACGCGGGCCGCAAAAGCGTTTTCCCAGCTGAATTTTCAGGGGCGCTTCCCGCTGCGCATCATCCGCAAGCCCATTGAACACAATTTGTGGGCACGAGCAGAGTTTGATAACCTGACAGTCCGCAAATTGATCGACACCCGCATGCGCTACCAGCCCGCCTGCATCGCCCTGCCGGAAAGCAGCATGAACACCATGATCACCCGGCTCTACCGCCGCGGTATGACCATTGTTTCCAACCAGCGCGGTTACGGCCTCTATTGCCAGGAAAAGGACGAGCTGCTTTTTATGGAGCTGCAGGCCGATAACGACCATTCGGCTGATATTCTGCTGCAGGCCGCGCGGGAACATACCGGTCTGACCAAAGCACGGCTGCTGCTGGCGGAAAATCAGTTTTTGTACCTGGGCGAGGGTAAGCGCTGTGGTTACGGCATGATTTGTTATCTTGGGCAGCCGTTCCCCGTTACGGACGTTTATTTCCGCCTGTTGCTGTAAGACCGTGCATACGTGAAACAGGGCAGTTCTGCTGCCTGGTAAAGGAGATTTGGAATGAAAATCAATCGTGGTGATTCCCAGGACAAGGGCTCGCAGTCGCGCCAGGCTTATCATGCTGCGCCAGCCCCCGCACCAAAGCGCCCGGTACAGCCTGATCCTGACCCGCAGGACCTGTACGAAGACGCCGAAGGTCCAGACGAGTACGCAGAGGATGACGATGATGAACCCGTCCGCCGCCGTTTTCCCATTGGGCTGGTGGTTCGTGTTGTCATT